>WNGC01003795.1_pt1 | contig 11414 bp, 6 predicted proteins | sample 5400051 | NCBI WGS metagenome assembly WNGC01 (sample SAMN13153368, study PRJNA577476) | soil metagenome | isolation source: 20 cm soil or saprolite under grassland replicate 2 | place: USA:California | collected 2016-06-15 | reverse complement strand
GGAGGTCGGCGAGCAGGATGTCGGTCATTCGGACCTCAGAGCTACTATAGGGTCGACCCGCGCCGCCCGGCGCGAGGGCACGAAGCTCGCCAGCGCGGTCACGCCGAGCAGCATTACGGTCACGAACCCGAAGACCAGGGGATCGCGCGGGGATTCTTGGAACAAGAGGGGCCCGAGCCAGTTGCTCCCGGCGAGCGCGATCACGACACCGATTGCGATACCCGCGGCCCCGAGCGTCAAACCCTCGTTGACCACGAGCTTGACCAGGTCTCGCTGCTGCGCCCCAAGGGCGGCGCGGACGCCCAGCTCCTGGGTGCGTTGCGAGACATTGTAGGCCATCACGCTGTAGAGGCCGATCGCCGCGAGCGCGAGCGCCAGACCCCCGAAGACGAGGAACATCGTCGCGCCGAGCTGCCACGAGCGCGTTTCATCGCCGAGGATGTCCGCAAACGGGGTGACGGTGACGTACGACGCGCCGGGCATGACCGGCTGGAGGCGGCGCCGGACCATTTCTGCCGATCGCGCCGCTGGCCCCGCCATCCGCAGGAACAGCCCTCCGTTCGCCGGATCCCACTGGGCCCACGACAAGTAGTAGTAGAATGTCGGATCGTCGCCCAATCGCTCCGCCTTGATGTTCTCTGCGACGCCGACGACGTACGTGCAGGGAGCGGTTTCGAAGCGAACTCTGACACACTGGCCGATTTCCTCCCGACCGGACCAGAGCGCCTTGGCCATGGCCTCGCTCACGACCATCACGCGAGGAGCGCCCTGTATGTCCTGGTCGGAGATCCCGCGCCCCCGGAGGACCCGCGTCCCCATCGTAGCGAAATAGTCCCCGCCTACTGCGTTCAACTCGAATCGCCCCAGTCGCCTCACGGAATCGATGCCGGCCACGTACAGGCTTACGCTATAGGAGCCCCAAAATGGCACCGAGACTCGAGGGGATGCATGCACGACACCCGGGATCGCGCGCGCCGTGTCTAGCAAGGCGCGACGCAACGCCACCTGCGGGGCGCTGTCCAGCCGCACGCCCCGCATGTTTAGGTCCACGAGGAGCACCGGATCGGGGTCGTACCCGAGAGGAACTTCGCGCACCTGGCGCAGACTGCGGACGAACAACCCTGCCCCGACGAGCAGCACGACGGACAGGGCTGCCTGCACGAGAAGCAGTGCGACGCGGACGCGCGACCGTTGGAACGTCCCCTCGCGCGCGCCGGCCTTGAGATCGCCGGCGATGTCGGCGCGTTGGCTCAGGATGGCGGGCGCGAGACCGGTGAGCAGCGCGGCGACGAGCGCCGCTACTCCACCGAACCACAGGGTGCGCGCGTCGCCCAGCACGCTCACCTGAGCCGGCCTCGTAAGGAATTGCCCGCGCAGCACGGCGCCGCCCCACTCGGCGACGAGGAGGCCCCCGGCGCCGCCCACGAGAGCGAGGAGTACGCACTCGGTGAAGAGCTGCGACAGCAGACGTACGCGACTGATGCCGAGCGCCAGGCGCACGGCCATTTCCCGCTTGCGCCGGAGCACGCGGGCAAGCAGGAGATTCGCGACGTTCGCGCAGGCGATGAGCAGGACGATCACCGCGACGCCGGCGATCCAGGTCGCGACCTTCGCGAAGCTCGACCGGTTCGGCCCCCGCTCGCTCAGTACCGAGGCGACGATTCCCCGCGGCCGGGTGAGCGCGGCGGGTGTCGTGCCCGGGTTGGTCGCTTCCTCAGCGGCGTAGCTCTTGAAGTAAGCGTTCGTGAGGTCGGCCGTCGCGGCCCCAACACTGACCGTCGGCTTGCGCTGCACCAGCATCGACGCCCATGTCCGGCCGTAAGTCCTCCACCAGGTACGGTCCATGCCCGCGGCCACGGCGCTGCCATACGCCGTGATGGGGACGAACGCCACCGGTCGCTGCACCTGCCACAAGCCGACGAATCCGTCGGGTGCGACGCCGATGATCGTGTAAACCGTGGGACCGATCTGCAGAGTCGACCCGAGGGCCTCCCGGCGGCCGCCGTAGCGGGTTTGCCAGAAGGCGTATGCGAGCACCGCGACCGTCGTCCCAGTGGGAGGACTGTCCTCGGCCGCGGTGAAGTAGCGGCCCAACGCCGGTGGTGCATCGAAGAAACCGAAGAAACTCGCGCTCACCATGGCAACGCGCATCTCGCTTGCCTCGGCACCGACCCCGATGGCGAGGTCCTCCTCGCTGAACGCAGCGGTGCGCGAGAAGGACGTCGTCCAGCTCGTCAGATCGACGTAGCGCGCGTACTGCAGGCTGCCGGACGCTTGCTGCGTGCCGCGGTAGGTCTGCGCGAGATAGACGCGATGCGTCGCGGCCGGATCGTGCAGCAAGGGCGGAGGCCGAAACAACATCCGGTCCACCACCGAGAACATCGTGACGTTGGCCCCGATGCCGAGCGCCAGCGTCAGCGCGACGCCGAGCGTGAAGCCGGGGCTCTTCGCGAGCGTGCGCAGCGCGTAGCGGAGGTCTTGGAGCATGGTGCCTGGTGTCAGGTGCCTGGTGCCTGGTGTCAGGTGTCAGGTGTCGGGTGTTGGGGATGCCGGGCCGGCGCCAGGTTTCCCTGGCACCTGACACCCGGCACCCGACACCTTCAGTTCACAATCCATCCATCCCTCAACTGAATCACCCGCTTGCCATATCCCGCATTCGTCTCCGAGTGCGTCACCTGCACGATCGTCGTCCCGCCTCGGTTCAGCTCGGTAAAGAGCTCCATGATCTCCTTCCCCTGACTCGAGTGGAGATTGCCGGTCGGCTCGTCGGCGAGGATCAAGGACGGCTTGTGAATCAGCGCGCGCGCCACGGCGACGAGCTGCTGCTGGCCGCCCGAGAGCTGCCGCGGAAAGAGGTCCTTCTTCGCGACGATCCCAAAGCGGTCGAGCGTATCGGCCACGAGCGAGTCGCGCTCGCTCTTCTTGATGTTGCGGTACGACAGTGGCACATCGAGGTTCTCCGCCACCGTGAGATCGTCGAGCAGGTGATACTGCTGGAACACGAACCCGATGTGCTGCTTGTTGAGCGCCACACGGTCCTTGGGCTTCATCTTGTGCACCGCGTGGTCGAGGAAGCGGTATTCACCCGTCCAATCGCCGTCGAGCATGCCGAGCACCGCGAGCAGGGTGGACTTCCCCGCCCCGGATGGGCCCATGATGGAGACGAACTCGCCTCGGGCGATGTCGAGCGTGATCTGGCGCAGGAGGAAGAGGCGGCCGTTCCCCTGGGAGATGGACTTGTCGAGGTTCTTGAGCTGGATCATTGGGCGGCGCTCGGGGCTAGGGCCTGGGGCTCGGTTCGTGGTATGGAAACGCAACTTGCATTATGCTGGCGCGAGCAGCATAATGATGGCATGCGCAAGTCCATTACCATCCGTGATGTGCCCCGCACGACCCGAGACGAGCTGGCCGCGCGGGCCGCCTTGACGGGACGGTCGCTCCAGGAATACCTCCGCGCCCAGCTGATCGAGCTCGCACGCCGGCCCGACGCGGAGGCGCTCTTCCTGCGGATCCGCGAACGCAAGGCCAGGACGGCGAGTAAGCTCTCGAGGGAGTGGATTCTCTCCCACCGCGACGCCGATCGCCGGTGACCATCGTCGCGGATGCCTCGGTCGTCGTCGCCGCCCTCGTGGACAGCGGCCCGGACGGGACATGGGCCGACGAGCTGTTGCACAGCGACCACCTCGGCGCGCCCCACCTGATGCCGGCGGAGGTCGCGAACCTCCTGCGTCGCGCGGTCTTGGCCAACAAGATCTCCGACGACACCGCCGCGTTGGCCCACGCCGACCTCCTGGCCCTGCGTGTCGAGCTGTTCCCGTACGAGCCCTTCGGCAAGCGCGTGTGGGACCTTCGGACCAACGTCACCGCGTACGACGGGTGGTACGTGGCCCTGGCCGAAATGCTGGGGGCCAGGCTGGCCACCCTTGATTCGCGGCTCACGCGCGCGAAGGGACCGCGTTGCGCCTTCACGATCCCCCCAGGATGAAGGGGCGCCCCGATTCGAAGCGGCGTGGCGGCGGTTACTCATACCGCAACGCCACCATCGGATCGACCCGTGCGGCGCGGCGGGCGGGAATCCAGCTGGCCAGGAGGGCCGCCGCCAGCAGGACGAGCGCCGTAGCCGCGAAGCTCAGTGGGTCCGTGGCACCCACACCGAACAGCAGGCTCGCGAGGAAGCGGGTGAGTGCGAACGCGGCGACGAGCCCAATGGCGATCCCCGCGAGCGCAAACGCCGCGCCTTGCCGCACCAGCATCGCCTCGACGTCGCGGCCCCGCGCCCCCAACGCCATGCGCACGCCGAGCTCGCGCGTCCGCTGCGAGGCCATGTAGGCGATCACCCCGTAGACGCCCATCGACGCCAGCACGAGCGCGAGACCGCCGAACAGGGCCAGCAGCACCAGCACGAATCGGCGGTCGGCCAGCGACGTGGACACGACGTCCGTGAGCGTCCGGAAGCGCGTCGGCACCTGTGGGTCCAGCTCACGCGCCACGCTGCGCGCGGATGCCGTCAGCGCCGCAGGATCGACCCGGCCCTGCAGCGCGATTTGGAACGTGTACGCCTTTCCCGGCCGCTGCCGGTAGTAGGCGTAGAACGTGGGCCGGGGAGCCGCCCCGAGGCTCTGCTCGTGCACGTCGCCCACGATTCCGACGATGGTGAACGGCCGCAGATCGCCGTCCATGTTACCGAACTGGATGAGCTTGCCCAGCGGGTCCTCGCTCGGCCAGCGCGTGCGCGCCAGGGAGGCGCTGATCACCGCGACGTGCGGCGCGCTGGGGACGTCCCGCTCGTCGAACAGCCGGCCGCGGATCAACGGGATGCCCATCACGCTGAAGTAGTCTTCGCTCGCGACGCGGAACTGCGCGTAGCCGCTGCGAGCCGGCAGGTGCGCGAGGCGCCCGAAGTCCTCGAAGTTCGAGACTTCGTCCGGCCGCCGCAGGATGACGAACGTTCCGTTGGGGTAAAACTCGCTGTGCAGCGGGAAGTCGTTCACGCCGCCCACGCGCTCGACGCCCGGGATTGCGCCAAGCCGTTCGATCAGCCGCTCCAGGAAGCTGGCGACCCGCGCCTCTCCAGGGGTGTCCTGCCCGTAGGGGAGCCACACGTCCATCACGAGCGCCCCGCCGGTGCGATAGCCCGGGTCTACGGCGAGCAGCTTAAGGAACGTCCGTCCGAGAAGTCCGGCGCCGACGAGCAGTACGATCGTCAATGCGACCTGGGACGCGACGAGAGCCCCGCGTACCGGCTGGCTCGCTACGCCGCCTCCCTGGCTGCGTTGACTGTCCGTCAGAGCCTCGCGGGCGTCGCGCCGCGCCGCGCGAATCGCGGGGACCAGGCCGACCGCGACTGCGGTCAGCAGGGAGACAGCGAGCGCGAAGCCGAGCACCGGCCAATCCACGCCGACCTCGCCGGCCCGTGGCAGTCGACCCGGCTCGAATGCCAACAGCAGCGGCACGCCCGCCACGGCGAGGAGGACGCCGAGGCCGGCTCCCGCCAATGACAAGACCAGCGACTCGGCCAGGAATCGCCCTGCGAGGCGCACCGGACGCGCGCCCAACGCGAGCCGCACGGCCAGCTCTCGATCACGAGTGAGAGCACGCGCGAGCATCAGGTTCACCACGTTCACGCAGGCCACGAGCAGCAGGACCGCGGCGGCGCCGAGCAGGATCACCAGCGCCGGGCGGACGCGTCCCACGAGCTGCTCCAGGACCGGGCCAACCGCCACGTCCATCATGGATGTACGGTCACCGTACTGCCGCTTGAGACGGCGTGCGATCGCGCTCAGATCCTGTTGCGCGCGATCGCGGGCTACGCCGTCGCGCAGACGCCCGACGACGTGCCAGTTCTCCGCCGTCCGGTACTCCGTCCGGGGCTCTCGCGGCAGCCAGAGCTCCGTCCCGAGCGGAAAGTCGTAGCCGCGCGGCATCACGCCGATGACGGCGTACGCCTCGTCTCCCACGTGGACGGTCTGGCCCGCGAAGCTCGCACTGCCGCCCAGGCGGCTCTGCCAGTAGCCGTAGCTCACCACCGCCACGCGCTGGCCCGCCCGCTCGTCGTCGGCACTGAACACCCGCCCCGCAACCGGCGGCACAGTCAAGACGGGGAAGAAGCTGGCCGAAACCTTGGCCAAAGCCACGCGGAACCCCTCACCGGCCGCGGCGGCCGGAGCAGTCCAGTTCGCGTACGCCGCCAGGTCCGCGAAGCTGCGGTTCTGCTCGCGCAGATCCTCGAAATTGGGATAGGAGACATTGCTGGCGGCGCCGTTCTGGAACACGGTCTCGACCTGCATCAAGGCGTCCGGCTTGGGGTACGGGAGCGGCCGTAGCAGCACCCCGTTCACCACGCTGAAGATTGCCGTATTGGCGCCGATGCCGAGCGCGAGGGTGAGCACCGCGACCGTCGTGAAGCCGGGGCTGCGCCGCAAGGTGCGGAGCGAGTAGCGGAGGTCAGCGAGCACCGTGTCCATCATTCGGACCTCAACGCCACCATCGGATCGACGCGCGCGGCGCGGCGCGCGGGCAGATAACTCGCCAGCATCGCGGCGGCGCCGATGCACAATGCCGTGCCCCCCAGGGCCACCGGGTCGGCGGGCTGCACCGCGAAGAGTTGGTGGCGCAGGAGCTGGGCTACCGCAAGCGCGCCACCGACCCCGAGCGCAAGCCCGGCGGCCGCGAGGACGGCACCACGCCGCACGAACAGCATCGCCACGTCCGGGCTCCCGGCGCCCAACGCCATGCGGACGCCTACCTCGCGCGTGCGCTGGGTGACGGAGTACGCCACGACGCTATACAATCCCATGGCCGCCAGTGCCAGCGCGACAGCGGCGAAGCCGCTCAGGAGCGTGCTGACGAGCCGCTGCAGGAAAACGGCCGCACCCATGTGCTCCTCGAGCGTGCCCGCGTCGAGGAACGGCAATCCCGGGTCGACGCTCGAAAACTCGCGCCGCACTGCCCCGACGAGCGCGCCCGGCTCCCCCACCGTGCGAAGGTGCAGCGTCACCTCGGGTACGGGAAACTGAGCGAACGCAAGATAGAGGAACGGGCGTGGCGGCTCTGTCAGGTCGCTGTACTTGCCGTCCTGCGCCACGCCTACCACGGTGAGCAAACGCGAGCCGAGGCGGATGTGCTGCCCGACCGCGTCGCGCCCAGGCCAGAAACGGTGCGCGAATGTTTCGCTGACGACGGTCACGGGCGGTGCGGCCGCCCGGTCCTCAGGGCCGATCGCGCGCCCGCGGGCGATACGGATGCCCATGGTCGCGAAATAGTCCGGCCCCACGCGGTTGCTGAGGAAAGTCATGCTTTCGCCGCGTTGCGGAACGTAGTCTTCCACTTCGACGTCCCAGCTGTCCCAGCCGCCAAAGCCTAGCGGCACCGTGCTCGCAACGGAGGCCAGGCGCACCCCTGGCAGCGCGCGGGCGCGGTCGACCAACTGGTGCGCGAGTCCCTGCGATGCAGAGTCCCCGTAGCCGGCGAGCTGCAGGTTGGTCGAGACCAGGAGCACATGCGCCGGGTCGCGGAAGCCCGGGTCCACGTTGTGAACTTGCCGCCAGCTGTGCAGGAAGAGACCAGCGCTGGTGAGGGCGATGACGGCCAGGGCGACCTCTGCCACGACGAATCCGCCGCGTAGCGGCGAGCGACGCATAGTTCCGCCGCCCTTCAGCGCCGGTTGCGGCGCCCGGGAGGCCTGTAGTGCTGGCAGCAGGCCGAAGAGCAGCAGGGTGATCACCGTGAGGCCGGCGGCCAGCACCAGCGATCGAGCGTTGACGGTCGGCGCGACGTCCAGGGGCAACGGGCTGGGCGGAAAAACAGCGCCTAACAGGCCGCGTCCCCACCAAGCGATCAGTATCCCGACCAGCCCGCCCAACAGCGCCAGCGCAAAGCTCTCCCTCAGCAATTCCCGAACAAGCCGTCCTCGGCTGGCTCCGAGCGCGATCCGAATCGCAAGGTCTCGCTCGCGCGCCGCGGCCCGCCCCAGCAGCAGGTTGGCGAGGTTTGCGCAGACGATGAGCAGCACGACGCCCGTCATGCCAAGCAGGACCAAGAGCGGCGAGCCGAACGTCTCCTGAGTCCCGGCGTCCGTGAACGACGTGGCCCAGGGCGCCCGGCCCTCGACTTCCGCGTGTACTGCTGCGATCCGCAGACTGATCGCCCGCAACTGGGCGCGCGCCTGCTCGAGCCCCACGCCCGGGCCGAGGCGGCCGAATACCTCCAGCCATCGTTCGCGCCGTGATTCCAACTTCGAATAGGCCCCTAGCACGGGCTGCATCGTGAGCGGAGTCCAGAGGTCGAAGCCCAGCGCGGCAGTGGTTCCGCGGAAGCGCGCCGGCGCGACGCCAATTACCGTCAGACTGTGATTGTTGAGCAAGATCTCCTTGCCGACGACGCCCGGGTCCGCTCCGAAGCGCCTCCGCCAGAGCGCGTCGCTGATCACCACGACCGGCGTACCGCCGGGCCGCGACGCGTCCTCGGGCGCGAACCCGCGCCCCAGCAGCGGCCGCACGCCCAGCACATCGAAGTAATTGGCCGAGACCAGCATCCCCCACACCCGCTCGGCTTGCGAGCCCTGGCCCGGCTGGCGCAGACCGAAGGCATCGATGCGCGTCGCCACGAGCCCACCCTCGAAGGAGCGCGCTTGCTCGCTCCAATCGAGGTAGTCAGGGTAGGAGACTACGTTCTCGAGCGCACCGCTGGGGCCGCGGAGACGGACCCAGACGAGCCGCGCCGGCTCGTGGACCAGGGGGAAAGGATGGAGCACGAGCGCGTCGGCCCAGGTAAAAATCGTCGTGGTCGCGCCGATGCCGAGGCCGAGCGTGACCGCCGCTGTGAGCGTGAGGCAGGGGCTGGCGCGCAATGTGCGGAGCGCGTAGCGGAGGTCGTTCATAGGAGCTCGGGACTAGGGGCTCGGGACTCGTTGGTACCGGGCAGACGCTGGTTCGCGTGCACGACGCATGAGCGCCGAGCCCCCGAGCCCCGAGCCCCGAACCCCGAGCCCCTACTCATATCGCAACGCCACCATTGGATCGACCCTTGCCGCTCGGCGCGACGAACGTCGTGGGATCGCTCGCGCGGACTCCGTACAGGAGCGCCGTGAGCAGCCGAGTGACGGCCAGGGCGAGCAAGACGCCGACCCCGATCCCCATTCCCGCCAGCCGAATCCCATCGCCCACCACCTGCGCCATCACCTCTCCGCGGCTCGCTCCGAGCGCGAGCCGGATGCCGAGCTCGCGCCGCCGCTGCCCGACCGCGTACGCCAGAAGCCCGTAGATGCCGATCGCGGCGAGGAGCAACGCCGCAGCCGCGAAGCTGCCCAGCAGCCAGGTGTCGAGCTGGCGTGACTCGAGACCCGCGGTGATGTCGATCGTGTCTGCGGTCGATCTGCCGTCACTCAATGTCATCGGAATGTCGGGATCGACCTGACGGACGGTCCGGCTCAGCGTCGCGAGGAAGCCCGTCGGGACGACGGCCGTCCGGACGACGAGACTCATATGCCCCCAGACGTTGCGAGTGAAGGGAACGTAGACCTGGGGCTCGGCCGGGGTGTCGAGACTGAACTTCCGCACGTCTCCCACCACACCGACTACCGTGCCGGGGATCGGATCACCGAAGTCGGGACGCCCCTGGACAGCCTTGTGCAGCGTCACCTGGCGCCCGATCGGATCAAGACCGGGCCAGAACGCGCGTGCGAACGCTTCATTCACTATCACGGCCGGGCCGCCGCTCAAGTCACCCTCGGTGAATTCGCGCCCCCCCCGGAGCGGGATGCGCATCGTACGGAAATAGCCCGGGGAAACAGTCATGAACCAGACGCGGGGATCACGCTCGGGGTCCGGGGCGCGCCCCGGGATCTCGACGGGAGACGGCAGTCCCGCAGGCGAGAGGGGTGTGAAGTTCGTGAGGGCGACGCTCGTCACACCCGGGAGCGCCCGCGCCGCGTCCTCGACCTGGGTGTACAGCGCCGCAAGCCTGACCGGGTTCTGGGCACGCGTGGGCGGCGGCGAGATCCAGAACGTCACGAGTCCCTGGGCGTCGAATCCCGGATTCACCGCCCGCAGTTGCCACAGACTCCTGATCAACAGCCCGGCGCCAACAACGAGGACCACCGCCAGGGCGATCTCGCTCGTGACGAGCGCCCCGCGCAGACGCTGTCGCCCGCGTCCAGTGCCGGCTCCGGCGGTGCCTTGCTTCAGCGAGTCAGTCAGGTCGGGGCGTGCCGCTCTCAGGGCCGGTAAGAGCCCGACGGCCACCGCCGTGATGACTGTGACGCCTAGCGCGAACGCGAGGACCCAACCGTCGACTCGCACCGTCTCGAGCCGGGGCATCACACCGGGCGCGGCACGCTTGAGCAGTGCGATCGCTCCGTGCGCAGTGACCACGCCCAGCACAGCTCCCACGGACGCGAGCACCAGGCTTTCGGTGAGGAGCTGTCGCACCACCCGCCCCCGCCCAGCCCCCAATGCCGATCGGATGGCGAGCTCGCGGCCGCGCGCGCCGGCGCGCGCCAGCGTCAGGTTCGCCACGTTGACACAGCCGATCATGAGAACGAGGGCGACCGCGGCCAGGAGCACGAGCAACTGCCGCGGCGTCGTCTCGCCGAGGATCTCGTCGCGCAGCGGAAGCAGCGCGACCGAGATCCAGTCGGCGTTGAACTCGGGGTACGTGGCGGCCTCGCGCCGAGCCACGGCGTCGAGATCCGTCTTCGCCTGCTCCGCCGTGACTCCCGGCTTGAGACGCCCGATGATGCGGCAGTCGGCGTGGAACCCCCGCTGGGTGAGGACGCGCTCGGTAGCGGCGACGGTCGCGATCGGCAGGTACAGCTGCTCGTTCGCCCAGGGTGGGTAAGCCACGTCGTGGGGCAGGACGCCGATCACCGTGGACACACCGCCGCTCAGGGACAGCGTTTTGCCGAGGATGTGTGGGTCGCCGCCGAACCTGCCCTGCCACAGGGCGTACGAGAGCACCGCGACGAGTGTCCCTGCGCGCTCTTCGTCCGGCGTGAACAGTCGTCCCATGAGCGGTCGTTCGCCGAGGGTCGCAAAGAACCCCGGCGAGACGACCGACACGATGACGCTTTGCACTCCTTCCGGACCAGTGAGCCGCTGCCCACCGCCGCGGACGTACGCGAGGTCCACGAACGCCGAGCTCTGCGCCTGCCAGTCGAGGAACGTCGGATAGGATGGAGGTCGGAAGCCGCCCTGGCGGCTCTGCTCGCCCAGCATGAACAGCCGAGCTTGCTCGGCGAACGGCAGTGGCCGGAGCAGCACGCCGTTCACGACGCTGAACACGGCCGTGTTGGAGCCGATGGCGAGCGCCAGGGTCAGAATCGCGGCGGCCGAGAAGCCGGGGCTCTTGCGGAGGGTCCGGACTGCGTAGCGGAGGTCGGCGAGTAAGGTGTCCATCATTCGGACCTCAGGGCGACA
>WNGC01006205.1_pt1 | contig 11424 bp, 11 predicted proteins | sample 5400051 | NCBI WGS metagenome assembly WNGC01 (sample SAMN13153368, study PRJNA577476) | soil metagenome | isolation source: 20 cm soil or saprolite under grassland replicate 2 | place: USA:California | collected 2016-06-15 | reverse complement strand
CGTTGTGCGCGCGCTTGCGGAAGCGCTGCGACCACGCGCGCGTGCTCTCGTTCATGTCCCAGTAGAACGGGTTCACCGTGAGCGCCCCCTGCGAAGCCTTGAGCCCCAGCGCGGGCACGTTGTTGATGCCGAAGATCAGCGACACGATGCTTTGCCTGGCCGGCAGCCCGAACTCCGCCGCCTGCTTCATCGAATTGGTGGTGTCGCCGCCCGCGACCGCCAGCGCGACCACTTGGGCTCCCGAAGATTGCGCGGCCAGCAGAAAGGACGAAAAATCGGGCGTCGCGATCGGCGTGCGCACGCCGCCCAGGACCTTGCCTCCGTCCTTCACCAGCTGATCGGTCGCCTGCCGCTCCAGGTCGTGGCCGAAGGCATAGTCGGCGGTGATGAAGAACCAAGTCTTGCCGCCGCGCTGAACCACGGCCCTGGCGAGCGAATGCCCGTACGACCAGGTGTCGTAGGTCCAGTGCACGGTGTTCGGCGAGCACTTCGATCCGGTGAGCTCCGCGCTTCCCGCGCCCGAGCCGATCAGCACCTTGTTCTTCTGCCGCACGATCTCGTTCACCGCGAGCGCGACGGCCGAGTTCGGAACATCCACGATGAGATCGACGCCGTCCTGATCGAGCCACTTGCGCGCCACGACCGATCCGATGTCGGGCTTGTTCTGGTGGTCGGCGAAAACCACCTCGATCTTGCGTCCCGCGGCCTTCCCGCCGTAATCTTCGACCGCCATCTGCGCGGCGAGCACCGAGCCTCTGCCCTGGAAGTCCGCGTACACGCTCGACTGGTCGTTCAGGACGCCGATACGGAGCGGCTGCTCCTGCCCGGCGACGGCGCCAGCCAAAGCAAGCAATGCAAGAAAAACGGCTCGGGTCATGGATAGACTCCTCTATGGGGTGGCGACGATGACTTCGGAGGCCGGGGATTCGGCGTGCAATTTTTCCACCAGCAGGGCACGCCGTTCGAGCACCGCGCGCTGGTTGATGTAGCCCTTGTCCGTGATCTCGTTCGCGTCGATCGAAGGCGGCTCGGCCATGACGAGCGCGCGCACCGGATGGGTCGAGGTGCCGGCGCCAGTCTCGGAAGCGAGCTTCTTCATCGCGGCGCGCAGCTGCTCGCACACTCCGGCGCCGTCCAGTCCCTTCGCCTTGACCGCGGCTGCGTTCAGGAACACGAGCGCGCCGACCTCGCTACGCTCGTGCCCGGTGATCACCGCGTCCTGGATCAGGGGATCGCCCGCCGCGATCAGTTTCACGCGCGTCGCCCCCACGTGCACCCAGGTGCCCGTCGAAAGCTTGAAGTCTTCGGCGATGCGTCCGTCAAAAGCGAAGCCCAGCTCGGGCTTCTTCGGATCGGCGAATTTCAGCGCGTCGCCGATGCGGTAGTAGCCTTCCTCGTCGAACGCGGCCTTCGTGAGGTCGTCGCGTCCATAGTAGCCGGGCGTGACGTTGGGGCCTTTCACGCGCGCCTCGAGCTTGCCCCCGGCGGGAACGAGCTTGATCTCGCAGCCGGGCACCGGCAGTCCTATGATGCCGGCGCGGTCGACGGCGTAGTGCACGCCCGTCGCCATCGGCGCCGTTTCCGTCGAACCCCACGCAGAAATGAGCGGGATCCGGCGCCCGAGCTCGGCGAGCGCGAGCTGCTGCATGCGCTCCCAGAGGTTCTGCGGCAGCGCTGCGCCCGCGTAGACCATGAGGTCGAGCTTACGAAAGAAGTTCGCGCGCAGCTCGGCGTCCTTCTCCAGGAAGGGTAGGAGCAGGTCGAAACCGCGCGGCACGTTGAAATAGATCGTCGGCGGAATCTCCTTGAGGTTGCGCGCGCTCGTCTCGACCAGGCCGGGCGCGGGCTTGCCGGCGTCGATATGGAGCGTGCCGCCGTTCCTGAGCATCATGCCGAAATTGTTGTTGCCGCCGAAAGTGTGGTTCCACGGCAGCCAGTCGACCAGCACCTGCGGTCGGTCCTCGAGGAACGGCCACACGAGCGCGTACTGCTCCTGGTTGACGGTGAGCATGCGCTGGGTGTTGATCACGCCCTTCGGGACTCCGGTCGAGCCGGAAGTGAAGAGGATTTTCGCGACCGTGTTCGGCCCGATGCGCTCGAACGCCGCCTCGACCCTGGGCGTTGCCTCGGCGGCGAGCAGCTCGGCGATCGATGTCGAGTTCGCGCCGACGGCCGCAAGCGCCGGCGCGAATTTCTCGGGATCGGAGGTCCACACGAGCCCCGGACGCAGCAGCCCGAAGATGGCCTTGAGCTTGGCGAAGTCCTTCGACATCAGCGAGTAGGCGGGCGAGACCGGGGCGACCGGCACCCCTACGTGCATCGCTCCGAGCGCGAGGAGCGCGTGATCGATCGAGTTGTCGGAGAGGATCACGAGCGGCCGCGAAGCGGCCAGTCTTCGGTCGAGCAGCCCCTGCGCGGCGCGGCGCGCGAGCGCGAGCGCCTCGCGGTAGCTGAGCTTCCGCCAGGCGCCGTCCCTGCGCTCGGCGAGGAAAGTCCGGTCCGGCGCCTCGCGGGCCCAGCGCTCGAGCCACTCGCCGACCGCACGCGCGTGCCCCCCGAGCGCAAGGGGCGAGCGCAGGATCATCGCGCCGTCGCTGCGGCGCTCGATTTCGACACGCGGCGGCGCGAACCGCAGGCCCGACCGAAGATCCGTCCCCATGACCTCCTCCAGGGCGCGAAGAACCGCTATCCTAGCTTCATCCCCGATTCCATGGCGGCATCGCGCGATCCTCGGCAGTGTAAAATCCGCATTCCCGAAAAAGAAAGGCGATTTCCATGCCGCTGTCCGAAGCCGAGCGCAAGAAGTGCGTCGAGACGCTGCTGAGCGCCGAAAAGGAGAAAAAGCAGGCGGTGCAGCTCTCCGTCACCTATCCGCACATCACCATCGAGGATTCCTACGCCATCTCGAGCGCGGTGGCGCAGCACAAGATCAAGGCGGGCGCGAGGCTCATCGGTCACAAGGTCGGACTCACCTCGAAGGCGATGCAGGCCTCCTCGCAGATCAACGAGCCCGACTACGGGCATCTGCTCGACACCATGATGATCGCCGACGGCGCGAAGGTGCCGCACTCGAGCTACTGCGTCCCGCGCGTCGAGGTCGAGCTCGCCTTCATTCTCGGAAAACCCCTGAAGGGCCCGGGAATCGGGCTCACGGACGTGCTCCACGCGACCGAGTACGTGATACCCGCGATGGAGATCGTCGATGCGCGCATCGTGAACCCGCGCAAGATCTTCGACACCGTCGCCGACAACGGCGCGGCGGCGGGAATCGTCGTCGGCGGCCGCCCGATCGGCCCGATGGAAATGGACCTGCGCTGGGCCGGCGGCATCATGTACCGCAACTCCGAGATCGAGGAGACAGGCCTCGCCGCCGGCGTGCTCGGACATCCGGCGCTCGGCGTGGCGTGGCTCGCGAACAAGCTCGGGCAGATGGGCGTGTCGCTCGACGCCGGCCACCTCGTCCTCGCCGGGTCGTTTACGCGCGTCGTGTTCGCGAACAAGGGCGACACCTTGCACGGGGACTTCGGGCCCTTGGGCGGGATCGCGGTGCAGTTCGTATAGGAGCCCCGCTCATGACTGCAGTCGGCTTTCGCATCCTTCCCATCCCGAAGCGTCCCGAGAAGAAGCTCGTCGCCGAGCTCGCGAAAATGGTGACGCCCCACCTCTCCGACAGCATGGAGCGGCTGTACGCGGGCGGACCGCAGCTACGGCCCATGCACAACGGCGCGAAGCTCTGCGGCCCCGCGTTCACGGTGCGCACCGCGCCGGGCGACAACCTGCTCGTCCACAAGGCGATCGACACCGCCGAGCCGGGCGACGTGATCGTCGTGGACGGAGGCGGATTCAACGACCACGCGCTGATCGGCGAGCTGATGTCCGCGCGCGCAGAGCAGCGCGGCGTAGGCGGCATGGTGATCTGGGGCGCGATCCGCGATTCGGCCGAGCTGAAGGCAGGAAGCTTCCCCGTGTATGCGAGCGGCGTCACCCACCGCGGCCCCTACAAGAACGGGCCGGGCGAGATCAACGTTCCCATCACCATCGGCGGCATCCCGGTCAATCCCGGCGACATCATCGTCGGCGACGCCGACGGTCTGGTCGCCGTTCCACAGGAGCACGCGCAGGAAATCCTCGCTTCGGCGAAGGCGATCCTCGCGAAGGAGGAGGGCTCGATGAAGCAGATCCGCGCCGGCACGGTGGACCGCAGCTGGGTCGACAAGGCGCTCAGGGAGAAAGGCTACAAGGTGTAAGGATGGAACTTCCGGTCAACAGCTTCAAACGCGCGCTGAACGCGGGCAAGCGGCAGATCGGCCTGTGGTGCAGCCTCTCCCACCACTACGCGACCGAGCTCGTCGCGGGCTCGGGCTTCGACTGGATCCTGCTCGACACCGAGCACTCGCCGAACGACCTCGAGTCGGTGCTGCGGCAATTGCAGGCGGCCGCACCGTATCCGACTCACCCCGTGGTCCGCGTGCCCTGGAACGACATGGTGACGATCAAGCGTTTTCTCGACATCGGCGCGCAATCGATCCTGATTCCCTACGTACAGAATGCCGAAGAGGCGAAAAGCGCGGTCGCCTCCACGCGCTATCCGCCCACGGGCGTGCGCGGCGTCGCCGGCGGCACGCGAGCGACGCGGTTCGCGCGTGTGAAGGACTACGCGAAACGCGCCCACGAGGAGCTCTGCGTGCTGGTGCAGGTGGAGACCCAGCAAGCCCTGGACAACCTAGAGAAAATCACCGCGGTGGAAGGCGTGGACGGCGTATTTATCGGCCCCGCGGATCTCCATGCGTCGCTCGGCTATCCGGGCGAGACGAACAATCCGAAGGTGATGCCCGTCATCGACGACGCCATCCGCCGCATCCGCAAGGCAGGCAAGGCGCCGGGAATCCTCACCGGCGTCGAAGCCGACGCGCGCCGCTGGCTCGATTGCGGCGGCCTGTTCGTCGCGGTCGGCGCCGACACCGGCGTGCTCGCGCGCGAGACCGAGAAGCTCGCGGCCAAGTTCAAGTCCTGACAGAGCCAATTATTTCCGCTTGATCGAGCAGCCCCCGGGGGCGCTGTTCCGGATGACCTATTGGCCCGATTAGGGAATGTCATCTTGGATGTTCACCATTTAGAAAACGGCCGCGATTTTCGACCGCAGTCGGTCCCGTCCACTCGATAACAAGGAGGAGCGGAAAATGGCTGCAAGCAGAACCCTCATTGCGATAACTGCCGTAGTGATCACCCTGTTCGGGTGCGGTTCCGGCAAGGACCAGGCCGCTCCGGCCAACGGCCTTTCCCTCGGGCTGCCCGGGCTGCCCGTGCTGACCGATTCGACCAACTGGACGCTGGGCGGGGTGCCGTGCACCTTGATCCCGGTCCCGGCGGCGGCGCCGTTCGGCACCGGAACCTGCCCGGGGGTGCGTCCCGGCGCGATCGTGCTGACCGATGTCGGGCAGTGCACGCTGAATTTTCTTTTCCAGGGATCCGACGGCAGCCGCTACATCGGCACCGCCGGCCACTGCATACTGGGCACGAGCCCGTTCGGAGGCGACGTCGGCGAGATGTCGTGGGCTCCGGGCACTGGGCCGGTGGCGCGCGACTCCGCCGGCAATCCGATCGGCGAGTTCGCCTACGCCATACTCCAGGACCCGAAGGACTTCTCCCTGATCCGGCTCGACCCGCTTGTCGAGGCGAGCGCCGCGATGTGTCATTTCGGCGGGCCCACCACGGTCAACGACGACCGTCCCGACATCACGCAACCCGTGGTGCTCAACTGGTTCGGCAACGGTATCCTGCTGGGCACTTTACTCCCCGCCCGCAGCGCCCTGGCGGCGGGAATGCCCGATCCGGATCACGTGTTCGCTGACGGGGCCGCGGCCCCCGGCGATTCCGGAAGCGGGATCATCTCGAGCGACGGCCGGGCGGTCGGAGTGGTGGTGACCGTAGGCGTGCACCTAGGCACCAGCTTTGACTCCGGTGTAATCGGAATAACCCGCTTGACCCCGCAGGTCGAGCGCGCCCAGCAGGTTCTCGGCGTGGACCTCGTTCTGCAGACCGCGACCACGATGTAGTCGTTGGTCCGTGGGGCCCGCGCTGCTTAAAGCGCGCGGGCCGGAGCGCCCCCGCCCCCCAAGGCGGGACGGGTGGCACAATGGCGCCCCGGATGAGCTTTCCCCTGTCCCGCGCGTGGCGCTCGATCGAGGCGGCGCTGTTTCCCTCCCGCCTGGGAGCGCTGCGTGAGCTCTTCGCCGCGTTTCTCGCGTTCAACGCCCTGGTGCGCCTCGCGCTCGCGGTGTTCAACGGCGAGCCGTCGTTTTTTCTGCCTTGGCGCATCGTTCCGGCGCTGCTGATCGGCGCCCTGTTCGACCTGGGCGCGGGGACTTTCCTTCTCGCGCCGTTCGCCCCGCTCCTCGCGTGGTGGCCCGCGCGCCACCCGGCCGCGCTCAAGATCTTGCTTGCGCTGCTGCTCCTGCCGCTCTGCGGCCTCGTGGTGCTGGTCGGGGCCGCCGAACTCGTGTTCTGGAACGAGTTCGCCTCGCGTTTCAACTTCATCGCGGTCGACTACCTCATCTACACCAACGAGGTGATCGGCAATATCCGCGAGTCCTACGATATGCCGCTGCTGTTGTCGCTCGTGACGATCGTCTCTCTCGCCCTGTGGGGGGTGATCGTGAGGAGGGTCGGCCCGCTCGCATCGCTGGCTGCGGGAGGGCTGGCGGTTCGTTCCCGCGCCGCGCTCGTCTGGATGCTCGCGCCTCTCGTCGCCTTCGGAGTGCTCGATGCGCGCTACAAGGAGTTCTCGGCGGACGCGCAGCTCAACGAGCTCGCCGGCAACGGCTACTACGACTTCTGGCACGCCTTTCGCACCAACGAGATCGACTACGAGCGCTTTTACCTGACGCTGCCCGTCGAGCGCGCGGCGCGGGTGCTCGCGCACGAGCTCGATCCCGCGCGCCCGGCTGCGGAAGCCTCGCGGCCGCCGTTCGAGCGCACGATCGCCGCACGCGGGCCCGAAAAGCGACTCAACGTCGTACTGATTTCCGTTGAGGCCCTGAGCGCGGAATTCCTGGCTGCGTTCGGCAACCGCGAGGGGCTCACGCCGCGGCTCGACCGGCTCGCCGGCGAAGGGATGCTGTTCACACGCTTCACGCCGCGGCTCGACCGGCTCGCCGGCGAAGGGATGCTGTTCACACGCTTCTACGCGACCGGAACTCGCACCGTGCGGGGGCTGGAGGCGCTGACGCTCTCGACTCCCCCGATACCGGGCCACTCGATCGTGAAGCGGCCGGACAACGGCGGGCTTTTCTCCCTCGGCGAGGTCTTCAGGCAGAAGGGCTACGAGCCGCTCTACCTGTACGGCGGTTACGCTTATTTCGACAACATGGAGGCGTTTTTCTCGGACAACGGTTATACGGTGATCGACCGCACCGCTCTCAAGCCCGAGGAGATCACCTTCGAGAACATCTGGGGTGTGGCCGACGAGGACCTCTTCAGCCTAGCGATCGGCGAACTCGACAAGCGTCATGCCGCGCTCAAGCCGTTCTTCGCGCACATCATGACCGTGTCGAATCACCGCCCCTTTGCGTATCCCGCGGGGCGCATCGACGTTCCCTCCGGCACCAGCCGCGAGGGTGCAGTCAAGTACACCGACTTCGCGATCGGACAGTTCATCGACCGTGCCCGCGCCAAGCCCTGGTTCGAGCGCACGCTCTTCGTCATCGTAGCCGATCACACCCACAAGGGGCGCGGCCGCACCGAGCTGCCGCCCGAGAACTACCACATTCCGCTCATCGTCTATGCGCCCGGGCATGTTCCGCCGGGCCGCATCGACACGATCGCGTCGCAGATCGACGTCGGGCCGACGATCCTCGGGATGCTCGGGTTCGGCTACCGATCGAGATTCTTCGGGCACGACATCCTGCGCGAGGGCGCGAATCACCCGCGCGCGCTGCTCGCCAACTACCAGACGGTCGGGTACTACCGGGAGGGCGTCGTCGTCGAGCTGAAGCCGAAAAGGCGCTACAGGATCGTCGATGCGGCGACCGGCCGCGAGCGGGCGGAGGACGAGCTGTCGGCGCGCCTGATGGACGAGGCGATCAGCTACTACCAGCTGGCGAGCCGCGCGTACAAGTCCGGGCAGTTGAAGATCGCCGCGCAGCACTGACGAAGAGGTTCCTCTCCTAGCCGCCGATCGACCGGATCAGCTCATCGGGCACGAACACCTTGCCGTCCTTGATCACGCGGTGGATCCTGCTCAAGTTCGTCACGTCGGCGAGCGGGTCCGCGTCGAGGATGAGCAGGTCGGCTAGCTTCCCGGGAGCAAGGGTGCCGATCGCGCGCTCCATGCGCATGGTCTTTGCTCCATTAGAGGTCGCCGACCGCAATACCTGCAACGACGTCAGGCCGGCCTGGGTCATGATCTCCATTTCCCGGAATACCGATGGGCCGTGCAGGGTTCCGATGTTGCCGGCGTCGGTCCCCATGACGACTGTAATCCCCGCGTCCCATATCCTGCGCAGATTCTGCAGCGCGGTCGCCGAGGGTTTGGGCGGCACCGGCTGGCTCATGGCCTTGGCCACGCGCTCGGGAAGCTTTTCCTTGGGAATCTTCTGCAAATCGTTCATCGCAGCGAGGATCTGCGGATCGGCGAGGCGCCGCTCGGCTTCGGTCGGCTGCCAGGTATTCGACAACGCATACCGGTAACCCTGGATGACAAAAAGGGTCGGGCAATAGAGTGCGCGGTTCTTTTTCGCCAGGGCGAGGAATTCCTCGTCCACCGGCTCGTCCTCGACCGAGTGCACCAGAAAATCCGCGCCGGCTCTGAGCGAGGCCTTGGCCACGATGAGCTCGGTCGCATGCACCGCAAGGCGCGCTCCCCCCGCGTGGGCGGCGTCGCCAGCCGCCTTGACGATCGCCTCCTGCGCGGCGAGATCGTCGCCCTTCTGATGGATGAACCACACCTTGATGAAATCGGGCTTGCGCTCCAGTTCGCGCCGGACCAGCGCCCGCGCCGCGTCGACCGAGGTGATCTTGATGATGGGAGGATCGCCGAGATCGAGCTTTACCCGATCGACCATGGAAATGAGCGGGCCGGCGACGGCGACGCGGGGCGCCGCGGGGCTCGCCGCCGCCGCGTCGCGCATCTCGAAATTCCAGAACGGCCCGCCGACATCGACGACGCTGGTGACGCCGCTCGCGAGCCAGACCCTGAACGTCGCGGGAAGGCGCGCCTTGTTGCGCTCGACTTCCTTCGCATAAGGCATCCAGGCGTTGAAGTCGGCCACATCGGGACGCGTGTAGAGATTGCCCGATTGGAAGAAGTGGACGTGCGAATCGATCAGTCCGGGAACGACCCATTTGCCTTTGCCGTCGATCCGCGTCGCCCCGGCCGGAACTGGAGTCGAGCCCGCCGGCCCGATAGCCTCGATGCGGCTCCCGGCGATGATCACCGTGCTGTTCGAGGCGACCGCGGAAGGAAGATCCCGATCAGGATGAACGACCGTGGCGCCGACGATCGCGGTGACGTCCGCCGCCTGGCATGGAACAACTGCCAGCATCCATGCTGCAACACCTAAGCAACGCGTGCGAGAGGGCATTTGCCGATCCTTTCTCGGGAAATCCAGGCTCAGGCGGCTTTCTGGCAGCCGCCAGGTTTGTAGACGCGTTCCGTCGACGCAGGATACTTCACGAGCTTGTCCACGGGACGGCGAGGCCGCGGAACGAGCTCACCCCCGCAGTTGGGGCACACGCCGCCCAGGACTTCGCGCGCGCACGAGCGGCAGAAGGTGCACTCGAAGGAACAAATGAAGGCCTCGGCGGAGTCGGCCAGGAGATCGCTGTTGCAGCACTCGCAGTTCGGGCGGAGCTTGAGCATTTCTTGCCTCCTTCGGTTGACCGACGGCGGATCCTATTCCGGTTCGCCGGGGAATTGCGCAGCTCCTTCGGGGACGGTGATTCCGGGAAGGATGCGCGATGTCCAAATGTGGACGGCACGTCGCAGATCGACCGTTTCATCCAATGAACCACCCTTCACGCTGATCGTGTCAGCGGCGCCGCGCCGCTGATGCCACAACCGAGAGCCGCAGTCCGCGCAGAAGGCGCACTCCAGCATGTGACCAGCGTCGGTAGGGCGTGACCAAAACGTCGGCGCGCCCCGCGTCACGCGAAACGTCCCCCGCGGGACGATGACCGAAATGCCGAAGGCGGAGGCCGACTGCTTCTGGCACTCCTTGCAATGGCACACGTACAGCTCGAGCGCCTTGCCGGAAAACTCATAGCGGATCGAACCGCATTGACAGCCCCCGTGCGAAACGCTGTCGCTCACCGGCTTTCCTCGCGCTGCGACGCGCATAACTCGAGCGCGCTGTCAGCTTGCGCGCGCATTGAGCGCCAGTTGCGGACGAGCACGCTCGGGTTGCCCGGGAAGCGGCGCAGGAACCGCGCCGCGACGAACCGCTCCGCACTCAAGGTAGAACGGCTCGGCATTCGGGTCGGCGTCGACGGTAACTTCAGCGGCCCCGCCGCGAGCCGCGGTCTCGAGGGCATGCGAAAGAAGCGCCCGGCCGACGCCCAGGCGCATGAATCGCGGCAGGACCCAGAGATGGTCGAGCTCCCACGAACGACCCAGCGGAGAAAGAGAGTAAAAACCCGCGACTTCGATTCCGACCATTGCGACAAAAGTCGGCCTGGCGCGAATGCCCTGCGGCGATACGGCCAACTCGGCGCGCCAGCCTTCCAGAACTTCGTGCGAATAGCCCCAGTGGGCCTTGGCTCGCATGGCCAGCGCAGAAAGGAGTTCTGCCTCACTCTCTACGGCCTCCCTAATGTTCATCCTACTCGGGGTCATAGCGCGCGGTCGCTCGTGGCCTCGAGAGATCCTTCAGTTGTCACGCGTCGGAGTCCAGACCGGTGCTCCCTGCTCACCGTTCAGAAACGGCATTAGCGTGGTCAACATCGCTGGCGCCATAAACATCTCGTAATGCGTGAGGTTGGGAAGAATCGCCAGGCGATTCAAACCGAATGTCAGTGTGGATTTTCGCAGGTGCATTATAGTCTCCTCTTGATTTCGGCCATGTTCAGCTCTGTATAGTGCTCGAATCCATCCAGAACACTTAATCCCTTAGGACTTCGCTTTCTTCGAAGGTTTCGACTTGCCAGAACTGTTGAGGGCGACCGCTTGGCGAACGAGCGCCTTGAAGGCGGACTCGTCAACTTCTTCTGCTTCGTGGATGTCGATCGCGCGGCGTGCGTTTCCGTCGAGACTCGAGTTGAAGAGACGGGCCGGATCCTTCAGAGACGCGCCCTTGGAGAAGGTAAGCTTCACGACATTCTTGTAGGATTCGCCAGTGCAGATGATGCCGTCGTGCGACCAAATCGGAGTGCCCATCCACTTCCACTCCTCGACGACGTCCGGGTCTGCTTCCTTGATGAGCTTGCGCA
>WNGC01002414.1_pt1 | contig 11426 bp, 7 predicted proteins | sample 5400051 | NCBI WGS metagenome assembly WNGC01 (sample SAMN13153368, study PRJNA577476) | soil metagenome | isolation source: 20 cm soil or saprolite under grassland replicate 2 | place: USA:California | collected 2016-06-15 | reverse complement strand
CGACACCTCGAGCGGCCGGGTCAACAGCGCGGAGGCCCTGATCCGCTGGCGGCATCCGCAGCGCGGCGTCGTGCCACCCAACGACTTCATTGCGATCGCCGATGAATGCGGTCTGCTCGATGCCATCGGCGAGTGGGTGCTGTTTGAAGCCTGCCGCCAGGCGAAGGCGTGGCAGAGCGAAGGGCTGCGTCCGATGCGCGTCGCGGTCAATCTTGCACCCTCGCAATTCCGGCTCGTCAACCTGGTCGATCAGATTCGCCGGGCGCTCGAGGCCGCAGCCCTGGAGCCGCAGTTCCTCGAGGTCGAGCTTACCGAGAGCGCGGTGATGAGCGATGCGGAGGAGTCGATACGCATCCTGGAGGCCATCAGCCGCATGGGCGTTCTGGTATCGGTCGATGACTTTGGCACCGGGTACTCGAGCATGAGCTACCTGCGGCGCTTTCCGATAGACAAGCTGAAAATCGACCGCTGCTTTGTCGAGGACATGACCCGGCGCCCGGAAGATGCGTCGATCGTTCGCGCGATCATCTCCCTGGCGCACAGCCTGCACCTGAAAGTGATCGCCGAGGGCGTGGAAACCTCAGAGCAGCTCGCCTTACTGGCGGAACTGGGATGCGATCAGTACCAGGGGTTTCACTTCAGCGCGGCGCTGCTCCCGGAGCGATTCGCCGCTCTGGTGCGACAGGAGCCCGATCTGCCCGAGGACGAGGCAGCGCGAACGCACAGCAAGCTTGCAGCCTTGTCGCGCGCTGCGGGCTGAAGCGAGGCCTCCACCCGCCGGACAGGGCGATCCGGACCTTGTTGCTCGGAAGCATCATCTGACCGAGCTCCGTGTCAGGATGTAACCGCAACGGTCGCGCTTACGCCTCGAGCCGCACGGCGTCGTCGCTCGGAGCCCTGGCCCCCGGGGCTCAGCACCCCAAGCCTTCCTTGTAGACCGGTACGTGTGGAATACTCCGTCTGCTTGCTCTGTGTGGTAGTAGCGTCAGAACGACAAATCCACGCTCACCCGAGGCGCATCCCGTGGCCGCGACCAACCTGCCTGCGTACGAATCGGGAATCGACAAGGCGCATCGCCGTGCGTCAACCGGCCTGTGCAGTGATCTGAAGGGACTGGCGTGGCGCCCTGAGCGCTGCGCATGGTGTTGAACTCATCCACTGGCGATCTAGGGGAGGACTGACAGTGAGTTACGCGAACGCGTCCTGTAATAAGAACGAGTCCCGGGGCCGCGGTACTCGCGGCATCAGCCGTCGGGGAGGCGCATGGATGCTCGTGGCCAGCCTGGCCGCGGCGGCCCCTCTCGCCCAGGCACAGGCCACCGGCGCCCCGGCGGCGAAGGCCGCCGACACCAGCTTCACCTGGAACGGGATCACGCTCTACGGCATCGTCGACATCGGAGTGCAGTACCAGACGCACGGGGTGCCGGCGAGTGATTACTTCCCCGCCGGAACCGAGGCGATCATCCTGGCAAACAGCAACGGCTCGGTCACGGCGGTCACCCCGAGCAACCTGAGCCAGTCGCGCATCGGGCTCTCGGGGAAGGAAGCGCTGGTGGGCGACTGGTCGGGGGTGTTCCGCTTCGAGACCTTCTTCAACCCGCAGTCCGGCAATATCAGCGACGCGCTCAAATCGCAGGTGCTCAACAACGGCCGCCCGGCCGCCACGCAGACCACCAACGTCGACAGCAGTATCGCCGGGCAGTACTTTGCCGGCGCCGCCTACGCCGGCTTCTCCTCCCCCACCTACGGCACGATCACCTTCGGGCGGCACGTAACCCCGCTCGCCGACGGCGTCGGCAAGTACGATCCCCTGGGGGCGGCCAACGCCTTCTCACTGATCGGCTTCTCCGGCACCACCGCAGGCGGCGGGGTCACCGAGGATCGGCGGCTCGATCAGTCGCTCAAGTACTCCGCCAAGCTCGGCGCGGTGCACCTCGGCGCGCTGTACCAGTTCTCAGGCTCCAGCGGAACCACCAACACCGCCCACCAGCTGCAATTCGGGCTTGAAGGCGGCGGCGGCTCGATCGATCTCTACTACACCAAGAAGTACGACGCCATCGCCACCGCCCCGCTCACCGCCGCGCAGGTGGCCACGCTCCCCGCCCTGGGGTATTCGCCGAGTAACTCCCTCCGGGCCACCATCTCCGACAACACAAGCTACTCGGTGATGGGGTCGTTCGGCCTCGGGAAGCCAACGCTGTTCGCCGGCTACGAGCACATCAAGTTCGCCAATCCCAACACCCCGCTGCTGCCGGGCTCCCTCACCATCGGCGGCTATGTGCTCGCCGTCATCAACCCCCCCGCCTACAACAACGAGAAGATCCTGCAGGTGTACTGGGCGGGGGTGAAGTTCGCCGCCACCCCGGATCTGGATCTGATGGCCGCTTACTACGGCTACGATCAGAACAGCTTCGCCACCGGCGCCAACGCCGGCTGCTCCGGCACCCAGAGCGGCGGCTGCAGCGGCAGGGAGAGCTCCTTCTCGCTGCTCGCCGACTATCGCTTCGCCAAGCGCTTCGACGGCTACCTCGGCACTTTCTGGACCGACGTGCAGGACGGGCTCGCCCCCGTCGGCTTCCTCAACCACTCCACCCTCACCACCACCGCGGGGATTCGCTTCAGGTTCTAGCCCACCCAGCCGCCGTTGCGCTCTCGCGGCCTGACGAGCTCAGGCCGCGAGAGCCCCGCGGCCGGTGCGTATCCCTGCGGCCCCCGCGCAAGCTTCACGGCAGATGTAACACAGCGTTAAGGAACGCCAAGGCCCTCCCCCTTTCAGTCAATTTCCTCCTCTTTCCACCGTGGGTTAGAGTCCTGGGCTCATGTGGATCGTCAAGCTGGCGCTTCGGCGTCCGTACACCTTCATCGTGCTGGCCATCGTGATCACGCTCTTCGGCGTGTTCGCGATCTGGCGCACGCCCACCGACATCTTCCCCAACATCAGGATCCCGGTGGTCGCGACGGTGTGGAAGTACACCGGGCTCTCGCCGGAAGAGATGGCGACCCGCCTCATCCTGAACGGCGAGCGCACCGCGCAGACCACCGTCAACGACGTCGAGCACACCGAGTCGCAGTCGGTGAGCGGTACCTCGGTGGTCAAGTACTTCTTTCAGCCCAACGTGAATGAGGAGCTCTCCTACGCCCAGATCACCGGCGTGTCTCAGACCATGATCCGCTTCGCGCCTCCCGGCACCACCCCGCCCTTCGTCCTCGCCTATAACGCCTCCTCGGTGCCGATTCTGCAGCTGGCGCTCTCGAGCGCCAGCCTCTCGGAGGCGCAGCTGTTCGATCAGGGAAACAGCGTCATCCGCACCGGGCTTTCGACCGTCGCCGGCGCTTCCATGCCTTGGCCGTACGGGGGCCTGCAACGACAGGTCCAGGTCGACCTGGATCCGGACGCGCTGCGCGCCCACGGCCTCTCTGGTAACGATGTCACCGCCGCCATCGCCGCGCAGAACTCGATCCTGCCGGCGGGCACCGAGAAGATCGGCGACCGGGAATATTTCGTTGCCGTCAATGCCAACCCGAAGACGGTTGCCGAGCTGAACGAGATGCCGGTCGCTACCCGCAACGGCCGGCTAATCTACGTGCGCGATGTGGCGCACGTGCGCGACGGCTATCCGCCCCAGACCAACATCGTGCGCCGCGACGGTCACCGCGGCGTGCTGATGAGCGTGCTCAAGACCGGCAGCGCCTCGACGCTCGACATCATCCGCAGCATCAAGGACCGGCTGCCGGGAATCCGCGACGCGTTGCCGCCGGACTTCAAGATCGACCTGGTGGGCGATCAGTCGATCTTCGTGCGCGCTGCGATCTCGGGCGTCGTGCGCGAAGCGGTGATCGCAGCAAGCCTGACGGCGCTCATGATTCTCCTGTTCCTCGGCACCTGGCGCAGCACGCTCATCATCGCCATCTCGATCCCGCTCTCGATCCTCGCCTCCATCATCTGCCTGTCGGCGCTCGGCGAGACCGTCAACATCATGACCCTCGGAGGACTCGCGCTCGCGGTGGGCATCCTGGTCGATGATGCGACCGTCACCATCGAGAACATCAACATGCACCTCGAGCGCGGCGAAGACGTGGAGGCCGCGATCCTCAACGGCGCCCACGAGATCGCCGTGCCCGCCTTCGTCTCCACGCTCGCCATCTGCATCGTCTTCGTGCCGATGATCATGTTGGTCGGGATCGCCCGCTACCTGTTCGTGCCGCTCGCCGAGGCGGTCGTCTTCGCCATGCTGGCGTCCTACCTGCTCTCGCGGACCCTCGTGCCGACGCTCGCCAAATACTGGCTGCAGCGCCACGAAGCGCACGCGCCGCTGAGCGCGTTCGACCCGCTGCGGCGGCTGCAGCTCCTGCAACGGCGCTTCGAGCAGTGGTTCAGGCAGCTGCGCGAGGCGTATCACGGGCTGCTCGAGCGCGCCGTGCGCAGCGGGCCGCGCTTTGCCATGCCGTTCCTGGGTGCGATGGCGGCCACCGCCCTGCTCGCCTTCCCCCTCGGCCGCTTCCTGCCGGGCCTCGGACAGGACTTCTTCCCGAGCGTCGATGCCGGCCAGATCAAGCTCCACCTGCGGGGTCCCACCGGCGTCCGCATCGATGAGACCGCGACCCTGTGCGATCGCGTCGAGGAGACGATCCGGGAGCTGATTCCCGCTCGCGAGATCGCGACCATCGTCGACAACATCGGCATCCCCTACAGCGGCATCAACCTGGCCTATTCGACATCGGCGCCGGTGGGCCCCGGGGACGCCGATATCTATGTGAATCTCACCGCGGACCACCGGCCGACGGCCCCTTACGTGCGTCTGCTGCGCGAGCGGCTCACGGCGCTCTACCCCTCCACGACTTTCGCCTTCCTGCCAGCGGATATCGTCAGCCAGATCCTCAATTTCGGCCTCCCGGCCCCGATCGACGTGCAGGTGGCCGGCTTCAACGTGGCGGCCAACCGCGCCTACGCGCAGGCGCTGCTCGCTCGCTTGCACCGGATCCCCGGGATCGTGGATCTGCGCATCCAGCAGGCCTTCGACTACCCCACGTTGAATGTCGAGGTCGACCGCAATAAGGCGGCGCTCCTCGGGCTCTCCGAGACGGATGTTGCGTCCGACCTGCTGGTCTCGCTCTCCGGGAGCTCACAGACCACCCTCTCCTTCTGGATCGACCCGAAGAGCGGTACCCAGTACGCCATCGCCGCCCAGACACCGCAGTTCCGGCTCGCTTCCCTCGGGGACCTCGCCACGACGCCGGTCACCAGCGGCGGGAGCGGTGGCGGTCGCGCCGCGCAGCTGCTCGCCAACCTTGCGAGCTTTCACCGCAGCGTCGCCCCTGCCGTGGTGAGCCACTACGACTCCACGCCGGTGGTCGACATCTTCGGAGCCGTCGAAGGCGCGGACCTCGGTTACGTTGCCGCGCAGGTGAACCACGCGCTCGCCGACATGCAGCACTCGCTCCCGCGCGGCTCGAAGGTCGCGGTGCGGGGTCAGGCGAAGACCATGACGGAGTCCTTCGCGGGGCTGCTGCTCGGGCTGGCAGCGGCGATCGTGCTCGTGTACCTGCTGATCGTGGTCAACTTCCAGTCCTGGCTCGACCCGTTCATCATCATCACCGCTCTGCCCGCGGCGCTCGCAGGGATCGTGTGGATGCTGTTCCTGTCGCACACGCCGGTGAGCGTCCCGGCGCTGACCGGTGCGATCATGTGCATGGGGGTGGCGACCGCCAACAGCGTGCTCGTGGTGAGCTTCGCGCGCGAGCGCATGAACGCCGGCGATGATGCGGCTCACGCCGCGGTGCAGGCGGGCGTCACGCGCTTCCGACCGGTGTTGATGACCGCACTTGCGATGATCATCGGCATGGTGCCGATGGCGCTCGGCCTCGGCGAAGGCGGCGAGCAGAACGCGCCGCTCGGGCGCGCCGTGATCGGCGGACTCGTTTTCGCGACGGTGGCGACGCTCTTCTTCGTGCCCACCGTGTTCAAGCTCATCCACGGACGCCGGAGCACCTGATGGCCGACCTGCCCAGCGCCCCGCACTCCGTCCTGGCCGACGCACGCGTGCGCCGCTACGCCCTCATCGGGCTCGCGGCCGCGCTCGTGCTCGCCGTGTGGGGCATCGTGAGCCGGATCAGCGCCCGCAACGCGCTCGAGCGCGAGGCCGCCACCGCCGCGGTGCCCACCGTCGCGACCGTGAAGCCCAAAGCGGGTCCGGGCTCCGACATTCTGGTGTTGCCTGGCAGCGTCCAGGCCTTCTACGAGGCGCCGATCTACGCGCGCACCAGCGGGTACCTCAAGAACTGGTACACCGACATCGGCACGGCGGTGAAGAAGGGACAGGTGCTCGCCGAGATCGACACGCCGGAGGTGGACCAGCAGCTGCGCCAGGCGGAGGCGGATCTCGCGACGGCCGATGCCAACTACGAGCTGGCCCGCACCACCAACGAGCGCTGGAAGGGCCTGCGCGCCACGGAGTCGGTCTCGCAGCAGGACGCCGATCAGCGCGCCGGGGATGCGGCCGCCAAAGCCGCGGCGCGCCAGTCGGCCGCCGCCAACCTGGCGCGGCTCAAGGACCTCGAGTCCTTCAAGCGCGTCGCGGCGCCCTTCGACGGTGTGGTCACCGAACGCAACACCGACGTCGGCGCCCTGATCAACGCCGGTCAGAGCCCGGGGAGCGCCCTCTTCCGGGTGGCCGACACGCACCGCTTGCGCATCTACGTGTCGGTGCCTCAGGCCTATGCCGCGGCCGTCCAGCCAGGACTGACAGCCACGCTCGAGTTCGCCGATCGCCCCACGGGGCGCTACGAGGCCACCGTGGTCTCCACCGCTCACGCGCTCGATGCGACCTCGCGGACGCTCCAGGTCGAGCTCCAGATCGACAACGCCCAGGGCGAGCTGCTGCCGGGCTCCTATGCGCAGGTCCATTTCACTCTCGCGGCCGGCAGCGCGAGCACGCTCCGAATCCCGGTCAACACGGTCCTGTTTCGCGCCAACGGCCTCGAGGTGGCGACTCTCGACGGGGAGCATCGCGTGCGCCTGAAGTCGATCACCCAGGGGCGGGACTTCGGCACCGAGATCGAGGTCCTCACCGGGATCGACGCCGCGGACGCGCTCATTGTCAATCCGCCGGATTCGATCGCCGACGGGTTGCCGGTACGCGTCGCACAACCGCCCGCGGCGGTCGCGAATACCGCCGCCGGGCACTCCTGATGCGGACCCCTGCGGCGCTGCCGGCGCTCGCCGTGGTGCTGGCGCTCGAGGCGTGCTCTCTCAGCCCGCGCTACCAGCGCCCCTCGGTGCCGACTCCGCCCCCCTCGTACAAGGAGGCGGGCGAGTGGAAGGTAGCGGCGCCCGCGGACTCGACGCCGCGCGGGCACTGGTGGACGATGTTCAACGATCAGGCCCTCGCTGACCTCGAGACGCAGGTCAGCGAGGCCAACCAGAGCCTGCGGGCCGCGCTCGCGCGACTCGAGCACGCCAGGGCCGAGACCCGCATTGCGCGCGCGGCCTTTTTCCCGACTCTGACCGCCGAGGCGAGCGCCACCCGCCAGCGAACCTCGCTCAACGCGCCCACCTATGCTCCCGGCAGGCCGACGACGGGCAATGTCTTCATCGCCGAAGGCGTGCTTGGCTACGAGCTGGATCTCTTCGGCCGCGTGCGCAACACCGTGGCCGGGGCGCGAGCGAGCGAGCAGGCAAGCGCCGGAGATGTCGCCGCGCTCGATCTCAGCGTGCACGCCGAGCTCGCGAGCGACTACTTCACGCTCCGGGGGCTCGATCTGCAGCAGCAGTTTCTCGATCGCACGGTCGCCGACTCCGCAAAGGCGCTGCAGCTCACCGAGAATCTCTATCGCGGCGGCGCCGCGGCTATCGCCGACGTGCAGCAGGCGCAGGCCCAGCTCGAGACCGCCCGCACCCAGGCCGAGGACACGCGCCTCCGCCGCGCACAGACCGAGCACGCGATCGCCGTCCTCATCGGTCGCGAGGCGCCGGATTTCGCCCTTCCCCCGCGCGCGGAAGGCGCCGAGCTGCCGGTGCCGGAGGTCGCCCCAGGCCTCCCTTCGCAGTTGCTCGAGCGCCGTCCGGACGTGGCGGCGGCCGAGCGGCGCGTGGCGGCCGCGAACGCTGCGATCGGCGTCGCGCGGGCGGCCTACTTCCCGGTGTTCACCCTCGCCGGCGCAGCGGGCCAGGGGAGCACCAGGGCCTCGAGCTGGATGAGCGCGCCGAGCCGGCTCTGGTCGATCGGCCCCCAGGGGCTGCTGACGATCTTCGATGCCGGGGCGCACGCGGCGCAGTCAGCGGCCGCCCACGCCGCCTACGATGAGCAGGTCGCCAACTACCGCGCTACGGTGCTCGTCGCCTATCAGGACGTCGAGGACAATCTGGCGGCGCTGCGCCAGCTCGAGCGCGAGAGCGTGAGTCAGGCGGCCGCGGTCACCGCCACGCAGGGGGCGCTCGAGCAAGCGAACCTGCGCTACAAAGGCGGGATCGTCAGCTATCTCGAGGTCGTATCCACTGAAAACGCCGCCCTGTCGGCACGGCTGACGGCGGTCGACATCGGCATCCGCCGCACCAACGCCACGGTGCTCCTCGTGAAGGCGCTCGGCGGCGACTGGCGCAACCCGCCGCGCTGAGGAGTACGGATGGGCCGCGCGCCGTGGGGGGCTTCCTGCCCCCCACGCACCTTTCCGGCGCCCGGTGCGAGCGCCGTGAGCGCGCTCAGACCTTAAGCGTCAGCCCGTCGGCGAGAGAGCGTCCGCGCGCGCCTGCTCCTCGGCCTTGCGAACTTCGGACTTGATGTTGGCGCCGGGCTTCAGCTCCTTGATGGCTTCGCCGAGCTTCTCCCCGCCGGTCATTTTCGCCTTCAGGTCCGTGAACGAGATCCCGAGATTCTGCGAGGCGTGCAGCGCGGCCGCACAGTCGTCAGTGCTCCGGAATCCGGCGCACGCTTCCTGCGTCGACATGCCGGCCGGAACGATGGCCGCCAGACGAGTGTTCTCCGAGGCAGACGAGATGCCCGCTTGCGCCGTCGTCGCGGGATCACTCTGCGGGCTGGACGGGTCGCTCTGCCGTCCCATGGTGGACGGCGGTCCGGGCTCGGTCGACGGGATCGTCGAGGGTTGTGCGGTGGAAGACTGCGCCGCGGCCTGATCTGCAGGTCCGGCCGCCTGCGCAGACCCCACGACTCCCAGCGCAGCGATCGCGACGATTAAACTCAAAGAGCGGTTCATGAATCACCTCTATTTGGCTCGAGACCAGTGTTTCGGTCGCGGCACTGGTGCGGCAGGTCCTCTGCCGGCGCCGTGAACGCCCTCCCCTTGCCACGCTCCGGGTGTCGTTTCGGGGCACGGTTGGGCGTGCGGGTATCTAAACGTCGCCAGTGCGCTGCGGCAAGCTGTCGGTGATCGGCGTCGCCGACATTGGCACTGTCGCTTGATGCGAGCACGCGAGGCTCGCCGGGCGCAGGTTGCGGGGTGCGCTTAGCGGACGCGCACGAAGTCGATGTGGCCACGCTCGACGTCCGTGCGCACGAGCTGCACGCGCACCGGATCGCCGACGTCCAGGCCTTCGAAGCCCCTCACCAAGCGTCCCTCGGCGAGAGGCTGCAGGATGCGCACCCAGACTCCCTTGTCCGAGGCACCCGTGACCATGGCATCGAACTGCGCACCCGTGCGAGATTCGAGCAGCATGGCCGCGGCGGACTTGTGCAGCTGCCGCTCCACCTTCGCGGCATTGCCTTCCTGCTCGGTGCAGTGTGCCGCGAGCTCCCGCAGCTCCTCCTCGCCGTAGGGCGAGGGGCGGCCCGCGAGCGCGGCCTTCACGAGCCGTTGCGTGACGAGATCCGGGAAGCGGCGGTTGGGCGCGGTCGCGTGCGTGTAGTCATCGACTGCGAGCCCGAAATGCCCCTGGACGGCCTCACCGGGACGCTTGCGCACATACTCCGCGGAGCCGAGAAGCTTCACGATCGACAGCGACAGGTCCGGGAAGCGATCCGGGGCGGCGCGCTCTCGCCCGGCGAGAAAGTCGCTGAGCGCGCGCGCGTCGGGCGTCGCCGGCAGGCTCCCGCCGCACGCGCGCGCAAGCTCCACGATACGGCCCCAGCGCTCCGGCGCGCGCAGCACCCGGCGGAGCGAGGCGTACCGGTGACGCTCGAGGAACTGCGCCACCGCGGTGTTGGCCGCGATCATGAAGTATTCGATGAGCTCCTTGGCGCGGTTGTTCTCGTCGGGCCTGAGATCGGTAAGCGCGCTGCCGTGGTAGATCGCCCGGGCTTCGAGGGTCGTGAGCCCGAGCGCCCCCTGCTCGCGCCTCACCCGCTTCAGTGCCTGCGCCACGCCGTCCTGGATGCGCAGCTGCTGATCCATGCCGCTGACGGAAGCCGCGCGGGCGGGCGGCGGCCCCCGGCCCTCGAGCCAGGCGGCGACGCTGTCATAGGCGAGCTTGGCGCGGTTCACGACCACCGCTCGATAGACGACGGAAGCGTCCACGGCGCCGGCGGCGGTGACAGTCATGTCGACGACGAGGCTCAGGCGCTCCTCTCCCTCGGCGAGCGAGCTGAGATCGGTGGAGAGCCGCTCGGGAAGCATCGGGAAGACTTCCGCCGCGGTGTAGACGCTCGTCGTGTTGGTGCGCGCATGCTCATCGAGCGGCGCTCTGACCTGCACCACGGCGTCGACGTCCGCAATCGCGACGAGAATCGTCACCCCCCCGCCGCCCTGCGGCTGCGCCACCGACAGCTGATCGAGATCGCGCGAGTCGTCGTTGTCGATCGAGCACCACGGCAGGTGGCGCAGGTCACGGATCCCGGGGCCGCGCGCAAGCGGCGCGGCCCCGATCGTGCGCAGCTGCTCGAGGGCCGCGGTGGACAGATCCGGCTCGAGGCCGTGCTCGCGCATCAGGCGGCGCGCGATGTTCTTCAGCTGGCTCGTCCGGTCTTCCATGCCGGCATGATACCCGTGCGGGTGCGGCCGCGAGCCCTCGCGGGCGGCGTCTCCGCGACCAACGGAAGCCCGCTGCCGGTGACGGTCGACGTGAGCGCCACGGCGCAGTCGGCCACGCTCGTCTACCAGATCGACCGCTCGAACGGCGAGATCACCGTTACCCCGGTCGACATCACGACCGCGAGCGGCCTGGCGACAGTGAGCGCTGCGCTGGTCGCCGGAACGCCGGTCAAGGTCTCTGGCGTGCCGCAGCCCGACGGCACGCTCAAGGCCTACGTGCTCGCGTACTTCACGGGCACCTTGCCGAGCGCCTGAAGGCTCGAGCGCGCCGCGGAGAAATCCGCGGCGCGCTCGAGCTTTGGCGAGCCGCCCGCGAGGGCTCGCGGCCTCACCCGCACGGGTATCATGCCGGCATGGAAGACCGTACGAGCCAGCTGAAGAACATCGCGCGCCGCCTGATGCGCGAGCACGGACTCGAGCCGGATCTGTCCACCGCGGCCCTCGGG
>WNGC01002412.1_pt1 | contig 11430 bp, 7 predicted proteins | sample 5400051 | NCBI WGS metagenome assembly WNGC01 (sample SAMN13153368, study PRJNA577476) | soil metagenome | isolation source: 20 cm soil or saprolite under grassland replicate 2 | place: USA:California | collected 2016-06-15 | reverse complement strand
CGCACCTGTTCGAGCGGCTCCCGCACCTGACGACCGTCGAGGACTACGAAGCGATGCTGCCCTGGAAAATCAAACCGTCAGCAGCATTTTTCGCACAGCACGCGGACGTTCGCCAGAACGCGGTTACCTGAGCGCTTACGGATGGGTTAAGAATTTCTGTTGAAGGAATGGCCATTACAGGTCACGGTGGGTCGCACGCGAATGAGCGCGGTTGCCCAGAGCAGCAGAGAGTTGGGATTGGAACCGCGATCCGCGCTTCCCGCCTTACGCCTTTACCGAGCACGGCGCCATCGTGGCCGCCGCCGTCCTGAACAGCCCCCGCGCCGTCGAGATGAGCCTCTATGTGGTGCGCGCCTTCGTGCGGCTGCGCGAGTTGCTCAGCTCGAACAAAGAACTGGCCCGCCGATTCGCGCAGCTCGAGGCACGGCTCGCCACGCACGATGAGGCGATCACCGCCATCCTCTCCGCGATCCGCGAGCTCATGAACCCGACGTCGCCCAAGCGCCGCAGCATCGGCTTTACCGCCGATCTCGAGGAGAAGTAACCCGCGCCTTCCGGACCGATCTTCAGCCCCGCTCACGCCCACGATGTATAACAAGAGCAGCCGCGAGGCTATCCTGCCTACATCAAAAATCGGTGCAGTTGTTATACAGCGACCGAACTCCGGCGGGGACCGAACCCGAGACAGATGGCGCACAGCAAGAAGTAGGCGGCCAGCACTCCGCACAACCTGTGCAGCCCATATGAGCCGCTAGTCATTGCATCGTCCCAGTCAGGAACCACCAACATCGCGAAGAGAACGACATTTACCCAGCAAACGATTCGGCCTGCCGTCCGCGCCCAACTCCAGCCGCGCAACATCCCTAAGGCCGTAATCGCCAGCGCGGCGGTTGAACCATACGCCAGACCAGGGCGCATGGCGCATGGGCCTGTCAACGAGGCCCCAATGGCGCACAGCGCTCCGAACGCTATCAAGGCAGCCCCAGTCCGTGGACTCCCCAGCCTTGCTCTAATGTCCGCAGCCCACCCTCGCATTCCTAGCGGCCAACCGTCGTGAGCGGCACGGATCACGTAGCGCCGTCTTTGTCGGCATGCAGGCGATGGAACACAAAACCTTGTCGTTGAAGAAGCCTCGGCAGCCCAAGACCCACTTCTACTTCCTCGATATCGAGCTGAAGGTGCGCAAGATCGGCTTGGTTCACAGTAGACTTGCGACGCAGCGCCGCTTCAACATTCGCTCGCGCCTTCAGGACTGCCTCCTCCTGGTCTTTCGCCCATACAAACTCGTTCTTGTAAAACCCACATGGGATCTCCGCGCCGTCGAAGATTGCGCGCAGCCCTACGCCCTTTACCGTGACGCGAAAGACGCCCATTAGTTTCCGGTAAATATGTTCCAGGTCTCGATGGCGTCTTCAGGCAAACTCAGTGGGTTGAAGAAATCTCCGACTGCCGCGAGATCAGCGCTGACACAGTCAGTGCACTGAACGTAGTGTGAGAAGGTCAGACCCGCCGCAATACTGTAGAACACGTGTCCGCCCGTTCGCGGATTCGGGTGATAGTGCTTCATGTAGTCCGCATCATGTGCCGGGTCACGCGTGGGGCTTTTGGCGTCGCTGGCTGCTTTGGCGGCCTGACGAGCCTGCTTCGTCGACGGTGCCAATACGTCCTCGCCTCGACGGATCGCCTGCACAGCTTGCTTGAAGCCCACCTCTTTGACGACCTTGTATCCCTCTGCGCAGAGCTTGATGATCTTAAACGCGCTCAGACCAGATGGATCCAGAGTCCCGATCGGATCACTGTCAGCGTAGCTGTAAGTGTTGATCCCGCCGAAGAGTCCAGTTGGATCTGACTCCACGTATCGGCCAACGACCGGATCGTAATCTCTGTTGTAGTTCTGGTTGAGCCCGGTCTCGGCCTGGTAGTACTGACCGGGGAACCGCAAGTTGTAGCTCACAGTGACGGAACCCTGTGGGTTTTGAACCGCCGCCCCGTTGCCGAAGGGATCGGAGTCCCAGCGCCAGACAATGATGTTGGTGTTGCGGTTGGTGATGCGCCGGGGCGTGTTCAGGTGATCGGTATGCACGTAATAGGTTTTAAGCGCGCTCGTTCCGAACTGCAAGGTCGCCACCGGGATATCGCCTAACCAGATCGTCTCTTCAATCAAGTTGCCGCTGCCATCGTATTCGCCGATCAGGTGACCGGATTCATCCTGCATGAAGATCGTCGTCCCGGCTGTGCCCGACTTCTCAATCATTTGCCCGAGGGCGTTATAGAGATAATTGGTTGAAGCGGCGTTCGTTGACATCATCCGACCGCGGTTGTTGTAGCCGAACGTATAGCTGCCGTAGGCCTGGGCGTGACCAGCCGCACCGTAGCTGTAGCTGCGCACTAGGCTCCCGGACGTCGAACTCACCTGGTTACTCGTCGAGCTGACGGAGAATGTGATCGGGGTCGTCCCAGTTTGCGTCAGGCGATTACCGTCGCCATCGTAGGTCCACCCGTCAGTGATGCTGCTGGTGGTCGCGCTGGTGAGTCGGTCCAGAGCGTCATAGCCGTAGCTCCAGGACAGCGTGCTGTTCGAGGAGTCCGTGATGCCGCTGATGCGATTGGCATTGTCGTAGCCGTAGCCGAGCGTCACACCCGCGCTCACGATCTGGCTGATCAGTCCGTCAGTGTTAAAGCTACGGGTAGTGGTGCTGCCGTTGCCCCAAGTCCAGCCGTTCACCCCGCCAAAGGGCTCGTAGGTGACGCCCGAGAGCACGGTCGTGCCGTTCACCGATATGCTCGTGATCTGGTGATTGCTGTTGTAGCCGTAGCTGACCGACTGCCCCGAGGGCGTGACCAGCGCGGTCTGGTCCCCGTTGGTATAGCCGTACCCGACGGACTTGGTCACCGCACCGATAGTCAGTCCCTTTCCGGTCACCCTTCCCAGGCCGTCGTAGCTCCAGGACAGAGAGTGATTCGCATCCGAGGCTGCAGCTAGCCGTCCGATCCCATTTGCACCCGTGTCGTAGGTGAAGCCGATGGTCTGATCGGTCGTGCCACCAATCTTGTACGCGACCGAACTGACGCGGTTCAGTGCATCGTACGTATAGGTTGCGACCGCGCCACGGGCATCGGTCGAGGTAGCGAGATTACCCCCGGAGTCGAACGTGTTGCTGGTCGTGCCAGTATCCGGACTTCCTTGACTCGTCACGTCCCCAAAGCCGTTCGGGGTGTAGGACGTGGTCAGATTCCTGGGATCGATCACCGAGGTCAGATTATCGTTCGCATCGTATCCAACCTTCGTGACCCCGTTGTTTGGGTCAGCGATTTGAGCAAGGCGGTTGAGCTCGTCGTACGCATTCGTTGTATTGCGTGCCAGGGGCGCATTGATGGTGGTCTGGTTGCCGTTGTTGTCGTAGCCAAAGGTCGTAGTCACTGCCGCAGTCCCGGCAGCGTTTACATCTTGGTACAGCTCATTGAGGGTGTTGAACACCCGAGTATGTGTCCGACGTAGGTTCGAGGAGGGATCGTAGCTGTTCTCAGCGGTGCGACTGCCCATGGTATCCAGTGTATAGACGATTTTGTTGCCCAGCCCGTCATTGATCTGCGTCAGACGATGCGCCCCGTCGTACGTATAGAGCACGTAGCTGCTATCGGGCAGCGTCACCTGCTTCAATAGACCCGTCGGCCAGTAACTGAAGCTCGTCGTCTCCCCAGCCGCGCTGCGTGAGGTCAGGCGCAACCGCGTATCGTAGGTGAGCGTCGTCACCACATTGTTCGCATCCGTGATCGTCAGCGGTTGCCCGTGCGCGTTGTAGGTGTTGTACGTTGTCACATGACTCAATGCATCGGTGACGGTCTGCAGCTGCCCGCACTGATACCCGGTCGCACAGGTGTAATAAGCGTAATGCGTCGTCGTATCAATGTCGGTCCGCGGCCCCTTTGCGGTCAGCATCCGCCCGTAGCCGTCATAGGTGTAGGTCCAGGTGCGGCTCGTGCTCGTCGACGGATCGGTCACGGTCTTGGTCAGCATGTTCCCCATGCTGTCGTAGGTGAAGCCCGTGGTGCGCAGTGGCGTTCCGGTCGCAGTTCCACCTGCGTACACCGAAATCAGCGTCGGTTCTCTGTAACTCGCATTCCAGCTGGTCGTGATCGTGCGCGCGCGGGCCGTATTATAGGCCTCCGTGCGCGAGGTCTCGAGATTGCGGGTTAAATCGTACGTGAAGTCCGCGACGTTGTTATTGAAGTCAGTCTTCGATGAGACGTTTCCATTATTATCGTAGGAAGTTGAGGCCCCGAAGCCGCCGCATCCCACGGTGCACAATTGACTAATGGCCGTGTTTCTCGCCACCCCAAGGACCGTACTGAAGCTATAGGTTCGCGCCTTCCCAAGCGGATCAGTAACGACAGTTTCATTCGTGCCGTAGCTGAGTGAGTACTGCTGGACTGCTCCGGCAAGGGCTGTCGAGATCCCGCGTGCCTGTGTGTCGTACTGAAACGTGGCAAAGCGCATCGAGCTTTCGTCAGTGATGCCTGTCAGCGCATAAGGAAGATTGGCGCCACTGGTATTCGCCGCTTCGTTATATGTGTAGGTTCGGCCCGTCCCGTTGGGGTAAGAGACCGTTGTGAGATTGCCGCTGCTAGGATCGTAACCGTATTGGTAGCGGCCGCCTGCCGGGTCGAACATCGCGGCGAGCCGGTTCTGATTATCGTAACTGAAGTTCAGCTGCCGGCCGAAAGAGTCCGTAACGCAGGCCAGCCGGCCTTGTGGTACCGCTGGGGTTCCGCTCGGAGGTGAGCACGCGGGGGCGCTGCTGGGGTACAGATAAAACCCAGACCCGTAGGTCAGTTGCAGTGATACGCCTGCCCGAGACGTGATCGACAGTAACAGGCCCGTGAAGTCATAGAATTCGGTACTGTCGTCGACCGCAACCCTATATTGCCAGCCAGATGGGTTGCCCGAGCCGTTGGTGGTTGTCGTTACGCGGTCATTAACGTCCGCATCCGCCGCCCAAGCGCTCCCGGATTGCGTAAACGGTATCACCCGGCCATCGTCACGGAATGCGTAGGCCACCTGGGGCGATTGTCCCGATTGGAGCTGAAGGGAGCGGTCAAAGCTGTGTCGCCATTGCGGACCGAGACTGGAAACACGCGTCGATATGCTGTTGTAGGTGCGTGCGAAAGTCAGTAACGAAGCCCGTCCCGCGGAGTAATCAGATTCGATCTCAAATTTATTGGCCACCGCTGGTTGAATCGGATCGCCCACGCACGGGCACTGCTGAATCTGCTTGGCCGCACAGACCCCGTTTGCGTCGCGAGTCTGCCCCTGAGCGCAAGGCGCGGCATCGGTACACTGACTTCCGTTGAGCGTCCCTCCCAACGCGCACGATTGACTCCTGTGCAGGTCTGCCAGGTAGCCCGCAAACCAGTGAGACGAATCACATATCGGCGCTGCCGGCACCGCGTATGCGTTCCACAGCGTGGCGTTGTTGGCAGGCTCTGGCCACACCTGCGTCCCCGTCTCGTAATACCACCACGTACATTCGATAACGCCTGTCTGGGAAAACCAATCGGCGACGCAAGCGGTCGACATTGCACTGGACGTCGGAAACCTCGCGCCCGTAATGTACAAATGAGTACAGTTGCCCGGCTGTGCTGAATACCCCCACGGCGCTGAGTAGGTGTCCGCCTGCGCAGTAGATGAACCTATGATCAGAGCGATCACCACAGTGCAACCTGTGCTGAGGAAGGTTCGCAGCACTGACAGCGGAGACACCTGCGGCGCAAGCATTTGACGCCAATTGAGAAACACGCCACGAGGGACAAGGCGAATACGCAGTGCGGTTGCACGTCTCATGAGACCCCCAATTTTGGTCTTCGAACGGCCCCCAGGGGCTCCTGAGCCGCCGAGGTCGCGAGTAGCAACGCCACGAAGCCGCCGAGCACCTATAGTAACGAGAGCCGATTCTTCCGCACAGATTGTGTCAGGGCTGCCACACGGAGGGCCGAGCCGGAACATGACGAGAAAAAACGTGCACGAGCGCAAAGAAGTCAATGCGGCGAGGAACGCGGAGACCATGTGAACCCCTTGGATTATCAAGACGGCGCCGGAGGCCCGTTCGCAAGCGCGCGAATCTGCCCTGCGTCCGGCCCGTAGTGCAATACGTATTTCCCGCATGCCGGCGGGTGAGATAATTACTGGCGCAGCGGCAGATAGGAGTTCAGATTCTGTGCAGGCCCTGACGTGCACCCGGTGTCTGTGGCACGATCGGGTAGACGCTATCTCGAGGACGCGGATATAAGGCCCGCATGATCAGACCTTTGGCGGACACGTGGACGAATGCGAAAGTGCGGCGCTGGGTTTTGGTGCTCAGCGTCCTGGTAGCAGCGGCAGTCGGCACCGTTATGGCTATTCATCCCTGGAAAGGCGCCGCAGCTTCCAGAGACTCCCGGCTTTCTCACTTTACTGAACGCGCGCCTCGGGAGGCTGTGCCAACGGTAGGTCAGCGGCAGAACGCTGCCGTACAAATGCCGGGGCCACCTGATCCGGTAGCCCAAAAGAGCGCTGCCGCTTCGGCAGCCAGCGCCGCGGACGCCGCAGCCGCTCTTGCCGCGTCGGCTCAGCCAACCTGAGCCTGCTCGCTGCTGCCGGAAGAAGCGGCAAATCTCGTCGAGTTACCTCCGCCGACAAATTTCGTGCGAGGCGACCGCAGCGGGCTGCAGAACCGCCGTGGCAATCGACTTGAGCCCGTGTATCCCGGAGTGTATCCGGAACGCATTATCTAATTGATTGTACGCAGTAAATTAAATGTTGCCGAGACAGACGAAGAGGATCTTCACACCGGCACTTACGAGTATAACTTGCTGATTGAGGGACTTATTGTGTCTCGACGTGTCTCGGGCCGTCCACTACCCTGGCTTGTACCCGGGATGCACTCCTGAAGCAGATGCTCGACACCGTCCTCCCCGAGCAGAGCCGGCACAGAGGCTGACCGTGGCTCAGGCGAAGCGATCGGCCCTCGTGCCGGTTCACGATATCACCGGCGCCATCCTCATCCTGCGCGGCCGCCGCGTCATTCTCGATCGCGACCTGGCGGCGATCTACGGCCTCACCACCGGGCGGCTCAACGAGCAGGTTCGGCGCAATCGCGAGCGGTTTCCAGAGGATTTCATGTTCCAGCTCACCGCATCTGAGCTAGAGAACTTGAGATCGCAATTTGCGATCTCAAGTTGGGGCGGGCGCCGCTATCGTCCCTTCGCTTTCACCGAACACGGCGCCATCCAGGCCGCAAACGTGCTCAACTCCCGGCGCGCGATCGCCATGGGTGTCTATGTCGTGCGCGCCTTCGTGCAGCTGCGCGAGATCTTCGCTTCCAACAAGGATCTCGCGGGCAAGCTCGTAGCGCTCGAGCGTTCGCTCCTGGCCCTGGACCTTAAGACCCAGCGCCAGTTCAAGGAAGTCTACGAGGCGATCCGCGCCCTGATGGACACGCCGCCGCCCAAGCGCCCCGGCATCGGCTTCACCGCCGATCTCGAGGCGAAGTAATCCACGCCTTCCAGGGCGCTATACAGCCCCGCTCACGCCTCGTCGTGTGTGACAAAAGCCGCCGCTGGGCTATCCTGCATCGCTCCATCGCTCTCGACAAATCCAAGAAGGAGGACCGCGACATGGGCAGAAGAGAAAAGAATCACGGACTGTCACGTCGTGACTTCATCGCGTTGACGGGACGCAGCGCTCTTGCTCTCGGCGCTGCGTCCGGGCCGTTCTTCCTGTTTCCGGAACGCGCTGCGGCCCAGCAGAAGACTCTGAAGATTCTCCAGTGGAGTCACTTCGTTCCCGCCTACGACACCTGGTTTGATGGGACCTTTTGCAAGGAGTGGGGGCAAAAGCACGACACCAACGTCACGGTTGACCACATCAATCTCGTCGACCTCCCCGCGAAGGCCGCCTCGGAAGCTTCGGCCCGCAGGGGGCACGACCTCGTGATGCTGCTCTCGCCCCCGGCGGCCTACGAGAAGCAGACCATCGATATGACCCACGTCTACCAGGAAGTCGAGAAAAGGCACGGCAAGAAAATCGACCTGGCCCACAAGTCCACCTACAATCCAAAAACCAAGCGCTATTTCGCTTTTTCCGATTCCTACGTCCCCGACCCAGGCAATTGGCACAAGGACTGGTGGGCCGCCGCGGGTTTCCCGAATGGCCCGGACACTTATGAAGAGCTGCGCGTCGGCGCAAAGAAGATCCGCGACACGACCGGCCATCCCTGCGGTCTGGGCCTCTCCCAGGAACTCGACAGCAGTATGGCCATGCGCGCGCTGCTCTGGTCCTTTGGCGGCGCCGAGCAGGATGAGGCTGGAAACGTCACCATCAACTCCAGGAACACGATCGAGGCGTTGAAGTACATGAAGGCTCTGTACCAGGAAGCGGAGACACCCGAGGTCTTCACCTGGACGCCACCATCCAACAACCAGGCCATGCTCGCCGGTCGCGTCTCGTACGTCGCGAACGCCATCTCCATCACGCGCCAGGCCGAGCGCGAGCACCTGCCGATTGAGAGCAAGATCATGGTCTCGCGGGCTCTGCGCGGCCCGGTGCGCCGCATCGCTGCAGAGCACGTCATGGATTGCTATGTGATCTGGGACTTCGCCGAGAACAAGGACGGTGCCCAGCAATTCCTGATCGACTACATCGATGCCTTCCATGACGGCTTTGCCGCCGGCCAGTTCTACAACTTCCCCTGTTTCCCGCACACCGTGCCGGACCTGAAAAAGGAAATTGCCAATGATCCGCGGGCCACTCCCCCGGACAAATACAACGTCCTCGGCGACGTCCTCGATTGGGCCACCAATGTCGGCTATCCCGGATACGCCAGCGCCGCCATCGACGAGGCCTTCAAGGGCTGGGTCATTCCCACGACGTTCGCCAAAGTCGCGCGGGGCGACGAGACGCCGGAGAATGCCGCGAAAGCGGCGGAAGACGAGTACAAGCGCATTTTCGCACGCTGGAAATGAGGCAACGAGGGTCTGATGGCTGTTGTTGAGACTCGGGATCTAACAAAGGTTTTCAAGGAAGGCGGACTCGGGGCCGTAAACAGCGTGAACCTGGAGACTCGCGAAGGCGAGTTTCTGGTCTTTCTCGGGCCATCCGGCTCCGGGAAGACCACGTTATTGCGCATGATCGCCGGACTGGAAGCGCCCACGTCCGGCGATATCCTCATTGGCGGCCGCGTGGTCAACGATCTTTCTCCGCGCGAACGCCGCATCGCCATGGTTTTCCAGAGCTACGCGCTCTACCCGCACCTGTCTGTCTACAGGAATATAGCGTTTCCGCTGCAAGCTCAGAAGGTCAAAAAAGAGCTTCACAAGGAGAAAGTCGAGTGGGCGGCTGCGCTGCTCGGAATAGGTGCACTTCTCGAGCGCAAGCCGCGCGAGCTCTCCGGTGGCGAACGCCAACGGGTCGCGCTTGCCCGTGCGATCGTCCGCGAGCCCGCCGTGTTCCTGCTCGACGAGCCGCTCTCGAATCTTGACGCCAAGCTGCGCGCCTCCGCGCGCGAGGAGCTCGAGCGCTTTCACCGCCGCGTCGGCACTACCACGATCTATGTCACGCACGATCAGGTGGAAGCCATGGCCATGGGCGACCGCGTCCTGGTGCTCAATAAAGGCGTTGTCCACCAACTCGGCACGCCGGCGGAGGTCTACGACAACCCCGCGGATACCTTCGTCGCCACTTTTCTCGGTTCCCCGCCGATGAACCTGGCCGAGCTCGCCGAGCTCATCGTCGGCTTTCGCCCCGAGCACCTTCGCCCGTCGTCGTCCGTGACCGGTGACGCCGTTTCCTTTCGTCTCAAGGTGGAAAATATCGAATACCTGGGCGCGGAGTGGATCGTCTCCGGCACCGTGGTCGGCGGAAGACTCGGCGGCAAAAAGGTATTTTCGCGCCTCACCTCAGCCCAAGACCTTGCGCTCGAGGGCACCTACGATTTTGCCGTGCCGCAACGGCAGCTGAAATTCTTCGATCGTTCCACTGAAAAACGCATCGAGCCGAGGGCCGTGTCATTACAGTAGCGCGGGCCGGCATCAAGTCCATCGGTGCGGCTCGCAGCCCGGCGCTCGGGGCCGCCATGCTTGCTCCGGCCGTTCTCTACATCCTGCTCCTGGTCGCCGGCCCCTTTCTGCTGGCGATATTCTATGCCTTCAGTGACGCACGCATCGGCAACACCCAGCTGCATTTTGTCGGCCTGGAGAACTTCCGCAGCATTCTGCAGAGCCCCAGTTTCCGGATTGCCGTCAGGAACTCCTTCATCTTCACGATTGGCTCGCAGATCGTCGTCATCATCGCCTCGAGCATCCTGGCCATCGCCCTGGAGCAGCCCTTTCGCGGCCGCGGCATGCTCCGTTTCCTCATGCTGCTCCCCTGGGTTGCGCCCATCGCGCTCGGCGCCATCGGCTGGAAATGGATTCTCGACTCCATCTACAGCGTGATCAGCTGGGTTCTCGTCGCACTCCATCTGTACAAGCCGTTCGGCGCCCCCATGTGGCTCGGCGAACCACATCTGGCCATCGCCTCTGTTCTTCTGGTCCACAGCTGGCGCCTCATTCCCTTTTCCACCGTGATCCTGCTCGCCGGCCGAACCGCAATTCCAAAGGATATTCCGGAAGCGGCTGCGGTGGACGGTGCCGGCTTCTGGCGCACGGAGTTTCTGATCCTCCTGCCGATGATGATGCCGATCATCAGCGTTGCCGTCCTGTTCGGGATCATTTTCACTTTTACCGACATGACCGTGGTCTACATCCTGACCGCCGGCGGGCCTTTCGACTCCACCCAAGTGCTTCCCTCTCTCGCCTTTACCCTCGGCATCCAGGGAAGCGACCTGGCCGCTGGCGCGGCGATTTCTCTCACTCTTGTTCCCCTGCTGGTGATCATCGCCTATTTGATGCTGCGCGTCGCTCACCGGGCTGAGGTGACCTGATGCAGACGAGCCTCTCCGGGCGCGCCTTCCGCAGGATCGGTCACGTCCTGGTGATCACCGTGTTCACCGTGGCGCTGGCTTTCCCCTTCTACTGGATGCTGGTCACCAGCTTCAAGCAGAACGTCGATCTCTATACGATGGCGAACAACCCCTTCATTTTCAACGCCAAGCCCACTCTGGATCATTTGACGTTTCTGTTCACCCAGACCCGCTTCGTCCGCTGGCTTGGCAACACCACATTCGTCGGGGTCGTCGTCGTAAGCATCACACTGGTGCTTGCCCTCCCGGCGGCTTACTCGCTCGCGCGGCTCTCCGGGCGATGGGGCGAGCGCGTCGGAATCGGCATCTTCCTGACCTATCTCGTTCCCCCGACGCTGTTATTCATTCCCCTGTCCAGAGTGATCGCGTATCTGGGGTTGCAGGACTCGCTGTGGGCGCTGATTCTCGTTTATCCCAGCTTCACAGTGCCGTT
>WNGC01003411.1_pt1 | contig 11431 bp, 8 predicted proteins | sample 5400051 | NCBI WGS metagenome assembly WNGC01 (sample SAMN13153368, study PRJNA577476) | soil metagenome | isolation source: 20 cm soil or saprolite under grassland replicate 2 | place: USA:California | collected 2016-06-15 | reverse complement strand
CATGAGTCCGCCGTTGCGGCTCAAAAATGCCTTGGTCTCGCGGCTAAAAGTCATGGCCGGTCTGGACATCGCCGAGCGGCGGCTCACCCAAGACGGCCGGATCAAACTCAAAATGAGCATAGGCGGCGAGCTGGATATTCGCGTGTCTGTTCTGCCGACCCTGTTTGGCGAGAAAGTGGTGATGCGGTTACTCGATAAGTCCAATCTGCAACTGGACATGGCAAAACTCGGCTTCGATCCGCAGAACTTGAAAGACTTTCAAGAAGCGATCCACAAACCTTATGGCATGATTCTCATCACCGGCCCGACGGGAAGCGGCAAGTCGACGACCTTGTATTCGGCTCTTTCCGAGCTCAATAAGCAGGACGTCAATATTTCAACCGCCGAAGATCCGGTGGAATACAATTTGGTCGGGATCAATCAGGTTCAAGTCCGAGAACAGATAGGTCTCAATTTCGCTGCCTGCCTCCGTTCATTCCTCCGACAAGATCCCGACATCATTATGGTCGGCGAAATTCGCGATCTCGAGACAGCGCAGATCGCGATTAAAGCAGCTTTAACCGGCCATTTGGTATTGAGCACGCTTCACACCAATGACTGTTCTGCAACCGTAGATCGCCTGATTAATATGGGCGCCGAGCCGTTTCTCCTGACATCATCGATCAACATAATTCTCGCCCAACGGTTGGTGCGGAAAATTTGTGATCATTGCAAGGAGCCTATCCAAATCAAGCCGGAGATTTTAATCAATTTAGGCATCGATGCTGCGGACGTGGGCGCCGGATTTCCAACCTTTCAGGGTCGTGGCTGCAATAACTGTGGTGGCACCGGCTATCGTGGCCGCCTAGCGGTCTATGAAGTCATGGTCATGCGCGACGAACTCAAAGAATTGATCTTGAAAGGGGTCTCAGCAATGGAGCTCAAACGCGAAGCCGTTAAGCTTGGTTTAAGCACCCTGCGCATGAGCGCTTTACAAAAGGTCCGCGACGGACTCACAACCGTCGATGAAACGATCCGAGTTACCGATAACGATAAAGGCTTCGGTTCGGTTTTTTCACTGGGATTCTGACGGCAATACAGCCACCAGCGGCATCCGCTTGGATGCAAAATTTTCAAAGACCCGTAGGAATCGCGTGTAACGGAAAGCGATTATGGCAACGTTTGTTTGGGAAGGTAGGACGGCTCAGGGACGAGTGGTCAAAGGCGACAACCTTGAGGCGCCGACTTTAGAAGCCGCGCTTACCCGCTTGCGCGAACAGAGAATTCGACCGATTCCCAATCGTGTTCGAGAGAAAGGCAAAGGGTTTGAGAAAGAAATCTCGATTCCCGGGTTCGGCGAAAAAGTCACCACCAATGACCTTTCGTTGGCTACTCGCCAGCTCGCCACCATGATCGATGCGGGTTTGCCAATCGTTCAGTGCTTAGACATTTTGGCGGAACAATCGGAGAGTAAGCTTCTGCGCACCACGATAGGTACCATCAAAAAGGATGTTGAGGGAGGTTGCACCCTAGCGGATGCGCTCAGGAAGCATCCCAAGGTTTTCGACGATCTCTATGTCAACATGGTCGAGGCCGGCGAGGCCGGCGGTATTCTAAACACGATCCTTAATCGGATCGCGCTATTTATCGAAAAGGCGAACCGTCTCAAGAAGAAAGTTAAAGGCGCAATGATTTATCCTTGCGCCATCGTCGGCGTGGCAGTCATTGTGCAACTGGTTCGTTGCCTACTGGTATGTACTGGTCGGCGCCGTGTTCGGCGTCTTCAGCGGCACTTCCTTTTATTATAAAACTCCGCAGGGGCGAATGAATATCGACCGGCTGATGCTCAGGATGCCGATTATCGGGGATCTTTTGAGAAAAGTGGCCGTCGCGCGTTTTTCGCAAAACATGGCGCTGCTGCTGAGTTCTGGCGTACCGATCCTCGACGGCTTAGCCATCACCGGCAGAACCGCCGGCAATAAAATCGTTGAAAAAGCAATTATGGAAGCTCGCATCAGCATCAGCCAGGGCAAAACTGTTGCCGAACCGTTACGAGACAGCAAGATTTTTCCACCTTTGGTTTGTCAAATGGTGGCCGTGGGTGAAAGCACCGGCGGGCTCGATACCATGCTAAAAAAAGTAGCCGAGCTGTATGAAGAAGAGCTTGATGATGCGGTGAACAATCTAACCGCGATGATGGAGCCGATGATCATGATTGTTTTGGGTGTTGTTCTGGGCGGTCTGGTGATCGCCATGTATCTACCGATATTCCAGATGGGGTCCTTGGTGGGCGGATGATTCCGAGATCAGACACGGATGTTGTGGCTAAATAGTCAAGCGCGAACGATTCATTTTGAGCGACGAAAATAAAGAATTGACTGAAAAGATTCGCTGGCTATTGCTATTGCGCGTCGTCATCCTGTCGTTTTTCTTAGGCGCAACTGCGCTGTTTCATTTCTTTGGAACTGAGGGAGATCTTGCTTATCTGCTCGGCCTTTCGGTTCCGCTAATCCTCGCGTATTTCATATCCATCGTCTCGGCAGCTGTCTTGCCGAAAATTCGCGCCTTACGCCCGTTCGCGCTCACGCAGGTTTGTTTCGATGTCATTTTAATTACCGGTATCATCTGGATCACCGGAGATATCGCCAGCCCGTTCTCGTTTCTTTATAACCTTGCGGTCATCAATGGGGCGATATTGCTGTTTTACCGCGGCGCCTTTTTCACCGCAGGGTTTTCCAGCTTAATGTACGCTAGTCTACTCATGTGGTCACGATATTCGACCTCGGGGCACTTTCTGGGACTTCCTTTGCCTATACTAACACCCAATTTTTTAAGTATCGGCAGTTTCTTTGTTATTGCTTGGTTGAGTGGTTTCTTGGCCAATAAACTTAGCGAAACAGAACAGTTGCTTAAAGAAAAACAAATCGATTATCAGGAATTGGATGCGTTTAAAGAAGCGCTCTTGCAAGGCATCGGCAGTGGAGTGGCGATCACTGACGAAGAAGGGCGAATTACCTACTTCAATCAGCAGGCACAAACGCTAACTGCGCTCGATGAAACCGCTGTCAAGGGAAAACCACTGGATCAAATATTTCCCGGCTTAAATCATGATTTTCACCGCAATCGCAGCAGCGGCGCTATTACGACGGCTGAATTGACTCTCTCCACGTCTCAAGGCGCAGCCAAACAAATTCGCCTGACACTGGCGCCGCTTAACAATGCGAACGGCCAACCGATCGGATTTCTTTCGATCTTCGAAGATATTACTCGACAGAAACAAATCGAAGAGAAAATTCGCGTCGAAGACGAACTGCGCCGGGTGAGGGAAGTTAAATTGGGTCAGAACTCGGCCATGATCGATAATCCCGAATTTCATTTTGAAGGAGTAATTGGCAAGAGTGGCGGAATCGAAAAGATCTACAATTTAGTCCAAAAGGTCGCGGCTAGCAGCACAAATATTTTGATCTCCGGCGAAAGCGGGACCGGCAAAGAGTTGGTTGCCCGCGCGATTCATTTAAACGGACCGCGTCGGAATAAACCTTTTGTCGCAGTGAATTGTGGTGCGATTCCCGAGACCCTCATTGAAAGCGAACTTTTCGGACATGTTCGAGGTGCCTTTACGGGAGCCGTGTCAGATCATACCGGGCTATTCAAACAGGCGGACCAGGGAACGATTTTCTTGGATGAGGTCGGTGAAATACCGCTTCATCTTCAAGTGAAGCTCCTGCGAGTGCTTCAAGAAAAAAGCTTTACTCCTGTTGGCGGGAGCAAGCCGATGAAGGTTGACGTCCGAGTTATTTCTGCGACTAACCGGGACCTGCGCAAGGAACTCGAAGAAGGACGATTTCGCGAAGACCTGTTTTATCGACTGAACGTAGTTCAAATGGTAATGCCGCCGTTGCGCAGTAGAAAAGAAGACATTTCGGCGCTGGCGCACTACTTTTTACAGAAATTCGCTACATCTCATGATAAAAAGGTTGAAGAAATTTCGAGCGACGCACTGATGCACCTAATGAATTACTCCTACCCAGGAAACGTACGCGAGCTGGAAAATATCGTCGAGCACGCCATTGCAGTCGCCAATAAGAACATTCTAACGGAAGACGATTTGCCACAGCATGTTAAGAGCGTGCCCATTACCGACGAAGCGAATCTTTTCGAGAGGACAGCGCCAGGCGGAGCCGACCAGTTTTTTAGTAAAGGGCTTTCATTAGACGTGGAGCTTGAAACCCATGAAAAATGCATTTTGCTGGGTGCCCTAAAACGCGCCAATGGCGTGCAGAAAAGGGCTGCTGAGATACTCGGCATCAATTATCGATCGCTTCGTCACCGCCTGGAGAAATACGATCTGCTTAACTCAAAAAGCGATGCCCTCACGGACCAGCAATGATTAGCAGTAACAAAATTTGTCACTTCAATCGGTTCCAAAATTCCGCAACAGCGAAATGCAAATTGGCTCACCGTTTCTCGAGTCGTTAATGGATGTACCGGGTTTCCTAACCCAACCCACTAGAAGTAGGCGGTTTTTTGATTTCCATCTGCAGCCTCGCTCAACGCCTAGCGCGCATTTATGTGACAAGTATGCGGGAAAATTCCATGGCCCTCCTTTTGCTCAATCGGCGTTGCAATGTTTCACAGATCGAATCATGCATGAAGAAAGAAGGAGGTGACAGCGAAACACTAACGTTCGTGCGTTCATACACGATACAAGCAATAATTGGGTAGTTTGGTGGAAGAAAAGCAACGTTGAATAGAATGAAGGGAGAAAAGAAAGAAATGAACAAATTACGTTTGCAGAATGAATCCGGTTTTACACTCATCGAATTGTTGGTGGTCGTTGCCATCATTGGTATCTTGGCGGCGATCGCAATCCCGCAATTCGCCGCGTACAGAAAGCGTGGGTATGAGGCGCAGGTCAAATCCGATCTAAGGAACGCGGCGGTGTCTGAAGAAGCTTATTTTGCACAAAACACAACCTATAAGTCTGGTACCATGGTATCTGGTACGCCTCCGGGTTTTAACGCGACGACTGGCGTTACGGTGACTGCTGCGGTCGGGACCAACACCTTCCTGATGACCGCTACGCATGCAAATTGCGGTAGTTCTAACTGGACTTTCAGTAGCATAAGCGGGCAGATCGCCGGCACATCCGGTGGTTGTCCATAAGCAGCCATTAATTTAAAGATACTCGATCTTGCGAGTCAAAAAGGGGGCAATAGCCCCCTTTTTTTCGCTGTTTTTTGGACATTATCGCTATACACTCTCATTGCCACATTTAGTTCCAGTCGTGTTATCCGTACTCACTTCTAGGGAAAGCCGTACGCAGTTGCTCGCAGTCGGAGCAATCAGCGCTATGCTTGTCTGGTTTTGCGACGGTATGATATTTTGGGATAAGATCCCACTATTTCGCGATCTGGGTTCCTATTTTTACCCGATCAAATTTGTCGTAGCAGAGGCTTTGAAAGGTGGCGAACTACCGCTTTGGGATCGACATATGGCTGGGGGATTCCCGGTCATGGCGGGCTTGCAGTCCGCTGTCTTCTATCCACCGACTCTTTTATTTGCCGTGCTGCCGTTCTTCACTGCGATACAGTTCAGTTTCGTGTTTCACTACGGCGTCGCTGGCTTTGGATCCTATGCTTTGTTTCGATGGTGGAAGTGTCCGATTCATGTGGCGCTCATCGGTTCGATACTCTTTACATTTGGTGGGACCGTAGTTTCGCTCTCGAACCTCGTCAACCATTTTCAAAGCGCAGTTTGGTTGCCGTTAGTTATCTTGTGCTGGGAGAGGACCCTGAAACTTAGATTCTGGCGTGAATTTGTTTGCCTTTCGTTCGTCTTGCTCTTTCAACTGCTGAGTGGCTCGCCTGAAATTTTCCTATTTTCTCTCGGCCTTTTGTTAATTGATGCAATTCGACTGGTCGGGGAACGAGAGATTGTGGGTATAAAAAAGCCAGCGGCTATACTCATCGCAGCAATCGTTGTCGTCACGGGATTAGGTATGGTCCAGCTATTACCGACCGGCGAGCTCATCTCGCTTTCACGTCGAGACCAGCCCATTCCCGCAGCCGAGGCATTTGCCTGGTCTCTCCGACCTTCAGGTTTAATAGATTTGATTGTACCAACGTTGGAAACGGATTCGTCCTTGTCCTTGGGCATCAGATTATTTTTATCAAACGAGGTTCCCTTTCTCCTTAGCCATTACCTTGGGGCTATTACGCTCCTTGGCGTCTGCTCTTGGATTGGACAAGCCGGAACCAAAGAACGACTGATCCTCGGCGGTTTTATCTTGATTTCCGTTTTCTTTGCCCTAGGGAGTAATACACCCGCCTACCCGTTTGTGTATTTCCATGTGCCATTGATGCGTATTATACGATTTCCCGAGAAGTTCTTTTTTTTAACTTTTGTATTTCTGCTATTCGCTGCGATTCGTGGACTAGGAAAAATTGAAACCGCGAGACATGAGCGATGGCCGTCCTTACTCGCCGCAATGATTCTTGTTGCGTGGAGTAGTGTCTATATTTTTCTGCGCTGGAAGACACCCCTGTTAGTACGCTTGTTAGAATCGCCGGGTCAAACCCATCTCGCGATGCCAGTTACGGCACCGACACTGGCCGGCATTTTCTTCAACCTGGAAAAACAGATTGCCGTGTCGTTAATCTACACGCTGCTATTTGTTCTCTACCGAGGCAGGCGACTTAACGCGCTATTATTTAGATTGATGCTAGTTTTGACAACCTTTGTGGATCTCAGCGTCGCCCATAAACCTCTGCAGTTTTTGCGCGAAAAAGAATTGATCAGCAATGTTCCGAGAGTCTTGGACAACCCCCCCCCGGGCAGTCGGCTATTCTACTATCCACCCGGAAATAATTTGCATCCCTCCTATATGTCGGTCTATGGAACCCTGTCATTCGACAAGGCGACTCAGCTTCCTTTCAACAATTTGCTACCCAATGCGGGCATTCTCTTTGGCTTCGAATACTTCCAGGACATAGATGCTCTGTCACAGCGTTCCTACAACGACTTTTTATATTTTGCTAACGCTCTTCCCCGCGAAAAGCGAGCTAAACTCCTTGGGGCGATGAACATACGGTATATCGTTAGCTTTCGTCGCTTGGTGGTTCCTGGTCTTGAGTTGCTTCGTGAAACACCTGAGCATTTCTCATGGCTCTACGAAATTCCCGCGTCCGTCCCGCGTGTCTATGTGGTGAAAGACGGGTTGTATGAGCCGGACCCGTTACGGGTATTAAATCGCTTAATCAGAGACGATTTCGATCCGTTACGGCAGGTCGTGCTAGACACACCGAGACAACTTCAACCTGCAGCCAACTTGTTGAGTGAGGTATTTATTTCGAAGTATCAAAATAGTCATGTGCAAGTCCGCGCACGCCTCAGCACGCCGGGCATCCTCGTGCTTACGGATTCTTACTATCCTGGGTGGAAAGTTTTCGTTGACGGTGCGCAGAAAAAGCTGCTACGAGCGAACCATTTTTTTCGCGCTGTGGAGTTACCGGCGGGAAACCATAGCGTCGAGTTCGTCTATGATCCCCTCTCATTCAAAATCGGCTTGCTCATCTCATTGCTGACTGCGGCTTTACTGATCGCAGTCCCCATTGTTGGTTGGCTTCGCCGCCGGGTCGCTCTTAGACAATCCCGGAGTGGACTGTCGCAAGCACCGTTGTCCCCATAGCGGATCGTTTAGGCTAGCTCGCTCGCATGTCTGTCACCTGTTATGTCATCGGGTCGGTTTCGTCAGCGTATTGAACTCGAAAACAGAAACCAGAGTGACACCAGCAAGATCGACACGCAGAAATGGCTTGATTGGCGCATCAATAAGCCTCCGTTCCCTCGGGCCGAGGGCGGTTCGACGGTTGAGCAGAACGTAATAGTTAAAATTTTGGCCGTCGGTAATTTTCACATCCTGCCGCAAACGGCTTTCCTTCTGGTAGAAATCGAACATGAAATTGGCCACTGATGCATTGACACTTGCATTTCTCGGTAAATGTTCATTCAGCGCCCGTAGGAACTTGGGTGTGAATGCTTCCATGAAATAAGTCGTTTCGAGCCCCCGATTATAGGCGCCGCGAACGCCGCCAACAAACCGGTTGTAAAAGCTGAGTTGGAATGGATGGGAAAGATAGACATCCAAAAAAGGACTGAAGCATAGCAACAAGAGTAAGAGCCCGGCGACTTTTGTCTCCACTCGGCTGACCTGTGATGTCATGGGGCGATTGCGAGCGAGTTTTATGGACAAGCGTAGCAGCGAGTGGAAACCGACCCCCGCTAAAGCAGCGACAAAGGGTAACGCGGAAAGCATTTGGCGGACTCCATCATGAAGCACAGCGCCAGGCATCATACCCAGGGACAATATGAATGCCGCATTAGCAGAAAAAAGTAGTACGGTAGATCGCTGCCCTATTCTTGAGATGCTCCATAGAAGTCCGATCAGCGCCAATAAGACGAACGGTTCAGGTGTAGTTACGCCGATCGTAAAAAACGAGTAATACCAAGGCAACTGGCTGGAGAGAAGCGTTCGCCCGAAAAAAAGGACGCCGAAGTTCGTTTCTGGCCTATAGCCACGGCTAATGCCTTCGTATAGGAACTCTAAGAGTCGAAGCCCGGTGTCGTGCCATAAGTAAGGCTGGCTAGCAACCATCACAATCGGCGCAAGAAAGAGCATGCTGAAGATATTGTTTGCGTACCTATCCCGATGAAACAGCTGAGCCCAGAGAATCAACGGAATTAACATCAGTACTGCGGGAAACTTAGTGGCGAGAGCCGCCCCCCACAGGACGCCGAGTACGATGCTCCACCTCCAGCTCGAGAGGCCTTTCCAGAAACTATAGGTCGTCATGAACCACAACGAAGCCAGAGGCAAATCAGTCACAGCGATATGCGCGAAACCGAACAGGTTGGGTGTTAGCACCACGGCGAGAGCTGAGAACAAACCTGTCGCTTCACCGAAAAGTTCCCTCATCCAAACATACATAACCGCCACGAGCGCGCCAAAGAACAGCGCCGGACCAATTCGATACGCAGTAAATTTGTCCAGGAAAGGTTCGAGCGCGATCTTGGCTAAACCCGAAACAATCCGCGAAAACGGAGGATGCGGAACGTTATACGGATTCCAGTGCCAGGCGGCCTTGATCTTTTGATCGTCTAACAACGGACTAATTTTCCCTCCAGCCAAGTTGTATGTCAGCTCTTTAATCCAGCTGACGTGCAAATCCGAGGCATAGAAATACGCCGGCTCATCCCAGGCAACACCATAATCCTTCGCCGTGAATCCGACGAGCAAAAGCGAGATTAAGAACAGTGCGATGGGGATAGCTGAGCGCAGGGTTCTTGATTCGATCGAGACGCTATCGGTCATGGCAATTTGGATGGTTTCAATGTCGATATGCGTGTTTAGATGCTGGGGTGGTGTGTGGATAGCTCGCGATTTACGCGGAGCCGTGTTTTTTCCAAACGGCCAACACTGACTTGCCGAAATTGCCGAGCAATAGGCGATCGACTATCCGGGAAATCGGCACGCAGACTCGGTCCCATACCATGATCTGTGATCGCGTAGGCAGAGACTGCCGGAGCGCAACAACGTTTCCGAGCGAGAGCAAAACCCCAACACTGTCTAGGTAGGCGAGCTTCTTTTCGATCCATCCATCCGGCATCAAATGTCGCAAAGAACTCTTGGTGTAACGCCGCCGATGGCCGATGCTCTTGTCAAACTCACTAAAGAGCCACTGGTGAGCGGGGGATAAAACTACTATGTGGCCGCCTGGACGTACAAGTCTTGCAGCCATCTGGACTTGTACCTGATCTTGATCGATATGCTCGAGTACGTCCATGTATAAGACACAATCAAATAAAGATCTTTCAGCAAATGCCCTAAGGGATCCTACGACTACAATCGGTTCAAGAGTAGCGCGACTTTGCGCCACCTGAGATCGCAATCGCTTGGCTTGCGCAAAATCCGGTTCAACACAGATCCAATGACACGCCGAGCCATCATTCAGTGCGACCGTCGTTCCGCCGATCCCGGCTCCGACCTCCAGCACGTTGCCAACAAGATACTCGCCGATTTCACGCTTCACGTATGCCTTCCAGTTCTTAGCGAGAGCGAATAGATCGAGTTCTCCGCCGATGTAGGGAAACTCATTCGACTTGGCCATACACCCGCTGTAGATCACCGGCAATGTGTACATAGTCACGGCTCGGAATAAAATTGATCCTGTCGCGCGACGCCAGTATCACGAAGGCAAAAACAAGAACCACCAGCAGCATTTGAATCAACATTAATAACAGCAGTCCGGCCGCGTATGTTGCCCACCCGGGTATGGCCAGCGTTGTGAATAGCCGGATAAAGATGACACCCAACAAAGCGCCGATATCGAGCGCGATTCCCAGAGACACGAGCAACAAAAGCCGAACACCGATTCGGTCGCCAAAAACGGCCATCGCACTGAGCCCGTGGACAACGAGTGCGACGATGTCCATGTGTGGCGGACCCGCCAACCGTGCTCCACGTCGAGTTGGTACCAACTCCATCGGGAGCTTCGCCTTGTGGACGGCGGCTGCGTAGTGATTCCATAACTCTGAAACCGCTACGAGCCGTTTGAGAGAAGCCATCGGAACGACGCTAAAATTCCCGACTCGAACCTTGACGCCGGTCAATATGAAATGGATGAGCCTGTACAGATGATAAAAACATTTAAATGCCAAGCCCTCTGAGCGACGGGTCCGTGCGGCAAATATTATCTTCGTGCCTTGTTTAGCGATGCATTCCTGAATCAAGCGGGCAATGTCGTGCGGATCGTCTTCGCCGTCACTGTCCATGACAAGGACATACCGGCAGGGGACATTCGCCTCGATGTAAGATAATCCCGTGGCGATGGCTCGCTGATGACCAACATTGCGACGCAGCGACAATACGTCGATGCTCTCGATGGATTTATATTCACTTGAATTAAGCTTTCTTGGGGCGGCGACAGTCGATCCGTCGTCAACTATGAAAATGCTGGCAACGAAGCCGTTGGTGTTGAGTTCCCGATCAAGTCGCGGCAGGAGCAGCGAAAGAGCTTGCCAATCATTGTAGAGCGGCATCAATACAACCAAGTCGTAGAAGCGGTTTGCGGGAGGGCTCACTGGAATCGAAACCTCAACGAGCGGTTACGCAATTCGCTGGCAGGATTCTCAGTGCCGAAGGTCTCTTGGGATTTGTTCATTGAGTATTGGAAGTCACAAATTTCGTCCAGTGTACCATACTGTTCCAAGGAGACAAAATTTTGCGGTGGTCTTTTCGACGATACAATGGTTGGGAGGCGAACAAGGGTTCGCAAGGCCAACGAAACGGTGTCACGATGTCCTTGAAAGACTAGACGCGGAATTTCTTGTTGCCACTGGCCGAGCGTAGTATCATCGGGCTAAAGGAAGTAGAGAGGTGCTAAAACTATGA
>WNGC01010665.1_pt1 | contig 11432 bp, 13 predicted proteins | sample 5400051 | NCBI WGS metagenome assembly WNGC01 (sample SAMN13153368, study PRJNA577476) | soil metagenome | isolation source: 20 cm soil or saprolite under grassland replicate 2 | place: USA:California | collected 2016-06-15 | reverse complement strand
AACTACGCGCGCCTGATCGATCAGCACCGCCGCCGGAACGCGGACGTGACGCTCGCCTACATGGAGCTGCCGCTTGCGGATGCCGGGCAGAGTGGCGTTCTCAGCACCGATAGCGACCACTGGGTGAGGACCTTCGCCGAGAAGCCGCTGGCGGCGGCCAACGGGCACGACACCGCCGAGCGGGCGCTCGTGTCGCTCGGGGTCTACGTGTTCGACACGAATTCGCTCATCGATCTGCTGCGCCAGGACGCGAGCGACCCGGGCTCCTGGCACGATTTCGGCCACGACATCCTGCCGGCCGCCCTCGCCGCCGGCCTCAGGGTTCTCGGCCTTCCGTTCCGCGATGCCGCGACCGACGATGCAGGCTACTGCCGCGACGTCAGCACCGTGGACGGCTACTGGCTCGCGAACATGGAGCTGCTCGCCGAACGGCCCCGGCTCGACCTCAATGACCCCGCGTGGCCGATCTGGACGCCGCTCAGCCAGCTGCCTCCGGCGAGGTTCAGCGGCCGCGGCGTGGCCCGGGAGTCGATCGTGTGCGCGGGCTGCGAGATCTTCGGGGAGGTACGGCACTCGGTGCTCTCGATGGGCTGCGAGGTCGGCGCCCACACGGTCATCGAGGACTCCGTCATCCTGCCGAACGTGCGGATCGGCCGGGGCTGCCGCATCAGGCGCGCGATCGTCGATGCCGAGTGCGCGATTCCCGACGGAACCGTGATCGATGCCGAATCTCCGCTGACGCCGCCGAGCTACGTGTCGCCGAGCGGCATCGTGCTGTTTGCCCTGCCGCCCGCCGGCGAGTCCGGCGACTCCGCCCGCGCGCAGGCACCTTAGCGCCTGAGCCAGCAGCGCCTGAGCCAGCCGGCGCCGCACGGATCCTACCTGACGCTGTAGCCCCGTCCCTCGAGACAGGCGCGCATGGCGCGCTGATACTCGCCGCGCTTTTGCTGGCTCTGCTCCGGGGGCACTCCACCGCCGGACTGGGTCGGGTCGAAGCCGGTCTGGGACGAGGCCCAGCTGTGACACTCGTACTTATCGCTCGCTTGGCTGTCCGCAGACTGACCGCGCTGGGGGTAGATGAACAACTCATCGCTCGGCGGCGCCTGGGTGCTCACGCTCGGGTCGGCCGGCGGGTCCACGACCTCGTAGCCATTCTGCGCGTCGCGCCAGGCATAGTAAGTGTCGTTGGCGTAGTAGTAGGGAAAGCCCCCCACCCACACCGTGGTGTAGAACTGCGGCAGCACCGGCACGAACACGCCAACCGGCGCCGCCACGACCAGGAAGCTCGGCCCGCGCGGCGCGTACCAGACACCGCCCGAATAGAAGTAGCGCCCGCCTCCGCGCTCGACGACGACGGGTCTGCCGGGAACTCCGCGCACGAACCCCCCGCGGTCCGGGTAGTAGCGGTTGTGGCCGTGGCGCGCATCGAGACGTTCGGCGCGGGGACCGCCGGCGCGGGAACCGCCGTGGCGACCATGCTCATCCGCCTGCACGGTCGTCACTGCCACGGACAGTGCCAGCGCCGCGATCGCCGCAGCGCCGGCCGCGTAAATCCTTCTCTTCATCACCGCACGCTGTAACCGCGCGCGTCGAGACAGGCGCCGATCGCGCGCCGGTAGTTCCCGGCCTTCTGCTCCTGGATGGCGACCTGGCGCCGATCGCTCACCGTCACCGTGCGGGCCTCCTGTGCGTTGGCCGCATCGACAGTGCTGCCGATCGCCCCGCCCACCACCGCACCGGCCAGTGCGCCAGTCGCGGTTTCCCAGGGTCGGGAGATGGCCGCGCCGATGACGGCGCCGGTCACGGCACCGACCGCCGTGCCCGTTCCCGCCGGCGGCCCGGATACGACGCGCACCCGCTCGTGCGGCGGCACGCCCGGGGCGCTCGGATCGAAGCCCGTCTGCTGAGTGGCCCACTGGCTGCACTCGTAGTGATCGCGATCCTGCTGCTGGGCGCTCTGGCCGTGCAGTGGATAGGCATAGACATCGCTGCTCGGCGGCGGTGGCGGTGGTGGCGCCTCCCGGTACACGCGCGCCGGTCGCGGGGGCTGCTCGACGCAGCCCGCGAGGAAGCCAGCCACGGAGCCCACTGCCGCGAGGGTGAGCGCCGTACGAATAATCGTCTTGATTCGGTTAGTCATCGGACCCGTCCCATTGAAGCGCACCGCTGCCTCCTAAACGCGAACCGCAGGGCCGCGGTTGACAGCGCGGGAGCGGCGGCGCGCCGCCGCCCTGACTGTGATCAATTGTCAAGGTGCTCCGCACCTCCACACCCGGACAAGAGTGTAACTCCTTCAAGGACTCCGCCGGCTCAAGAGCGCCGTGACACGTTCGAGATCTGCGAGCGTATTCACGTCGGGACCGGGCGGCTCGAGGGCCTCGGCGACATGGAGCGCCAGGCCGTGCTCGAGCGCACGCAGCTGCTCGAGCTTCTCGCGCAGCTCGAGCGCCCCGGCGGGGCGCTCCGCGAGCTCGAGCAGCGCACCGACGCGATAGGCGTAGATGCCGACGTGCCGCCGCGCACCGCGGAAGTCGCGCTGGCTCGCGAGGCCCGCCGGCGCACCGTCGCGATTCCAGGGAATCGGCGCGCGGCTGAAGTAGAGCGCCCGGCCGGCCGCATCGGTCACGACCTTCACCGCATTGGGATCGAGCAGCTCCTCCACCGAGAGGATCGGGGTCGCGAGCGTGCCGATGGCCGCCTCGGGGCGCGCCTCGAGGAGCGAGGCGACCTGCGAGATGAGCGCCGGGGGAATGAGCGGCTCATCGCCCTGGACATTGACCACGATGTCCTCGCGCGGCCAGCGGCGTGCGCGGGCAACCTCGGCGATGCGATCGGTGCCGGAGGCGTGACTCGCGGCGGTGAGCACCGCCTCGGCGCCGAAGGAGCGCGCGGCGCGGACGATCCGCTCATCGTCGGTGGCGATCAGCACCTCGCTCGCTCCCGAACGTTGGGCACGCTCGTGCACCCACTGCACCATGGGCTTGCCCGCGATCGGCCGCAGCACCTTCCCGGCGAGCCTCGACGAGGCATGACGCGCCGGAATGACGACCCGGAACACGTGGCGCCCGGACTTCAGCGCTCGAGCAGCGGATCGTCGGCGGCCAGCTGGCGCGCTTCTTCCTCGAGCATCACCGGCACCGCGTCGCGGATCGGATAGGCGAGCCGATCCATGCGGCACACGAGCACTTGCGCGTCGCGCTGGAACTTGAGCGGTCCCTTGCACACCGGGCAGGCGAGTATCTCGAGCAGGCGCGCATCCATCGGTCTGACCTCCGCCCCTACAGGCTGCCGCCCGCCTTCGCGAGCACGCGCCTCACTAATTCGTTGCCTTCGCGCTCGGCGAACTGCGCGGCGACCGGCACGTACCATAGCCGCGGGTCGGCGAATGCCGCGCATCTTACGGCATCCTTCTCGGTCATGAGCACCGGAGCCGAGTCGGCGAAGTCGAGCTCGCGCGCGGCGAAGCGATGGTGGTCGGGAAAGGCGTGCTCGACGACCTCGATGCCTTCCGCGCGCAGCTCCCGGAAGAAGCGCGCCGGGTTGCCGATTCCGGCGACCGCGTGCACGCGGCTGCCGCCGAACTCGCGCAGCGGGCGCGGCGTCCCCTGCCCATCGAGCCGCAGCGCCCCCTGAGGCACGAGCCGCATGGCGAGCGGCGGGCCCGCCGAGCGCAGTGCGGCGGACTCGAGCGCCGCCCTGAGCGAGCCGTGCTCGGCCGCCCCGTTCACCACCACCGCATCGGGCGGCGGCCGAAGTCCAAGCGGCTCGCGCAGTGGACCCGCAGGCAGCAGCTGCCCGTTGCCGAGCCCGCGGGCGCCGTCGAGCACCACGATCTCACAATCGCGCCCGAGCCGCAGATGCTGCAGCCCGTCGTCCGCGAGGATCAGGTCCGAGCCGCCCGCGGCCAGCGCGCGCGCGCCGGCGACCCGATCCTTCGCGACCACGACGGCACAGGCGCTGTGCCGTGCGAGCAGCAGCGGCTCGTCGCCAACCTGCCGCCAGTCGGACTCCGGCCGCACTACCTGCGGCCGCACCGCCTGCCCCCCGTAGCCGCGCGAGACGATGCCGACCCGGAGCCCCCGGGCGGAGATCTGCCGCGCGAGCCAGATGGTGAGCGGCGTCTTGCCGGTGCCGCCCACCGTGAGATTGCCGACCACCACCACCGGGCGGCCGGCGCGCTCGGTGCGCACCCAGCCCGAGGCGTAGGCGCGCCGTCGCGCGCGCACCAGCGCGCCGTAGCTCCAGGCGAGCGGCGCGAGGAGCGATGCGCCGGCGCGCTCGCGATACCAGAGCCCCGTGAGCCGTGCCTCGATCGGCTGCCGGCCGCTCACGCGGAGAACTGCAGGCGGTGGAGCTGGGCGTACAGGCCGCCGCGGGCCAGGAGCTCCACGTGCGTGCCGCTCTCGACGATCGCGCCCGCATCCAGCACGATGATGCGGTCGGCCTGCTCCACGGTCGACAGCCGGTGGGCGATGATGAAAGTGGTGCGGTGGAGCAGGAGCTGCGCCAGCGCCGCCTGGATGTGCCGCTCGGCCTCGGTGTCGAGCGCCGAGGTCGCCTCGTCGAGGATCAGGATCGGCGCGTCCTTGAGGAGCGCGCGCGCGATGGCGATACGCTGGCGCTGTCCGCCGGAGAGCAGCACACCGCGCTCGCCCACCAGCGCATCCAGCCCGCCGGGCTGATCGCGCACGAATTCGAGCACGTGCGCGGCCTCCGCCGCGCGCTCGATGTCGGCATGCGGCACCTGGCGGCCGAAGGCGATGTTGTTGCGGATGGTGTCATCGAACAGCACCACGTCCTGCGTGACGACGGCGATCTGCGCGCGCAGATTCGCGAGCTCGTAGTCGCGCACGTCGCGACCGTCGATGCGTACGCTTCCCGCGCTCGTGTCATAGAAGCGCGGCAGGAGATTCACCAGCGTCGATTTGCCGCTGCCGGAGCGGCCGACGATCGCGAGACTCTCGCCGGCGGCGACTTCGAGCGACACGTCGATGAGCGCCGCTGCCCGCCGGGTGGCCGCGCCCGCCGCCGCGGCCGCCCCGCCCCCACCGTAGGCGAACGACACACGATCGAACTCGACTGCACCGCGGGCGCGCGCCACCCGCAAGGCGCCGCCCTGCGGCTCGGTCGGCTCATCGAGCAGCTCGAACAGGCTCTGCGCCGCCGCGATGCCCTGCTGCAGGGGGCCCGCCACCCCGACCAGCTCGCGCAGCGGCTGCGCGATGCTCACCAGCGCGGTGAGGAAGCCGAGCAGATCGCCCATGCTCATGCGGGCGTGGATGGCGTCGGCGATCGCGATCACCTTGATGAGGCGCGGAGCCTCGAGGCTCTCCTTGGCGACCCGCGTGATGTCGCCCATCGACTCCTGGATGCGGCGGCTGTAGCGGCGGAAGCGCCGGTTGATGACCGACACCAGCCAGCCGACCAGCGGGCCCATGGTGAGCGCGACGAGCGTGAGCCGCACGTTGAGCCAGAGCAGGAAGCCGATCGAGCCGATGATGGTGAGCGCCGTGCGCACCACGACGATCACCGAGTCGGTGGCTGCCTGGCCGATCTGCTCGGTGTTGAAGGTGAGGCGTGACAGCAGCGCAGCCGAGGAGCCGCGGTCGAAGAACCCGATCGGCAGCTGCAGGACGCGCCGGAACACCTGGCGCCGCAGCGCGCTCACGATCTGCCGGCCGACGTAGCCCATGAAGTAGGTCTGGGTGAAGTCGCCCAAGCCCCGCAGAACGAACAGCGCGACGAGGGCGAGCGGCACCCACACGATGGTGCGCGCGTCCTGGTGGGTGAAGGTGCCGTCGCCGAACTTCTTGGCGAGCAGCGCGAAGCTCGCCATCGTGGCGGAAAACAACACTCCGCCGAGGATCCCGAGAAGGAAGCGCCCCCGATGCGGCCGCAGGTAGCCGAGCAGGCGGCGGTAGGCCCGGAGCGCGCCCCCACCGAGCGGCGCGGCGCGCCGCGCTCCGGTCGCCGGGCGCGCCGTGTCGTTCAAGGTCGGCCCGCCGGCTGTTCCTTGAGCGTCGCGATGTTGACCTCGGAGAAGCCGAGGCGCCCGAGCACGTCCATGGCGGTGATGACGGCTTGATGAGAGGCGCGGGCGTCCGCGCGCAGCGTGACCCGGATCTTGCGCTCGGTGCCGGCCTCCTTGAGGAGCGCCGCGCGCAGCGTCTCCGGACTCGAGTTGATGAGCTCGCGCGCGTTCACCAGGTAGCCGCCCTGCTGGGTCACACTCACGACCAGCGGCTCGCCGCTCACCTTGTCGATGGGCACCGCACTGGCATGCGGCAGGTGCACGTGCAGCCGCCCCTCGTCGGCGAACCGGGTCGAGAGGATGAAGAACACCACGAGCAGCAGCACCACGTCGATCAGCGACACCACGTTGATCTCCGGCTCCTCGTGGCGACGCGATGACTTCAAGTTCATCCGACCGCCCCCGGCCTCAAGGTCTCGTAACCGATGGTCGCAGGAGGCGCCGGACGCTCCCGCCCGCGCGCGGCCTCGAGCGCATCCGCCATGCGGATCGCGTGCTTTTCCATCTGCACCACGATGCCCTCGACCCGCCCGCGCAGATAGCGATAGAAGATGAGCGCCGGGATGGCGACGCAAAGGCCCGCCACGGTGCAGATCAGGGCCTCGGCGATGCCGCCCGAGAGCGCGCGCGGATCGCCCATGCCGCCCGCTTCGATGGCGTTGAAGGAGCGGATGATTCCGGTGACCGTGCCGAGCAGTCCCAGGAGCGGCGAGACTCCGGCGATGGTGCCGAGTGTATTAAGGAAGCGCTCGAGCTCGTGCACCACGTGGCGCCCGGCGTCCTCGAGACGCTCCATCAGCATCTCGCGCGGCCGGTGGCGGTTGGCGAGACCGGTCGCGAGGAGTCTGCCGAGGGGAGAGTTCTGCTCGAGCGCCGCGATCACCTGGTCGCTGATATGGTTCGATTCGATCAGCTGCCACACGCGCTGCGGCAGCTCCTGCGGCAGCACGCGCCTGTCCTGCAACGTCCACAGGCGCTCCAGAATGATGGCCGCCGCGGTGATCGAGCACAGAATGATCGGCCACATCAGCGGGCCGCCGGCCCGCACTATTTCCCACATCCTACGCGACCTTAGGCTGCAAAGGTCGCATCATACCGGAGGGGCGGGGGCGCTCAAGGCGCTCCCCGCCCATGCGGCGTGCGACACATCCCCTCCGGGGGCCTTCTGATACAGTCCCTCGATCGATGCCACGGCGGCTCCTGAAACGCATCTTCCCTGCCCCGCACACGCTCCGCGGGCGCTGGTTCCTGCGCCCCTTCGGCGCGCGGCTCGCGGACCCGCAGCTGTGGACGCTGCACCGGCGCGGCGTGACGTACGCCTTCGGGGCGGGACTGGCGATCTGCTTCGTGCCGCTCCCGGTGCACGTGATCCTGGCGACCACCATCGCGGTCATCTGGCGGCTCAACATCCCGGTGATCGTCGGCACCACCTTCCTCCTGAATCCCTTCACCGTGGTGCCCGCGTATTACGTCGCCTACCGCCTCGGCGCGGCGCTGCTGCACGTGCCGCGCCAACATTTCCACTTCGCCGCGAGCTGGGACTGGTTCCACGACAGCCTGGCGCCCGTCTGGGAGCCGTTCATCGCCGGCTGCATCTGCTGCGCGCTGCTCGCGGGCCTCATCGGCTGGCTGTCGCTCGAGATTCTGTGGCGCTGCCAGGTGACCAACCGCTACCGCACGCGGCATCTGACACCCGCCGGGGCGAGCGACTGAGCTCAACCCCGTGTGATCAGCTGCGCTCGCCGAGTGCGCCGCGCTCGAGCTCGTAGACCCGATCCAGGCGCTCGGCGAGCTTGAGGTCGTGGGTCACCACCACGAGGCTCGTGCCGTGCTCGCGATTGAGCTCCAGCATGAGCGCCAGTACGCCCGCCGCGTTCGCCCCGTCGAGATTGCCGGTCGGCTCGTCCGCGAGCACGACGCGGGGCTCCGTCACGAGCGCGCGCGCCACCGCCGCGCGCTGCCGCTCGCCGCCCGAGAGCTGGTGGGGCCGGTGCGTGAGCCGCTCGCCGAGGCCCACGCGCTCGAGCAGCCGCCGCGCCGCGGCGCGCGCGACAGCGACCGGGGCGCGCCGCACCATGAGCGGCATCGCCACGTTCTCCAGCGCCGAGAACTCCGGCAGCAGGTGATGAAACTGGTACACGAAGCCGAGTGAGCGGTTGCGCAGCGTGCCGCGCTCGCTCTCGCTGAGCGAGTGAATCTCCCGCCCCGCGACCAGCACCTCGCCCGCCGTGGGGCGGTCGAGACCGCCGAGGATCTGCAGCAGCGTGGTCTTGCCCGAGCCCGAGGCGCCGACGATCGCCACGCGCTCGCCGGGAGAGATCGCGAGCGCCACGCCCTGCAGCACCGGCAGCAGCACCGGCCCCTGGCGGAAGCTCTTGTGAATGCCGCGCGCCTCGAGGACCGGCTCACTCATGCCGCAGAGCCTGCGCCGGCGCGGTGCGGGCGGCGCGCCACGCCGGATAGACGGTCGCGAGCGCGCACAGCGCGAAGGCCACGCCGCACACCTTGAGCACGTCGACGGCCTCGACGTACGCGGGCAGATCGCTCATGTAGTACACGCGCGCGTCGAGGAACTGCGTGCCGAGCACACGCTCGAGCGCGCCCACGAGCGACTCGAGGTTGTCCGCGAGCAGCGTGCCGAGTCCCGCACCGAGCACCGTGCCCGCCAGCCCGATCAGCACGCCCTGCACGGCGAAGGTCAGCAGTACGTTGCGCGGTCCGGCGCCCAAGGTGCGCAGGATCGCGATGTCGGTCTGCTTCTCCTTCACGATCATGACCAGCGTGGCGACGATGTTGAAGGCGGCCACCGCGACGATCATCAGCAGGATGACGAACATCATCGACTTCGTGATCTCGATGGAGCGGAAGAAGTTGGCATGATCCTGGGTCCAGTCGGTGACGTAGAAGCCGGGGCCGCCGAGCGCGAGCGCGACGCGGCGCACGGTGGCGGGGGCCTTGAGCGGATCGGTGAGCGCGAGCCGCAGGCCCGTGACGCCCGCGCCGAGCTGGAACAGGCGCGCCGCGTCCGCCATGTGAGTGAGCGCGAGGCCCCGATCGAACTCGTACATGCCGGAGTGAATGAGGCCCACCACCCGGAAGCGGCGCATGCGCGGCACGACCCCGGTGGGCGTGGCCGTGCCCGCGGGCGCGATCAGCACCACCGTATCGCCGACGCGCGCGTCGAGCTCGTGCGCCAGCGCGCTGCCGAGTATCGCGGCGTAGGAGCCGTCCCTGAGATCGTCGAGGCTGCCGGAGATGACGCGCTGCGCGAGTCCCGTGGCGCTGCGCTCCTCCTCGGGCAGCACGCCGCGCACCTTCGCGGCGGCGAGCCGCCGCCCATTGGCGAGCACGCACAAGCTCTCGACGTAGGGGACCGCGGCCTCGACGCCGCTCTGCCGCCGGATCTGCTGCTGCAGGGCGCGCCAGTCGGGGAGCGCGCCGGAGAGGCCCATGAGCGTGGCGTGCGAGGTGACCGCGAGAATGCGGCTGCGGAGCTCCCGCTCGAAGCCGTTCATGACCGACAGCACGACGATGAGCGTCGCCACCCCGAGCGTCAGCCCGCACACCGAGATCAGCGCGACGAAGGATACGAAGCCGCGCCGGTGGGTCGAGCGCAGATAGCGCGTGCCGATGAGCCATTCGTAGGCGCTCATCGCTACTCGTAGCGCAGCGCTTCGGCCGGCGCGGTGCGCGCCGCGCGCACCGCCGGGTACACGGTCGCGAGCGCCGTGAGCGCCAGCGCCAGCGCCGCGATGACGACGACGTTGCCCCAGTGGATGTCGGTGCGTTTGTCGGTGACCACCATCACCAGCATGGCGACGATGTTGAAGGCGGCCACCGCGACGATCAGCAGCAGGATGAGCGACATCATGGTCTTCTCGATGCGGATCGCGCGGAAGTAGTTGGCGTTGTCCTGCGTCCAGTCGCTGACCTCGAGCCCGCCGGGCAGCAGCGCCCGCAGCCGCGCGGCAACCGCGGGGGCCTCGAGCACGTCCTGCACCCGCACCCGCAGCCCCCCGCTCACCGTCCCGGACGGGGCGAGCGCGCGCACGTCGTCGAGGTGCGCGAAGACGAGCGTCGCGTCGTGATCCTGCAGTCCCACCTCGAACACGCCCGCCACGGAGAATTCGCGCAGCTTCGGCGCCGGCGTGCCATCGGCGCCCACGGTCGGAATGAGCATCGTCAGGGAATCGCCGGCGGTGAGCCCGAGCCGCTCGGCGATCACCGCCCCGACGATGATCCGCCCGGAGCCCGCGGTCAGCTGCGCCAGGGCGCCTTGGGTGATCGCATGGGCGAGCTCGCGGACGCTGTCGGGGGCTTGCGGATCGATGCCTCGCAGCACCACCGGCCACATCTCGGGCTGGCGGACCGCGAGCGCCTGCAGCTCCGCGTAGGGAGCGACGCCGACCACTCCCGCGGCGCCGCGCACCAGGCGCATCGCGCTGTGCCAGTCGGGCTCGGGCGGCGCGCGCGCCGCCCCGCCGGAAGCGGCGGCGGCCTCGGTCACGCGCACCTGGGCGCCGAGGGACAGCAACCGGTCGCGCAGCTCGCTCTCGAAGCCGTTCATCACCGAGAGAATGACGATCAGGGCGGCGACGCCCACGCCGACCCCGAGGAGCGAGGCCCAGGTGATGAAGGAGACGAAGAACGAATGCGAGCGCGCGCGCACGTAACGCAGCCCCACGTACAACGGCAGCGGATGAAACATCGTCGCGATTTAACCACAGTTGCGCGCTTTTCAGACGTGCGTCACAGAATCGACGCGCGCGCTGCCTTGCTGCCGCTTTGACAGATTCACCCCGGTGCTATAGTCGGAAAGCTGTTGGAGGTAAGGTTCCCATGAAGACCCGAATGATGCTCGTGGCGCTCGCCGCCGCGTGCGCCGCGGCGGGTGCCGCGGTCGCCGAGACCATCGTCGTGAACGACCAGGTGCGGGTGCGTGACTCGCAGGTCGATCGTCCGAAGCGCGGCAGCACCATGGGCGAAGTCGAGAAGCACTTCGGCGCGCCGGTATCCCGCCATCCCACGGTGGGCGGCGCTCCGCACCAGCCGCCGATCACGCGCTGGGACTACAACGGGTTCTCGGTGTTCTTCGAGCACGATCGCGTGATACACGCGGTCGCCACCGGCGGCTGAAGCGGCCATCGCGGCGTCGGTTCCGTCGCTCCCGCCACCACGGCGCCGACGCTGGCTCGTCCGGTTCCGAGCCGTGCCGATTCGGCGCGTCCCGTAGTCCACTCGACTCAAGCACCTTGAGCGTGTCCTTTCGCGGGCAAGGGCCGCGCTCCGTCGCCAACTCCCGACATTAATGACGATGTGTTACTCTCGTCTTTAACAAATAATTTCCTTAGGGAGTCGCGTGTCCACGGACGAGCCGCTTCGAGCCCAGATTGAAGCTTTG
>WNGC01004119.1_pt1 | contig 11436 bp, 10 predicted proteins | sample 5400051 | NCBI WGS metagenome assembly WNGC01 (sample SAMN13153368, study PRJNA577476) | soil metagenome | isolation source: 20 cm soil or saprolite under grassland replicate 2 | place: USA:California | collected 2016-06-15 | reverse complement strand
CAACGTCGCAGAATTTGCCGTGCGCTAGGTTTTTGACGTTCTCGACGGCATGATCATCGAGCGTGATAAGCTGCGCTGCTCCCATCTCGTTCGCCAGATCGAGAGCAGATCGGCGGCGGGCCAGCGCGATCACACGCGCGCCCGTCGCGCTGGCCAGTTGCGTGAGTAAAGCGCCAAGAAAACCGATGCCGACGATCGCGACGGTGTCGTCCTTACCGATGTCGCTGCGGCGAAAAATATTCATCGCGCAGCCCAGAGGTTCACCGGGGAATGGCCCGTCGTCGAGAACCTCAGGAAGTTTTATTGCAGACGACGCATCGCATAGATCGTAGTCAGCGTATGCGTGCGTGGAGAAAACGGCGACGCGATCGGCTTTTTGAAAGTCGCGAACTGCGCTGCCGCCTTCCTCCACTCGACCCCACGCCTCGTGACCGAGGGCGCCGGGCGCCATCGGATATGTAAACCACGGTTTGCCTTCCCATGGGGCAACGTTTGACGCACAGACACCGCAGCCTTCCACGCGAACCAGAATCTGACTTGAACCAGGTTTCGGAATTGGCGCTTCTACAATGTCGATTCTGCGGGGCGACGTTAGGACGGCTGCCCGCATGACCGATTGAATGCCGAATGAATGACGAAGCGGTAGGTTCGAATTGTGGGTTGGATTCGACGAACTGCTTCTGGTTTTGTGCTTTGTCACTCCTTTTGATTTTGTCATTCGCGCTTCATCAATCTTTATCATCCCGCGGCTAACATCCTTTCTCGCGCAGCGTGAGATTTGCGCAGCCAATCATAAAGGCGGCGCACACCTTCGAGTTTGTCGACCCGCGGCGACCAGCCGGTCGCGGTATGAAAATTTGAGAAGTTCGTGGCGTAGTAGCGCTGGTCTCCCGGGCGCCAGTTTGCCAGTCTAATGCGAGGTTTGCTCTCATTCAGTTGGCCGATTAGGGCGAGTAGCTCGCGCAAGCTCGTCGTGTTTCCCACCCCTCCGCCGATGTTGAACACCTGACCGGAAAGCTTTCGAATGTTTTTGCGAGCCAGCAACAGCGCGTCAACGAGGTCATCGACGAACAACACATCGCGAACCTGTCTGCCGTCGCCATAGATCGTGATTGGGCGTTGCTCCAGCGCGTTGATCAAAAAATGAGCGACCCACCCCTGGTCTTCGGTGCCGAATTGATGCAGCCCGTAAATGCAACTCATCCGGAAAACGACAGCGGGCAAGCCGAACGTGCGCGTGTAATCGAGGATGTACTGATCGGCCGCGCCCTTGGAGCAGCCGTAGGGACTGTAAAAATCGAGCCGTTGATCTTCGCTGATCCCGCGGGCGCGAGTTTCTTCGTCTACCGGCTCGTACCGGTCGGCGTTCAGCCGAAGATCGACGTCGTCGAGGCTGCCATAGACTTTGTTCGTTGACGTGAAAATGATCGGCGGCGGATTGCGTAATTCACGCAGGATTTCGAGCAGATTGAGCGTGCTGCGCGCATTGACATCGAAGTCGTAGACAGGTGCAGTGAGACTGCTCGTGACGGCGACCTGCGCAGCGAAGTGAAAGATGGCCGCGGCCTGCTCGACGCACCGGGCCAGAGTTTGGGTGTCGCGCGTGTCGGCGACTTCCAGTTGAACCAGGTCACCGTGGTCCTCATGGAGCCATTCGGCATTTTGTTCCACGCCTGGGCGCGAGAGATTGTCGTAAAGGACGACCGGTTGTCCACGTAGACAGAGGGCATGCGCCAGATTGCAACCGATGAATCCGCAGCCGCCTGTAATCACTACGGGACGTTTGCCGGTGCGCGGCGGGGCGTTCCTCCGGCCTAACCAGGCGGAATTCTCCACTGCTTCGGTCCCGCCCTGCGCGAGCAAGCGGAACAACAATTTTTCCGAACCATCGCTCCGACGCAATCCGAAATGATGTTCGCGTTCATCACTGTAGAATTTGTTCTCACCCAGGAACTGCTCCACACCGAGATCGTGCGCGCCGTACCAATAAACGCGCTCCGCTGGCGCGTGCATCGCATCAATAAACGCCGCGATCTGGCCGCGCTCATCGTGTCGCCATGTCGAGTAGCCGGTCTCGGTGATCCAGATGTCGGCCTTGCAGCGGTGGTGCAACAGCACTTTGCGGACACGGGCGATCTTCGCGTTCCATCCGTCCCACCAGAATTCGAATGTGCCAGGGAAACCGTGAATGCCGACCGCGTCGATATATTGCATGACGCCGCGCTCGCACATCAACCGCACCCATTGCGCGTCCATCGGCCCACTTGCGCCGAGAACGGTTCTCTTGCCGCGCGCCCGCACCCAATGCGCAGCGCCACCGACCATTTCACAAAATATCAACCAGTGCGGATCGAGAGCGGTGTCCCATTCCAACGGGTTCCGCGGCTTGTTCCAAAGCTCGACCCATTCAAAAAATTTGCCGAACCGAGTGATGAACACGTCGAGGAAATCGGCGTACTGTTTTGGATTGCGGGGGGGTGAGCATTGGCTGGGCGCGATGCCGAGACACGGCGGCGTGTAATGAAAACAGGGAAGCACATTGATTTCACGTGCGAGCCGCGGCAGCAACCACTCGTACCATTTCTCGCCGCCGTCAGTGTGCCAGTCCGCCCACGAAATGCCCGTGCGCAGCTCTGTCACCCCGATTGTTTTAAGATCAACCAGTAAACGCTCGACACGTTCCTCCTCGCCCGGGCGCAGCCACTCGAGAATTCCCAAAACAGGACGGCCGCTGCTTTTCATACTGCCAGACCCCGCAAATCAAGTTCACGAACCGCATCGCTAACCCGATCGACTGCGATCTGGCCTTCCAGCCATTCAGCTAATTCGGTGAGACCCTCTTCGAGGCTGATTCGCGGCTCGTACCCGAGAACTTTTCGCGCCCGCGAAATGTCCGCGAAACAATTACGGATATCGCCCACCCGGCACTTCCCGACGATCTCAGGCTCGAGGTTCTCTTTTCCAAGGACACGCGCCATTTCGTCGGCGATCTCCAGAACCGAGTAATTGCGACCACTGCCGACGTTGAACACTTCGCCGGCCACTTCTTGGACCTGCAATGCAAGCCTGCAGGCTTGGGCAACATCCTGCACGTGGACGAAATCGCGACGCTGTTTGCCGTCCTCATTAATAAGCGGCGGATTATTATTCAAAAATCGCGAAGCAAAAATGGCCAGCACGCCTGTATACGGATTAGAAAGGGCCTGGCGCGTGCCGAAAATGTTAAAGAAGCGCAACGCGACTGTGGCGATCCCATACGCGCGTCCGACTGTCATGCAAAGGCGCTCCTGATGGTATTTGGAAATGGCGTACACTGATGGCAGGGCGGGACATTTTGATTCCGGAGTTGGCACGGGGATCAACGGCCCACCATCTGCGCCGCACACTTCCCAGTCGTGCGCACGGAGTTGCGCCAGGGTGCGTTCGCGCCCTTCGACTGACGAGCCATCGCGCGTCTGGTAAAGGCCTTCGCCATAGATGCTCATGCTCGACGCGACGATCAGCCGTTCGATTGGCTGATTGGCGAGCGCTTCCAGCAAAACGGCGGTTCCCAAACTGTTACTGCTCGTGTAATTGGCGATCTCGTACATGCTTTGACCAACGCCCACCATCGCCGCAAAATGAAAAACGCTGTCGATGTTCTCCAGCGCGCGAGCCATCGCATCGGGATTGCGAACGTCACCGCGAACGAACTCGACTTCGCGCGCCAGGTACGAGGGTCGGCGCGCCCGAGTCCCATGCACTTGCGGCGCCAAATTGTCCAGCACGCGAACCGAAAAACCAGACTGGATCAATTCATCGGCCAGATGTGACCCGACGAAACCCGCACCGCCAGTGATAAGCACCTTCTTCTGCGCCATTTGTAAGTTATATCGCACCAGAGCGCGCCTGGAGCCCTCAGGAAATCTCGTAGAGTCGCATCCGAGCTTTGCCGATGGGCATTCGTTAGGCGCAAAAATCGGCGGTTCGTACTGTTTAGCAATGAATCGCATCAGTGGATCGCCACACGGGTCTTTTCTTTTCAAATTCAGCAACGAGTAGTGTAACCAGCTAATCGGAAAATTTCTTCATTGCCATACATCTGAACTGTGCGGCAGTTTGACAAAGTAAGGGACCATCGCAGGAAAATGGATGATGCCGGCTGCCGGAATCATGGTTCCCGTCTAATACCCAATCAATGAAATCACTGCGCCGTTTAATAACGAACCGCTGGTTCATCGTCGTGATCGTTCTGTATATCGGCTCCCCCTCTTCGTGCTCTCGCGGCGAACGGGATTTTCCATCAACGAAGCGTTGATAGAGCTGATTATCTTCGGGATCGCGTTCCCGCTGCTGGCGTGGTTAGACATGATACGCACGCGGCCTCTGACAATTCGCGTACATCCGACCGCCGCCGAAATGCTCGCCCTCCTAGCGTATGTTTTCGTTCTTTCCGTTTATCTCGCATTCGGGCCACAAACATTGATTTATGGCTGCCGCAAGATTGGGTCGCTTCGGACCGGATCAGATTTTCGTCACGCTAGGTAAGAAACTATTGGTTTTCATTGCTCTTCCTCTTGTGATCTTCAGCTGGCTTGGAGATATTCGGGGCGCGACTTCGGATTTCAAAGGGACGGCCTGCGTGAACTTGGCCGTACCCATTTAGCGATCGTTTTGATCGCTGTTCTGGCATTCAACTATTTTTAGGTGGCGTCGCGGCTCCACTTCGCGAAGGCAAATTTTCCACTGTGCAGCTGCTTGCTGACATTCCGTTCTGCTTCCTCTGGCTCACGATTGAAGCAGGACTCGTCGAGGAATTCTTTTTTCGCGCTTTCCTTCAAACGCGCCTGAGCGCCTGGTTCCGATCCGAAATTAGCGACGTGGTTTTATGTCGCTGATTTTCGGGTTGGCACACGCGCCCGGCTTTATCTTCCGGCATCCCGGAGCCGCGGAAGGTCTCGGCGCAAATCCCACTGCGCTCGGTGCTGTGGCCTATTTAATTACAATTCTCGCGATAAGCGGCGTTTTCTTTGGCGTCATTTGGGCCAGAACGAGAAATTTTTTGCGCTAATGGCAATTCACGCTGCGGCCGATGTGTTTCCGAACCTTTCGGACTTCGTGAAGATCTGGCTTTAGCCTGAGCCGCTAATGCAGCCCCGGGATCAGCGATACCGGCTAAAGAATGTAAGGATTCGGGCATTGCGCCACTGGATGTCCGGCGCCGGAGTCAGAGAAGATGTCCAACTTCCGGACGTTTCACGCCTGCGTATGACGGGCGTAATGCCTCTCAACGCCTTTCGGGAGCAAGCGCTTTCGCCCACGCTGCCGCCGGCGGGCGAGTATCGCGCGTCCGCCTTTTGTCTTCATGCGCGCACGAAAACCGTGCTGGCGTTTGCGTGTTCGCTTCGATGGCTGGTAGGTGCGTTTCATAAAACCGAGAACAAACTCCGGCGCGATTGAAGAGCGGTTACACTAGGAGCCAGTAAGGCGTTGTCAATTGGCACTGAAACGCGATTGTCCTCTGAATTCGGTGATTGCCAGCACACCCGATTTTTGAGATAACAGATGCGAACAATGAGCGATAATATCGTAATTGAGCCAGCAACCGAGGCCGACATGGATGAATTGTCGCAGATGCTCGTCGAGTTGTTTGCCCAGGAAAGTGACTTTCGCCCGGACAAAGAAAAACAGCTTCGTGGCTTGCGCTTAATCTTCGAGCAACCCAGCCGGGGGCGCGTGTTCGTGCTGCGGCGGGACGGAGTCATTGTTGGCATGATCAACTTGCTCTTTACCATCAGCACGGCTGAAGGGGGTTTCGTCATCCTGCTGGAGGACCTGGTGGTCCACAAAGAATACCAAGGCAAAGGTTACGGTTCGAAACTTCTCCAGCATGCAATCGATTTCGCGAAGCAGAAAAATTTCCTCCGCATCACTTTGTTGACCGACCGGCCGGAAAATGTGGCGCAGGAATTTTTCCGCCGCCACGGTTTTGTGGAATCATCCATGATCCCGATGCGACTGTGGATCACGCCACAGAACGGGCAGACGCAATAGAACGAACCGCAGAAAGCGCCGACTCCGCGACAGCGGAAGGAATTTGCCCAGCACGCGATGCGCTTGTCCTGGAATGCCTACTTGGCTTTCGACTTGCTGTCGATCCAGGCGCTCAATTGATCCGTTAGCCGTCGCTTGAATTCGGATCGGAATTGGATTTCATCCACGGCTTTTGCCACCTCCGGCGCACTCGCAGCCGGCAAGTTAGTTTTCGCATATGTTCTTAGTTCATTGGCATGCGATTCGTCCGCGAAAAATGTGAACAGGCTAGGGGCATATGTGTTCGCGCCGAGCGCATCGGTCTTGGCGAGCAGCGCTTTCATATTCGCCTTTGCAAAATCCCACGCGATCTCGGGATGACCGCTTTCGCGAGCGACCCTCGAGACAAGAAATATCGCACGGCTCGTCGGCAGCTCATCAGTAAGCGCAATAGGAAGGGTCTTCTTCGCCAATTTTGGATCAATCGCGCCTGCCAGCGCATTGTAATAATTTTGCTTCTCCTCAATGCTCGTCGTCTTCTGACCGAGCTGGTGAAGCTGCTTCCAGGTCCCTTCGTCAGCATATCGGCCGACCACCGCAAGCACCGCTGGGCTAAGATCGGGAGACAGCGATTCTGGATTGGTGAGATAAGCTTTAAAACGATCCCGACAACCCGCGATGATTTCTGGATCGTTCAATTCTCCGAGTGCAGTAATCAAGCTCGCGCGCAAGTTCCCAGCGGCAGGCCGTTCGCCTGGGTTAGGCTTCCAGCCAAGCGCGTCAAACGTAGGACGCAATAGTGATCGCGCGTAGCGTTGAAATTTTCCTTGTTCGGGGCTGTCACTTAAGAGCCGGTTAATAAAATTCAGCACATGAATGATCTGGTCACGCTCAGCGAGTTCGGTTGAAGCCGGCAACCTTTCCACCGACCCAAAGTAGAGTGCGATCGGCGCGCGATTGGCTTGGGCAAGAGCCCACGCGTCGCTCAGGAGGTTGACGCGATCTTCAACACTCAGATCCTTCAAAACCTGAAGCAATAGTTTCCATGATGGCTCGTCATATTCGACGCGATAATTTCCAGCGCCATTTACATTCAGCTTTAGCGCCCGGTCCGGCGGAATGTCTCGGAGGGTAGCGGTCTTGCTGGTCATCAGCAAAGTCGCGGGAGGTTTTCCTACGACAAAATAAGTTAGCGGAATTTTCCATTCGAGCGGTGGAGCATTCTTGAAACCGACTGTGAAACGCTCCTGTGTAAGTGAAACTCTGCCTTCCTCTTCTCGTTTCACTTCCACGACGGGAAATCCTGGTTGCTGTGTCCAACCGGCTGCGATTTCCACCACCGGCTTGCCGGAGGCTTCCGAGAGCGCATTCCATAAGTCCGTCGTTGTGGTGTTGGAATACTTATGCGCAACCATGTAGCGGCGAATTCCCTCGCGGAAAACGTCTTCGCCGAGAAAACTCTCCAGCATCCGCAAAAATGACTGCCCTTTTTTATAGGTGATATCGTCGAAGGCGCTATTAGCTTCAGCCTCCGTCGCGACAGGCTGTTGGATCGGATGGGTTGTCGATCTTGCGTCGCCTTCCATCGCCTGCTCCCTAGCGATGCCGACGCGCCGCGTAGGATCGCGCGGCAGGTTCCTTCGCAACCAAACCTCCCATTGCGGGTTGAAATGCGCTGTGCATTTCGTGCCCATCCACGAGGCGAACCCCTCGTTAAGCCAGAGATTATCCCACCACGCCATTGTCACAAGATCGCCGAACCACTGGTGCGCCATCTCGTGTGCGAGAACCTCATAGATATTTTGCTTCGTCTCTGCAGAGGATTTTTTTGAATCAAACAGAAGCGAAGCTTCGTAGTAAGTAATTCCACCCCAGTTTTCCATCGCGCCGCCAAATCCGCCGGGCAGCGCGATCTGATCCAGCTTGGGCAACGGATAGGCCACGCCGAAATAATCGTTGTAGTATTGCAAAATTTGCGCGGTGGTTTGGAGCGCGTAGCGGCCCATCTCCGCTTTGCCTTTGGTTGCGATCACGCGGAGCTGAGTGGATCCACTTTGCGATTCAATAAGGTCGAGTTCGCCTGCTACGAAAACATTCAGGTAGCTGGACATCGGCGGACTCGCAGCAAAGCGCACCTCTTTTCCGCCGGCGATTTTTTTCTCGCTCGCGACCGGCATGTTCGATACGGCGAGCCAGTTCTCCGGCACAACCGCAGTCAATTGAAAGCGTGCGCGAAAGACTGGCTCGTCCCAGCAAGGAAAAAATCGACGGGCATCGGTCGCTTCGAATTGAGTTCCGAGCATGATCTTCCGAGCGCCGCTACCTTGCTCCTGATAAAGCATGTAAAAAAACCCCTGTCCTTGCTGATTGATTTTGCCGGTGAAACGAAGCGCGAGTGTATGATCGCCGGTCCCAAGTTCTGACGCTAAAGCGAGCGTTAGCAGTTGGTTTTCGTCGTCGATCTTAATTGCAGAGTCGGGCAACTCCTCGCCGTCGAGAGACGCTGCTTCGATTTTGAGTTCAAGCGCATTCAAGACCAGTTGATGAACCGGACTGCGAACGTTCAGCTTCACGGTTTCGGTTCCGGCAAAGATGAGCTTATCAATGTCTGGGACGATCCCCGAACGGAATACTCCGTCGGGACCACTTCTTTCGGGAGTTTCCCCGGCGTGTGTTGAAAATTGAATGGCTTTTCTGCAGCGATACCGCAGAACATAATGCAAAATAGCGCCACGAAAAAAAGACGCAGGCCGCGCATCCCTCGCATTAAACAACGTGCGGCTGAAGTTTGCATCTCCGAAAGTCTTCGCGAGCCAGCTGCGAACAAAGATTCTGTGGTCGTTCGCCTGAGGCGAATGCTGGCTGCAATTACTTGTGAAGCACGCGACGCGCCTGCCACTACAACGGCCTGCTATTACTACTGAACAATTAATACCAATAATAATTGTCCACCGCCCACCTGCGGACCTTTGATAATTAAAGGACTGCGCCTATTCAGCTTGGCAGCCGTTTCGAGCAAGAGCTCTTTCTCCTTATAAAGTTTTAGGTTGAAAACATAACCGGCCTCGCTCTCGCCTCGCGCATCCACGTGCAACCCGAAAAATTTGCTCGTCGCCAGCCAATCTTCCTGTCCCGTCTTGAGTGTCTTTTGCGACTGGCCAATCACCTGATATTGGTTGTAGCCGAAAAATTTCTTGAGGGACCCCTCGATCCGAATCAATTCCGGCGGAATCGGTTGCGGCTGCGCGACATTTTCCGCGATAACAAGTCCGCTCCAAACCGTTTCGGCGCCGTGTAACTGCGGTGCCGCGCTGGTAATCAGAGCGACAAAAGAGATTAAGAACGCCAGAGGGCGACCCATGAGCTGTTATTTCGCTGCGTAGTCGGCAGGCAAACTCTGCAATCCTTCCGTCCAAAGAATTGTTACCCGGTCTTGTTTTGCTTCGAACATCGAGATGGTCGCATTTGGGCTGACGACCGGATCAACGCGCGCATTTAGAATTTGAGTAAGGTATTGCGACTCCTCAGCGGGATTTTTGTCACGCACGACAAAAATCGTAAAAACCAAAAAAACAGCGAGCGATGCGGCGCCTGTCCACAACAGGCGACGAATCGTCCACCACGTAGAGGTCTCTACCTCGCGTTCCCGAGACGGCTCGCCGCTTTCTCGCATAATTCTTTCACCGATCTGATGGCTAAAGAATTCTTCATTTGTTAGTGGCCGGGCGCTTAGCTCGCGTTTCAGAAGAGCGCCAAGTTTTCTTGCGTCCGCTTTTTCAGTTTCAGCGGCAGCTTTGTCCGGTAATGAGGCCTCAAATTCCGATACTTCTCGCCCAGTGAGCTGCCCATCCAGCCATGCTGTCCACTTTTCCTCAAATGTTTTCATAAACGTCTCTTAGTAAATTTTGCAATTTCTTGCGCGCATAAAACAGGCGCGACATCACCGTGCCGATTGAGCATCCGAGCGCTTCTGCGATTTCATGATATTGCATCTCTTCGATCTCTTTCATCAAAATAACGGCGCGCTGTTCGGGCGAGAGTTGGGTAATTGCTTTGTCGATTCGGGCGCGAATCTCGCTCCGTTCCATTGTCTCATAGGGCAACGCATCCGTTTTCGGAACGGTTTTGGACGCCGGATCAACTTCCTTTAACTGGATAGCATCATCGAACTCAGCACCTCCGCCTTTAACTTGCTTTTTGCGCAGCCAATCGATCGTCACATTCATGACTATCCGATAAATCCAAGTGTAAAATGACGAGCGCCAGCGAAAGCGCTTAATCGATTTCCATGCTTTAAGGAAGCTGTCTTGAGCCAGATCCCAGGCATCCTGCTCGCTATGGACCATGTTATAAATCATGCTGAATACTCGTGCTCGGTAGCGAGTTACCAGCTCGCCAAATGCTTCGGTGTCACCGGCCTGGCATCGTCTCACCAAGTCCGCTTCCGACACATCGGCCTGAGCCAGAGTCGCTTCCGTTTGCATGGTTGGACGCGAGCCGGCCCTATTTCATTCAACGCTGAAAATCTCCCGAGCCGAACCGGCGACGCCACTCGCCGCGATATTCGCCCATTAGCGTAATGATGCCGTCCCGCACTTGAAAGAGTCGTTGCTGCAGGACTGCATATTGCGACGGGGTGATCAGTTTCGACTGCTTTCGGAGTTGCGCCGCCGCATCCATCGAAATCGTGATTGCCTTCAACGCTCGCTTCAAATAGGCGATCGTCATCCCGATTTCATCGAGATTATCGCCGCTCAAAGCCGCTGCCAGCTTGGCGCTGGCCAGGGCAGCGTGTGTGGCTAATTTAATTGCTGCCGCTTCGTTCTGGAGGGAGGCGTTTTGATCGAACAGTTGATCGATCCAGATGGTCAGGGCAAACGCAGCGCGATACAGGTCATGCTCCTCGAAGCTCTCTGCCGATCTGGCTGATTTGTCGATGTCGGGATCGTCTTCTTCCTTCGCGTCCTCGTCCAGCAGCGCATCGACGTCCGCGCTCCAATCCTTCGCGTCCAACAACTGCGTCCAGCCCATTTCGCGGGCGATGATCTCGTCGCGTTCGGGATCATCAAGGTACGTTTCCAGCAATTTCATGTACTTCTCAGTTTTGCCGTCCTGTTGCTGGAGAAAACGCTCCCACTCGTACTCGTCCCACATGCCTTCGGGCTTGCCCTCATAGCCGGCCATACCGGACTAAACGCGAGCTTCCTCGTGCACGCAAAGAAATAGTAGCGCATGCCTCCGGTGCGCCAATTGGATGGACTCGTCGCATGGCGAGCTTGGGTCTCAGGAAAGAAGCGACCTCAGGCGTGCGCTGCCTGTTTCGTTTGCAATCTCAGCTGTCCACACGCAGCCTCGATGTCGTGGCCTTTCTCGCGACGCAACGTCGCTGGAACGCCTTCCGCCCGCAACATCGCCAAAAATTTT
>WNGC01002407.1_pt1 | contig 11441 bp, 9 predicted proteins | sample 5400051 | NCBI WGS metagenome assembly WNGC01 (sample SAMN13153368, study PRJNA577476) | soil metagenome | isolation source: 20 cm soil or saprolite under grassland replicate 2 | place: USA:California | collected 2016-06-15 | reverse complement strand
GTATAATGCCAGGGCCCACCCACCCGCGTCCGAAGATCCGCACATGAGCCGCCTCCCCCGCAGTGTATTTTTTCTGCTGTTCACCGTATCGGGGTTTGCCGGGCTCATTTACGAGTCGATCTGGAGCCACTACCTGAAACTCTTCCTCGGCCACGCGGCCTACGCCCAGACGCTAGTCCTGGCGCTGTTCATGGGCGGGATGGCGATCGGATCGTGGCTCTGCAGCCGGTGGTCGGCAGGCTGGGGCAATCTCCTTCGCGGCTACGCGCTCGCGGAAGGCCTGATCGGGCTTGCGGCGCTCGCGTTCCACCCGGTTTTCGTGGCCGCGACCGACGCTGCCTACGAAAGCATACTGCCGGCGCTCGGGGGCGAGATTCCGGCGATGCTGTTCAAGTGGACGCTCGCGGGGCTCCTGATCCTGCCGCAGTCAGTGTTGCTCGGCATGACCTTCCCCCTGATGAGTGCCGGGCTGATCCGTCGCTATCCGGCGGCGCCCGGCGAGTCGCTCGCGATGCTCTATTTCACCAACAGCTTCGGGGCGTCGATCGGCGTGCTGGCGAGCGGATTCGTCTTGATCGAAAAGCTGGGGCTGCCGGGCACCGTGCAGAGCGCCGGGGCCCTGAACCTCGTCCTCGCCGCAATCGTATGGCTGCTCGCCGGCGGCAGCGAGCGAGCCATGGGCTCTCGTGCCGGCGACGAGCGCGGTCCGGAAGCGAAGCTACCGTTCCGGCTTTTCCTCGCGGTCGCGCTCCTGACCGGCGCCGCTTCCTTCGCCTTCGAGATCGGCTGGATCCGCATGCTTTCGCTGGTCCTCGGGTCCTCGACGCACTCCTTCGAGCTGATGCTCTCGGCCTTCATCTTGGGGCTGGCCTGCGGGGGCTACTGGCTGCGCCGGCGCATCGACTCGATCGCCGATCCGGTGCGGTTTCTCGGGGTGGTGCTGGTGATCATGGGGCTGCTGGCGCTTGCCACCCTGCCCCTCTACGGCCAGATGTTCGGCTTGATGCGGGGCGTGATGAATGCGCTCGCGAAGACCGACACCGGTTACACGCTGTTCCTGCTCTCCAGCCACGGCATCGCGCTCGCCATCATGTTTCCGGCGACTTTCTGCGCGGGGATCACGCTGCCGCTCGTCACCTATGCGCTGCTGCGCGGCGGCCACGGAGAAAGGTCGATCGGCGCGGCGTATTCGGCCAATACGCTGGGTTCCATCCTCGGCGTATTTTGCGCCGCGCACATCGGCATGCCCTTCCTCGGTTTGAAGGGCCTGATCGCGGCCGGAGCGGCGCTCGACGCGGGCCTGGGCCTCGCGCTCCTGTGGCGCGCTGCCGGCGCACCGCGACTGCGCCTGGGCGCCGCAGCGCTCTCGCTCGCCTGCTTCGCGGCGGTGCTCGCCGGCGTACAGCTCGACGCATACCAGATGGCCTCGGGCGTGTTCCGCCGCGGCGATTTGTATTCGGCGAGCGACGCGAGCCTGCTCTTCCATCGCGACGGCAAGACGACCACCGTCAGCCTCTTGGATTTCGGCACCGACCGGAGCCTGCGCACCAACGGCAAGTCCGACGGCGCGATCAACATGGACCCGGACGGCCCGCGCGTTTCGGACGAGATCACGATGACGCTCACGGCGGCGATTCCCCTCGCTTACCGGCCCGAGGCTACCAGCGCGGCGGTCATCGGAATCGGAACGGGCCTCACGACGCACACGCTGCTCGGCTCGAACGCGCTGCGCTCGGTCGAGACGATCGAGATCGAGCCTGCGATGGCCGAGGCGTCGCGGCGCTTCGCTCCGCGCAATACCAACGCCTTCGCCGACCCGCGCAGCCGCATCGTCTTCGACGACGCGAAGACGTTCTTCTCGACCCACAACCGCAGCTACGACATCATCATCTCGGAGCCGTCCAACCCATGGGTCAGCGGCGTGTCGAGCCTGTTCACCGGCGAGTTCTACAGGCTCGCGCGCCGCCACCTCAATGCGGACGGAATCCTGGTGCAATGGTTCCAGATGTACGAGATCGACGCGAGCCTGATCGCGTCGGTGCTGCGCGCGCTCGGCGAGAGCTTCCCGGACTATGCGATCTACGCGGCCACGGGCAGCGACCTTTTGATCGTCGCAGGCGAAACTCGAACGCTAGCTCGCCCGCTCGCCGACATCACCGCGATGCCCGGCGTCGCCCGGGAGCTGCGCCGCGTGCACGTGAATTCGATCTGGGATCTCGAGGTCCGCCGGCTCGGGGGAAAGCGCTCGCTCGCGCCGATGTTCCTGACCTACGGCGTGCCGGCGAACTCGGACTACCATCCCTACCTCGACCTGCACGCGGCAAAGTACCGTTTCCTGCAACGTTCGGCCGAAGAGCTGACCGGCCTGCTGACCTACAGCGTCCCGGTCATCGCCCTGCTCGAAGGGCGGAAAAAGAACGACTCACCAGTGTCAAAAGTGGCCGGCGACGAATACCTCGAGGCCCTCGAGCTCACGCGCCGCGCGCGATACGCGAAGGACTTCCTGCTGCTTAAGATGGTGCCCGAGCCCGTAGCCATTCCGCGCCAGTTCCAAAAGGACCTCGAGCTGACTCGCGCCAGGCTGATCGATTGTCGCGGTCCGGAGCCCTCGGATATCTGGTTCCACTCGCTCTACCAGCTGGCGCGCACCCTGAACCCGATGCTTTCTCCCGATGAAGCAAAAGCGGTCTGGGACCGAATCGAACGCGGGCCCTGCAGCTCGCAGGTAGCGCCGGACGAGCGCCAGTGGATCGATCTCATGAAGGCGGTGGGGAACCGAGCTGCGCCGGACATGGCGCGGCTCGCCGAGGCGCTGCTCGCGAAACCGAGCGAGCTCCCAAGCGGCCACCGGCAGTATCTGTTGGCGGCCGGCATGGCGGGCTATCTCGCACAGGGCAAGCGCGCCGAAGCGAGCGCGCTGTGGAACCGCTATCCGGACGACGCCGACAGGACCCGGGACATGGGCCTGCGCCTGCTTTATGCGCACGCCTTCGAGGTCGAGGCGCAGTAGCCGCTAGCGGGTCTTTCCCGGAATCGGCTTGATAGGCGGTTTGACGTCGCTGCATTGCGCACGGTGACGCAACGCGTGGTCCATCAGCACGCAGGCGAGCATTGCCTCCGCGATCGGCGTCGCGCGAATGCCTACGCAAGGGTCATGGCGGCCGGTGGTCTGCACCGTCGTCGGCTCGCCCTTCCTGTTGATCGAGCGGCGCGGAACGCGGATGCTCGAAGTCGGCTTGAGCGCGATGCTCACCAGGATGTCCTGGCCGGTCGAGATGCCGCCCAGCGTTCCGCCGGCGTTGTTCGAGAGAAAACCCCGCGGCGTCAGCTCGTCGCCGTGCTCGGAGCCTTTCTGCTCGATCGCGGCGAAGCCGGCGCCGATCTCCACGCCTTTTACGGCATTGATGCCCATCATCGCGGCGGCGATGTCGGAATCGAGCCTGCCGTAGACCGGCTCGCCCCAGCCGACCGGTACGCCGCTCGCAACCACGTTCACCCGCGCGCCGCAGGAATCGCCCGAGGCGCGCAGCTCGTCCATGAACTGCTCGAGCTTCGGCACGATTTCCGGATCCGCGGAAAAAAAAGGATTCCGGCCGACCGCGTCCCAGGATTTGAATGCAATCTTGTTCGGGCCGACCTGCGCGAGATGCCCGCGCACCTCGACCCCGTAACGCTCGCGCAGCCACTTCTTGGCGATCGCCCCCGCGGCGACGCGAATCGTGGTCTCGCGCGCGGAAGCCCGGCCGCCGCCGCGGTAGTCGCGCAGGCCGTATTTCTGCCAGTACGTGTAATCGGCGTGGCCGGGGCGGAAAGTGTCGGCGAGCGCGCTGTAGTCCTTGCTTCTCTGGTCTTCGTTCCTGATGACAAAACCGATCGCGGTGCCGGTTGTCCTGCCTTCGAACACACCGGATAGAATCTCGATGCGGTCGGATTCCTGTCGCTGCGTGACGTGGCGCGAAGAGCCCGGCTTCCTGCGGTTGAGCTCCTCCTGAATGTCGTCCTCGGAAAGCTCGAGCCCCGGGGGGCAACCGTCCACGACGCCCCCGTAGGCGGGGCCGTGGCTCTCGCCGAACGAGGTCACGCAGTAGAGCAGGCCGAAAGTGTTGCCCGACATGGAATTTCTCGCCGAAAACTCTCTCTGAGTTTAGCATAGGGGTCATCGCGAACCTTCCGACCGACATGGCCGAAAACGATCCCGACAAGCTGAAGGGCCCCGGCGGATTGACGCTGCGCCAGATCCACGAGCAAGTGCAGAAATCGGTCACGCGGGACCGCGAAGCGCTGAAGAACGCGCTCGCGCAGAAGCCGAACCGCTGGCAGCGCTTCGTGCGTTACGTATGGGACAAGAAACGCGGCTAGTTCCGGGGCGCGACGATCGCGAGATCTCGCACGACGCCCTCCAAACCTCTCACCACCCGCGCAAGCCGGTCGTAATCGAGCTTGTCGGGCGTGTCGCGCAGCGTGTGGTAGTGCGGATAGCGGAAAGGCGCGGTGTCGGTCACCATCACCGCGGGCCAGCCGAATTTCCAGTAGGCCCACTGGTCGGACCAGCTCACGCCCGCGATCGATTCCAATCCCACTGCGCCCTCGGACGGAAACGCTGCGTGGCGCCTGAACGAAGCGATCACCCGGTGCAAGAGGCTTCTCGAGCGGAGATTGGCGACGAAACCGATAAAGTCGCCGGTGGACGGGTAAAGCAGATTGAAGGGGAACGGGTAGCGCTGGCTGCCCGGTGCGTCGCTGTACCAGCCGATGGTCTCGAGGGACAGCATCGCGACGACTTCCCTCTCCTCGCGGGCAAGGCCGCTCGCGTGCACCAGGCTGCCCATTTTTTCCGTCTTGGACCAGGGCAATTCCTCGTTGACGTAGAAGACGAGCCGTATCTCCAGCCCCTCGGCGGGCTGGACCGACTTGAGCGAGCGCGCAAGCTCGAGCAGCGCCGCCACGCCCGAGCCGTTGTCATCCGCCCCGACCGCGCCCTGTGCCGAATCGTAATGGGCCCCGACCACCACGAGCCGGGTCTTTCCTGTATCCGGGCCGGAGCGCCGCACCTCCAGATTCCGAACCTTGACGCCTTCCGTCTCGAACTCCTGGCGGGAGACGGTGTAGCCCAAGCCCGAGAGCGTCGCCTCGATGTAACGCGCGGATCGTTCGAGCGCCGCCGGATGCTTGACGTTGTGCTCTTCGCTTGCGACGGCGACGACGTGCGCCTTCAGATTGGCGGGAAGCGGAAAGTCGACGCCCAGGGGCGCAAGCGGCCCGCGATGACGCTCCCCCGGCATCGCCGTCATGAACCAGACGGCGAACGCGACGAATACGACGAGGATTGCGAAGACGGTGAGTGCGATACGGACGCTCGCGGGCTTCAAGCTTACTCGGGCCAGTTCTTGATATAGCCCTTGAGCATACGGTTCTCGAAGTCCTGCTCCTCGAGCACAGCCTTGGCGACATCGCGGAAGGAAACCACCCCGAGCAGCTTGTCGCGGTCCATTACCGGAAGGTAGCGCGCGCCGGAGTCGATCATGGTGCGACGCAGATCGTTCACTTCCATAGAGGGGCTCGCGGTCACCGGATCGCGTTCCATGATGACGCCGACTCTCGCGTCACCCAGCGCGCCACGACCCTTGTCCAGAGCCAGCAGGACTTCCTTGAAGGTGAGCATCCCCACCACGCGGCCCTTGTCGATCACCACGAGCGAGCCCATGTTGTGCTGCGCCATGACTGAAACGGCTTCGGTCAGCTTGCCCTCGGGCGCGATGGTGAAGAGCGCGTTGCCTTTGACCTTGAGGATTTCGCTGACCTGCATGGTTCCCCCTCTTGCTTCGTACTCCCCACGGGAATAATACATCATCGGACGACGTCATTCCTTCGTCGCCCCGCGGGCAATCTGGTAAGGTTGTTCTCGGCTGGAGCGACCAAGGTCCGAGGAGGTTCCGTGCGATTCGACTGGTCGAAAATGGGCAGAACGGCGCCGGGGACGCTCGGCGGCGCCCGCGACTTTGCGCATCACGCGGCGCAGTGGCCGGCCAAGGCCGCGCATGCAAACCTGAGCGCAGCCCCCGACGACAGCCACTCCGCCTTCACTTGGGACGCCTTGCACGCGGCGCTGGTCTCTCAGATGTTGCCGACGAAAGGCGGCGGGGTGCGGGTTGGAATTCGCATTGCGCGGCTCGAGCTCATCGTCACGAGCGGCAGCAACGTGCTCGATGCGTTCCAGTTCGACGGCAGGACCGACGCGGCGGCCGGCGCCTGGATCGATTCCAAGCTGCACGCGCTCGGCCTCAAGCCGGCGGGCGGCGTGGAGCTGCCGTACGCGCTGCCCGATCACCCGGCCGGCGACCGGCCCTACGATCTCGGCATGCTGGGCCGGGAATTCGGAGAACTCTCGCGCTGGTTCGGCGGCCCGGCCGAAGTGCTGGAAGAATTCGCAGCGAAGCTCGCCGGCCTGCGGCCCGGTCCCGGCCCGCTGCTGTGCTGGCCGCATCATTTCGATATCGCGACGCTCGTGCGGCTCGACGCCGACGGCGGCGAGTCGGCGCGCTCGGTGGGAGTCGGGGCGTCCCCGGGGGACGAGTTCTACGCGCAGCCTTACGTGTACGTCAGCCCCTGGCCGCGTTTTGACGACGGAAACCTGCCCGAGTTGCCGCCGCCCGGTCATTGGCACACGGAAGGCTTCTTCGGCGCAGTGGCGACCGGCGAGGAAATCCTGGCAATGGAGGACCGCGGACGGGCGCTCCTCGGATTCATCACCGGAGCGTTCGAGATCGGCCGCGCCCTCGCGGGCAAGGTCAAGGCCCAGCCATGACGCGCAGACGCGTCATCGCATGGCTGATTGCGCTCGCCTGCGCAGGACAGTGCGCAGCCGTTCTCGCGCAAACCTATCCGAGCCGGCCGCCGCGGCTTATCGTCGGTTTCACTCCCGGCGGCGGAGTCGATATCAACGCACGCGTGCTCGCGTCCAAGCTCTCCGAGCTCCTCCCGCAGCAGGTGATCGTCGAGAACCGCCCCGGGGCGGGCACCAATATCGCGAACGAATACGTGGCCAAATCGGCGCCCGACGGGTACACGCTGCTTTTCAACAGCCCGGCGGTCGTCATCAACATGTCGCTCTACCGGAACCCGCCCTACGATGCGCTGCGCGACTTTGTCGGCGTATCGGTGTTCTCGGAGAGCACCAATATCCTGGTGGTGCCGGCGTCGCTTGCGGCGAGATCGGTGAAGGAGCTGGTCGCGCTCGCGCGCGAGCGGCCCGGAGCGCTCAACTATTCCTCGGCCGGCGCCGGGTCGACGCAGCACCTCGCCGCTGAGCTCTTCAAGCTGCGCAGCGGAACGAGCATCGTGCACGTCCCCTACAAGGGCAGCGCGCCTTCGATCGCCGCGCTCCTCGCCGGGGAAGTCCAGCTCTCCTTCATCAACCCCGTCGCGGTCGGCCCGCACGTGAAGTCGGGGCGCTTGCGCGCGCTCGCCGTCGCCGGCGCCAAACGCACCGAGCTGATGCCTGAGCTGCCGACGATGAAGGAGGCGGGCGTCGAAGGCGTCGAGGTGCCCTTGTGGTTCGGCCTGCTCACGCCCGCAGCCACGCCGCGCGAGATCGTCCGAGCGCTCGCCGCCGCGGTAGCGAAGGCGGCGAACTCGCCCGACACGCGCAAACGCCTCCTCGAGCAGGGTGCGGAAGCCGTCGGCAACACGCCCGAGGAGTTCGACCGGCACCTCCGCGAGGAGGTGGCGCGCTGGGCCGAGGTGGTGAAGATTTCCGGCGCCCGCGCCGATTGATGTCCCGTGACTCCCGCAAAAGCGGGAATCCAGCGATCGAACCTCCAAGATCGTTTCAGGAATGGACCCTAAATGAAAGGTCATTTGCAAGACGCTAAGACCGCACCTCGCTGCGTGGTTCTTATCGCCACCCCGACGGCGAGCGTGCGCAGCCAGTGGACCCAGGCGCTCAAGGACACCTACACCGTCCTTGATGTCGGCGAGCGAGGCTCTCTGGACCGAAGCCTGGTCGACCTCAAGCCGGATATCCTGCTCCTCGATCTTGCCCTGCACCGGCTTGGGGGACTCCAGGGCGTCCAGGCCATCCGGCAATTGAGCCCCGAAACCAAGATCGTGCTCTTCGCCAGGTCCCCGAATGCGACGGAGGGGATCTCCTTGCTGAAGGCAGGGGCCTGGGGATATTGCGAAAAGGCGATCGAACCCTTACGCCTCAGGAAAGTCGTGCTCATGCTCCAACAAGGCGAGGTCTGGGTGAAGCGAAACCTAATCCCTCACCTGATCGGCGAACTGGCCAGCCTCACCCGCCTTCGAACGAAAGACTCTGCCAGCCACGAGACCCGACTCGGGAGCTTGACCCCCCGCGAACGCGAGGTTGTCTTGCTGATCGGCGAGGGCGCCAACAACAAGAAGATCGCAAACCGGCTCACGATAACCGAGCACACCGTGAAGGCGCACCTGACGACCATCTTTCGTAAGCTCGGACTTTCTAGCCGGGTCCAACTGGCCCTTTTGGCGAGTGAGTCAGGCCGTGGTCCAATTTCGCCTCCGGGTTCGGATGACCGCTCTGCGCGAGGGCCCCAAGGCTCCACCCGACCAAAGTCCAATTGACCCGCAACCGCCTTGGGCATATTAGAAAGGACTGATCAGATGCTGCTGACCACTGTCCTCATCGCCGATTTTGAGAAACCCGGCCGCTCCGCCTGCCAGCGCCTTCTTCAGCCCGAGAAAAAAATCAAAGTTGTGGGCGAAGCACGCAGCGGCCTCGAGGCGATGACGGCCGCCGCCAAACTGAAACCGCGCGTTCTTCTCCTGGATCCGAGCGGGGTGGAAGGCGAGGGCGTTTCCCTGGTGTCGACCATCCTGGAGAAAAGTCCGAAGACCAGGATCATTCTGCTCAGCGAGTCTGCGTCCGATGCCGACATCCTGGACGCGCTCTCGCAGGGTGCCTTGGGCTATCTCGCAAAACCGGCGCTCCCCAGCTATTTGACCAAGGCGGTGCGGGCGGTGGCCGCTGGCGAGGCCTGGGTGCCGCGGAGGATGGTGGGGAGGCTCATTGACCAACTGGCTCACGGCCAGGCGTAGGGCGCACAGAAGGACAGGAGCATAGGACCAAGGTGGCATAGACGAACCTCCAATTGAGCACTTCCACGCGTTCCCTCACACTTTATGCCAATGTCATGAGGGTACGGCTAGTGTCATCGGTGGTGTACCGGTGATTGGCTTACAGGGGGAGGGATCCTATGTTTCACTCATTGGGAGGTCCCATGTTCGCTAAATTGAAAATAACCCTTCGTCTTCTCGCGCTCCCGCTGTTGTTCGGCGCGGCCGTCAGCCTCCACGCTGATTTCTTCGCCTTGGATCCGGGAGTCCGCGGTGACCCCGCGGGCGCTGGAGGGCCGATTGATGGTATCAGCGACAACGAAAAGAAGTTTTTCGAGGCGGGCCTAGCCGCTTTCAACGAGGTCCAGGACGTCCAAGGTGACGATCCTGGGCTGGGGCCGCGGTTCAACCTGGACAATTGCGCAGGCTGCCACGCGCAACCCGCTGTCGGTGGGTCCAGTCCGTTCACGAATCCTCAAGTCGCGGTCGCTACGAAGGCCAACGCCAAGAACGTCGTCCCCTCCTTCATCAAAATCAACGGGCCGGTGCTGGAAGCGCGGTTCAAGTTCAAGCCGGACGGCACTCGCGACGGCGGCGTGCATGCACTGTTCACCATCACCGGTCGAGACGACGCGCCGGGCTGCTTTCTCGCCCAGCCGGACTTTGTGACGGCGGCCGCACAGAACAACCTCGTCTTCCGGATCCCCACGCCGGCGTTTGGCGCCGGCCTGATCCAAGCCATCGACGAAAGCACGATCCTGGCGAATAAAAGATCCCATGCGTTGAGAAAGCAGCTCTTTGGCATTGCCGGCCGCGAGAATAGGAACGGGAATGACGGCACGATCACCCGGTTCGGGTGGAAGGCGCAGAACAAGTCCCTCCTGATCTTCGCGGGCGAAGCCTACAATGTGGAACAGGGAGTGACCAACGAGTTGTTCCCGCAGGAGCGGGACGAGACCCCAGGGTGCCTTTTCAACGGTACCCCTGAAGATCAAACTCGTTTCGATCAGGCCGAGCTGACAGGGGTGCCGAGCGACACGGCGAAGTTTGCGATCTTCATGCGTTTCCTGGCTCCCCCGACCCCAACCGCTGAAACGCCGTCGATCAGCAACGGCAGGAGTTTGTTTGACAGGATCGGCTGCGCCTTGTGCCACACGCCGTCCCTCACGACGGGGAAGTCCTCCAGCGCGGCGTTCGACCAGAAGCCGGTCAAGCTCTTTTCCGATTTGCTGCTGCATAACATGGGTCCGGGGCTGGCCGACAACATCCTCCAAGGCAATGCGAGAGGGGATGAGTTTCGCACCGCGCCCTTGTGGGGCCTGGGCCAGCGGAAGTTCTTCCTCCACGATGGACGAACGACGGACCTGCGGGAGGCCATCATGGCTCACAGGAGTTTCGGGAACCTCCAATTTGGCTCATCGGAAGCCAACCTAGTGATCCAGATCTTCGATTCTCTTGGGAGAGCAGACACGCAGGACATCTTCAATTTCCTGCGCAGCCTGTAATTCGGTCTGCCCTCGCTCGTGGATACGCAGGGAGAGGCCGGGTGAGTCGGGCAGGCGAAGCGAGCCTGCCCGACGCCTGCCTCTACGACGCCTTCACTGCGCTCGGCCCGTTCCCGCTAGCGAACTGGATCTGGTCGCTGCGGGAAGCTCCGCTCGAACACGCTCTCCGCGATGCGGTTCTTGAGGATCTCGATCGAGCCACCCGCGATCATCCAGCCGCGGCAGCGGCGCAGGCAGTACTCGACCAGCTCCTCCTGCGTGTATCCGAGGCCGCCCATCACTTGCAAGGCATCGTTCGCCACGTCGAACCCCGCCTGGTTGCAGAAGGCCTTGGCGATCGCCGTTTCCTCCGCCGAAGGAAAGCCCCGGTCGGCGTTCACCGCGGCGCGATACAGGAGGAGCTGCCCGGCGTCGAGTTTCATTTTCATTTCGGCGAACTTCCACTGCAGCCCCTGAAATTCGCACAAGAGCCGCCCGAATTGCTTGCGCTGCATCGCCCACTCCCGCGCGCGTTCGTACGCGTAGCGCCCGAGCGCGAGCGAGCGAGCGCTGTTTCCGATGCGCTCGACGTTGAAGCCGGCGATCTGCTTCTTGAATCCGCCTTCCTTGAGCACGACCATGTCGGCGGGAACCAAGACGTTCTCGAAATAGATCTGCGCCCACTCCTCGCCCGACATGAATTTCGAAGGCTTGCCGAAGCGAACGCCCTTCGCCTTGGTATCGATCAGCACCGAGCCGATCCCGCCGACTCCCGGGCCGTAGCGCACATAAGTGAGGATCACTTCTGCGTGCGGCGCGTGCGTGGTGAACACCTTGGAGCCGTTCACGCGGTAGCCTCCGCCT
>WNGC01002774.1_pt1 | contig 11446 bp, 11 predicted proteins | sample 5400051 | NCBI WGS metagenome assembly WNGC01 (sample SAMN13153368, study PRJNA577476) | soil metagenome | isolation source: 20 cm soil or saprolite under grassland replicate 2 | place: USA:California | collected 2016-06-15 | reverse complement strand
TGTGGGCGGCCGAGCGGCGGCGTATGAAGCCGAGCTGCGCAAGGCCAAAGACATTGCGCTTGGCGAAATGCGCGAGCAGGCCAGGAATCTGGGCGCCAATGCTATTGTCGGCATTGATATCGACTATGAAACGATCGGCGCCAGCAGCAGCATGTTGATGGTCAGCGCCACTGGCACAGCGGTGGTTGTGGAGCCATCGTAGGATCATGCAGCGGCTGCCTCCGGCAGAGTATCTCGGGCTCGGTCGCCAGTTGGCCCGCTTACTGGGCTCCTGCCTTGAAGGAGCGCCGGGCGATGTGTTGCGCGAGCTGGCCCGAGCCTACGATCCTTCCGCGAACGAAGCACGTATCAGTGCCGAGGTGTTCCTCTTTCACAAATATCTGCTCGTGCAATCTTGTGTCGGGGTGTTCCCTGAATCGGAGGTCGACTACATCGTCGGGGGATTGTTTGCGGCGCTCAACGAACGGGCCAGCGGGCTGGAGTTCAGTCCCGAGCGGCAGAAGGCGATGGAGCACATGTGGCAGCTGCGGGCTTCGCAGTTCGATCAGCCCTTCTCGCAGGATCGAGTCCAATTTCTTGATGAAGGATCAGGTCCCATCCACTGGAAACAGACTATCGTACGGTTCTGTCAGAACGTGCGAGAGATCGAAAACCCTCCCAACATTTGGGCTGGGGCCGATGGCCCATCCCAAGCAGCGAGCCTCTCTGTCACCGCAGCCCTCGATCAAATGGTGTCGGCACTCGGTGAAATGAATCGGCTCCATTTCAGTGGAGCGTCCTGAGCCTTTATCATGGAAACGACGTACACCATCCAGGGTGGGACGAACCACAGCAAGTGTTTCGCGTAACTGACGATCGCGTCGCTGCCCCCGTTCAGATAGATCAGGATGAACGTGGCGCCGGTAATGGCGGGAAAGGTGCTGGCAAAGGCGGCGAGGAACGATTTGCCTTGGGACCCGAGGTAGGTGGAGACACTCACGATGGTCCCCCCCAGTAGAAAGTATATGACATACTTCACAAAATCGTTCACGTTGCGTCCTCCTCAGGTTCCTTGAAACGCTTCCATCGCTTCCCGCTTCAAGGCCTCGCCCTGCCCGGTATACCGTGGCGAGAAATGAAAAACAACCAAGTCGCGCACCTGGGCTCGGCGTGCCATGAGGCCGGCCTGTCTGGCTGTCAGATGATACCGGTTGCGGGCTTTCTCGGCATCAACGTCCAGATAGGGGGATTCGCAGTAGAGCGCGTCCGCGCTGCGAGCGAGGGAAATGATTTTCGCTTCATTCTCTTCATCGAACCGAGCATCGACGACGTAGACGATCTTTTGCCCGCGTGAGATGGTGCAGAATCGTTGTTTGATTTCGCCCAAAATAAGCTCCCGCTCCTCGCGGTGGTGCTCATCATAGAGTGTGGCCGTGAAGCGGAATTCATCAGGCTGACCCTGCCAGATATACTGTTTCACGTCATTGATCCAGGAACCGACCGGCAGGTCCGCCTCGTGGAGCTTCTGCTTGTTCACATTGATGTGGAACGGTTCCTCCAGGCAATAGGCAAACGAGGGAACGCGATGATTCAAGGAGACCGCGCTCACGGTGAACATGGGATCGTTGAGGACTGTGAATTGGCCTGTGGCTGCTTCCGGCACGAGAGGGAGAAGCGGTTGTTCAAGCTGGCGGAACCCGTCGGTTGCGAGGAAAAGTGCCCTCCGGATTTCCTGGGGGTGAAACTCCTGGACGTCGAAGGTCAGTGGAGAGCCATCGACCAGATTCCATGTGTACCCCTGCAATTTGCCCTGCACATTGTTGATTAATCCAGGAGGGCCTGATAGTCGGACGGTCTTGCCTCGCCCCAAGGCCACTCGCAGGACTGCATCGAACCCGATGAAGTGGTCCAAGTGCGTGTGGGAAATGAATATATCGTTCGCACGCAGGAGCCTCGTCGGTCCCAGCCTGTCATTGTGGCCTAGGTCAAACAGCAGAGCCCGCTTCGACCAGCGGACCTCCACATAGACTCCTGGGTCACCGAAGACATCGTTGACGAGGTAACTGGAGAAGGAGGGATTCATTGAAATTGAACCGTTGGATCATTGAGTGATTTCAATAAATCAATCGCCAATGGAAAAGTGAAACTATTGTTATCCGATCGCCGTTCTCACGGCGCTATACATCACAATGACTTCGACCGCATGCGCGCAGATCGTGATGTAGAGATTACGTGTGCGCAGGTAAATGACTCCCCAGATGAGACCGTCCCATAGGGCGATCCAATGAAGGTGATGGAAAGTATTCACCATGAAGGGGTCGAAAGCAAATATCAGTGCGCAGGTGATGATAGCAATAGGCGAGAGGCGTCGGGTCAAGCCAGACTTCCATAGCCCAGATTCAAGTGCGGCCAGCCGTCCGAGGAGAAATCCGCGAAAATTCAGTTCTACGAAGAGGGCGATGCCGCAGATGAACCAGGGGATCATGACCAAGAGGGGGAGTCGGCCATGCGGCGTGGTCTTGAGGAAACTGATGTTATAGCCTAGATGCGGATAGACCGAGAGAATCACGAACGAATTCAGGCAGCCGGTAAGCAGGCCTGTCAGCAGTCCCCAGCGTAGGCCATTCCGTACGTTCCCTTTCTCCAGCCCCAGACGAGATATGATATCGCGGTTGTGCGCAGCCCAAAAGCCTAAGGTGAGGTAGGCAAGGATTTGGGGTATGAACAAAACCAGCGTCTGTTCTTGGAAGGAGGCGGGAAGGGCGTAGAAGGCGAGCGTTGCGGCAACAGGGAGCAGCGCGAGGGCTGCTCCCCATTCTTCGGCCTGAGCCGGTGTCGCGTGCGGACCGGGCTCGGGCGCCGTCATGGAGGTTAGCCCTCATTATTCATGAAGGTTCGTCGCGAAAGCGTACAGATGCGAAGCGAGACGGGCACTCGGAGATGTGAAGTCCTGAGGCATACTCGTGCAGTATGTCGAAGGGCTGAGCGGCGACACTGCCCGGCACAGCCGCGTCTCCACGCTTGTAGCAGAAGCTTCATGAACAATGCGGGCTAGTTCAACTGGAGATTATAACGGTCAAGTGTGGTGGCTTTGTGCCGCGCGAGATTGGAGAGTGATTTATTGTAGTCCACAGTGGCGCGCAACTCGTTCCCTTGGGCCGTCGCGAGGTCGCGTTGGAAATCGAGGACAAAGCGAGTCGTGCTCAGTCCCACCTTCAGACGCTCTTGCTCAGCCTGCAATTGTTTCTCGGCCATGATTCTCGCCGATCGTGTTGTTTCAATCCGCTTGAAATCCGTCTGAACGCGTCTGACTGCTTCGCGGACTCCCACGATGATTTGCTGTCGTACGCTGACGAGAGATGCTTCGGCGTTCTTCGCCTCCAGTTGCCGTTTGTTATACGTACTCCAGGCTGAGCGGTTGCCGAGAGGGTAACTCAAGACGAGGCCCGCACCATAATTATAGAAATCGCCGCCGAAGTTTCGGCTTACGGAGTCACCGTAATCTTTTCCCAATCCCGCAAGTCCCATCGTGCCTTGGAACGATAGAGTGGGAAGCAGCTGATTCTTGGAAAATTGTGTATTGAGATCACTCGATTCCAGGTTCTTCTTCGCTTGGACGATTTCCGGACGCCGCTCGATGGCCGTGTCGATGGCTTCCTCCAGGCTGATGGGTTCGAGAGTCACAACCGGTTGGTCGAGCAGAGTCAAGCGCAGGTCGTGACGCAGATCTTCTTCTCCGGGATTGAGCAATCTGCGCAGCTGATCTTCCTGGTCTCGAATCGTTTTATCCGCAACCAGGACTTGCTCGACACGTGAGGCGACGGCCGCTTCGGCTTGCAAGACATCGACGATCGACATGATGCCGGCCTTTGCCTTCGCGCGGTTGCTGGCCAAGAGTTCCTGTGCAGCTTTCAGGGCTGCCTCTGCGACTTTCAGATTTTCATTGGCGAAGACGACTTCCCAATAGGTTTGTTCCACCGTTGCCAGGACGGTGAGGACACGATCGCGAAAGACATGTTCTTCCACGATGGCATTGTTCTGCGCGACGCGAATGAAGGTCTTCGTGACGTCGATGCCGGCATTGCGGAGGAGCGGTTGCGTAAGGGTGAGTGCCAGACCACCTGTATAGGAAGGGTTGAATAGGAATCCGCCGGCAAGATTCTGGTTCACGTTGGTCCGCGAGGGGCTATAGTTGAGGTCGATGTTGCCGCCGGTCATGAGGTTTGTCGTGGCGTCCAACGTGACAGATTGGGTGCGTTGATCAAAGAGAGTAATCCTGGTCAAGTTGGCACCGGTCGCGCCCAACACAGGCCGATTGAGTGGACTCGCACTTCGATTGAGCTGACCGTTGACGCTTAACGTCGGGTCGAACCTGGCTTGTTCGACGGTGATGTCGGCCTGCCGGCTCTCCTTCGTTTGGCGGCTGATCGTGATGTCCAAGTTCTGCTTCAGCGCTTGAAGCGCTGCGTCGGCGAGAGAGATGGTTTCTCGTCGTTCTTCAGGCGGAGTCTTCCCGATCTCCAGCCCCCAACTGATCCCAGGTGATAAGATCAGGCTGAGGTAGACGGCATAGCGACATGTGTGCCACCATCTATGTGTTCCGATACCGTGCTCCATAATGCCCCCTTATGATCGACAGGAAATGTTCATTCGTACTATAATGATTCCATGAGAGTCTGTCATGAACTAAGTGCAATGAGATTTCAAGGCAACCGGGTCCTGGGTATCGAGAGCTTGTCGGTGATATGTTATCCGGTCATCGCTGTGCTCTTCCTGTTCCTGTTCGTGCTCCCATTGGTAGACTCGCGAGTGTGGGGCCAAACCATCTCCAGCGTTCGTTCATTCGATGGTGGGGTCACACCGTTGTTCACGCTGCCCGGTCCAGGGAATCTCTATATTGACAATCAGGGTACGCAGGGTTTTCTGTACACCCCGGGGAATAATTTCGAATCGTTCAATTTCCGGAACCCCACGACCGGTCAGGCCTGGAGCGGGGCCATCAATACGCTCGGTCCACAACTTTCGATCGGACTCATTCAAGGGGCCAATCAGGTTGGTTCGCCTCTCGTCCTTCCCAGTCCTCCCCGCCAAACCGCGCCCTTGCCATCAATCCAATCAAACATCCTCGACGATATCCCATAACAGGGTACCCATTTGAGTATCCTGCGAGACGGTCTCTTCAACTCCCAAGCCTGTTGACAGTCGGTTTCTCAAATTGCGGTTCGCAATAATTTTTCTTGCTAAGGCGCATTTGCCAGTTGCCAGGTGAGAGCGAGCATATAGCGGGCAGCGGTTTGAAGGATGTCCGTACTGAGCGTGTCGGCGCGATCGCTTGGCCGGTGAAAGTGCGGATGAATCCCGCCGCTTACAATAGTGACCGTCGGGACACCAGCCTCCTTGAACGGGACGTGATCTCCGCCGGGAAAGAATTCAAAGAGATCGAGCTTGTCTGCGATCCCAACTGCCTGTCCCGCTTCGAGCGCCACACGCTGCTCGAATCCCGTCACCCCGATCGTCAGCCTTCCGTTTCCGATTCCCGCATGGTCGATGTTGATCATGGCTTTGGTCGAGCCGATCAACGGGACCGACCGTTCCAGATAGAGTCGAGATCCGACGAGTCCCTGTTCTTCTCCGCTAAAGGAGACAAACAAAATTGTTCGCTTGCTCTTTGCGCTTGCCCTGGCCAATGCGCGGGCGACTTCCAACATGACTGCCGTGCCGGAGGCGTTATCATCGGCACCGGGAAACAGCAAGCCGGCCTGTCGTCCGAAGTGGTCACGATGCGCGCCGATCACGAGGATCTCCTGTGTCTTCTCCGGATCGTTCCCGCGCAAGAAGGCGAGCACGTTCATGAGGATGCCTTCCTCTGCGCGAGTTTGCCAATCGAGAGAGCCGTACCGGCCAGTGGTGATCGACTGTGAGGCAGGGGAACGATTCAGAGTCTCTTGCAAGTCATGAAGCCTGTTTGGTTGGGCATGGTCGGAAACGGCAACTATCTGTTCGGCCAGAGTGGTACTGATCCAGGCTCCTGGGAGCGTTTCTGAAGGGGAAGAGTGTCCGTAAAAGGCATTGGGTTCTCCCGTGACCCCGCGCCGCGCCTCATAGGCGCTCAGCACTGGTCCTGTGGCCGTGAAATACCCGAGGGCGCCTTTCTGGCGTGCAAGGCGCACCTTGTCTGCATGACCGACAACTCCCTTATAGTGGGTAGGTTTGCCACGGAGAAACAGTACGATGGCGTTGGTGGTATCGACCCCTTCGTAGTCGTCGAGGCCTTGCGTCGGGTCAACGATTCCATATCCGACAAACACAATCGGCCCGCGTACCTCGGCGGAGGGTGAATCAAGGATAGGGAGATAGTCTGTCCCGAGCTGCTTGGCAAGCGAGTCGCTGCCTGTTGAAATACGGAGCAAGGGGTCCGGTACAATTTTCGGTACCGTGACCACTGTCGTCATCAATCCGGTCCCCTGTCCACGGCCCCGTAACAGAGAGCCGGTTGGGTCGACGCGGATCTGTGCCAATGAGAGGCCGGAAGCAAGAAATTGATCGGCGATCCACTTCGCTGAGCTGGCATCGTCCGCGGTTCCTGTTTGGCGGCCGTTGAACGCGGGACTGCTGAGCGTCGTCACGTCGGTCAACATGCGGTCGACCGATAGGCTCTCGAGCGCTCGAAGCAAAGCGAGCTGATCTCCCTCTGACCGCGCGAATCCTTGGCTTCCTAAGGGAAGCAGTATAGAGATGAGTCCGAGAAAAGCGACCGCAACAAGGGAAAAATGACAGCCGCGCGTCGAGCAGTTCATGCGGTGAGCCTTTCGAGGTCGCGCGGAACTATAGCACAGTCTAACAGGTTCGTTGCAGAGCGGCAGCGAGCCAAGGTAGTATGACAGATTATTGGAATGAAGAGATGATGTCAGATCCAACTGTCCAAGCGGACCGTTTTCTGAACCGGCTCATCACGGAAGCCAGTCCCTATCTTCGGCAGCATGCGACGAATCCTGTGGATTGGTACCCCTGGGGTGAGGAAGCCTTGTCGCGAGCGAAAGCAGAAGACAAGCCGATTCTGTTGTCGATCGGCTACTCGGCTTGTCACTGGTGCCATGTCATGGCACATGAATGTTTCGAAAATGTCGAGATTGCCCGGCTCATGAACCAGGACTTCATCAACGTGAAGGTCGATCGAGAAGAGCGCCCGGACCTGGACGACATCTACCAAAAGTCCGCACAGGTGTTTCTTGGACGGGGCGGCGGGTGGCCCCTGACGATGTTTCTGACGCCTGATCAAGAACCGTTTTACGGGGGAACGTATTTCCCGCCGGAGCCCCGCTACAACCTGCCGGGATTCCCCGATGTCTTGCGCGGTGTCGTCGAGGCCTATCGGAATCATCGAGACGATGTCCGCAAGAATGTGGAAAAGGTGAAGACCGGGTTGCTACGAGTAGGAACGCCCCAGCCGTCGGCCGATCCGTTGACAGATCGTATGCTCGATGATGCGGCCAAGAACCTAGGGCAGTTTTTCGACCCGGTCCACGGCGGATTCGGTGAGGGACCGAAATTTCCAACGGTCCCTCCGCTCAGCCTTTTGCTCCGTCAGACGGCCAGGACGAAAGACCACTCCCATCAGGAGCAGGTACTTCTCCAATTGAGAACCATGGCAGCCGGAGGGATTTACGATCATCTCGGCGGCGGGTTCCACCGCTACTCGGTGGATGGCCAGTGGTTGATTCCCCACTTCGAGAAGATGCTCTACGACAATGCGCAGCTGGTGCGGATCTACCTCGATGGATGGCGTCTTACCAAAGAGTATCGGTTTCGTGAGGTCGTGGAAGAGACGTTGGAGTACGTTCGCCGTGAACTCACGCATCCGGACGGTGCGTTCTTTGCTGCACAGGATGCCGACAGTGAGGGGCATGAGGGAAGCTACTTCGTCTGGGAGCCGGGAGAGATTGCCGCGGTGCTGGGCGCCGAAATGGCTGAGGAGTTCTGCCGGCACTATGGGGTGACGGAGAGCGGCAATTTTGAAGGCAAGAACGTGTTGAATCGGCTCGGTGGGATTCAACTCGCGCCCGACGCGCAAGAGGAGGTGGAGTCCCTGTTGCGACCTGCCAGGAGGAAGGTGCTTGCAGCACGCGAGCAACGAATGAAACCGCAGCGGGATGACAACATTCTCACGAGCTGGAACGGGATGATGGTGTCCGCCTATCTCGACGCCTATCATGTGTTCGGGGTTCCCGCGTATCTGGCAGCGGCGGAACGGGCGCTCACATTCCTGGTGGACTATGCGGTTGAGCACGGGCGAGTCTATCGTACGGTCAGTGTGGGGAAGGGGCGCTTGAACGGCTATCTGGACGATGCAGCCTGTCTTGCCGCCGCGTTGCTGGACGCGTTTGAAGCAACGTCGCATCGTTGGTATCTGGATCAAGCCCGTGAGGTGACGGACCATCTGCTGGAGCGATATTGGGATGAGGCGGCGGGTGGGTGTTTTTATACGAGCAGCGATCACGAAGCCCTCCTCCATCGTATGAAGTCCGGTACCGATAGTGCGATTCCATCCGGTAATGCCATTGTCGCCTTGGTCTTGTTGAGGCTTTTCTCTTTCACAAAAGAGCAGAGGTATTGTGACCGGGCCGAGCACCTGTTCCGGGTGTTCCGGAGCATGATGGGGCACAACCCTTATGGCTCATCGGCTATGCTCTGTGCGCTGGATTGGTACCTGAGGACGCCACAAGAGATTGTCGTGGTCGGGACTCGTGGCGAGGCGATGACCGAGGCGTTGCTGTCCACAGTCCATCGACGCTATCTGCCGAATCGTGCAGTGCTGGTGATCGAAGCCTCTCGTCGTGCCGGGGAACTTGACTTGGCGCTCGCCGCAGGGAAAACGAGTGTGAACGGGCAGCCAACGGCGTATGTCTGTCAACGTCAAACCTGTTCGCCTCCGGTGACGGACAGCCACCAATTGGAATTGTTATTGTAGGGAGGGTGCCATGGGCGTAGGCGACTCAGGCAAAGGATTGTACGATCACCTCTACCGCCGATTCTTCGAGAATCGCGCGTCGCACCAGGGCTATGAGTTTCAGCATGCGCCCGGTGGGAGCGCTCCACCACCAATCGTCACGTTTCAGGATCGTCTTCGATGGTGGAGCTGGGGCCGGTGGCAACGGCGGAAGACCATCTTGGCGGCGCGCGACCGGTTCCAGCAAGACATTCTCGATATCAAAAAACGGCCACCGAAGTAAGAAGAGATTGTGTGAATAGACGTGAGTGAACTTGTCAAATGGATGAAACCAAGACGTATTGGCCGTAATGGTATGGTCTCCTTTGTACTAGGAGTAGCCGTGATCGCCGGTGAGTGGAGTTTCTGTGTCGAGCGGTCTCAAGCTATTCAGACAGAGAGCCAGACGGAAAAAGAAGCCAACTTGAAAGGTCAGGCCCAAGGGGGGTTGTTTAATCGGTGGACCTTCGACCAGCAGAAGTCTGGCGAGGCTCCTGCCGGATTCTCAATGCTGGGGTTTGGCGAGGGGCCAGCTGCGGACTGGACGATCAAGGCGGATACCGATGCCCCTTCTGCGTCAAACATTCTTGCCGTGAATTCATCGTGCCATGCCGAAACCTGTTACCGTTTGATCGTTGCCGATGGGTTTCAGTATGAATATCCAGACGTGTCGGTCAGGATGCGATTTCCCGTCGACGCTGTGACAGGAGTGGGTGGACTGGTGTTTGGGGTGAATGATGCGGCGCACTTCTATGCGGCGGTGGTTGATCTTGTGACGAAGACACTGGAAGTGAGCCGGGTGGTGGACGGAAAGGAGACAAGACTCGGTCGGTCGTCGATTACGCCCAAGGCGGTTTCCTGGCATACGTTGCGAATCCAGCGGAATACCATTTTCAGCAAGGACTTTATCGAAACCTTCTTTGACGGGCAGCTCGCTGTGACGGTTGAAGATCAGTCGTTAGCGATCGGTCAAGTTGGGCTCTTGGTTCGCGGACAAACAGCGCTGAATTTTGATAGTTTACACGCTATTCCGCTTTTTTCTCAGCGACCGCTTTCTGCCCCCGCTGCCTATTAGATCGACACAGGGCATCGCGCGTGATTGCATCATCACTTGCATTTGATGCAGCTGAGGAGTAGAGTGCCAAGTGTGTATCATCGCGAAAGGCCTGGTGGTGGTACCATAGAGAGTGACAAGGCCTAAGACAGATGTTGTTTTGGTTCTTCCCGGGAATTTGATCGGAAGCCAGCCTTGAGCCGCTATGGTGTTTGCGTCTTCGGCCCACTCCTTCCTCACTTTGTTCTCGAGTCCAAGACAACACATATTCTCAAAGGAGGAGCCCAATGGGTTCGAAGATCTATGTCGGGGGTTTGCCGTATTCCACAACTGAGCAGCAACTGAGCGATCTGTTTGCTGTTCATGGGGCGGTGACATCATCCCGGATTATCACAGATAAGTTCACAGGCCAGTCCCGCGGGTTTGGATTCGTGGAGATGTCCTCGGATTCAGAAGCGCAGGCGGCGATTACCGCGCTGAATGGCACTGAGTTGGGTGGCCGCACGTTGACCGTCAACGAAGCGCGTCCCCAGGAGCCACGTTCTGGTGGTGGCGGCGGCGGTGGAGGTCGTGGTGGCCGAGGCGGCGACCGGTATTAAGCCGTAACGAGTGTTTACACGTCGGGGCTGCCTATCCGGCAGCCCCGCTAGTTCCTTCCTAGAATTGCCCATCAACGCGATGCGGTTCTCGGCCTTCTGACAAGGCAGAACCGTGCAGTCCCAGGAAGTGTGTCCCATAGAAGGAGTTTTATGTCTACGTTTGCTGATATGAATCTGCCCCAGTCCCTTGCCCAGCGCCTGTTACAGGCGGGCCTGACGACACCCACGCCGGTGCAACAGGCTGCTATTCCACTGGCGCTGAAGGGCCTGGACATTATGGCACAAGCCAAAACCGGGAGCGGAAAAACACTGGCGTTTTTGCTGCCGATTATCGAGCAGGTCATGCGACGGGAGGCCTCTGCGCCCGCGCCTGGCCCCTATACGAAGTCCGGACCAAGCCACGCTCCCGGACCGAAGTTTTTGGTGTTGGCGCCGACGCGGGAATTGGCGCTCCAGATTGAGACGGAACTGCGCAAGTATGCTCCGATGTCCTTGACCTCCTTGTCGGTGTACGGCGGGACGCCGATTGAGCGCCATTACCGTGCACTGCAACGACCACCGATGGTGGTGGTCGGTACGCCAGGGCGGTTGCTCGACTTGGCCGGCTCCGGCCACTTAAAGTTGGGTGGCGTGACGTTTCTCGTGATGGATGAGGCCGATCAGATGTTGGATCGTGGGTTCCTGCGGGACATTCAACGGATCATTCGTCTTCTTCCGGCTGAACGCCAGACTCTGCTGTTTTCCGCGACATTTTCAGGGGACATTCAAACGCTCGCGCAGAGCATGCAACGCGATCCCGCTCGGATCTCTGTCGACCCAGGGATCAGC
>WNGC01002405.1_pt1 | contig 11448 bp, 4 predicted proteins | sample 5400051 | NCBI WGS metagenome assembly WNGC01 (sample SAMN13153368, study PRJNA577476) | soil metagenome | isolation source: 20 cm soil or saprolite under grassland replicate 2 | place: USA:California | collected 2016-06-15 | reverse complement strand
TGATACGCAATTGCGTTCCCTTTCGATCCTCAATCGTGGTCTTGTTTTCCGACTCAAAATCGTTCGCGACCTGATCGTAAACACTCATCGGCAACCAAACTTCCGGCGACAGAATTTGCATCGTGCCGACGAAACCCTTTGGCGTAACTCCCACGATGGTGAACGAGCGACCGTTGATCATTAATTGCGAGCCGAGCAGGCTTGGATCGAGGTCGTGCTTCTGCCAGTAACTGTAACTGACAATCGCGACCGGCGTGTTGTGGCCGGGCGTTTCCTCTTCCGACAAAAATGCACGGCCTCGCGCCAACGGAACGCCGAGCACCGAGAAATAGTTAGAGGTGACGATGGCACTGAACGCGCGCCGCGTATCGCCTTTCTGGCCGAGGCCAACCAACGCGAGATTGAAACTCATCACGTCGCTTAACACCGTGTTCTGTTCGCGAATATCGAGATAGGTTGGATAAGAAAAACCGCGGAACTTTTTCGGATCCTTCTTGTCCTGAGAAAAGAGCTGCACCATTTCATGCGGGTTGGCATAAGCCGGCGGGGCAAAGAAAAGCCTGTGTACCAGGGTGAATACGGCCGTATTCACTCCAATACCCAGCGCGAGTACGGTTACCGCTGAAATCGTAAACGCTGGCGCCTTGAACAGCTGCCGGAACGCAAATCTAAGATCACGAATCATGATTAAACGTCATGGCCTAGCGCAGCCACTGGATCGGCACGCGCCGCTCGAAGGGCCGGGATGTAACTAGCCAGCAAAGCGACGGCGGCCAGCGCGATCGTTACGAACAGGAACGTCGTGAGGTCAAACGCGCCAACATTGTAAAGCAACACCGAAAGCAATCGAGTCGACAGAAAAGCAAGAACCAATCCAATAGCCGTGCCGATCCCTACCAGCTTCGCTGCGTGGCCTACAATAAGTCGCAGGACATCGCTACGCTGCGCGCCCAAAGCCATGCGAACGCCAATCTCGTGGGTACGTTGGACGACCAGATACGATATCACTCCGTAAATTCCGACGCTTGCAAGCAACAACGCGACTCCCGCAAAAGCGCCAAGCAATACCATCGAGATTCGACGCGGAGCGATTGAATCGGCAGTGACGGTCTCGAGTGTGCGAACGTTCGCAATTGGCTGATCGGGATCGATTGACTGGATTTCGCGCCGAATCGCCGAAGTGAGCGTGCCCGGATCTTGCGCACTCCGCACCGTCAAAATCATGCTGCTTTCAGCGCGCTGCGCGAGCGGCAGATAATATTCCGGGGCTGGATCGAGATCGAGCCCGCGATGCCGAACGCTTCGGACAATTCCGACAATCGTCAGCCATTTTGGATCCGGCTTGCGCGGATTACTAAAAGTGATGCGTTTACCCAGAGCTTCTTCATTGGGCCAGTATTTTTTTGCCAGCGCCTCGTTAATAATCACGACTCCTGGCGCGTGCGTGTTGTCAGTTTCAACAAAGAGACGTCCGCTAAGCAGCGGCGTCTTCAGCACTCGGAAATAATCCGGTGTGACAATGCGAATCTCTTCATCCGGCCCCGGTTCGTTTTTCCCAACGACGCGGCCTTCAATCGAAAACGAGGAATCGGAATTTGAGCCGCTCAGTGGAAGGATGGTTGCGAAACCCGCTGCTTCAACTCCCGGCAATTGCTGGACCCGGCGCAGCACCTCGTTCCAGAAATTGATCATCGCTTCGCCTTCTCGGTAGTCGGCGTTTTCGCGCTGCGGGTATTTCGTGTCCGGAAGATTCACCTCCACCGTCAAAACATGGCGACGATCGAATCCTGGATCGACATTTTGTACCCACACATAACTCTTCAGCAAAAGTCCTGCTCCAACGAGCAACACCAGCGCCGAAGCGATCTCGGCGATCACGAGCCAATTGCGCACTTGATTGCGGTGTGCACCGACGGTTGAAGAACGACCTCCTTCTTTGAGGACTTCGGTCAGCTCGGGTTTCGCAGTGGCTAACGCCGGAATCAGGCCGAACAAAATTCCGGTTCCAACCGCAACGACCGCGGTCACAACTAAAACCAGAAGATCGACATTTACTTCAGCGAGCCGCGGAACAGTGCGCGCCCCCACCTGTTTGAGCAGCTCGAGCCCCCAAACCGAAAGAACGACCCCAGCAGCTGCGCCGGCGAGAGCGAGTACCACGCTTTCGCTCAACATTTGGCGCAGCAACGGCCAGCGTCCGGCGCCGAGTGCGACTCGAATAGCCATCTCGCGTTCGCGCGCGCTCGCCCGGGCAAGCAGCATCGTCGCGAGATTTGCGCACGCGATCAGTAGCACGACGATGACGGCCCCTAGCAAGACCGCCAGACCAGCCCGCATTCCACCGACAACCTGATCCTGAAATGGATAGATTCGCGCGCCGAAACCTCCACCATTGTAGTTGTCGGGATACGTCTTGATCCAGTTTGAAATAAGTTGGTCAAGTTCCGCCTGCGCTTTGGATACCGACACATTTGGCCGTAAACGCGAGATCAAATTGTAACTGCGCGAGCCGCGCTCTTTTAGTTCCAACGGCGTAAATGCGATCGGTTTCCAAATATCCACACGTTCGGCGAACTGATTTCCCTGAACGCCGAAAAGCGGGATTGGAAATTCGAACTTCGCAGGCATCACCCCGATCACAGTGTAGGTGCGGCCATTCAGAAGAAGCGACTTACCAATAAGCGCCGAATCAGAATTAAACCGGCGTTGCCAAAGGCGTTCGCTGATCACGACAACATCGTCACGTCCCTGCCCCTCTTCTTCACGCGCAAAGGTGCGGCCTTTAATTGGCTCGACTCCTAGCAAGGGAAATAATGACGGCGATACAACCGCGCCGGAAATTCGCTCCGGAACGTCGCCACCGCCGAGATTGAATCTTTGAAAAGTAAACGCCGCGAGGCCCGTACTGCTCTGGAATTGTTTTTCCAGATCGAGATACTCTGGTGCAGAGACCGGAATCCGCTCGAGTCCCATGCTTGCAAAGCGTTCCCAGATGAGCACCAGCTGGGACGGTTGTTGATATGGCAGAGGCCGGACCAGGAGCGCGTTGATCAAACTGAATACGGCGGTGTTCACCCCAATCCCAAGCGCTAAAGTCAGGATGGCGACGGCAGTGAAGCCCGGAGATTTTGCGAGCTGGCGAAGCGCGTATCGAAGATCGTTCATACGATTGCAATCATTCCATCCGTAGCGCTTCGATGGGATCCACGAGGCTCGCACGTCGCGCTGGCAAAAAGCAGGCGATCAGCGCCACCAACGAAAGTGTCAGCAGAGCGCTGATGAGTGCTGTCGGGTCTAACGGCGCCACGTCGTAGAGGACGCTTCTCAAAGCTTGGCTGGCCAGAAACGCGCCGAGCAATCCCGCAGCGAGTCCGATTCCCACAAGAACAGCACCTTGACCAAGGACAAGCCGCAGGACATCACCGCGGCTGGCACCGAGGGCAAACCGAATGCCCATCTCGCGTGTGCGTTGCGTTACAATTAGTGCCATTACACCGTAAAGCCCGATACTTGCGAGAAGCAGTGCGAGTCCCGCAAACACACCCAGTAACGTCATCGTCAGGCGCTGCGACGCGAGACTGTCTTCGACGTTTTCCTCCATCGTTGCGACATCGGAGACGGCCTGATCACGATCCAACGCCGCGATTTCGTCCCTAATTGGACTAATCAGAGAATGCGGATTGAAACCTGCTTTCGCGCGGACGATGAGGTTCTCTTCATCCTTCGCAAACTGCGATGCACTGAAGTACATCATCGGCAGGTTGCGCGCGTCTTCTTTTTCACCCGGGGCATTGTTCCGGGTGTGCGGCGCAATTCCAATAATGGTGAGCGGAATTCCATTTGCCGTCGGCAGTCCGATCGTAACTGGGTCGTCGACTCGCTTGCCGATTGGATTGGTACCAGGAAAGAGTTTTTGCGCAGCAAGCTCATCGATCACAACGGTTCCCGGACGACCCATCACATCTTGGGGTCCGAAATCTCTGCCGCGCAGAATTGGCATACCAAGCGCGCGAAAGTAGTCCGGCGAAACGATTGCCATCTCGCTGATCGGTTCCTGGCCGGGAGGATCAGGCGGCGTGCCCGTAATGTGGAACGAACTGTCCCATTCGTGGTGATCGAATGGTTCGTTGTTGCAAATCGCCGCCGCGCCCACACCTGGGAGCCGTCTTACTCTCTCGAGCAATTGATCGTAAAAACGAACGATCTTCTCCGGCGAATCGTAGCGCGATGGCGGAAGAGCAATGCTCATGGTCAAAACTCCACGCGGATTGAATCCAAGCGGCACCTGCTGCGAACGCCAGAAACTTTTCAAAGTCAGGCCCGCTGCCGCGAGCAGCAGAACCGCAAGAGCAACTTGCGCAATCACCAGGATTCCACGGGCCCGCTGTCGTTGCGCCCCGCTACTGCCGCGCCCGCCCTCTTCGTGTAACTCGGCTGCCATCGAAGTCGCGTTCGAGACGCGCAATGCGGGCCACACTCCAACGAGCAGTCCGGCGACCATCGAAATGATACTGGTCGTCACAAGGACCAAACCGTCGATATTCGTTTCTTGAAATCGCGGCACGTTAGGCGGAACGAGCGAGCGAATTGCGTCAAGACTCCACACGGCGATCAGCACGCCGCAAACGCCGCCTAATAAAGCGACAACTCCGCTTTCCACTAATACCTGGCGAGCCAGGTCCCAGCGGCTGGCGCCAAGTGCGGCCCGCACGGCGAGTTCTTTGCGGCGCGCAATACCGCGCGCGAGTTGAAGATTCGCTACATTCGCACACGCGATCAACAAGACGCAGCCTACCGCCGCAAGCAGCACGCAAAGAAGATATCGGTATTGGCCTACCGAATATTCGAGCAGCAACTTTGCCGAAACTTGCCGGCCGGTATTCGAATCTGGATAGCGCCGCGAAAGGTCGGCCGCGATGATGTCGAGCTCCGCGGTTGCCTGTTTCAGTGTCGCTCCCGATTTTAAGCGGCCCAGACACGAAAAAGCGTCGTGATTTCCACGCGACAGGAAATCGTGATCGGCGCGCAGGTCGGCCAGAGGCACAAAAATGTCGCAGTTTCGCGGGAACCGAACACGTTCCGAAACAACGCCGATAATCTCGCGCGGTACGCCATCGACGTTCAATCGTTGTCCGAGTGCACTCGGCGACGCGCCAAATTGCTTCCGCCACACCCGTTTGCTAATGAGGGCTACTCTCGCCGCGCCGGGAACATCGTTGTTCTCATTGAAATCACGGCCGATCACAGGGGGGACCTGCAAAATTGAGAAATAATTCGCGGTGACGCGCCCGGCTCGAGCTGCTTCCGGCGGCGATGTCTCGTCGGAGGTAGAAAGACTCACACCCTCCGTCCTTGCCAGCGCAAGATCGGTGAAGCTTTTCTGCGCGGCACGCCAGTCGAGGTAATTCATGTAACTAACCGAGCCTGATTCGAAACCCGCCGGCCCCAGTAATCTCTCGCGCAGCAGCACCAGTTGCTCTGAATGTGGATAAGGCAGCGGCCGCAGCAGGACCGCGTTGACAACGCTAAAGATCGCAGTGTTCGCACCGATGCCAAGCGCTAGGACCAGGATCGCAATGAATGTAAACCCGGGTTGCTTCACCAGTTGACGAAACGCGAATTGAAAATCTTTGAGCATAGGCAGATCGGTATTTATTCAGATCGAAAATCTCGAGATTTCGTTAGGCCGTCTGTCATTGTTCACGTAAAACCTGAGCTGGATCGATGCGTATCGCGCGACGAGCAGGTAAAAAGCAGGCAGCTAGCGAAACGATCGTAATCACCGTGAGCGCGGATCCAAACGCCAGTGGATCGTGGGAACTCACTTTGTAGAGCAGATTGCCCATCAAGCGGGTAAGCAGAAGAGCTCCTACGCCACCGATCACGATTCCTGCGATCGTTAATCGCAATCCGCGTGAAAGGACTAGTCGGAGAATGTCCCGTGACTCCGCGCCGAGTGCCATTCGCATGCCAAGTTCGCGCGTCGCTTGCGAAACCGAATACGACATGACCGCGTACAATCCTATTGCGGCAAGGAACAAAGCCATGACTCCAAAGATCGCGATCAACGTGGCTGCAAGCCGCTGCGTGTAACCCTTCCTATCCACTTGCTCTGCTACGCGAAATGGAGTAGCCGGCGCGAGATTAGGATCGAGCGCATGCACTTCGCGCGCGAGCGCGTTCCGGATCGCGCCAGGAGTCTCACGCGTGCGGATAAGAAGATTATTACTCTCGAAAAAGTTCTGTCGCAGCGGCACATAGAAGAATGTCCTGGGGAGCTCGAGCTTGTTCTCGTAATTCACGGTCTTGGCCACACCGACAATTTGCAGCCAGTGATCCTTAACTCTAAGCCGCTGTCCGATCGGATCCTTTCCCGGCCAATATTTCGCCGCCAACGTTTCATTGATGATTGCTACTGGCAGCGCGTTTTCATCGTCGGTGCGTTGGAATTCACGTCCGGCTGCGATTGGGATACCAACCGTCTTGAAATAGTCCTCAGCTACTTCGAGGTAAGATGAATTTAGTTGCTCGTCGGGCGCGGATTGATAGCCATCAATCGCTAGCGCCGCGGTAGAGAAGTCGCCGTAACTAAATGGTATTAACCGCGTCAGAGTTGCCGATTCCACACCGGGAATTTCGCGCACCCGGTCAAGTAGTTGAGTGTCGAAAGCTTTTGCGCGTTCCAAATTGTATCCAGCCGAGACCAAGTCGGCGCCGGATACAATTGCATCAGTAGAGAAACCCGGGCTGGTGTTCTGCATTCGTTGCAAGCTTTGCAAGAGCAAGCCCGTGCCAGCTAGTAACACGAAACTTAACGATACCTGGACCAGAACTAGACCGGAGCGCAAGCGCGATCGACTACTACCACCTACTACGCCGCCGCCTTCGGTTTTGAGTGCACCGGAAAGATCGACACGGCTGGCTTGGATCGCCGGCATGAGCGCAAAAAGCATGGTAGCGCCGATGCAGATACCTACGATTACCACGAGCACGCGCCAGTCGATTTGTCCTGGCAAATCAATTACGATTCCCGCCGCGGGCGAAGGGAACGAAAGCACGAGCGCGTTGCGGCACCAATATGCAACGGCGACTCCGCCGACAGCCGCGATCAACGCAAGAAGCAACCCTTCAGTGAAAAGTTGTTTGATCAAACGGCGACGACCTGCACCGAGGGCCAGACGCATCGTCATTTCATGGCGGCGCAAAAGCGACCGTGCCAGCAAGAGGTTGCTTACGTTCGCGCACGCGATTAGCAAAACAAAAAACGCGACCACCATCGTGATGACTAGCGTAGACGTCATGTTTCCTGCCTGATTGAACGGCGTTCTCCACAGCGGCGAAAGCGAGAGGTTGTGACCGCGATTCGTTTCCGGAAAATCCTTTTCCAGCCGTTGCGAAATTGCGTGAAGCTCAGCGTCCGCCTGTTGACGTGTTACGCCAGGTTTGAGAAACGCGTAGCCTTCGATCCAACGGGCACCGCGGTCTTCCAGCTTGTAACCGGTCGAATCGAACGTCTCCTGCATCGAGACCGGTACCCAAAAACTGAAGGAATATCCGATGAAGGTGCCATGAAATTTTTCAGGCGCGACGCCGATGATCATGTGCTGCACGCCGTTGAGATATTGGGTTCGGCCGATAATGTTCGGATCGCCGCCGTAACGATCCTTCCAGGTATGATAACCGATCACGGTCACTGGATGCGCGTTGCGACCTTCCCCTTCCTCCGGCCTGAAACCGCGCCCGAGAATCGGTCGCACTCCGAGCGCGTCGAAATAATTCGCCGAGACAATTGCACCCGACGCTCGTTCAGCGCGATCGCCAACACTCAGCGTTGTGCCGGTAATCTTATCAACAATGAACGACTCAAAGAGCGTGGAATTCTTTTCGTAATCGACAAATTCGGGGTAGGACAGTCCCGTATATCCAGTCTCGCCGCGCGTCGTGGCATTCAACGCGAACATCCGGTCCTGGTGCGCGACCAGCGGATATGGACGAATTAAAATTCCTTCGATCCAACTCAACACCGCGGCGTTCGTTCCGATTCCGAGCGTGAGGCAAAGAATCGCAAGAATGGAAAAGCCGGGACTGCGTCGAAGCATTCGGAAGCCGAAGCGAAGATCGTGGAGAAAGGTTTGCATTTAGTTCGTCATTCTGCGCGAAGTGCTTCGATTGGGTTTACGAATGTCGCGCGCCGCGCGGGCAAGAAACATGCAAGCAATGCGACCCCCCCGAGAGTGAGCGCTGTGGTAGCAAGTAGCGCGGGATTATGCGGCGATACCTGGTACAGCTGCGTGGTCAGTAAACGACCTAACGCAAGAGCAGCCAGCATTCCAACGATAAGTCCCAATAGGACAGGAGCCATTCCCTGGCGGACAACCAGCCGCAGTACATCCGCGGTTTGCGCACCAAGCGCCATGCGGACGCCGATTTCGCCCGTGCGCTGCTCGACGCTGTAAGCGACTGCTCCGTAAATGCCGATGCTCGCAAGCAATAATGCGACGCCGGCGAAAATTCCAAGCAACCACATCATCAATCGGGCCTGGCCCAGCGCCTGCGCGACAACAGTGTCCATGGTTTGCGGCACAGCGATTGCCAATCCAGGGTTCACTTTGGTAAGCGCGGATTGCACGAGCTTCGTGACGGCATCGACCTTGAGATTGCTGCGCACGGCCACGTTAACGAATGGGAAATTTTCCTGCGCCCACGGCACATAAAATTCCATCCCCGGCGCTTCATTCACTCTGACGGAGCGCACGTCTCCCACGATTCCGACGATCTCGTACGGTATAGCCAGGCTTGTCGCCAAGAGTGTTTTGCCGATTGGATTTTCATTCGGAAAAACCTTCTTCGCCCCGGCCTGACTAATGAGACAGACCTTCTGTCCGTCGGCGGTGTCGTGCTCATTGAACTCACGTCCAGCCAGAAGCGGAATACCCCAGGTTTTAAAATAATCTGGCGCAATATCGTGGCTTGGTGCGGACTCGCGTTTCTCCATGGGCGGAACATCACGGTCCGCGCGCGCGTAAAGCGTTCGATTACCTCCATTCAACGGAATATCGCCGCTGATTGTCGCGCTTTCGAGGCCGGGAACATTGCGCAACTCGTTGAGCGTTTGTTCTGCAAGACGGCGACGCGACGCAGCATCGGGATATTGCGATGCCGGCAATGTGATCGCGCCGGTCCACAGATTTTGGGAATGGAAGCCGATGTTCTGTTGACTCAAACGGATGAAACTCGTGATGAGCAGCGCTGCTCCGGCCAGCAGCGTGACCGAGAGCGCCACTTGCGCGCCGACCAGGATCTTGCGGAAACGTTGCTGGTGCACGCTGCCGCTCGCGCCGCGGCCGCCTTCTTTTAGGCCGCCCACCAAATCGGCGTGGGAAGCTTGGATCGCCGGATAAACCCCCATCAACAGTCCGGTCAGGATCGACAATCCAACTGTGAAAATCAGCACCGGAATCGACAAGCTCGTCGCGGTATTCGCTTCCAGCGGAAGGAAGTCGGACGCCATCCTCGGAACCAACGGCACCAGACGCCACGCCACGAACGCGCCGACCGCTCCCGCAATTAGACCAACAAGTAAACTTTCGAAAACGAACAACCGCACGATGCCTGCGCGCGAGGCACCGATCGCCATTCGCAACGCGATCTCGCGCCGCCGTCCGCTGAAACGAACGAGCAACAAGTTGGCGACATTGCTGCACGCGATCAGCAATACGAAACTGACTGCGGCGAAAAGGGTGGCGAAACCCGCGCGGAAATTCCGCGTCACGTCCTCGGGCAGTGTCCGCAGCGTTGTCGTGAAGACACTGTCGATCTTGTTCGGGTATTGGGTGCGATAACTCTGATCGAGCGACGGCAACGCCGCGATTACCTGGCTCACCGTAATCCCTGGTTTCATTCTCCCAATGACCCGAAGATAGCTTGTGCCGCGCATCAATCGTTCGTAACTGAATCCAGGCAGCTGAAACGGCTTGGTCGCCCAAACTTCGGAAACCGGATTCGCCCCGAACCAGGTTACCGGCATGTTAGGCAGAACTCCGACGATCGTGTGCACTGTGCCGTCAAGTGTTATGGTTCGACCGATCACATTCGCGTCGCCGCCGAGGCGTTTTTGCCAGAAATTTTCCGTCACCAGTGCGACGTCCGCGCCTTCTTCCTCCCCGGGCAGAAAATTCCGGCCGCGAATCGGGCGCACTCCGAGGACATCAAAATAGTTCGAGGTTAATCTGCCTCCGAAGACTTGAACAGGATCCCCAAGACCTGTGAGCGTAAATGCGAAGAGACTTTCCGCGGCCAAGCCGTCGAATAATGTCTGCCCTTCGCGATAATGCATATAACGCGGCGCGGACACTCCGATGTCAGCGAGATCGCGCGACTTGTCTCCTCCATACAAGTGCACCACCCGCGACGGTTCTTTGAACGGCAAGCCGCGAAGAAACAACTCGTTGATTAAACTAAAAATCGTGGTGTTTAGTCCGATTCCGAGCGCCAGTGTGACGACAGCAATTGACGTAAATGCCGGCGATTTGCGGAGCTGGCGCAGAGCAAATTTTAGATCGTTCATATCACTCGGTGCGCAGTGCCTGGATCGGATCAACGCGCGTGGCGCGACGCGCGGGGAGCAAACAGGCGAGAAACCCAGCCGTGCCGAGGATTGCGAGTGTCGCGCTGAACAGAAGCGGATTGTAAGCCGAGACTTGATAAAGCTGGGATGCAAGCAATCGCGCCAGCGCAAGCGCAGCCGTCAATCCGGCGATCAAGCCAACGACCACTGGCTTCATCCCCTGCGCCATGATCAGCCGCAATACATCCGTGGTTTGAGCGCCAAGCGCCATGCGCACGCCAATTTCTCCAGTGCGTTGCTCGACCGTGTAAGCCACTGCGCCGTAAATCCCGATGCTGGCGAGGAGCAAGGCAACCCCGGCAAAAATTCCGAGTAACCACATCATCAAACGCGCCTGACCAAGCGCTTTCGCGACAACCGCGTCCATCGTTTGCGGAACCGCGATGGCCAATCCGGGATTCACTTTCATGAGCGCGGATTGCACCAGCTTGGTCACCGCATCCACTTTTAGATTGCTGCGGACGGTGATGTTAACGTATGGGAAATTATATTGCGCCCACGGCCGATAAAATTCCATGCCTGACGCCTCGGCCACTTGCACAGAGCGCACATCCCCGACGATTCCGACAATTTCCCACTGCGCATTGGCTAAGAATAAAGTCTTTCCGATTGGATTCTCACCCGGGAAAACTTGTTTCGCACCGGCCTGACTGATCAGACAAACTTTCTCTCCGTCGGCGGTGTCGTGTTCATTGAAGTCACGGCCAGCCAAGAGCGGCACTCCCCAGGTCTTGAAATATCCGGGAGTAATCTCGTGACCAGGCACGATCTCACGCTTCTCAACTGGCGGAACATCACGATCGCCCCGCGCATAAAGATAA
>WNGC01002698.1_pt1 | contig 11453 bp, 9 predicted proteins | sample 5400051 | NCBI WGS metagenome assembly WNGC01 (sample SAMN13153368, study PRJNA577476) | soil metagenome | isolation source: 20 cm soil or saprolite under grassland replicate 2 | place: USA:California | collected 2016-06-15 | reverse complement strand
CCCAGCACAAGCAACACGCAATAAATGCTGTAGCGGCGCCAGGTCAGTCCCCCGGGTGGGGAATAAAACTTCACCATCACCCAGACCCCAAGCCAGAAGAGTCCGGCCGTGATCCAAATCTGGCAGATTAATAAAAGTCGCCGAAGACCCTCGGAACGCTGGGTGAGCATCACTTAAACCGCCTTGCGTGGCGTGAGACTACGCGATGGCCGTGCTGCTTCAACTCATGCTACACTTCGCGCGGTCGCCTTTTGACCTGAGAAATACGATGGAAGAACCTGCCAGTCACGCCACTCATCATCCCGTGCCGGCGCAATGGGCGCGCAGTGTTTTCCTCGCGTTGCTACCGGTTCTTGCGGTTTTTCTTGGTGGCGCGACCAGCAAATGGGCCGAAGGAATCATCGTTGCTTTCTTTGGCGCGTTCCTGATTTTTCAACCACCGCGCCGCTCCCTCGGCTGGAAAATTAACGCTACCTTTCTGGCCTTTGCTCTTTGCGCGCTGGTGAGTTATTTGCCGCAGTCCTGGTTCTTTACCCCCGATTGGCGGACGGCTCTGACGAACGATTTCGGAATCGCTCTGCCCTCTAGTGTAACCCCGCAGCCGTGGCTGACCGCTGGTTGTTTTGCCAGTCTCGTCGCCGGTCTGTGCTGGCTTTATCGCGTTTCGGCCCAGGAACTCGAGTTGCGCGTGGCTCGTTTTCAATTGCGCCTCTTCGCTGCAGGCGTCGTGGTCATCGCTGCGTTCAGCATTCTGTTTTATCTGACCCAGCACTCGATTCCTTTCTGGAAAAACCCGCGCAATTTCGGCCCTTTCCCCAATCGCAACCAAACGGCCGATCTTTTCGGAGTGACTTCAGTGCTGATACTCGCCGCGGCCCAGGATGACATTCGGCATGGGCGCAAACGCTGGATCCTCTGGACGATCGCGCTGATCATTGTCGTCTCGGCCATCTGTCTCAATTTTTCCCGCGCGGGCGTCATTATTCTCGTGGCTGCGAGCGCAATCTGGATTGCGACCGTCGCGCTTCGGCTCGATACCCCCACGCGCGCCGGCGCCGCCTGCCGTATCTCCTTAGCGGTTTCCTTCCTCCTTCTTCTCGTTAGCGCGCTACTGGTTGCCGGTGGGCAAACGCTGGCCCGTTTTCATCTCCAAAAACTCGCCGGGAGCGATTTCACATCCGATTTTCGCTGGCTCATTTTCCGCGACACCTGGCAATTGATCCGCTCTTCGCCCTGGGTCGGTCTTGGCCTCGGTAATTTCGAAGCCATTTTTGCCATCTTTCGCGATGCTTCTCACGGCAATACCCGGTCTCTCCATCCCGAAAGCGATTGGCTTTGGGTTTGCTCCGAGCTCGGATGGCTGGCACTGCTGCTCATCGTCCTCGGAGCGGTATTGTTAATTCGCCGCGTCGCTCCGCTACAAGTCGGAACCAACCAGCGTTTCCGCCTCGCCGCCTTGATTGGCGCGGTCATGTTTGCCTTGCACGGGCTGATTGATGTTTCGGGGCATCGTGTGGGTACTGCTTATTCCGCAATGTTCTTACTCGGCCTTTCGCTGCATCGCCCAACGCAACTGGAATTGTCTAAAACAATCCCGTGGACGTTTCGGCTCCTCGGAGTCGCGCTTGTTGTGATCGGTCTTTCCTGGACAATTGCCTGGCGCTCGATGGCGATGTTGCCTGGCGGGGTTGGGGTCGACAACGCCAAGCAGCTCGCCATTGTCGCCAGTCGCGGGCTTAATTTTGCCGAGGCAATCAACCTGACTACCCGCGCATTGAATTGGGCGCCGCTCGATTGGGAACTTTATTATCTGCGCGCTACCGCCGAGGTCGGACAACATGAGCCGGCGCAGAAGGCGCTGGATGATTTTCGGCGTGCCCGCTTTCTCGAGCCGAATTCCGAGTCGGTGCCCTTGCAGGAAGGTTTCGTCTGGCTGCCCGTGCGGCCGGACCTTGCTCTGGTTGCATGGCGCGAGGCTCTGCGCCGCGCCGGAGCAGAGCGCAAGGATATTTTTCGCACGATTATGCTTACCGCCAAGCTGCGCGATCCGGCGGCGCGCCAGATTATCAGGCAGCTTGCGTTCAGTGAACATGACCTGGCGCTCGTTTATTTTGCGCAGTTAAACGCCGAAGAATTTCGGCCCGCCTTCAGCAAGTTTTTCGATGCCGATCCGGACTTGGTCGCGATGAAGCCGGAAGAAAAACGCGAGTTTTTCCAACTTTGGGACAGCCGCGGCGACATCAACACGCTTATCGCCGCAGTCAAAAAACATCCCGATTGGTTGCAATTCACCTGGCGCACCGTCGCCAAGTATCGCGGCGCCTCCGGCGATTTCCGGGGCGCCTGCGAATTGATGGAAAAATTTGATAGTAACGTTGTTTTCCCGCCGGAAGAAAAAGGCCAGTCAATCGAACAGTTGCGGGAACGAGTTTTCCGCGCCACGAATAATTTTTCTGCGGCCTACACCCTCTATCGCCAGCAAATGAATCGGGGGTTGATCGACGACGCGCTCGCCACCATCCGACATTTTACCGTGACTAGAAAGCCGCCAGCTTATTTCCACTTATTGGAAGCTCAAGCCTGGGCGGCAAAAGGGAACTGGGAACGTTCCTGGAATGCCTGGCAGGCCTTTGAAAAGGCGAAAGCTCCGAATCACTAACTGTGCTGTAGTTCTCGTCGTACGTGTTTAGCGTTGCCCTGCTGTATCCCATTTCATCAATACCTCGCTTGAGCGAGATGCATGGCCGAATCTACTACCACAACCGCTTCAGCGGTTTACTCCTTCACGAACAAGAAACCGCTGAAGCGGTTGGGCCTCTCTCAGGCGTCGATAACACCCAGTAATGAGAGGGTCGACGCTAAGGTAGTTATCGTCGTCACTATTGTGACAGGTTAGGAGATTGAAATCGCATAGGTAATGAACCCGCAAATAACGGTCATAACCACCATCGCGGTGATAAAAACAACGTCGGCCGTGCGCTCAATTAGATGCCTCCGCCGAAAACTGCGGGCCCGCAGGGCCGCGTAGGAAAGGAGACATGACGTAAGAAACAACAGAGCGTCGCTTGCGAGGAAGTCGTCCGCCAGGGTATCGGCCTTGCCGAGTGTGATAACGACGCGGATCAGACCGATGACCGTAAGGCAAACACCAACCATCGCCGATGAGACGGTGAAAATGTGAATGCAAATGTCTTCTTCCAGCTTTGTTTTGTCATTGCCGTTTTCGCCCATTCCACCTTCGACAGCTAAGTTCACTCCGCGTTGCTTGAAAAATTGCCGCGTCGTATTTGAGAAAGAGCGCGCTTAAAGTGGTAGGGACGCATCTCCGAGGCGTCCCATACTTGGTTTTTTATTTGGGACGCCTCGGAGAGCCATCCCTGCGAAAGGACGGCGGACCTTACGCGATTTACTTTGCTAGCGCGGCCTGGGCGGCCGCCAGACGCGCAATGGGGACGCGGAATGGACTGCAACTGACGTAGTCGAGCCCGAGCCGGTGACAGAATTTCACTGAATCGGGATCGCCACCGTGTTCGCCGCAAATGCCTAGCTTGATTTTCGGCCGTGTCTTGCGGCCCTTCTCGATCGCGATCTGCATCAACTGGCCGACGCCGTCTTGATCGATGGTGGCAAATGGATTGCGTTTCACGATCTCCAACTCGGCGTAATGCGGCAAAAATGATCCGCTGTCATCGCGGCTCATCCCAAGCGCAGTTTGGGTAAGATCATTTGTGCCGAAACTGAAGAACTCTGCTGTTTCCGCGATCTCGTCTGCGGTCAAAGCACCGCGCGGCACTTCAATCATTGTCCCGACCAAATAACTGAATTTCACTTTTTTCGCCGCCTGCACGTCCTGCGCGACGCGACGCACGATCTCCACTTGCAATTCGAGTTCTCTCTTAAAACCGACCAGTGGGATCATTACTTCCGGATGCACCTTGGTTCCACTCTTTTGCACCTCCGCTGCCGCTTCGAAAATCGCGTGCGCCTGCATTTCAGTTACTTCCGGAAATGAAATTCCGAGACGGCAACCGCGATGGCCGAGCATCGGATTTTGTTCATGCAATTCGTGGACACGCCGGGCGATCTCCTCCTGGCTGACACCGATTTTCTCCGCCAGTGCGCTTTGGGCAGCGTGATCTTGCGGGAGAAATTCGTGCAGTGGCGGATCAAGCAAACGAATCGTTGCGGGTTTTCCTTTGAGCGCTTTGAAAATACCAACGAAATCGCTTTTTTGATACGGCAGCAATTTGGCGAGAGCTTTTTGCCGATCGTCCGCTTTACGCGCCAAAATCATTTCCCGCATGGCATCGATGCGGTCGCCCTCAAAAAACATGTGTTCGGTGCGGCAAAGCCCGATGCCGCTGGCGCCGAAGGCGACTGCGTTTTCCACCTGTTCCGGTGTATCCGCGTTGGTGCGAACGCTCATGCGCGTGACTTTCGCGCACCAATCCATCAGCTGATTGAAGTTTCGATAAGTCTCACTTCTCTGGGCGATTTTGTCGCCATGAAGCAAACCCTGAATGATTTCCGAAGGAGCATTGCGCAACTGATCCGCGTAAACAGTGCCGCTGGTCCCGTCGATTGAGAGATAATTTTCCCCTTCGCGAAAAATGGCGCCGTTCACAGACATCGTTTTCGCGCGATAATTGATGTTCAATGCAGATGCGCCGCAAATGCACACTTTGCCCATCTGCCGCGCGACCAAGGCTGCGTGGGAGCTTACGCCGCCGCGCGCGGTCAGAATTCCTTCCGCTGCGATCATGCCACGCAAATCCTCGGGTGACGTCTCGACCCGCACGAGCAACACTTTCTCACCTTTGTGCGCGGCAGCTGCAGCACGATCGGCGTTAAAATAAACTCTGCCTGTAGCCGCGCCCGGTCCCGCCGGAAGTCCGCTCGCAATCGCCTTCGCGCTCTTCAGCGCGGCGCGGTCGAATACCGGCGCCAGGACCTGATCGAGCTGATCGGCGGGCACCCGTGCGATCGCGGTTTTCCATTCGATCAATTTTTCGCGGACCATGTCGCAGGCAAATTTCACTGCCGCCACCCCGGTGCGTTTTCCGTTGCGCGTTTGCAGCATGAAAACTTTGCCGTCTTGAATGGTGAATTCGAAGTCCTGCACGTCTTTGAAATGTGCCTCGAGGACGTGGCGGATCCGCTCCAACTCCACCAGCGCGTTCGGCAAATGTTTCTTCAAATCTGCTACCGGCTCCGGCGTGCGGACACCCCCAACCACATCCTCGCCTTGAGCGTTGATGAGGAATTCGCCGTAAAAAACTTTCTCACCGGTGGCTGGATCGCGGGAGAAAGCCACGCCCGATCCGGAATTGACGCCGGTATTGCCGAAAACCATGGCCTGCACGTTTACCGCCGTGCCCCATTCCTGGGGAATGTTGTATTTCCGGCGGTAAACGATGGCGCGATCGTTCATCCATGAACCGAACACGGCCCCAATCGATCCTTGCAGTTGCGCCCACGGATCGTTCGGAAATTGCTTTCCGGTGCGTTCTTTCACCAATTTTTTGAAACGTGCGACCAGCTCTTTCAAATCGCTGACGCTCAGCTTGGTATCGTCAATGTCTGTGTGATGGCGCTCGTGCTTGAGCTCGTGGATCACCGTCTCGAAAGGCTCGTGATCTTCCTCCGGGCGCTTTTGCACACCCATCACGACATCGCCGTACATTTGGATAAAGCGGCGATAACAATCCCAGGCGAAGCGTTCGTTATTGGTGGCCTTTGCGACCGCCAGGACGGTCTCGTCGTTCAATCCGAGATTGAGAATCGTGTCCATCATTCCCGGCATGGAATCGCGCGCCCCGGATCGGACCGCCACCAGCAATGGCATCGCTTTGGTATCACCGAAAGTCGTGCCCATAATTCCTTCCATCCGGCGAATCCCCTCCTCCACTTCTGCCTGCATCGTCCGGGGGTAAGTGCGGGTATGCGCGTAAAAGTATGTGCAGACTTCGGTTGAAATCGTGAAACCCGGTGGGACCGGCAGACCGATCCGTGTCATCTCGGCCAGGTTCGCGCCTTTGCCACCGAGCAGGGGTTTCATCTTTCCGTTCCCGTCGGCCTTACCCTCGCCGAAGTAATAAACAAACTTCGCCGGTTTGGTCTTAGAAGCCGCCTTTCCTTTAGTACGGCGTGAAGCGGAAGATTTTTGAGCCATGAATTCCGAGATGGGTGAACGAGCGCGGCAAAGTAATTCCCCCACTGGACGTGTCAACGCACACAGGCGCTCAGCGCGGTGCGCTAGTCCGAATCGTAAGGAATTTTATGCTGACGCGTGCTGAGTTGCGCCGAGCACGTCCTCAATGGCGGCGGTGAACTCGTTCGTCCCGGTGCTCGGAACGATGATGGTGTTGCGCCGGCCATGCGCTTCCTCGGTGATGCGAAGAAATCTTCCCCGATCGTTCTCGCGGAATTCCACATAGAAGTGCTTCCGCTCGATCTGAACCTCCTTCGCTTCTATAATATTATCCATGTCGGGCGGAGTGTGGCAGGATGCCAGTCATTGGGGAAGAAAAAAATTAGCCTAAATTTCACGGCCCCAAATGGCTAAGATTTGGCCCGCCCACTATTTTCGGCGTCGCCGATGCGTACGATTCTGATCTGGTCGTAAATCAGCGATCGCAAAATCAATTTGTCGCTTAAATTGGTCTACCCGTGCGACATGTGCGCGCAATTTGTCTCCTACCGCGAAGCTGCGGCGCCTCTGCCGGCCGACTAACCGCCGCTGGGCAGGCGAGAAAATGTAGAAATCGTCGGCTAATGTCGAGACATGGACTAACCCGGTCAGCAAAATCTCCGGCAGCTCAATCAAAAGTCCGTAATTGCGCACGTCAATTACAACTGCGTCGAAGACCTGCGGATCGCGTGCCTCCAGTTGTGACTCGAAGAATTCCAGTTTCTTCATTTTGACCGCATCGATTTCCGCCTCGGCAGCATTGCGTTCGGTCGCGGAAATGTGATCGGCAATAGCCGACAGTTGAGGCACGGCTCGCGAAGTTCGGCGCGCAAGATCGCGCTCGGCCAGTGCGCGATGCACTTCGAGATCAGCATAGCGCCGGATCGGGCTGGTGAAGTGGGTATAGTTCGGTTTCGCGAGGCCATAATGACCCAGTGGCGCAGTAGCGTAACGTGCCCGCTTCAGGCTCTTGAGCAGCCCGATCTTGAGCGGATGCTCTTCGGCCGTTCCCGCAATGGAGGCAAGTAACTTTTGCAACTCAGCGCGGTGCGTCAGATCGCCCACCCTAATTCCGTGTGCCAGAACGAACTCACGAAATTCGCCCAGCCGCTCCGGATCCGGATTTTCGTGCACGCGATAGATCGCTGGAAGCCCGCGGTTTTTTAGTTCCCGCGCCACCGCTTCATTCGCGGCCAGCATGAATTCCTCGATCAATTGGTGCGATTCATCATTCTCAACTCGCTCAAATCGAATCGGTTTTCCTTTTTTATCGACGACGACCTTTACCTCCGGCATGTCGAGATCGAGTGAACCGTACTCGAAACGCTTCTTCCGCAGCAACGCCGCCAGTTTCCACGCGGTATGCAAACGTTCGCCCAGTTCATCGCGAGCCGGACTTTTTAGAATCGCGAACGCTTTCTTATAAGTCAGGCGGTGGGCGCTGCGGATGACGGTTCGAGCAAAACGGCTCTGCCGCATTCGCCCGTTGCGATCGAATTGCAGGAAGACGGAATGCGTCAGCCGATCGACATGGGGATTCAAGCTGCAAACGCCGTTGCTCAACCGCTCGGGCAACATCGGAATTACACGGTCCGGCAAGTAAACACTGTTGCCGCGGCGTTGCGCCTCGCGATCGAGCGCGCTGCCGGGCCGCACATACGCGCTTACGTCTGCGATATGAACGCCCAGTTGCCAACCGCCCTTGATTTCTTGGACGTGAATGGCGTCGTCAAAATCGCGCGCGTCGTCTGGATCGATGGTCACGATAAATTGCCTGCGTAAATCCTCACGACCGTCGATGGCGTCGGCGGTCACCGTTTCGGGAATTGCAGACGTTTCCTCAAGGACGGCGCGTGGAAACTCGACCGGCAAATGGTATTTCTCGATGATTTTTCCTTCCGGATTGACGTGACGCGATTCCCAGGCCTCGAGTCGAACCACCACCTTGTCGCCAACCCGCGGCTGACGGCCATTAATTGACGACGGCTGCACATAAATGTTGTGAACGAGTCGCGGATCGTCCGTCACGACGTAGAAGAAATTTCGCGTCTGCTGCAGGGTTCCGACGATCGTCTCGTTCGCGCGTGTCAGAATCCGGATCACGCGGCCTTCCGCACGCGGCTTGCGTGCCCGCGAAAATTCCGCACCGCGAATGATACGTGCCACCACCCGATCGCCATGCATGGCGGTGCCAGTGTTTTCCGCCGCGATAAAGAGATCGGACTGTCCCGGTTTTTCGTTGGTCAGAAAAGCGTAGCCGGCCTCATGCACGCTCAACGTTCCAGTGACAAGATCGGCCGCGTCGGGCAGGACATATCGATTCTTTCTAATACGCGCGATTTCGCCTGCCTGTTCGAGATCGCGGAGGACGCGGCGTACTTCGTTCCGTCGCGCTGCGCCATAACCAAGCGCATCGGCGATTTCGATTTTATCCAGCGGCCGATATTTCGGCTCCTGAATGAGTCGCAGAATCTCTGCGCGCAAATCTTGATCAGCTGTTTTCCTTTTGCCTGCCATAGCGACGCAACGTTGCGTTGTTCCTCATTACTCTTCCAGCGCGATCTTTTGTTGGGAGTTAGGGCTTCAGCGCTGACTCGGCCGCCGTGCTTCCAGCGGTCGGAACGCGGCTCCCCACGGAGGGACGCGCTTCTGCGCGTCCGGACATGCAGAAGCATGTCCCTCCGATAACGCCGCTGCGACGCGACATGGAAAGGCGGTAGAGCGTTCCGCCAATTGTCGGTAGCCTTATTCGGCCGTGCACGATGCGGCGAATCCTGTCTTTACTTGCTTGACCCAATGGCGGCGCGGCCAAAAGTTGTCTGAATGAAAGCGATATGGTTCGCGCTCGCGATTTTTGTCGGAATTTTTAATATGAATGCTGCTTCGTCGATCTCGATCACCAGTCCCTCCTTTCAAGCTGGCGGCGATATTCCCCCGAAATTCACCTGTAACGGAACGAACGTCAGTCCGGAATTGCAGATCAGTAGCGTCCCGAATGAAGCGAAATCGCTGGTCTTGATTGTCGATGATCCGGATGCGCCGCGCGGTTTGTTTACGCACTGGATCGTCTGGAACATCGATCCAAAAACGACACGAATGGCCGAGAACAGTGCGCCCACTGCCGGAGTCCAGGGCACAAATGATTTTGGTAAACGCAATTACGGCGGACCATGTCCGCCCTCCGGAACGCATCGCTATTTTTTCAAAATCGTCGCGCTCGACATTAAACTGGAATTGAAACCCAGTGCGCGCCGCGCCGAACTCGACGCCGCCATGCGCGGTCATGTTTTGGCGCAGGGCGAATTGATGGCGCGCTATTCCCACAAGTAGCACAGGCATCTTGCCTGTGGGGCCAACGGGCGTCTCGCCCGTTACAGTCGAATCGGCCGGCGACCTTCCTGTCCGTGCCTAGTAGCGCGGCGCCGTTACGTTGGATCAGCGCCTACGATTTCGCTTCTCGCACAAAACGAATTGATGGCGCATTATTCACACAAATAGATAAGCAATCGCTACGATTACCGTCAACGCCTCGAATAATTCGCGGCGCGTGGTAGTCTCACCCATATGGGTGTGACGCCATGGAAAATTGCGGGCGAGATTTTCGATCTCTCTACCCATGGTTGGATCATGGGTGTCCTGAATGTGACCCCGGATTCATTTTCCGACGGCGGCAGATTTTTTCAGACAGCGCAGGCGCTGGCCCAGGCCCGAAAAATGATCGCCAACGGTGCTAACGTCATCGATATCGGCGGAGAATCGACCCGCCCGGGCGCCGAACCAGTTGATGTGGCTGAAGAAAAACGTCGCGTTATTCCGATAATCGAAGAGCTCGCCGCCGAAGCCTTGCTTTCGATCGATACCTCGAAGGCGGAAGTTGCGGCCGCGGCTTTGGATGCAGGCGCAAAAATCGTGAACGATGTAACCGGCGGTCGTGGAGACGAGGCGATGTGGCCGCTGCTGGCCAAACGCGGCGCGGCCTTCATCATCATGCACATGAAAGGAACTCCGCCCACCATGCAACGCGCGCCTTTCTATCGCGATGTCGTTGCCGAAGTAGCCGATTTCTTTCGACAACAGTATGCCTGCGCCATAAAATTCGGTCTTGATCCAATGACGCTCGCGTTCGATCCGGGAATCGGGTTCGGAAAGACGCTCGAGCACAATCTCTCGCTCCTGAAAAATTTGCCGTGCTTGCGCATCAACGATCGCCCGATCGTCGTCGGCGTCTCGCGCAAATCCTTTCTTGGCAAAATTTCCGGGCACAACGGCTCGATCCACAATCGCCTTCTGCCAACGATCGCCTTTACTTCGCTCTTGCGAATGAACGGGGCCGATGTTTTGCGCGTCCATGATGTGGAGGAAAATGTGGAGGCTCTTCGGGTTGCCGACGCGCTGCGGAGCACGCCATGATCAATCGCATCATTCATCTTCTTGTGGTCGGTTGGCGCAGCGCCTTCGAGATCGTGCTGCTTACGGTCGTGGTTTATTACGGCTATCTCTACTTCCGCGGTACTCGCGGCGCGAAAGTGTTGACCGGTCTGGCTATCGTTTTTCTGGCCCTGACTTTAATTTCAACCCTGCTGAAACTGGCTGTCATCGGATGGATCATTCGCAGTTTCTCAGTCTTCCTCGCCATCGCCCTGGTTGTTATTTTCCAGCCCGAACTCCGGCGCGCTTTGGCGGAACTGGGCGGGCATCCCATTTTTTCGCTGACCAGCGAAAAGCGCGAAATGATTCACGACCTTGCGGAAGCGGTCACTCAACTCGCGAGCAAACAATTCGGCGCATTAATCGCCATCGAACGTGACACTTCCATTCGCGTTTATGAAGAAACCGGCGTTCAACTCGAAGCTGATTTCTCCGTTGAGTTGCTGCTCACTATTTTTCATCCGAAAACCGCTCTGCATGATGGCGGCGTGATTGTGCGTAACGGGCGGGTCGCCGCGGCAGCATGCATCTTTCCGGTGAGCCAACGCGAAACCCTTGATCGCAGCCTCGGTTTGCGGCATCGCGCGGGCTTGGGATTAACCGAGGAATCCGACGCCGTCGCGATTGTTGTCTCGGAAGAGACGGGCGGAATTTCAATTTGTCACCGCCGGCGGATCGAGCGTGATTTCACTCCGGAAACATTTCGCAAACGCATCGGCGAGATTTTGCTGCAAAGCTCTTATGATGAAGAAACTGATTCTGAAAAACTGGCAGGCGAAGATCATCTCACTCCTCCTCGCGACCACGCTTTGGTATCTGATCAAAAAGAACGTGG
>WNGC01007807.1_pt1 | contig 11456 bp, 10 predicted proteins | sample 5400051 | NCBI WGS metagenome assembly WNGC01 (sample SAMN13153368, study PRJNA577476) | soil metagenome | isolation source: 20 cm soil or saprolite under grassland replicate 2 | place: USA:California | collected 2016-06-15 | reverse complement strand
CGCAGGTACGCGTACGTTATGGCGAGACCACCGAGGCCCACGGGCAGCATGTGGAGCAGGAACCCGGCGAAGGTGGCGCCGCTCCAGATCCCGACGAGCATGTTCTGCGGGTTGCCGGTGATCGAGAGCACCGACCCCACGTTCGAGCCCATGGCGAGTCCGACGAGATAGGGGTTCGGCTTCACCCGGAGGGGCCCCAGCGCGGCGAGCAGCACGGGGGTGACGACGAGGCAGACGGTGTCGTTGACGAACAGCGCGGACAGGAGGCCGCCCCCCACGACGACGCCGAACAGCAGGCGCTGCGGCGTGCGGGCGCGGCGCAGCACCCACTCGGCAGCCCATTCGAAGAACTTTCCGACCTCGAGATAACCGACGATGAGCATGACACCCAGCAGGAACACCAGGACGTCGAGATCGATGGCGGCGTAGGCGTCGGGAAGCGACAGCACGCCGCACACCACCATCGCGACGGCGCCGAGCAGGCTCGCGGCGGGGCGATTGAGGTGGACGAAGGGGAGCCGCTGGACGGCGATGAGGAGATACGTGAGGCCGAAGATGATGAGGCCGGTCGTCATGCCAATGCGGAATGCGGAATGTGGAATGCGGAATCGACGCACGACCTGCCATTCCGCATTCCGAATTTCGCATTCCGCATTCTGCTCAGATCTCCCAATTCGAGAACAGCACGCCACGCCGCGGGTGCGGCTCGCCGTAGCCTTCGTAGGTCATCCGGAGGTCGGTCCAGCGGACCCGATAGCCGCGGGCGACGAGCCGGCGGAACGTGTCGTCGAAGCGCGTCTGGCAGCGCACCGCGACGCGCCGGATCCCCGCCCGCGCCGCGGCGGCCTCGGTCGTCGCGATGCTCGCGTCGAAGGCGCGGTCGTCGCGCGCCGCGAGCTTGAGCACGCGCACCTCGTCCTTGGGCCGGCCTTCGGCGAGGGGCGTGGAGTGCCACAGCACGAACGCCGCCAGCCCGTCGTCGCCGTCCACCAGCGACGTGTCCCCGAGTCCCAGCTCCGCGGTGAGGACGATCTCGCGCGTGAAGTCGTAGCCGGGGGTGAGTGTGCCGACGAGGTGACGGGCCGCCGTGAGCGCCGCGGCGCCCGCGTCCCCCTTGCGTTGCGACAGGAGCGCCGGGGCGGCATGGCCGCGGGTCGCGATGTCGTTCGTCAGCGTGACCGTGAGGTGACCGGGCGCGAAGCCGAGCCGCGCGTAAAAGCCGATGTTCTCGACCGTGCGGGGCATGGTCTCCAACCCCAGCGTCGCGACTCGCTGGTCGATGAGCCAGTCTACCGCTGCCCGGACGATCGCCTTGCCGACGCCCGCACCCTGGCGGTCAGGACGCACCGCGAGCGGTCCCATCCATCCTTCCGTGCCGGAGCGGTGCGCGACATTGAACGCCACCACGTGCCCGGCTTCGTCGCGCCACAGCATGGCGCCCGCGCCGGCGTCGAGCAGCGCGTAGCGCCACACCTGCGGATTGAGATGCGGCACCCGCACGCCGACGAGGCCGTCGCGGCGATAGCGGTCCGTGAACGCATCCGCGAACACCCGGTTCAGGGCGTCGGTGTCCCGCTCGCCCGCGGGCTCCGGCCCGTAGACCTGGCGCTCAGGCAGCCACGCCCGCATCGGCGGCTCCCAGGGTGGCGGTGTCGTCCCGCACCACGCTCGTGCCGCGCGCGGGGTCGAAGTCCACACGGATCACGCGATCGAGGCCCTCTCGTACCTGCTCGATGTGTGTGATCAAGATGACCTGCGGGAAGCGATCCGCCAACCGCCGCAGCAGCCCCACGACGTGCAGGCGCCGCGCCTCGTCGAGCGAGCCGAAGATCTCGTCCAGCACGAGCAGCGACAGCGGCTGCCCCGCCCGCTCGGCGATCATCTGCGAGATCGCGAGCCGCAGCACGAGATTGGCCACATCCTCTTCCCCACCTGAGATCACCGGCTTGGGCACGCCCGCCTCGAGGATGGTGACGGTGTAGTCTTCGGTCAGGTCGAGCTCGTCGTAGCGCCCGTCGGTCAGATCGGCGAGGAAGCCCGAGGCGAGCTCCGCGATCTCGGGGCGCATTTGGGCGTTCAGCTCGGCGCGCAGATCCGAGAACGCCCGGTCCAGCTCGTTGTGGAGGCGCTGGCGCGCCTTCAGCTCCGCGATGTGACGCTCGCGCTCGGCGCGCTCACGCTCGCGCCGCTTCGCCTCCCGGATGTCGTCCTCCGCCCGCGTCAGCGCCCCCCGCGCTTCGACCACGGCGAGCTCGGCCTCGCGCAGCGCGCCCACCGCACGGTCGTAGCGATCCTTGGCCTGGCGATATCCTTGATCGGAGAAGCCCTCGGCGCGCACCGCGTCGGTCAGCTCGCGCACCCGCCGCTCCCCGGCCGACAGCTGCTGCTCGGCCCGCTCCGCTTCCTGCACCAGGCTCTCGGCGCGGCGCGCCCGCTCCTCGAGCGCCGCCGCCTCCAGGGCGATCGGCTCGAGCTTGGCGAGCTCGGCCCGGACGGCGTCGTGCCGCGCGGCGTCGTAGCCCGCCGGCCGGCCCGCGAGCTGGCGCTCGAGCAGCGCCGCCCGCCCGCGCGCTACCGTCAGCTGCGCCCGTGCCCGCTCTCCCTCCTCCACCTGCGCCCGCAGCTCCCCCGCCCGCGCGCTGGCACGACGGCTCTCGTCCAACACGCGGTCGCGCGCGGTCTCGGCCTCCACCAGCTTGGCGGGACGCTGCGCCAGCTGCTCGAGCCGCTGCCGGAAGTACTTGCCGTCGCCCGTGATCACCTCGAGCTGCGAGTCGAGCAGCGCGAGCACCGCGGCGTATTCGGCCCCGAGCGGGCGCTTACAGGTCGGGCACGTACCCTGGGGCCCGAGCTTGACGATCTGGTCGCGCTGCTCCTTCACCTCTTCGTACAGCTTGAGCAGCTCGGTGCGCTTGGTCTCGGCGTATTGCCGGTCCTGCACCCATGCCGTGCGCTCCTCCTCCGCGACGCGCTCCGCCGCTTGCAGCCGCTCGGCGAGCTGCCGCGCCGTCGTGTCGGCACGCTCGAGCTCGGCCGCGACGTCGCGCAGCTCGGCGAGGCGGCGCTCCAGCAGTCTCGCCGCGCGCCCCAGCTCCGCCAGCTGCGCCTCATCGGCCTGCCGGGCCGCCGCCGCCCGCTGCAGCCGCTCGAGCTGGGCCACCTCCTGCTTGAGCCGCGCGACTGGGCCGAGCTCGGCGTCGAGGCGACGCAGCTGCTCGCGCGCGCCCAGCGCGTCGGCGAGCTCCCGGTCGAGCCGCTGGAACTCCTGCCGTGCCGCGACCACTCCCTGCTCCGCCATCCGTCGCTCGCCGTCGAGCGAGAGAGTGCGCTCGCGCCGCGCCACCCACTCGTTCCAGCGCGGCTCCTCGCGGGCCAGCGCGTCTTCCGCGGCGCGCCGCGCGGTGTCGGCGGCCTGCGCCGTCGCCTGCGCCCGCGCGAGGCCGGCCTCGGCGGTTTGCCGCTCCTCCGCCAGCACCGCGGCGTCCGGCAGCCCGGCCTCGAGGCCACGCACTTCCGCGGCCACGGCGTTTCGCACCGCACGCACCCGATCCTGCGCGTCGCGCAAGCGCTCGTAGCCGAGCACCCGCGACAGGAAGGCCGCCCGCTCCGTCTTGCCGAGCGCCGCCATCACCGCCAACTCCTTCTGGCCGGTGAAGTAGGTGTTGAAAAACTCCTGGTGCGTCATGCCGAGCGTGCGCTCCAGCTTGTCGGTGACGCTCTTCAAGGAATTCGCCACCACCTGCCCGTCCTGCAGCAGCGTCGCCGTGGAGAGGCCGCGGGTCACGCGGTACTCGTGCGCGCCGAGCCGGAACTCGAGCTCCACCTCCACGCCGGCACGGCCCTTGGCACCGAGCCGGCGGATCGAATCCCTGTCGCCGCGCACCGCCTGCGCGCCGTAGATCGCCCAGGCGATCGCCTCGAGCAGCGTCGTCTTCCCGGAGCCGTTGGGTCCGAAGATGCCCGTGATCCCGGGGCCGAATTCGAGCTCGGTGTCCGCGTGCTGGCGAAAGTTCACGAGGCGAAGCCGGTGCAGCTCCATCAGGGCTCGCCCTCCTGACCGACGCGCGCCACGTAGTCGACGCCCAGGCGCACGAACTCCGCCCGGTCGAGATCGGCATCGAGCGGCCGATGCTCGAGAAAGGTCTGCACGGTCTCGGGCAGGGTCTGCCGCTGGGCGAGCGGCCCGCTGGCGGTCTCGTCGCGGTGCGCCTCGGGCCGACGCAGGTCGAGCTGATAGTGCAGCGCGCGGGCCTTGTAGCCGCGGATCGCCGTGTGGTCCAGGTCGCGCGCGGTGGCGCGCGACACGTCGTAGACGAGCTGCCGCACGATCTGCCCGTCGATCGCCGGCTTGACCGCCGTCACGTGGGCGGCGATGCGCTCATCGAGCTGTTTCGGCGTGAGTCCCTTCCCGTCGATCGACGGAAGGTCGATGTGCTCACGCGTCTGGTCGACTGGCCGGAACTCCACCCGGGACCCGGGCAAATGCACGAGCAGGTAGCCCTTGCCGCGCGCGCCGTACTCCTCCTCGTCCTGCAGCTGGCCCCAAGGATTCGGGGCCACGTACTCGAGGCTCCCCGCGTACCAGGCATTCTTCTCGATTTCCCGCGCCACGTGATAGTGACCAAGAGCGACGTAATCCCACTGAGCCGGGGCTAGATCCTCGAGCTGGACCGGCGCTCCGCCGTACTCCATGGTCCCGCGCTGCTCGCCCAAGCCGGGAAGCTGGCCGTGCACCAGCAGTACGTTGAAGGTCGTTCCCCGCTGCGGGCGCAACGCCGGACGGTCCGGCTGCGCAAGCGCCTGGTGGGGCGCGGCGAGCACCGAGCAGTCCAACTTCGAAAAGGTCAGGTACTGCGCCGCCTCAATCACGACGTGGACGCCGAGGGCCTCATACAGCCGCAGGATGGTCCCCGTCTCCGTGGACCGCGGGGTATCGTGATTGCCCGCGATCATGACGATCGGCGTGTCAGGCAGCCCCGACCGGAGGCGGTGCACCTCCTTGAAGAGGAACAGAATGGCTGAGTTGGTGGGCCGAACGGAATGGAACACGTCGCCGGCGACGATGATCAGATCGGGGCGCTGCTCGAGTAGGTCGTCGACCGCGCGGCGGAACGCATCGGCGACGTCCGCCTCGCGCTGATTCCCGCCGCGCGGCGTCTGCCGATCGTACTGGCGGAACCCGAGGTGCAGGTCGGCGAGATGGGCGAGTTTCACCGTCGGGTCAGTACGGCTCGTCGGAAATGGGATCCAGCGGCGCCACGCTCTCCCGGGCCGCCGCCGGCGCGGCCGCGACCCGGCCGCCGAGCTGCTTCTTGAAGGAGGCGAGCGCGTCCCGCGGCCGGGTCTGGCGGGTGTGGGCGAGCGCGCGACGCACGTCCTCCTCCCGTCGGTCCGCGATGATGTCCTTGACCTGGTTGGGCCGCACCCGGCGGTCGAGCTTCACCAGCTGGCGCGCCACCGCGTCCTCGAACGGCAGGTCTGCGGCCGGCGGGTAGCGCTCCACGCCGTCCCGGCCGCGCAGCACGGCGGGCCGCGGGAACCGCACGAAGATCGGCTGCGTGAAGTGAGGATGGCGCACCATCAGCTCGCCGATGGGCAGGGTGGCCAGCTTGATCTTGGTGGCGGGCGACAGCACCTGGTAGCCGGGCGTGGCCAGCTCGTCCGCGTCCATGCGGCCGAATACGACCGTGCCCGCGTTGCCGACCACGCGCCGGTGCACCTGCGAGCGGAACTGCTCGGCGCCGAACAGCACCAGCCCGAGGTAGCGCCCGCGCTCCGAGATGTCGAGCAGCATCTTCTTGACGTAGGTCTCCGGTCCGTCCGCGGGGGCGTACTTGTTGAGCTCGTCCACGAACACCACCACCGCGTCGACACCCAGGTCGCGGCGCTCGAGGCGCTCGCGCAGCTGCGACACCACGCGGGCGAACACGAGGTCCTGCCCCAGGGGATCGACGTTCGCCACGTCCACCACGTACACGGTGCGGTCGTCGAACCTCCCCCACGGCAGATCGTTGGACGGGCCGTCGTCGGTGACGAGACCCTTGCAGCGCGTCGAGATGTTGGCCAGGCGGTTACGCACCTTGCGCATGGTCGCGATGTGATGGGTGCGCCAGCTGTCGCCCCCGCGACTCGCGAGCTCCAGGCCGTCGAAGATCGACCGGAACAGCCGCTCCAGGTCCGCGAACGTGACCACGCGATGCACGCCGCCGAACCCATCCTCGAACTCCTTGTCCACGACGCGGTCGGCCAGGAAGTCGATGAAGGCATCGGCCTTGGCGTCGATGTCGTCCCGGTTGAGCAGCACCTCGGCGTAGTGGCGTCGATGTCGTCCCGGTTGAGCAGCACCTCGGCGTAGTCGAGCACCTCGCGCAGCCCCCACACCAGCGGCTCGACGTCGCCGACCAGGTCCGGATGGGTGCGCAGCGTGTTCAAGTTCACGCCGTCGGCCTTGAAGGGCGCGTAGTAGCGTACGCGCCGGAACGGGGCCGGCTCGACGCCCAATCGCTCGTAGCGCCGGCGATCCTCCTCCTGGAGCGGGCCGGGCCGATCGAGGAAGCAGAGGTCGGGTCCCTTCACGTTGAAGCACACCGCGGCCACGCGACCCTTGTGGGGCGGGAAATGCTGGAAGATGGAGGCCAGCAGGAACTCCACGGCGCTCGTCTTGGTGGCGAGCCCCGAGACGCCCGAGATGTTCAGGTGCGCCGCTTCCGGGCCGAGCAGGAAGTCGGCGTCGACATACACGGGCGCTTCGAGCCCGCCCGACGTATAGAGGCCCACCGGAATCGCCGTCGGCTGCGCGCCGCCGAGATAGGCATCCATGCGGAGCGCCTGCGCCACGTCGACGTCGCTCGCGACGTGCACCTCGCCGAGCGGGACCGGCTGCAACGGCTCCTCCGGTGTCTGCCGCAGCACGGCTGCGGTCCAGAGCCGGATCTCCTGACGGACCGTCGGACTCTCGGCCGCCTTGGCCGGGTCCCCCTGGGCGCCCACCACGTCGTGGAGCGGGGTCGCCAGATCGGAATACGCGAAACCATCCGTGACGACTCCATATACCACCTTTCCCGTTTCCCCTTTCCCGTTTCCCGCTTCTTCCACGCGGACGATCGCCCCGATCCCGATGCTCGTCTCGTTCGCGGTCCAGAAGTGGAACTGATGTGGGGTCGCCGGCTTCTGCTCGGTGGCGACGACGCGGCCGATCGGAGGAGCCAGGTGGCGCCGCTCGATCACGAGGCGGTCCTCGGAAGCCGAGAGCCGGGATACGGGATGCGAGATGCGGGATGCGAGGTGAGGTCGGACGGGGCGCGTGCCCTCAGGTACGTCTCCACGTCGTGGATAGGATAAAGTAATCGATCCCAGCGCCGGTCGGGCGTGGCGATAGGCGCCCGCTGCGCCCGCACCCAGGCCGCGATGGGCGCGGCGAGCGCCAGGGTGTCCGGATGGGCGCGGGCTTCGAGGCGCAGCAGGCCGTACAGCAGATCGTTTCCCTCCCACGGCCACAGCCGCACGTACCAGGAGTAGATGTCGCGCCCGGCCCCCCGCGCGCGCGGCCGAAACACGCCGGAGCGATGCCCGTCCGGCAGCGTGAGCGCCCGCTCCAGCTCCGTACCTTCGAAGTAGTGCGCGCCGTGACTCTTCACGACGCCCAGCGCGCGCGGGTGCTCGGAGAGAGCGGTCGAGTCCGAGAGGACGCCATCGACCACGAGCCACTCGTCGGCGGCGAGCGCTCGGAGCCGTCGCTCCGCCAGGCGCCGCTCGAGGGTGGCCCGGACCTTCTGCACCTCGAGCCGCGCGGCCGCCAGGGCGCGCGCCGGCGGCCCCGAGTCCTCGGCCGGGAACTCGAGCACCCGCACGTCGGCGGCCTCGAGCGCCCGCCGCACCGGCGCCGGCAGCGAATCGAGCCGTGTGATCGCCACCGCTTCCGTGGCTTCGGCAACCGTGTGGAGACGGCGGTCCGGCCCGCGCCGCCGGATCGCGGCGGCGGCGTGCGCCCGCACGATCGGGGTGATCCCGCCGTATCCGACCACGCGCCACTGCTCGATGCCATCGAGAAAGCACACGGCCCCGGGTGCCAGGGGCGGGGCGTCGCCCAGCGGGTAGGTGTAGAGCTCGGCCGCTTCGACCGGATCGGCCCCGGTGAACTCCTCCACATCGCTGCGGCCGAGGCTGGCGTCGGGAACATGGGAGGCCGGCACGGCGCCGGCGGCGACGACGGCCTCGACCCATGAGCCGGAGACGGTCATCGAGTCCGGAGCGCCCAGCCGAGATACGTGATGCTCAGGTCGTCCGTCAGCAGGCGGCGGCCCGAGCCGTCACCGGCCCGCGCGATCCCCTTCATTTCCTGCACCACCATGTCGTTGCGGGCGAGTTTCTCGGTGAGCTCGGCCGGCGTGATGAAGCGCTGGAACTCGTGGAACCCCTCGGGCATGGTGTGCTGCACGTATTCCTCGTCCCACACCACCTGCAGGAACCCGGCGATCGTGCGGTTGTGGGTGAGAAACCCGAGCCCGCCCCCCGGCGCGAGCACGGCGGCCACACCGGCGAGCGTGCGATCGAGATCGTCCACGTGCTCGAGGACGTCCACCGCGAACACGAGATCGTACGTCCCGTCGAGCCCGGCGGTCTTCACGTGCTCGGCCGTGCCTCGACGGTAGTCGATCGCCAGCCCGGCGCGTTGCGCGTGGTCGCGGGCTGCCGAGAGCGAGCGCTCCGAAGGGTCGATGCCGGTCACCCGGGCGCCCTCGGTCGCGAGGGCTTCGGCCAGGATCCCGCCGCCGCAGCCCACATCGAGCACGCGCTTGCCGCCGAACCCGTTGAACACCGCGCGGAAATACTCCACCCGCACGGCGTTCAGCTCGTGCAATCCGGCGAACGGTCCGGCCTCGCTCCACCAGAGGCCCGGCATGCGCTCCACCAGACGCTCGTACTTCTCGGGCTCGGGGAGGCCGCCGAGGCGAGGGAGCTGGTCGGACATGAGAGACAATCTACGGCGTTTGTGGAGGACGGTGGAGGTTGGTGGAGGATGGTGGAGGTTGGTGAAGCGGTTGCTACTGCCCGATGGACTTGTAAAGCTGCCAGGTGAGAAACCGCGCGCGGCTCTGGAGGTCGTTCAGGGTCGACCAGTCCTCGTCCCCGAGCAAACCAGCTTCTCGTGAGAACCGCAAGGCGTACCCCACCTCAGTGAGCGACGAGAGAGAGATATCGAGGAAGCGGCGGAATTCTTTGGCACTGCGGCGTGATGATCCCTCAACGATATTCACAGCCGCTGAGAACGCTGCGCGGCGGGTCTGCGAGGTCAGCCCGTAGCGCTCGTCCGGAGGGAACAGTTTGGTAACCCGGTACACCGCTAAGGCGAGCTCGTGACTTACGCGCCAGGCGTGAAGCCTTTCGTAGGGGGCGGCCACGCGTGGCAACCTACAGCCAGTCCGGGTGGGGAGTCGTACCAATTCCGTGCTCGCGGCATCATCCTACTGCAGTGACCTCCACCAACCTCCACCAACCTCCACCAAACCTCCGCCGCTAGGCGGTCGCTTCTACGTTCGGGAACGGCGGCACGTCGAGGAACCAGAGCCCCGCCAGTCGCGAGCTCTTGTCGACTTCGACCAGCAGGCGGTCCGCGACGCGCACCACCGTGGCGGGACGCTGGCGCCCTACGCGGATGTGCAACACGGATTCAGCCTGGTTTTTCTCCACCGTGAGCGGCGTGTCCACCTCGACGGCCGCCACCGCCGGTTGCGCCTTGCGGGTGGGAAACACGACGCGTGCGTCCTTCGCCGGCGCCGGAGCCGCGAGCTGCTCGTGGGTGCGAATGTCGTCCGGCCAGGTGACCACGTCCACGCCACGCAAGCAGCCGCTGGCGACGTCGATCACGACGAAGGCGCCGTCGTTGCCCTCGAGATCCACGGTCCCGTTGAAGCCCGTGGCCTTCCCCGTCCCCTTGCATGCGACGGAGAGAATGTCGGTCTCGGGATCCCAGTGATAGCTGACCTTGGGAAGCTTCCCGTCGAGCGGCTCGATTCGGGCTTCGAAGTGCGTCGACAACCGCGCCTTCCAGGGTCTGCCGGGGGCGCATAATATAGACCGCACCTCGAGGAGGGGCTAGGACAATGCAGCGACGGGAGTTTCTTACGGTAGCAGGGGCGGTTGCGACTGCGGACGCAATGCGGAATGCGGAATGGGGAATGCGGAATTGGACGGTCGGGCGTCGATTCCGCATTCCGAATTCCGCATTCCGCATTGGCTCCGCCCAGGAACCCTCTCTTTCACCCGAAGTGTTCGCCCGCCGCCTCGACCGCGCCCGGGCGGAGCTCCGGGCGCGCGGGCTCCAATGCCTCATCGCGACACCCGGCACGAACTACGAGTATCTCACCGGCTACAATCCCGGGCGCAGCGAGCGCCTCATCGCCCTGATCCTGCCGCTCGAAGGCGCCCCGGCCGTGGTGTGCCCTTCGTTCGAGACCGAGCGGATCAAGCGGCATAGCACCGTTACGGACGCCCGGGGATGGGACGAGCAGGACGACCCGTACGTCCTGGTGCGTGACACCGTGCGCCGGCTGGCGCCGCGCGCCGCAACCATCGCGCTCGAGTCGAGCACCGGGTACCAGACCTCGCTCCGGCTCGCCGACGCGCTGCCCGGCTGGAAGTTCGTGGACGCGGCGCCGGTGACCGAGCGGCTCCGCATCGTGAAGGCCCCCGAGGAAGTCGCCCTGATTCGTCGTGCGATCGAGATCACCCAGTCCGCGATGACCGCGACGTTCGGACAGCTCGTCGGGGGGATGACCGAGCGCGACGTCGCGCGGCTCCTGTCGCGCGAGATGCAGCAGCGCGGCGCCGAAGGCGGCGGCCTGGTGCAGTTCGGACCGTCCAGCGCGCTGCCCCACGGCGGCCCCGCCGCAGCCGCGCTCGAGCGGGAAACCGTGGTGCTGATCGATTGCGGCTGCCGCGTCGGCGGCTATGAATCGGACATCACCCGTACCGTCTGGTTCGGCGACAGTCCCACGGAGGAATTCCGCAAGGTGTTCAACGTGGTGCACGACGCCCAAAGCGCCGCCATCGAGCTGGGACGACCCGGCACGCCGTGCCAGGACATGGACCGCGCCGCGCGCCGGGTGATCACCGCGGCGGGCTACGGGGCGTTCTTCACGCACCGCCTGGGGCACGGGCTCGGCATGGACGGCCACGAGCCGCCCTATCTCGTGGAGGGTAACGCGCTGCGGCTCGAGCCCGCGATGGTGTTCACCGACGAGCCGGGGATCTATCAGCTCGGCAAGTTCGGGGTCCGGATAGAAGACGACTGTGTGATGACGGAGAAGGGAGTGGAGGTACTGAGCCAACGAGCATCGAAGCTCTAGCCTACCGAGATCCCCGGGCTCGCGCCCGGGGTCAGCAGAAGTCAGGGCGCGGTGTAACTGACCCCGGGCGCCAGCCCGGGGTTGAAGAGAGGGTCGTCAGTCGCTCAG
>WNGC01010024.1_pt1 | contig 11458 bp, 11 predicted proteins | sample 5400051 | NCBI WGS metagenome assembly WNGC01 (sample SAMN13153368, study PRJNA577476) | soil metagenome | isolation source: 20 cm soil or saprolite under grassland replicate 2 | place: USA:California | collected 2016-06-15 | reverse complement strand
CTCCAGGTGTAGTAGAGCCGGGGGAACATTGGGCGGATTGACCACCAAGGCATCCTCAAACGCTTCCATCGCGCCCTGGTAATCACTCTCGTGAGCCAGCAACCGGCCGAGATGGAATCGGGCCAGGTCCGGCGTTGCATACAATGGATTGGTCAGCGCCTGACGGAATGCAGCGATCGCTTCCTTCCACCGCTCCTGTTTTTCCAAGACCTGGCCCAGATAGGTGTAGGCTTCCGAGTAATTCTCATCGAGCTTCGTCGCGGCCACAAATTCTTCCTCGGCTTGGGGGAATTTACCTTGCTGCGCCAGAACATGGCCCAGCCCATACCGTGCTTCTTTGTTGCTCGGATCGAGCTTCACGGCCTTCTGGAACGACACAAAGGCCTTCTGCTGATCGTGCTCCAGGCTCGCGACGCCTTCCTGGTAGTAGCCTTTTGACTTCTGTGTCAAACCTTCCGATGTGGCACAGCCAGACAGCCCTCCGGTCAACAGGGCCAACACAAGCAAGGGACTCGCGAATGGTCGGACAATCGAACCGGCAAAGAGATTCTGCGTCATGCAATGTCCTCGAAATGGGTCAACTGTTTAAAGTTTCGAAACCGTTCTTGAATCTCTTTGTAGTCCAGGATTCGCAAACGGTCAAGACTAAAGGCTTCTACGGTAAATGACGCCATGACGCTCCCGAAGATTATCGCCTGTTTGAAGGCCTCGATCGAGCGATTGCCTGTGGCAGTCAGGTAGCCGAGGAAAGAATACCTGCTTCTCGTTGAACATCAAGACCCCATACTCCCCACGCTTGATGATAAGGTGCTTGGGCCCACGTGCGAGTACTTTGTGTGCGACCTTCACCAGATTCGTATCTTCGCCGAGTGCTCGGGCCTCCCCATCGTTAATGATGAGAATATCGACCTGCTCCAGGACCCGCCACAACGCATCTCGCTTGCCGTTGATCCAGAAGTTCATCGTATCGCACGCGACCAACGGCGGACGTGAAAGCTTTTGCAGCACATCCAGCTGAAGCTCCGGATCGATATTGCCCAAGAACAATAGATCTGGGGATTGGTAGCTCTCGGGAATCTTTGGTCGAAAGGTTTCGAATACGTTGAGTTTCGTGTCGAGAGTGTGCGCTTCGTTCAATTGATGCGTGTATTCCCCTCTCCATCGAAACGTCGCCCCCGGCCTCCGCTCCAACCCAGTCAAGTCGATGCCACGGCTCTTGAGGAATGCAAGGTGTCGCGGGGGAAAATCTTCCCCCACGACTGCGATGAGATCCACGGTGGTAAAGTAGCTGGCCGCAGTTGAAAAGTAGGTGGCCGAACCTCCAAGAACCTCGCTGACCTCACCGAAAGGTGTTTTCACCGTATCTAACGCGACCGATCCGACTACGAGCAACTTCCCCACCGGTTACCGGATTCCTTTCTTCACTGAAACAGCCCGATCCATCAACAAGGCAAGTTTCCGTCGGAGCGAGGCTGGCATCCGATCTGGCTCCGTGATAATGGCATCCTGCAATGCGCCCTGACAGCTACAGGACTTGACGTCGGCCACCGCACGCATCGCCGTCCGCAACAGTCGCTTGGCCAGCGTGACATTCTGGCGGAGAGTGGTCAGGATCGCCTCGACGGTGACGGGCTTTTCCGTCTCATGCCAACAATCGTAATCGGTTGCCAGGGCCACCGTGGCATAGCAGAGTTCTGCTTCACGTGCGAGTTTGGCCTCAGGGAGATTCATCATTCCGATCACGCTCGCACCACACTGGCGGTACAACCGGGACTCCCCTTTGGTCGAAAACTGCGGGCCTTCGATGCAGAGATAGACGCCGCCTTGATGTACGGTGGCGCCGACTGTACGGGCCGCTGCCAACAATCCCGCTCCGAGCGAAGCGCAGACCGGCTCCCCAAATGCCACGTGCGCGACGATGCCCCCTTCGAAGAATGTCGAAACCCGCCGCTTGGTGAGATCTATGAACTGATCCGGCAACACCACGTCCCCGGGCTTGATCGACTCCTTCATGCTGCCGACCGCACTTACAGAAATCACCCGGCTCACTCCGAGCGACTTGAGGGCATAGATATTCGCGCGATAGTTGATCTCCGAAGGATTAATCCGATGTCCGCGTCCATGTCGCGAGAGAAAGGCGATACGAATCCCGTCCAACTCGCCAAACACCACTTTGTCGGAAGGAGCCCCGAAGGGGGTTTTGACCGAGCGTTCTGTGACCTTCCGAAGTCCCTCGATGTCGTACAACCCGCTTCCGCCAATGATCCCGATGTCTGCGCGCGCGGCGTTCCCCTGTCTTGTCATCCCTGGTCCCCAAGTGTGGTAAGAAATCGATCTACCTGTCCGATCACCCTGGCTGCCGTGTGGTGGACCGACTCAGATTCCTCGATCGTCAACCACTGAATCCCCGGTTCCTTTCGAAACCAAGTCATTTGTCGTTTGGAAAAATGTCTCGTGTCCCGTTTAAACCGCCGAACCATTTCAGCGACGTCATACTCGCCAGCCAAGTGCTCGGCTACCTGTCGATACCCCAAACCCTTCATAGCCACACTGTCGCGCTGATACCCCTGGGCCAGGAGTTGCTTTGTCTCCTCTATCAAACCGCGAGCCAGCTGCCAATCAATCCGTTCTTCGATACGACGATACAGTGCGCTGCGGTCTCGGGCCAAGCCGATGATCAACGTTGAAAATGGCCGCTCGGCAAACCCGTGCTCCTGTTGAAACTCCGACATCCGACGACCGGACAACTGGTACACTTCCAGCGTGCGGATCACTTTCGATTCGTCGCGTGGGTGCAACCGCGCTGCGGCCACAGGATCGACTTCCACGAGTCTCGCGTAGAGGTGCTCATACCCTTGGTCCTTCGCCTCCAGCCGTAGGGCCGTCCGCACAATCGGATCGGCCGGTGGTGCGTCGCATAAGCCCTTGAGAAGGGTCCGCACATAGAGCCCTGTTCCGCCCACAACCAGGGGAAGGCGACAGTCTCGATAGAGGCGCTCGATCTCATTGACCGCCTGGCGGCGATACAATCCTGCATTAAAAGTTTCATCGGGATCGACGAGATCGATCAGTCGATGGGGAACCGCCTGGCGCTCCTCTGGGGCCGGCTTATCCGTTCCGACATCCATCCCGCGATACACTTGCCGGGAGTCTGCTGTGAGCACCTCGGTCTCGAAAGCCTTTGCCACCTCAACCGCGACGCGGCTCTTCCCCGCAGCAGTCGGCCCAACCATCACGACCACCGGCTTGCAACGAATCTGCGTCTCGGAGAGACGACAGGTCGCTCTCGCTGAAATGGCCATCATGACCATCCAACCCGGCCGAACAGCTTGGCAAGCTCAGCGGTCGAAAGACGAAACGCCGTGCGACGCCCATGCGGGCAGGTCATGATCAACCCTTCCTGCACCCAATCGTGAATCAACTGTTGTATCTCGGGAAGGGCCAGGCTTCGTCCAGCACGCACCGCCCCATGGCAGGCCAGAGACGCCAAGACTGGTTGAACCCGCTGCTCCACCGACGAGGCGGTGTCCCACTCGGTCAAATCGTCGAGCAGATCCTGCACCAACACAGTCGCATCTACCTTGCCAAGTCCAACCGGTACCCCGCGAATCGCCACGGCCGTCGCACCAAACGGTTCAATCAGGAGGCCGAGTTTCTCCAGATCATCACGGCGCTTGAGCAACAGCGTACTCTGCGCCGCCGACAGCTCGATCGGCTCAGGAATCAACAGCGGCTGCGAGGGGATATCCCGACTCTGCCACCCTCGCCAGAGCCGTTGGAAGAAGACACGCTCGTGCGCCGTATGTTGATCGACCACTTGCAGTTCTTCGCCCACCTGCGCCACGAGATAGGTCCGGAGGATTTGTCCAAGCGGCACGATGTCAGGTGTCTCTGCCTGCTGATACGATGCTGCTGCCTCGTGAGCGAAGGCCAACTGGCTCCCCTCGTCGATGCCGGACAGGGACATCGCGCCACTCACATTGATTCGGAAGTCCTGTCTGCGAGCTGAGAGCAAGCCAGCCGGGTGAGAATCCAGGGACGACGCGGTTTGTCGCTCGGCCTTGGGAGCGAACTCCGGTGCCGTCTGCGACAGCCCCGCCTGCGAGAGACCCAACACGACCTTCCGCTCGGAACCGCTGAGTGCGTGGCGGACTGACTGACGCACCAATTGATGGAGGGCTTCTGTTTCCGCAAAACGGACCTCTTTCTTCGTGGGATGCACGTTGACATCGAGTCGGTCCGGTTCGATATCCAGAAAGAGCACGAACGTCGGGTGATGCCCTTTGGGAAGGAATGATCCGTACCCATCCATGACAGCATGAAACACGGTCGCATTGCGGATGGGACGCCGGTTCACAAACAATTCCTGCGGCGTTCTCGAGGACCGCGCATGGATAGGATCAACCATCACACCGCGGATCGACGATCCTGCTGTCCTGCCTCGCACCTCAATGGTACGATCGAGAAATGCCTGGCGATATACTTGAAGTATTCGATCACGCTCTGCGTTCACGGCGGGATAGTTGAGAATCTCCTGGCCGTTATGGGTCAGACGGAAGTGTACCGATGGCCAGGCGAGGCCTGCGAGTTGCACGACATGACTGATATGGGAGAACTCGGTTGTGGTTGATTTGAGAAACTTCTTCCTGGCCGGTTGATTGAAGAATAGATCGGAGACATCGATCCTGGTTCCTGGCACGGCAGGCGCGTCCGCGATAGCGCCTCCTGCTCCTGCAATCAGGGTGAGCTGTGACGCCACCGTATCCTGTCTAGTCGCTGTCGTCACCAGCAGATGGGAGACGGACGCAATGCTCGGTAACGCCTCGCCGCGAAAACCCATCGTCGTCACCGAGGCGAGATCCCGATCGGACCGAAGCTTGCTGGTGGCATGCCGCTCGAAGGCACGGGAAAGGTCTGCGCGGTTGATCCCCTCTCCGTCGTCCGTGACTCGAATGAGGGCTAGTCCACCATCCTTCACATCGATCGTGATATGCAGGCCCCCTGCATCGAGACTGTTTTCCAGCAATTCTTTGACGACGGCGGAAGGCCGCTCGACGACCTCGCCGGCCGCGATCCGGCTGACTACGTCGTCTGGGAGGACATGGATTTTGGCGGAGCAACTGGCGGCGGGCATGAAGCTAGACTCCAGGGAACGACGGGAACAAGGGAACCTCCACGAGCCGTCTCGATGGACGTCCGATCATCGAATTTCTGCCAGCTTATTCTTGGCGAGTTTCGCCTCGTCCGACGTCGGGAACTCTTCGATGACTCGTTTGAGATTCTTCTTCGATTTGGCGAGATCTCCGGTTTCTCCTGCCGCGAGCCCCGATTTGAAGAGCGCCGCCGGCACCTTCTCGTTTCCCGGGTACTCCGCCGAGAGGTACTCGAACGATTGCATCGCGCGCACGTAATCTTTCTGCTGATAGGAGGACTCTCCCAACCAGTAGTAGGCATTTGGCGTCAAGGACGTGCCTGGAAAATCTTTCACAAATCGCTGAAAGCCCGCAACGGCAAGTTCGTATTTCCCGTTGAGATAGTCATTGTACGCAAGATTGAACGCTGACGTCGGGGTAATTGTGGGAATGCCGGGCAGCGTCGTCGACACCTCTGCAGGGGAAGCAGGCTTCTGTAGTTTGGAGGGACGAGCGGGCTCTCCAGGGACTGGCTCCACCCTGGGCACACCCGGAATACCCACCGTATCATCTGATTTGGCCAACCGACCTTCTAACTTTTGGATCCGTGCAGACAGTTCATCGAATTTCGGATCGAACTTCGGCCTGACGGATTCAATATCCTTTACCCGCTCCAGCGACTCCACTCGTCGTTGCAGCGCATCCAGCCTCTTCTGATCTTGATTTCAACTGGGATAGTTTATCGGAGGCTTTTCCTGCCTCTGGACTCCGTGGATACAACGTCACCACCTGTTTGAACGCCGAAAAAGCGCGCTTCTTATCTTTCATCGCCAGGTACGCATACCCTTTCTTCAAGATCGCCGATGGGACTTTCTCACTCTGGGGGAAATCCAGTTCGACGCGGTCATACGAATCGATGGCTTGTCTATAATCCTTCTTGCCGTAGTGCGATTCACCGAGCCAATAGCGCGCGTTTGGAGACAGATCGGAGTTCTGATAGTCACGCAGAAATGTCGCAAACCCCTGCCGGGCTCCATCCAAGTCCCCCTCACGAAACAGTGTCAGTAGACGTTCGTATTCGACTTTGTCGGAGCGCTCCCCGCTCCTACTGACTTGCGGGTGCGACGACTCCTCGGACTCGACTGCCGACGCCACTGTTTCAGCCGATTGTCCCTCTTCAGCTTGCGAAGAGAGCGAAGCCGCAGGCGTTTCCTGCTCGACCTTTGGGGTTTCAGACGGAGGCACGGCCGCCGATCGGCGGACCGGTTTCATGGTTGACTGACGTACCCCTCCCTTGTTTCCCCCTCGTACATGCGTATCCTGCGCGACCTGATCAACGGCCTTGGAGAGGACATCCAGACGACGGTCCTGTTCATCTAAACGGGCAGCAAACTTCTGCGCGACAGATGCGACACTCTTATTGACCTCGCCTAAATAACCGGTCACCGCTTTGTTCGTCTCATTGATATGGATTGCCGACTCTTTGCCCGCCTGCTCTTCTTGGCTCACCCGCTCACTCAATCCTGTCAGCGAATCCCTGAATGCCGTCAAGGACTGACTGAATTGTACGAATTTTGCCGACAACTGTTCAGCCCGAGCTTGGTTATCCCCCAATGCCTTATGCTGCTCCTCCAGACGTATATCGAGACTCTTGGCAAGTCCGCTGTTCGTCTTCTGCACGACATCGATGATCTCCTTTCGCATCAGCTCCATCTGTCGACTCACGTCGTCAAGGCGAGTGTTCACATCCATGCGAAGTTGATCGCGATCCTGCTTATTTTTGACATCTTGCGCATTGAGGCTCTCGCGCACCTGGCTGAAGCGAGTTGCGCTATCCGCCTCCAGCTTGCCGGCCAACTGTTCGAGCCGCCTCGTTTGCTGCTCAAGTTGTGCAGAGCGCTGCTTGAGGTCTTCCTGCTTGGCCTGGAGTTCCTGAGCTTGGTGCAACGCCAGCTCCAGTTCGCCACGCAGCTGTGGCAACTCCTGCTCCCGCAGCACCGAAATTTCCTGACTCTGTCGCGCACGGGTCTGTGCCGACTCATCGCTCGACTGCTTGATACGCTGCTGAAGATCCCTCTCCGTCTGTTTAAGATCAGCTTGTTGGGCGATGCAGCCGGTCGACAACAAGGCACAGATCACACAGATCGTCGCCCAGGCTCCCTTTATATCCGAATGGTTCCACATCGTTTCACCCACTTTGATAATGAAGGAATCCCCTGCTCCCTCTTCGCGGACAACGGAGTCACAACCGCCGCGACAAAAACACGTCGCCTACTTCCCGGTCTTCACCACAAGATGTCCCCGCCGATTCTGCTGGTAGCACGACTCCGCATGGTCATTACAGGACGGCCGCTCTTTCCCATACGATACCACGGACAGACGATTGGCACCGACACCGAGTTCGACTAGATAGTTCCGGGCGGCTTTTGCCCGTTTTTCACCGAGTACGAGGTTGTAGGCGACGGTCCCGCGTTCGTCACAGTGCCCTTCGACCTTGACCAGCGCGCTCGGGTTAGACTTCATCCACTCGGCATCGCGACTCAACGCTTGACGCCCATCCTCGGAAATCGTCCAGGTATCGTAGCCGAACAACACATCCCTCATGCCCGCTGCAGCTGAGGCGGCCTGCTCGGCCCTGATCTCATCCATTTGTCGTCCGGCATTGCCGGAGGGATCCACCTTCGCCAGCATCGTGCCACCGCCCACGCGTTCCTCTGAGGGGTTCTTGTCGAGGCCCCGAAGCCCGCCGCCACCCGACTGGACACCGGTGTCCGGGAAGCTGCCGACACCGGACTTGGAACTATCTGCTCCTCCTCCCTGCGACATCCCCTTGGTGGACTGGGAGTCGCCGCCAGATTGAACGGATTTTTTGGAGCAGCCAGGCAGAGCGATCAATACCATGCTCATCACCAGCACCGAGCCGTATGTACAGACTGTCTTGATCATACATCTTTCTCCTTTTCCTCGGTTAGTCATCTCAATCAACCATTTGCCTTCATTCATCTTGGTAGGGTCAAAATGTCATTGTCACGATGCCGGAGACCACGAGGGCGCGCTATTGTGCGTCCCCTGGAAGGTCAGTCGTTCGATGTCCTTACCATCGGCGTCGATCATATAGATGTGGCTCTTTCCATCGGCTGTCGAACTGAATACCAGATGCCGACCATCCGGCGACCAGGAGGGTGAATCATCGACACCAGGTCCTGTCGTCAATTGCATTCGCTTCTGTCCGTCCGGCGAGATGACACAGAGCTTATACTCTTTCTGCGTCCGGCATACATAGGCGATCCAGTTCCCGCGCGGCGACCATACTGGCGCCGCATTGTAATCGCCTTCAAACGTCAGCCGGCGCACGTTCGATCCGTCTGAACCCATCAGGAACAATTGGGGCCCGCCACCCCGATCGGAAACAAACACCAGCTCTCTCCCGTTCGGAGACCAGGAGGGAGACAAGTCGCCGGACGGATTCACCGTCAGGCGTTGAATGACTTTCGTTCTTGTATCCAACCGATAGAGTTCGGAATTGCCTTCGTGACTGGAGGCAAACGCCAGGAAGTTTCCATCAGGAGACAGTGCCGGCGTGATGTTCAATCCCCCCAGGGAAATCACCGTCCATCGCTTGCCCGTTGCCAACTCGATCATGTCGATGTCCTGCGTATTGCGATCGCGATAGGCGGTGAAGATGAGGAACCGGCGATCCGGAGACCATTGCGGCATGAGGTTCAGGAATCCATCGGCGGTGAGTTGGCGCGCATCGTAGCCATCATAATCCATCACGAACAACTCGCGAGCGCTCCCCTGTTCAGCCACATACGCGATCTTTGTCCGCGCGATACCCGGCTCCCCCGTGTAACGAAACACCAGTTCGTCGGCAAAGCGGTGCGCCATCAGCCGCACAACCGAGGGCGATCCAGCGTAACGCTTCCCCCCCACGAGTTCCTCGCTGCCGCTGTCATAGACGAAACCTTCCATGTTCACGTCGGAATCTTTCCCCGTCTCTTTCAAACCCGCCTTTCCCCAGACCAAGACCGAGACACCTTTTTCAGCCGCCTCTTTGAATACCGCCTTGGAACCGGCACCCATTCCATTGCCGATACGGGATGTTTGAATCCCAAGACCGAGCAAATCCACCAAATCAAAAACCAAGGAACGTTTCACATCCTTTTTGAGGACTTCTTCAATCCGCCCCCCCAACCAGTCAGGGCCTCCCGCGTTTTGCATCCCCGCAACAGCCAGGGAAATCTTTTGGAAGTCGGGACGGGTGGCTTCAAGAAATACATCCGCTGCCCCTGATTCAAGAATACCGACAACTCCTGCTAGCAGCAATACTCCCCCGAACGAGGCACTGATCCATTTCACCTGTCTCATCCGGCCGACTCTCCGACTCGAAATACCATTTCTACATCTTTATAACTGTCTGCCATTTCGGGAGGAAACAGGGGCAGGACTCGTGGCCGCAGCACGGCGCGCTGGCCCGCCAAATCAAAATAGGCATTCCCGGACGACTGTTGCACGACCACGTCTTTGATCGTCCCATCCCGTTCAAGCCGAAACTTGACGATCATCGTATAAGTTTGTCCCGCCATATCGATCGGAGGAGGCTCCCACTGGCTACTAATAATAGACTGCACACGAGCCCAGTAGGCATTCGACCCAGCCGTACCGGAAATCTTCAGGGTCGTCTCGGGGGTCTTGACCGCCGGAATTTTCACCTCTTGCTGGGGCACCGGCTTGACGACCGCCTCACTCGGTTTCACTTCTTTCGGGATGTCCAGCTTGGCTGCCGGCTGAAACTGTTTGATCTTTTTCAGTTCTTCCTCTAACTCACGATTCAGATCGTCGCTTACCGTAGACCGCTGCGGAATTTTTGCAACCGGGTCTTGCGCCACATCCGGGACACGGGGGATATCGAGCACCTTCGCTGCCTGTTGGGGCTGAGCCACGGATTTTGTTGCAGGGCTCAAATCTCCAAATTTCGGTGCATCCGGCGGAAGCTGAAGATCCTGCAACATGTCCCTTCTTTTCTCGCCCATGGGAGGCTTGACAGAAGAAACTGCAGTGGGGGCCACCGCCTTGACTAATGGCGCCGGTGCCGGCTTCGAGTCTGAAACCTTTGCTGACTCGACAGGCTTCGCTGACTCGGTTTGCCTCACAGGCATCGGCAGACTGACCAGAGACACTTCCACGGACGTCAGAGGCCGGTCACCCCGTTGTGGAAGACGAAGCCCTACCACCACGAGCAGGACAACCGCATGAAGGACGAGCGATAGCACCAGCATGCGTTTGAGTCGAGCGGACAGCCAGGATTGATCCCCCTGATCGAACCACGGACTTGACTGGACCGATGCCTGGGGCGCCATAACAACCAGCCTTCTCGAACCTGTTGCATCAACTTTTCCGCGGCGGGAGACGCAGAATTTGTGGCGCTCCCACATGCTCGGGACCTACCGGCTCCGTGACCATCCCGATCTTCTCGATCCCGGCTTTCTTGACGCCGTCCATGATTTGCACTACGACCCCGTAGGGCACATCACGATCCGCCCTGAGTTAGAGGGACACATCGGGATTGTCCCGTTTCAAGAGCTTCAATTTCTGTTCCAGCTGGGCTACCCCGACCGGATCTTTGTCAAGATACAGTCGTTGATCTTTTTCAATCGTGAGCACCGAGCGCATTTCCGGCTTAATGGTATTCGTGGCAGAAGTCGGCAGCTTAATGTCCATCCCTCGATACAGCATCGGCGCGGTGACCATGAAAATCACCAGGAGGACGAGGACCACATCGACAAGGGGGATGACGTTGATTTCTGCCAGAAACCGGCGGTGACGGGACTCTAGGGTCATCCTTGAACTCCGACCCGAACTGGTTTCGTCTTCGATGGAGCGGTCGAGAGGGATGACAGGAGCTCGATGGTGACCGAATCCAACCGGAACGCCGTGCTGCGAATCCGGATGAGGAAGTAGTTGTAGGCAATGACCGCTGGGATGGCGGTAAACAGTCCGGCTGCCGTCGCGACTAAGGCCTCCGCAACACCAGGAGCGACAGCGGAAATACTGGCGGTCCCTTGGGTGCCGATCTCACGAAACGCATCGATAATTCCCATCACGGTCCCGAGCAGTCCGACAAACGGAGTGATGTTTCCCGTCGTGGCAAGAAACGGAAGATAGGTTTCGAGGCGTGACAGTTGGCTCTGTGCGAGATGGGACGCGGTCCGCTCTATAACGTGTTGATCAACCGGTCCTACGCTGGCCCCGTTGTTCCCTTCACCTCGTCCAGATCCCACACGGTCCATAACCCCTTCGAATACGACCGCGCTGGGACTCCCTTC
>WNGC01003435.1_pt1 | contig 11462 bp, 9 predicted proteins | sample 5400051 | NCBI WGS metagenome assembly WNGC01 (sample SAMN13153368, study PRJNA577476) | soil metagenome | isolation source: 20 cm soil or saprolite under grassland replicate 2 | place: USA:California | collected 2016-06-15 | reverse complement strand
ACGGAGGCCAGATCGAAACGGAAGCCGTCAACGTGCATCTCTTTTTTCCAATAACGTAAGCTGTCCATCACCATTTTGCGAACTTGACTCCTGCCAAAATTCAAACTGTTGCCCGTACCCGAGTAATTCGCATACGGGTTGGCGGGATACGAGGTCATCATGTAGTAGCTTGCGCTGCCCAGGCCTTTATAACTGTAGATCGGGCCTCGGTGGTCTCCTTCGCAGGTGTGGTTGTAGACAACATCAAGCACGATGCCGATCCCCGCCTCATGAAACGCCTTCACCATATTTTTGAATTCTAGGTGCTGCCCATGATCATGGTCGCTGGAATATTGAGCGTGCGGAGAAAAGAAGTTCAGAGGCATATAGCCCCAATAGTCGCCTTCCTGCGGATCGCGTTGGAATACCGGCATCAACTCGACCACCGTCACGCCGAGATCTTTCAGATAAGGGATCTTGTCGACCAGGCCGGCATACGTCCCTTGCCGCGACGGATCTACCCCCGAGTTGGGGTTCTCGTGGAGTTCGTAAATGATCGCATCGGCCTCATGACGCGGTGGTACGGAATCCCCCCAATCAAACTCCGCCCGGTGACTCATCAACGCCCCCAGCGGCGCCCTTCCTGCATTCGATCCTTCCCGCATGGCCGCCGTACGGTCAAACTCACGTGGAAAGAAAACAGCTTTCGCATAGGGGTCGAGCAGGACCTTCTGCGGATCGAAGCTGTGAACACCAGGCAGATCCTCTCCCGCCACCGAATACGCATAGTAGCGGCACTCGGCAATATCTGCGATCGGAATCCGGCAGTGCCAGACGTGTCCGGACTTGTTCCGCAAGAAGTCGAAGCGGTAGACGAATGCCGGAACCACCACTTCGGGCGGAGCGTAGAACAACAACGTCACGCTTTCCGCGTGTTCTGCGCAGATGGCGAAATTGAAGGCCTGCTCCTCCTCCATCCAAGTGGACCCCAACGGCAAAGGGCTGCCCTCGACCTGTTCCCAGGTTCGAGCTTTCATCGGTTCGCCGTGGGAGATCGACCGCGTGCCATCGAGCGTCGACCTTAGCTGTTGCATTGCAGTCTTCATACTGCCTCGCTCATCATGGCCCTGGGAACACCAGAACGCTCTGAATCGCCAGCTGTTCGATCTTTTCCGATTCCACGCGCTTCGACAGTTCTGTCAATTCCCGCAACCACTCAAATGCCGTCGACGATTCCAAGTCTTCCGGACTTCGCCAACGCCAAATTTCCGCTGGCGGAAATGGCGGAACGTTGCCACTGCCGCCGTCACCGCTCAGCGCTGACCTCCGGAGCCCAGATCTCCGTAACCAAGAGCGTTGTTTACGATCTGCTCGGCCTCGCCTAGGATTTCATGGAGATGCGACGCGCTCTGGAAGCTCTCCGCGTAGATCTTGTAGATGTTTTCGGTCCCGGAGGGCCGGGCCGCGAACCAGCCGTTTTTCGTGACGACTTTCAGTCCGCCGATGGGAGCTTGATTGCCCGGTGCCCGGGTGAGCTTGGCGGTGATCGGCTCGCCTGCCAATCCCGACTCCTTGACTGAGTCCGGAGTAAGCGCGGAAAATTTTCGCTTTTGCTCAGGAGTCGCGGGTGCGTCGATGCGCGCGTAATAGAAGGTGCCAAACTCTGCCGTGATCTCCTGGTAGTGCTGGCCAGGATCCTTGCCTGTTCGGGCCGCAATCTCGGCGGCCAGCAGGACCATGATCAGCCCATCCTTGTCAGTGGACCACACCGTGCCGTCTCGGCGAAGAAAGCTTGCTCCTGCGCTCTCCTCTCCTCCGAAGCAGCAAGAGCCGTCGATGAGGCCCGACACAAACCACTTGAAGCCAACCGGGACTTCACGCAACTCACGGCCGAGTTTTTGTACCACCCGGTCAATCATGCTGCTGCTCACCACCGTTTTTCCAACCGCAACCGTCGGACGCCATTCGGGCCGATGCGTCACGAGATAACGAATTGCCACGGCGAGATAGTGGTTCGGGTTCATCAGACCGGCCAGTGGAGTGACAATCCCGTGACGGTCGGCGTCGGTGTCGTTGCCGAACGCAACCTGATACTGATCTTTCAAGCCCAACAGCCTCGCCATCGCATAAGGGCTGGAGCAATCCATTCGAATTTTCCCGTCGTGGTCGACAGTCATGAACGAAAAAGTTGGGTCGATGGTTCGGTTGACGACCTGAACGTTCACTCCATGAATCGAGTTAATCGGGTCCCAGTACGGAAGCGATGCCCCACCAAGAGGGTCTACGCCCAGCTTGAGATGGCCGCCGCGAATGGTGTCGATGTCGATGACGTTGCTGAGATCGCGAACATAGGGGAGAACAAAATCGTCCTGACGCGTGGTCGCCGCTCGAATCGCTTTTTCAAATGGCACGCGTTTGACTCCGGCATTTTTCGCGCGCAGGAGTTCGTTCGCACGATTCTGCACCCAGTCCGTGACTTCTGTATCGGCTGGACCACCGTTGGGAGGGTTGTACTTGAAACCACCATCCTCGGGAGGGTTGTGCGATGGCGTGACGACGATGCCGTCAGCGAAGTGATCCTTGCGACCACGGTTGTACGCTAGGATGGCGCGCGAGATGACAGGAGTCGGCGTTACACCGTCGTTTTCCTGAATGATCGTGTCAACGCCATTCGCCGCCAGCACTTCGATTGCAGTGCGCTGGGCCGGCGCAGAAACGGCATGCGTATCCTTCCCCATGCAGATAGGCCCGTCGATGGCTTGCCCTCGACGGTAATCGCAGATTGCCTGTGTGATCGCGAGAATGTGCGCTTCATTAAAGGTGCCATGGAGAGGAGATCCGCGGTGCCCGCTCGTCCCGAACCTCACCAGTTGATTGGTGTCGCCTACATCGGGCTTCTGTTCGAAGTACTCCTTTTCCATGCGCGCAACATCGATCAGCATCTCCCTGGGCGCAGGCTTGCCTGCCAGTGGCGAAACCGGTGCTTCTCGAGCCGTTGTCTCAGGATGTGTTTCTAGGGTATTGGGCATGGTTCGACCTTCCAAATCTCGGTTGTGTATTCGTGAATCGTGCGGTCGGCTGAGAATTTTCCCGAACTCGCAACGTTCAGGATCGCTTTTTGCGCCCACGCTCCCGGATCGCGATACAGTGCGCCTAACCGTTCCTGCGCTTCGACATAGGACTTTAGATCAGCCAGGTGCATATAACGGTCGCCGAACAATAAAAGCGTCTCTCGCAACGGTTCGAACGCTCCTGGCTCATAGCGGCTGAAGTAATCAGAGGAAATAAGGTCGATGGCAGCGCGAGTCTCGGGCTCGTGCTCATAGTGCCATTCCGGACTGTACCAGGAGCGGCTATTTTCAACCTGTTCCACAGTGAGTCCAAACAGGAAGAGGTTTTCTTCTCCGGCCTCTTCTGCCATTTCGATCGTCGCTCCGTCCCTTGTCCCGACAGTCAGCGCGCCGTTCATCATGAATTTCATGTTGCTGGTTCCACTGGCCTCATAGCCGGCGGTAGAAATTTGATTGGAAACATCAGAGGCGGGAATGAGCCTCTCGGCCAGCGACACGTTGTACTCAGGCAGAAAGACGATTTTCATGCGGCCACCCACAACGGGATCATTGTCGATCGTGCCCGCCAAGTTATTGATGAACTTGATGATCGTTTTTGCCAGCCGGTAGGCGGGCGCCGCTTTTCCTGCAAAAAAGAACGTGCGCGGCACCATATCCAGATCTGGATTCTCACGCAGCCGGTTGTAAACGAGAATGATGCGCAGCGCATTCAGCAGTTGCCGCTTGTATTCATGAATGCGCTTGATCTGGCTATCGAAGATCGTATCGGGATCCACAATCTGGCCAGACGTCGCCTTGAGCCAGTCGGCGAAGCGCATCTTCGCTTCGCGCTTTGCGGCCAGGAACGCTTGTCGAAAGGCGGAATCTCGGGCCAACGGTTTGAGATCGCGGAGTTGGTTCAAGTCGGTGATCCAGCTTTCGCCGATCGCAGCCGTAATCACTCGAGCCAGGCTGGGGTTCGACTGGAGTAGCCAGCGGCGCGGCGTGACACCGTTGGTCTTATTGTTGAAACGCTCAGGAAATGTCTCCGCCAGTTCCTTCACGGTTGTCGTCCGCAACAATTTTGAATGGACGGCCGCAACGCCATTGGTGCTATGCGAACCGACAATGGCGAGATTGGCCATGCGAATCTTGCGTGCATTACCTTCTTCCACGAGGCTGACGCGTTCGACTCGGCCTTCATCGTTCGGAAAGCGCATCCGAACTTCATCGAGCAGGCGGCGGTTGACCTCGTAGATGATCTCAAGCTGGCGGGGGAGGAGCGTTTCAAACCATGCCACCGGCCACTTCTCAAGCGCCTCGGGCAGCAGCGTGTGGTTGGTGTAGGCCAACGTCTTGGTGGTCAGATCCCAAGCTTCATCCCAGCCCAGGTGCGCAACGTCCAGCAGAATGCGCATCAGTTCCGCAACTGCTATGGAAGGATGCGTATCATTGAGCTGAATGGCAGCTTTCTCCGGCAACTTTCCCCAGTCGCTATTGTGCCGGAGAAACCGGCGGATCAAATCTGCCAGAGAACAAGCGACCAGAAAATATTCCTGCACAAAGCGCAACTGTTGCCCGGCGGTTGTCGAGTCATCGGGATAGAGCACTCGGGTCAGCGATTCGGCTTCGAGTGTCGCGCCCAGCGCCCCCACGAAATCTCCCGTGCCAAACTCCTGAAGATCAAAGAAGTCTGCCGCCGCCGCCGCCCACAGGCGGATCGTGTTGATGGTTTTCCCTCCATAACCTACGACTGGCCGGTCAAAAGGAATACCGAACAGGGTCGATGGAGTGCCCGGTATCACCTCGACTCGTCCATCCCGGAGTTTGAACGTGACGTTCAGCTTGATATCGACTTTCTCGTGATGGCGGCTGATCTCCCATGGATCGCCGTCGCGCAGCCAGTTGTCGGGGTTCTCCTGCTGCCAGCCGTTCACAAACGACTGCCGAAACATCCCATATTCGTAGCGCAGACCATAGCCCGTCGCCGGAAGTTCCATCGTGGCCATCGAGTCGAGGAAACACGCCGCAAGCCGGCCCAGGCCTCCGTTTCCCAGTCCCGCATCCGGTTCCTGCTCGATCAACTCCAGCCAGTCGATATCTTTCTTTTCGATCACCTCCTTCACGACAGGATCGAGCAGAAGATTCCTAATGTTGTTGGTGAGCGAACGTCCTAGAAGGTATTCCATGGAAAGGTAGTAAATGCGCTTGGCATTTTGCTGCTCGTAGGTCGTCTTGGTTTTCACCCAGCGCTGGGCCAGAACGTCACGCACGGCATGGGAAATGGCTTCGAAGCGCTCGCGGGCGCTCGCGACCTTGGGGTCGATGGCCCGGTCAAAAACCAGGTGCCGGTCGTAGAGCGCGTCTTGGGTTCCGGCGAATGCAATCTCCGCCGTTCCATATTGCTTGAGAAGTTTCGGAATGTTCGGTGCCTTCGGCGTCAACGGAAAAACCTTTGCGGAATCCGGGCGCGACATACTTTTTGTGCTCATTCGGGGTCCCCATTGCACTGTATTAGCTTGGCTGGCGTTCTATTAGAAGAGACGCAAATTCTCGACAAGCGATGACAACAGAAATCTGATGGGAGAAACAATTGATCGATGGCATCGCCGATACTTTGGTATCGGGCCATCGATCTACAATCACTCGATTCCTCAACGAGACGACGCGGCCTGTCCGGCGGGACTCAAGCCCCGTTCCCATGCGTTTTTCTTCGATTACGTTCGTCATATTCTTCAGCCGTGCCGCGCCACTCATCTGTGGCGCGGTCACAACACGACAATCCGGACTGCACGCGGCGACCCATTTCTCGTTCGACCCAAACGAGAATGAGTGGCCCTCACGTAGAGCAGCCGCCCAATTCTCAGTCCTCCACGAGCAGGAGGCTAAACCCCGTAACCCCGGGTTCAGGTTGCTAAACGTAGACTGTTCCAGAGTGCTTGACCTAGCTCATGGGAGCGCAGACTCTTCGCGTCGTCATGACGTCTCGATGACCATACATTGACTGCCATTGACCCCCTTGTGGTCTAGAGATCGATAACCTGCACATGTCAGCCAGCGAACTACCTTCCTTTCTTGCCGTCGCCGGGTTTGAATCGGAAATTAGTATGGCGATGTTCGTGCAGTTACTCGGAGATGAAGCGACTTTTTCCGCGACACTCATGGGACCGAAGGTCAAGATGCGGAATGAATCGCCCCATCAGGAGGAAGAATATGAAACAGAAATGGCGTGGCCCTTCCGCATTTCGCATCGAGGCGGGCGAGGCCAAGATTTTGATCGATCCGTTTCTGTCCGATAACCCATCCAGAAACAACGGATGGAGCCGCTGCCTTACAGACAAGAACCCGACACAGGGAGGTGACCGATGAAGGCGATTGTGGTGACGGATCAGGCCGCGGGAATGGCCGGGATGAAGCTGGTGGAACGGTCCGAGCCGCAGGCGGCGATAAACGACGTCGTTGTTCAGATCCATGCGTCGGCACTCACCGGGGATGAGGTGTCGTGGCCTTCGACCTGGACCGATCGCATCGGCCGTGACCGGACACCCTCAATTCCCGGACACGAACTGGCGGGAGTGGTCACCGCTCTCGGCTATGGCACGACCGGGCTGTCGATTGGACAGCGGGTGTTCGGCCTGACGGACTGGTATCGCGACGGCACGCTGGCGGAGTACGTAGCCGTCGAGGCACGCAACCTCGCACCGCTGCCGGGCGACGTCGACTTTACCGTGGGTGCCGCCCTCGTGATGCCGGGCCTGACCGCCTGGCAGGGGCTGTTCGAGCACGGCCGCCTTCGCGCCGGGCAGAGCGTCCTTGTGCACGGTGCGGCTGGCGTGGTCGGCTCGATGGGGACCCAGCTTGCACGTGAGGCGGGCGCATACGTCATCGGCACCGGCCGCGCTGCCGCCCGTCAGACGGCGCTCGACTTTGGCGCACAGGAGTTCGTCGACCTCGATAACGACGCTCTGGCAGATATCGGCGAGGTCGATCTGGTTTTCGATGTCCTCGGAGGTGACATCGCGAAGCGGTCTGCGGGCCTGATTCGCGCCGGAGGAACGCTGGTGACCGTCACCGGCCCGACTGAGGCGCGGCCCTCTGGCGGCCTGACAATCGATTTCGTCGTCGAACCCAATCGCGCGCAACTCAGTGAACTCGTACAGCGCGTCCGGGACGGTCGGCTGCGGACAAACATCGGCAAGGTGGCCGCCCTGGACGATGCCGTCGTCGCCTTCAACCCGACCGAGCGGGTCAAGGGAAAGACAATCATCCGCGCGCGGTCATCCGTGAGCGACACGCGCCAATTGATACACGCGGCCGGCCAGCGCTTTCCGGATCGACCGGCTGCATGAAGAAGGTAACGCGATCCAATCATATTATTCAATGTGGGATGCCTTAGGACGCTGATTTTGGCCTCAGGTTTAGAGTGCATGCCGCAGTCAGAATTCTCCGCAAAACAGGAAAACATATGCCGACATACAGCAAGAATCCCGACGCGGTATCTCGTCTCTCTCGCGAGCAATACCGCATTACTCAAACTAACGGGACTGAGCGTCCCTTTGACAACGCCTATTGGGACAACAAAGAGCCTGGCATTTATGTGGACGTGGTGTCTGGCGAACCACTGTTTGCTTCGATCGATAAATTTGACAGCCATACAGGCTGGCCGAGTTTCACTAAACCGATCGAGCGCGAAAATATCGTAGAGAACACCGATATCAGCCACGGCATGACGCGGACAGAAGTTCGGTCTAGCCATGGCGACAGTCATCTTGGGCACGTATTTCCCGATGGCCCACGCGCGGAAGGTGGACTCCGCTATTGCATTAATTCAGCCTCGCTGCGGTTCATTCATTTCGATGAACTCGAGAGCGAGGGATACGGCACCTATCGCGAGCTATTCGAGACTGAAGAAAAGGAGAAATAACATGAGCACATCTACCGAACGTGCAATTCTTGCAGGCGGTTGCTTTTGGGGTATGCAGGACCTAATGCGCCGCTACCCTGGTGTGATTTCGACACGGGTCGGCTATTCGGGTGGCGACGTCTCCAATGCGACCTACCATCATCACGGCACTCATGCCGAGGCAATTGAAATCATCTTCGATCCTGACAAGCTCAGTTACAGGACGCTGCTGGAATTCTTCTTTCAGATTCATGACCCGACCACACTGAATCGCCAAGGCAACGACAGGGGAACCAGCTATCGTTCCGCCATTTTCTACACAAGCGACGAACAGAAACGAATTGCAAGTGACACCATCGCCGATGTCGACGCGTCGGGGATTTGGCCCGGTAAAGTGGTGACTGAAGTCGCGCCCGCGGGTGCTTTTTGGGAAGCCGAGCCGGAGCATCAGGACTATTTGGAGCACTATCCTAATGGTTACACTTGCCATTTCATTCGGCCTAACTGGAAGCTTCCGCGCCGACATGAGAAAACCTCTTTGGCTTCCTAAATAAGAAAGCGGTTCCAGTCCGAAGTTGAGCGAGTGTTTCGATGCCTCGCGCAAGTCGGCCATATCCGCAACAGAATTCATGCAATTGAAGCCGCTCATTGCGGACTTTCCCAAGGAGACATCTATGACGCCCGAGAGCAAATCTGTTACGCCGACCGTTTTCTATCGCACGCTTAACATGGCGGGCCTTCAAATCTTCTATCGCGAATCCGGTCCCCGAGATGCCCCCACCGTTTTGCTCTTGCACGGCTTTCCGTCGTCTTCTCATATGTTCCGCAATCTGATTCCCATGCTTGCAGATACCTATCATGTCGTCGCCCCAGACTTCCCTGGCTATGGCGAAAGCTCAGCACCGTCGGTCAAACATTTCGACTATTCCTTCGAGGGATTAGCGGCTGTGACCGAAAAGTTCACCGAAGCGCTGGATCTTTCTTCCTATGCGCTGTTCCTGTCTGACATAGGTGCATCGGTTGGCTTCCGGTTAGCCGTCATGCATCCGGAACGCGTGACCGCGATGATCATCCAAAACGGCGGTGCCCATGTTGAAGCTCTAAATAAGGAGTTCGCAAAGGGATTATTTGACTATTGGGAAGATCGCACCGACAAGAATGCTCAAGTTTTACGCGACTGGCTTCTGACGATTGAAGGAACCAAGTGGCACTATCTGCATGGCGTTAGCGATCCATTGAAGATCAGCCCCGACAATTGGGTGATCGACCAGGCTTATCAGGACCGACCAGGAAACAAGGAAATCCAACTTTCGATCCTCTACAACGCAAAAAGGGATCTGGATGTCTATGCCGACTGGCACGAGTATTTCCGTAAACAACGGCCGCCCACGCTGATCACTTGGGGCAAGAACGACGGAATCTTCACGGTGGAGGGTGCTGAACTCCTTAAAAGAGATATTCCCAGCGCGGAGCTCCATCTTCTCGACACGGGCCATTTCGCGTTGGAAGAAGAAGTGGATCGGATTGGGTCGTTGATGCATGAGTTTCTCGACCGCACAATAGACACAAAAACGCGCAAAGCTGCATCCGTCCAACTTTGACGAGGGTTGCCACGGTTTCTGTTCCGATCGTGGCAGAGACATGCGCACGCAGAGGAGCTGGCTTTTCGCGATTTCTCCAGCTTGTTCCTGGTGAAGGAGAATCGCAGACAACTGGGAAACTCTGCGTGTTGCATGCACGAAAATGCAAAACGGAATTAGAGGAGAAATGATGGCACGCATTGTTCGCTTCCGCGAATATGGTGATGCAAGCGTCCTGAAAATCGAGAGTCTGGATGTTCCGCCGCCATCTGCCGACGAAGTCCAGATCGATGTAAAGAGCATCGGCTTGAATCGAGCGGAGGTCATGTTCCGCACGCACGCTTATATGCAAGAGGCTCAATTTCCCAGTCGCCTCGGTTTCGAAGCTGCGGGTATCGTCAAAACGGTCGGTACATCCATCGCCAGCTTCAAGAAAGGCGATGTTGTCAGTTTGATTCCGCCAACCGATGTAGCCCGGTGGGGCACATATGGAGAATTGGCCAATGTGCCCGCTCGCAATCTCGTCAAACATCCACGGAATATCTCTTTTGAAGAGGCGGCAGCTTCGTGGATGCAGTATGTCACTGCATGGGGCGCCCTCATTGTGGGCGCTACAGTCATCGCAACCACTCGGACCCGGGCCAAGAGGCAAGCGCTCATGGACCATGGAGCAGATCATGTTGTCGTGACGGATGAGGAGAATCTCGTCGCACGAGTCATGGAGATCACTCGCGGTGTCGGCGCGCGGGTTGTGTTCGATCCAGTCGGTGGTCCGTCCTTCATTCCCCTCACCGATAGCATGGCGCGAGGCGGCATCTTGCTCGAATATGGCGCGCTCAGCCCGGAGCCGACGCCGTTTCCTCTGTTCACAGTACTGGGCAAGAGCTTGACCTTGAAGGGGTATCTGAACGGAGAGATCACGAACGACGACGCTGCCCTAGAGCGTGCAAAAGCATTCATTACCAGCGGGCTCGCTTCGGGGCAGCTGAAGCCCGTCATCGCACGCACTTTCCCTCTTGAACAGATCCAAGAAGCGACGCGCTTCCTCGAATCCAATGCTCAGATTGGCAAGGTAGTCGTCAATGTCTGATTGCAATGATTTGATTCAATGCCAAAACCTATAGTGTCACAACAACAAAGCGCAAAACATCTCGCTGCGCGAGCCGTAATGGCATATCGTGCGGGATTCCCAACCGCGCTGCTTTCGGTTACTAATAGCAGCGAGCACCCCAGCGGTATCGTATGCGACTGGAAGGGCCTGCGTGACTCGTTTCACAATGACGAGAAGCTGCTAAGCAGAGCCTTCGCCTTCATCTACGTCGGATCGATCGTGGACCAGGCAATCAGTGATCCCATTTCGGATGAGTTGCACAAAGAACTCGCATCCGACATGTCGAGTGAGCTTGAAGCGCGGCAAACTGCAGTCGATTGGGGCCTCGCCAAGGCAGTGAAAGACACTGATCCCTACGCGCATACCGGGTACAAATTGGCCTCGCGGCTTCTGCGGATGGATAAACCGCTGATCGAATCTCTCGCTCGCGAGTTGACGTCCCAAGGCACGATTGAAGGCGACGCTCTAAAGAAGTGGTTGGACGGCAATGCAAGCCCGCTCAATTTTGATGAATTGGAAACAATTACGACGTACTGAAAACAACATTCACCGGAGTACGGTTCCTTATGTGGAGGCACGTACTAACTTTGACAAGGCTTGTCACGGTTTCCGTTCCAATCGTGGCAGAGAATGCGCACGCGGAGGAGCTGGATTTTCGCGATTTCTCCACCTTGTTCCTAGTGAAGGAGAATCGCAGACAACTGGGAAACTCTGCGTGTTGCATTCCTTTTATAAAGGTCAGCTTAACATTGCAAGTCTTTGCAATGCACGAACGGAGCGAAAGAGGAGTGCAATGCTAAAACTTGAATCTGGCGATCGAATTGAACTGTTCTACGAAG
>WNGC01005048.1_pt1 | contig 11463 bp, 15 predicted proteins | sample 5400051 | NCBI WGS metagenome assembly WNGC01 (sample SAMN13153368, study PRJNA577476) | soil metagenome | isolation source: 20 cm soil or saprolite under grassland replicate 2 | place: USA:California | collected 2016-06-15 | reverse complement strand
ATGCACACGAAGAGCGAGAGGGTCACGCACGATGAATCGATTGCATGGAAAGGTTGCGGTCGTGACAGGAGGCAACGCGGGTATCGGTGAAGCGATCGCGAAAGCCTTTGCGCGCGAAGGGGCATCGGTCGTGATCACGGGAAGACGGCAAGAGCAGCTGGACCGGGTCGTGAGCGACATTGTGAAGGAGCATGCTAAGGCTTTTGCCGTTGCCGGATCGGTCACAGATGAACCCCATGTCCAGGAGACGGTACGCAGGACTGTGCAGCAGTTCGGGCGGCTCGATATCCTCGTCAACAATGCCGGAGTAGGGGACTTTGGGAAGTGCCTGCATGAGATCGATGATGCAACCTGGGCGCAGGTCATCGACGTCAACCTGACCGGGGTATTCCGTATGACGCGAGCTGTCCTGCCGCAGATGTTAAAACAGGAGAAGGGAGCGATCGTCAATATCTCCTCCATTGCGAGCTTGGTTGGGATTCCCACATTGCCGGCTTATGCCGCCTCCAAGGGGGGCCTCGATGCCTTGACCAGAGCCCTCGCGAGCGACTATGCGAAGGAGGGCATTCGCTGTAACGTCGTGAATCCAGGGCTCATTGATACGCCGATGGCTGCTCCGCTGATGAGCAACCCCGAACAACTGGACCCCATTCTCTCGCACTATCCGATCCGCCGAGCCGGGAAACCAGAAGAGGTGGCCAGTATGGTTCTCTATCTGGCCTCCGATGAGGCAGCCTGGGTCACGGGTGGGACTTTTCCTATTGATGGGGGGATGACTATCTCGTGAGCAGGCGTCCCCTGCGGATGGGGAAGGTCACCGTCGCGGCGATGGGTGCCTGTCATTTGGCCCAAAGAGGAAGCAGAAGTCGCGACTTCTCGAACCCATGGATATCAATGCACATACCCAGTTCTGCGGTGTAATCGGCAACCCCGTCGAGCATTCGCTCTCACCTGCGATTCACAATGCCGCATTTCAGAAACTCAAGCTGAACTTCGTGTATCTGGCGTTCCGCGTGGATGCGATCGGCGATGCGATGAAGGGTCTTCGCGCCCTGGGAAACTTTCGCGGCGCTAGCGTGACCATCCCTCACAAAATGGCGGCCGTTCCGTTTCTTGACTCTGTCGAGCCGACCGCACGTCATATCGGCGCGATCAATACCATTGTGGCTGCTGGCGGGACCCTCGCAGGTTATAACACCGATGCGACCGGTGCCTTGCGCGCTCTTCGTGAGGGTGGCGTTGCCTTGAAAGGAAAGCGGGTAATCATGCTCGGGTCCGGAGGCGCCGCGCGCGCGATTGCCTTCGCGCTTGGAACAGAGGCTGGAATTGACCGGTTGACCATACTCGGAATCGATGGCCAGGAACGTGCAGCCTTGGTCCGAGATCTCCGGTCAAAGACAGGGATGACAGTACAGGAATCGCCTCTTGATGAGGGAACGTTGCAGAAGGTTCTGCCTGATACTCATGTGCTGATCCACTGCACACCGATGGGTATGTCGCCAAAAGTACAGGAGACCTCTGTGCCCGCGACGTTGCTCCATGCGGGATTAACGGTTATGGATATCGTCTACAACCCTCGTGACACCCGGTTGCTGAAGGATGCCAAGGCGGCAGGTTGTCACACGATTCCCGGGCTCGAGATGTTCCTTCATCAAGCCGCGGCGCAGTTCGAGCTCTGGACCAATCAGGCTGCTCCAGCCGACGTCATGCGCGCCGTCCTGGAAACACAATTCTCATGAACATCGTGCTGATTGGCTATCGGGGGACCGGCAAGAGTGCTGTGGGCAGGCTGCTTGCGGCGAGATTGGGACGAGAACTCGTGTCAACCGATGCGGAGATTGTCAGGCGTGCGCAACGTACAATTCAGGAGATCGTCGCGCAACAGGGGTGGGATTACTTTCGCGATCTGGAGTCCGATATCTGTAGGGAGTTTGGCGGCCGTGACCAGCTTGTGATCGATACCGGAGGCGGAGCCATTCTTCGCGCGCAGAATGTTGAGAAGTTGAAGAAAAATGGCACTGTGTTCTGGCTGACGGCCTCTGTTGAGACAATCACGAAACGAATCGGCAGTGACAACGAGCGCCCTTCGTTGACTGGGAGCAAGTCGTTCGTCGATGAAGTTCAGGACGTGTTGCGGGAGCGGGTGCCCAAATATCAGACGGCCGCCGACCACATCATCGCGACCGACAATCAATCAATCAATCAGCTGGTTGAGACGCTACTCAGGCTGGTGTGAGCGTGTTCGATCACTGCCCTGCCACGTCAGTATGAGCCAATGCGATCGCTCCGTCCTTGACATGGTCTCCTTCGAAGTGCTTGAAATAACCAAGAGCGCCCGTAGCTCAATTGGATAGAGCATCGGACTTCGGATCCGAGGGTTGGGGGTTCAAGTCCCTCCGGGCGCACCACTCTATCCCCATCCGCTGAAAGCCTCAGGATAGAATCATTGAAGTATCAGTAGCTTATAATTAATCTGCATGGCTCTTTCGAGGGGCTGATCCCCCCACCAAAGCTCCATAGATTTCTCGTGACTCCTGCAATACTTTATTATCAAAAGGCAAGATCCACGGGGTATCTGAATGGTGCTATGCTATAGGCACGATTGTGTGAGACCAGCGGAGGATACTCGGGCGCTGGACGTGGCATGCATGAGACGAGGCATTGCCCCTGTTGTGGACGCTGGTTGACGAAGGGGGATCCCACGACACCCTGGGTCTGTTCTTGCGGATGGCTGAGTGGAATTGGATAAGAGCACAGTCACCAAGAGGAGGGGCGCATCATGAATCATGCAGTCCTCCATGATGTCAGGGCTGGTTTTTTTCTGATGGTGTGCTTGGCCATGTTGGCCTTCATATGTGCTGTGGCGGCGTTAAGTACCGTGATGCGTCCGGCTAGGTGGATTGATCGCAAGCCAGCCCAGCTCTAAACTGTTTCCTCGCTTGGCCACTTTTCGCGGTTGGTGACAGAGGGCCACCGTTTCTTCAACTAGCGCGTCTATCCTCGAGCGCTACCTCCAACAGCCTGACAATTCAAGTAAAATGGCTACGGGCCGCGGGTGAACCTCATCTTTTCATTCAGGTGCTATATTTGTCCTATAGTCGAAATGTTATTCCTAGGATGGGGGAACAATCATGATCGGAATTCCAATGAAAACAGGTGTCGTGGCAGCAATGGGGCTCGTCCTGTTGATTGGTCAGGGCTGTAGCATGAAATGGCTACAGTCTGACGGAGAGACTGGAACAGGGTCTGCGCAAAACGGTGCGAATCCAAACTTTCCTGGAATGGCCCCAGGTAGTTCAGGGAAAGGGCTGAGCGGTTTCTCTCAGAATCCCTCGGAAGAGCGTCTGGGAAAGGGCGGCGATATCGCATCGCTTTCCTCCTCTGGGATGAGTGCCCGTCAACGTGCGGAAATAACCAAAGAGGAAAAGGCTGCCATCGAAGCCGGCCTACAGGACGTATTTTTTGGATATGATCAGTGGATCCTTTCCGATGCCGGAATGGAGGCCTTGAACCGCGACGCACAGTGGCTGAAGGACCATCCTGGAGCGCTGATGAAGGTCGAAGGTCATTGTGACGAACGGGGCACCGCCGACTACAACATCGTGTTGGGGGATAAGCGAGCCAAGGCTGCGCGCAGTTATCTAATCGAGTCGGGTGTAGTTCCCAAACAGGTCGCGACCGTGTCGTACGGCAAGGCGCGCCCTTTCTGCAAGGACCCTGCTGAATCCTGCTATCAGCAGAATCGTCGTGGGCACGTACTGTTGAATATGAAAAAGTAACATAACGACTCACGGCCTCCAAGGAACCCCCGCCGCTCTCAATGCGAGCCCGGGGTTCCTTTTTTTATTTGGGGATGAAGTAGGCATGGCTCTTGTCAAGAATCAGCGGGATTCGATTATGAGGCATCCTCAGCCTCGCATGATCAAAGAGGAGCCTCTTATGGAGAAGCGTCAACAGCCCCGTTTTACATCACAGTTCAGAAGCATCTTTTCTGGCGAGCGGCGAGAAGGCCAAGGTCGGACGCTGGACCTCTCTGCCGGAGGCTGTAAGATCGAAACGGATTTACCGGTTGTCGCGGGGGAATTGTTTGAGTGCCGCATCTATGTCCCTGGACTTGACTGGCCTTTGCGGATCGATGAAACCCAAGTGCGGTGGGTCAAGTCCAATACATTTGGGATCCAGTTCATGAAAATTAAACCCGATGAAGAGGCAAAACTCAAGCGGGTCATTGCCAGTCTCAACGAAGAACTTCAGGCGTAGCCTTCCTCATTCCCACTTTCCTCCTTTAGATTCAGATGGCTTGGATGCCCCGCCTGCATCTTAGGTGTGGGAGTACTGCGTTGGCTCGCGCATGTGTTTGGCGCCTGTGGCGACTGGGTATAAGACAGTGGTAGAATTTTACTAAAGTTGAACCTTCCGCGACTCATCCTCTGACCAATGGTGCAGAGATCTACCCTATGCCACAAACCGCATTTCCAACACAGACTAGATTCAGTATTGCAACAGTAGCTGGCGGGTGCTTCTGGTGCCTCGAGGCGGTCTATGACCAGATGAAAGGTGTGGTAGCGGTCGAGTCTGGCTACATGGGTGGTCAAGAAGATCATCCGACCTATGAAGCTGTGTGTAGCGGCAGGACTGGTCACGCAGAAGCGGTCCGTATCACGTTCGATCCCACCGTCATCAGCTATCGTGAGTTGCTTGAAGTGTTGTTTGTCATCCACGATCCTACGACCCTCAATCGGCAAGGGCACGATGTTGGGACTCAATACCGGTCGGCAGTTTTCTACCATGCACCTGAGCAGAAACAGATTGCCGAGGAGGTGATCGCAGCCGTGACAAAAGAGAAGTTCTATGTCAATCCGATCGTGACGGAAATCACTCCTGCCGGGACCTGGTACGAAGCCGAGTCCTATCACCAAGAATATTTTGCGCGGAATCCCTTTCAGGGCTACTGTACGGCTGTCATCGAGCCGAAAGTGGTCAAGTTTCGCAAGCAATTTGTTTCGAACTTGAAGACGTAGCCTTGCCCTGTGTTTTTCGATGCATCCAGAAAATTCGTCAATAAGGATCTCTATCCTTTGATGAGAAGATGCGCGAGATCGTGATGTACGGGATGGCGGGTGCTCGCATCGGTTCCAGGCCGCACGATGTGGGCGGTCCTGAAACCTGTCATCGCGGCGGCATCTAGTTCGCCTTCCGCGTCCGACAGAAAGAGAATGTGATGGGGAGGCAGACCGATTTGCGCGCTGATCAATCGGTAGCTGGACGTTGTCTTTTTCTCGCCAACGCTGGTATCGAAAAAGTGCTCAAACAACGATGTCACATCTCCGACGTTGGTGTGTCCGAAAAGGAGCCGCTGTGCCTGTTCCGAACCAGAGGAGTAAATTCCTAGGCGGATGCCGCTTGCTCGCCATTCTGTTAATGCCGGCAGGACATCGCTATAGAGTTCCGGCACAAACTTCCGCTGTCGATAACCTTCGTCCCAGATTATTCCTTGTAACGCCTTGAGGCACGCGAGTTTTCTGTCCTGATCGATCCAGCCGTTCAGTATGACGGGCAGCTCCTCGTACGCAGGGCGTGTACCTGTTTCGTGCTCAAGGGCATCCTGACATACCGTGGTCCATTGGAGCACATCAGGGTCGTACCGTCGCTCATGGAGGAAGGACGCGAGACGGTTTTTTGCAAATGGGAAGAGGATCTCGCGGACAAAGGTTACCGAAATGAGAGTGCCTTCGAGGTCCATGAGCACGTATCGAACCATGCGGCGGCTACCAGCGATACCGTTGATCAATTCCGGAATTCGTATATTGCGGGATCCAGCCAGCTTGATCGGTGAAGAGACGAATCGCGCACACCTTTGGGGGGTCGCCTAAGTCGAACCAATGTTTTGTGTTGGCTGGGACAGAAATGAGATCGCCCCGTTCGCACAATAGGGCAAAGACATCATCGTCGAGCCCTTCCTTGTGGAACCAAAAAAATCCTTGGCCTTCGACAAAGATACGCACTTCATCTTCGCTGTGAGTGTGCTCCCGGGTAAATTTTTCACGAATTCCTTCCAGATTCTGCGTCTGTCCATCCACCCGTATCACATCCGCTGTCTGGTAGCCGCCTTTGTTTATGAATGGCTTGAGCAAGTAGTCGTAGGCGGCGAGGACCTGCTCGTCCGTGGCTCTGGAAGGTAGGTGTCTGTCCGGGGACCATCGTTCATGGACGATGCCTTGCATGTCGAGAAATTGCCGGAGGGCTGAAGGATCCTGGAGGGTCATGTTCTTACCTGGTATTCGTAGAGTGGCCATACACTGTCACCTCTCGTTGGCATTGGAGAAGATATTCTAAGACCTCGAGATGTCGTTTGGCCTCGGGTATGTCCTTGCCCCAGACATAGAGGCCGTGTCCTGCCAGCAAAAACCCATAGCAGGGCCCCTCTCTCAAAAGGGAACGTTCCACGTGCGTCGACAATGTTTGCATATCCTGAGAGTTCAGAAAGACCGGCAAAGAGATTCTTGCTTCGTGGGTATCGATGCCATTCAACCCTTTCAGCAATTCCCACCCAGCGAGAAGTACTTGTCCTTCATCGCGAGCTAGCTGCGAGAGCAACGCTGCTGGGAGCGAGTGCGTGTGAAGCACAGCTCCGGCTCCCATCGTGCGATAGAGAAGCAGATGGAGAGGGGTTTCGGCTGAAGGTTTCAGTCCCTTTGCATCAATAGGCCTGCCATGTTGGTCGACGGCGAGGATGTGCTCGACACAAATCGCGCTCTTGTCTACTCCTGAACATGTAATCGCGCAGTATGCGGGGGCTGCGATGTCCGGTAACCGTACACTATAGTTGGTGCTTGTAGCAGGAGCCCAGCCCATACGAGACGCCCACCGGGCTGTCTGGACCAGTTGGTCGGCGACCATCTTGAATTCAGGATAGTGTGCCATGGTTCACAATTTACCGGCCAAAGTAGGACTTTTTGTATAGCGAATTCCGGAGTTCAACGCAATGGCGGATTCGCCAGGGGTTACACGATGATTGGGGCGATATCCGGCCGTTCGTCAGATGCCGCTGATCTCATAACGATTCGGCATACTTGTGAGGCTCATGAGAGTGGAGCAGGGTCTTGATCTAACCAGGCGTCTTCCTCCCCTTCCGTCTGGTCGGATGCGTGCAGACCCACGAAGTCGAAAAGCCGTCGGTCCAGCAGAAGCGGCGGCGTCACGTTCGACAGGGCGGCGAAGATGCTGTCTGTACAGCCAGACGACTGTCTCTCCCATCCGCGCAAAAATTCCCTTATCTGTTTCCACTTGAGCTTCATTTGTGTGCCACAGAGATCGCAGGGGATAATGGGAAACGCGCGGGGTTCTGCATACCGAACGAGATCGCTTTCCCGCACAGCAGCCACGGGCAAATGACCACATGCCGGCCGTCTTTCGAGCGTAATTTCAGCGGTATCGTCTTGAGCTTGCTGGAATAGAATAAATTCAGGAACAAGGTTTCAACAATGTCATCGCGGTGGTGCCCCAATGCGATCTTGGTCACGCCCAATTCCGTGGCGACGCGATAAAGGATGCCACGATGGAGTCGGGAACAGAGCGAACAGGTGGTCTCCACTTCAGGGATGAACCGCTTGACGATTGAGTAGGTATTCCGTTCCTCGATATGAAATGGCATTCCTATATGTGAGAGATAGTCGGGAAGTACATGGCAGGAAACCTGGGCTGCTTTTGATCCAAGTTCACCGCGGCAAGATCGAAGTGAATCGGAGCAGGCCGTTGCAAGACCAACAATAAGTCGAGCAGAGCATAGCTGTCTTTCCCGCCTGATAGGCAGACCATGATCTTGTCGCCATCTGTGATGAGACCATATTCGCAAATGGTCTCCCCAGTAAGCGAAGGAGCTTGATCTGAAGCTGTTCCGTGGCTTCATCCAGTTTTATGGATGGACGTGACGAGCTTAAACTTCAGTCAGTCCTGTTCGTGTGCACGGGGAACATCTTTAGGAGTGTGACGGCAGAATACGCACTCAAGGCGAGATTCGGTCCCGGCACGTCCTGTCTCGTCAGCTCGGCCGGGATCGACGCGAAGCCTCAGCCGATACATGACTGGGTCGAGACCCGATTACGCGAGAAGGGAGCTGATCCGACCAGACATGTCCCACGACAACTGACCAAGGAGCTGGTCGAGGCTGCTGATCTTGTCATTGCAATGGGAAGAAACCACCAAGTCTTCATTCGGGAGCAATTTGGACGTGATGTTCCTCTGTTTAATCAAGTCTGTCTTGGCCACAATCAGCCGATTCTTGATCTGCACGAAGTGATTCCGGACTGGGAGACCAATCCTGAGCGGGCGCGCACCTACGTGTGGTCTGTGATCGATGTCATCTGGGCCACGGCACCGTCCCTTCTTTCTCGCCTCCGTTAGCCCGGCTTTGCGACACCTATTGCCTGTGCCGGTTCATTCTTGGACTCCATCGGACATTTTTTCTCCACTTATGGGAGGAGTCAACGGAAAAGTCTCCTAAATCGGGGCAATGTTGAGGCTCGTGCTATAATTTTGCAGTACCTTTTGCAGGTTGATGCAGGTTGATTGCGCGGTCCATGGTATCGATGCACCCATCACGGGCCCCGGTCATGACGACAGCTGAGCAGCAGGAGTCCGAGCCAGCTTGGGCGGCGTGGTCCACTGAGCAGCTCCTGGACCTCCCGATGAACCAACTCGGGGTCAGCCTGGCGGGGGCCTTCCTGTCCGACCGGATCCAGCAACTCTACGCCGAACTGGCGGCCCGCCAGCTCCGTTTCCGGCCCCACGTGTGGGTGTCGAACGAATGGTTTACGCCGGATGGGGTGCCCGGGATTGCCGTGCCGTTCTACCTGGCCCATCCGCGGCTGGCGAAACTGGAACTGGAGCAGATGCTCGAGGTGGAGGGGGGGACCCCGGAGTGGTGCATGCGCATTTTGCGGCATGAGGCCGGGCACGCCCTGGAAAATGCGTACCGCCTCCGCCGGCTCCGCCGTCGGCAAGAGGTCTTTGGGCGCTCCTCCGAGCCCTATCCCAAATATTACAGTCCCCGGCCCTATAGTCGGAGCTTCGTGCGGCATCTCGACGTGTGGTATGCGCAAAGCCATCCGGATGAAGACTTTGCGGAGACCTTCGCGGTCTGGCTCCCCCCCGATGCGACCTGGGCCGACCGCTACAAGGGCTGGCCGGTGCTCAAGAAGCTGCAGTATGTCGAGGGGCTGATGCAGGGGCTGGTGGAGGTGCCGCCCCCGGTGGTCACGCGCGAGGAGATCGATCCGCTGTCGGCGCTGAAGAAGACGCTGCGCGAGCACTATGCGCACAAGCGCCGCCACTATGGGACGGCCCGCCCGTCCTTGTACGATCCGGACCTCAAGCGGCTGTTTTCCGACGCGCCGGCCCATGCGGCGCACCAGAGCGCCGCCACCTTCTTGAACCGGTTTCGCAAAGAGGTGCGCCGCAAAGTGGCCGCCTGGACCGGCGAATATCAATATACGATCGATCAGGTCCTGGAGGACATGATTGAGCGGTGCCGCCAGCTGCACCTGCGCCTGCCGCTGGCGGAAGAGCAGGCGAAGTTGGATTTCACGATTTTGCTGACGGTCCACACGATGAACTACTTGCGGAGCGGGCGGCATCGGGTGGCGGTATGAAGCGGCTCCGCATTCTCGTGTTGATGCACGAAGATCTGGTCCCGCCGGAGCCCCTCACGGGGCAGGACGTGAGCGGCGCCGAGTGGAAGACGGAATATGATGTGGTCTCCACGCTCCGCAAGCTCGGGCATGCGGTCACGCCGCTGGGGGTCAAGAGCGATCTCGGGGTGCTGCGCGCGGCGATCGAAGAGGGGAAGCCGCACATCGCCTTCAATCTCCTCGAAGAGTTCGATGGGGTGGCGGTGTACGACCAGAACGTCGTGTCGTATCTCGAACTGCTGCACGTGCCCTATACCGGCTGTAACCCGCGGGGGCTCATGCTGGCGCGCGACAAAGTCCTGGCCAAGAAGCTGTTCTCGTTCCATCGCATCCCGTTCCCCGATTTCATGGTGGTGCCGCAGGGGCGGACCGTCAAGCGGCCCCAGTGGCTGCCCTTTCCGCTCATCGTCAAATCGGTGACCGAAGAGGCGTCGCTCGGGATCTCGCAGGCGTCCATTGTCCAGGATGAGGAGAAACTCAAGGAGCGCGTCGCCTTCATCCACGCGAGCGTCGGGACCGGCGCCCTCATCGAGCAGTACATCGAAGGGCGCGAACTCTATGTGGGGGTGCTGGGCAATGGGCATGTCCAGGTGTTGCCGGTGTGGGAGCTGCTCATGGACCAGCTGCCGGAGGACGCCCGCCGGATTGCGACCGAACGCGTCAAATGGAGTCGGACGTATCAAGCCAAGTATGGGATTCGCTCCGGGGAAGCCCGCAATCTGCCGGAGGGGAAAGCCGCGGAGATTCAACATCTCGCGAAGCGGGTCTATCGCGCCCTCGGCCTGAGCGGCTATGCCCGGATCGACGTGCGCATGGACGCGGGGGGGCAGGTGTATGTGCTGGAAGCCAATCCGAATCCCCAAATCGCGCACGACGAAGATTTTGCGGATTCGGCCGAGAAAGCCGGCTATAGCTATCAAGAGCTGTTGCAAGAACTGCTGCACATCGGGCTTCGCCGGCGGCCGGCCACCTCGACCCCGAAGAAACCGTCACCATCGCCAACGTGAAGCTGTACGATGAGTTGCTTCAGTGTGACGAGAGTGAGAGAAAACCGGGACATTCAATTTTCGCCTGTGGAATGAGAAGCGGGGGCGAAGAGAGTAGGGTAGCCTACTGATCCTCGTGTGCACGCGACTTTCTAACCCGCCACCCACCGGCAGATTTGTTTCGCCCGCCCAACCCTCCGATCGCTTCGCAATCGATTTCTCGAGACGTACCCTTAGCCCTGGCGAAGGCCGTCCAATTCACTCTACCTCTCTTGAAAGGAGTGGCCGAGGCTGCCCTTGACTGCGCGCATTCTCCAAATCCCTTATTTCCTTTTGAGGGGTAGCCTGGTCGATCCTCAATTGCGCGCGTCGAACGAGCACTGTCTCATCGTGCGCGTTCCGCGAGCAGGAGGACGACCAGGCTACCCCTCTTCTTCCTCTGAGTGACAAGGTTTCCCCGCATCAGTATAATGCGCAGCCTATGTCTACTGTGAATCCTGCTGCACCGAAACAGCCACTGGCATTGCCGGATCCTATCCTCGTGGCTGCTGTGGTCGAGGCGTTGCTTCCTTTCAAGGGGCAATTCAAGACACTCACGCCTTTAGCAGGAGATGCCTCCAACCGCCGATATTTTCGCATCGAGGCGATTGAAAGCGCCGCTCGCTCTGTGATTCTCATGCAGTTGGCCGAGCCTGAGGCCTTCAAGCAATCGGAAGAAGCCGTTAGCTGGGCGGCTCATCAGGTCGCCGAATTACCGTTTCTGAACATCCTCTCCCATTTATCCAAAG
>WNGC01002400.1_pt1 | contig 11463 bp, 13 predicted proteins | sample 5400051 | NCBI WGS metagenome assembly WNGC01 (sample SAMN13153368, study PRJNA577476) | soil metagenome | isolation source: 20 cm soil or saprolite under grassland replicate 2 | place: USA:California | collected 2016-06-15 | reverse complement strand
CGCAACACGAACTTCCCACCGTGATCGGCTCCGTCCTTGGCGCTCAGACCCTGCTCGGACTCGTCGTCTTTCTCGCTGTCATAGGCCTCGCGATCGCTCGACCGAAGGGTCTCAACGAGGCGTGGCCTGCGGCCGGGGGCGTTGCCGCTTTGCTCGCCATCGGCCTGCTCTCACCAGCCGACCTCGTAGGTGCGGCCCGCGAGACGGCCGGCGTCCTGCTCTTCCTGTTGGGGATGATGCTGCTCTCGACGGCGTGAGGGGATTCAGAAAATGGACATCAAAAGAAGTGGTTCACGGCCTTCCGGCAAGGGACCGGCCGAGTATTTTACCGGCACTGTGCGCATTGATCCCCTATTCGAGGCACACAATCCGGCACGCGCGCTCGGCGCCAGTGTCACGTTCGAGCCCGGCGCTCGGACAGCATGGCACACCCACCCGCTGGGCCAAACCCTGATCGTGACAGCTGGGTGCGGCCTGGCACAGTGCTGGGGAGGCCCGATCGAGGAAATTCGGCCGGGGGACGTGGTCTGGATCCCGCCCGGCGAGAAGCACTGGCACGGCGCCACGCCGACCACGGCCATGACGCATATCGCCATTCAGGAACAGCACGACGGCAAGACCGCCGACTGGATGGAAAAGGTTAGCGACGAACAATACCAAGCCGGACTAAGGCCCGATAAAAGGAAATAATCATGAGCAAAGTCCGGTTTCGCGAGTGAGACTATAACCGGAGGTAAGCCGCTATGCGCGCAACTGTCATGTTCGGCGCCGGCAACGTCCGTATCGAGGCCGTCCCCGACGCCCGCCTGATCGAAACCACCGACGCCCTCGTCGTCGTCACGCGCGCCGCCATCTGCGGCAGCGATCTCTGGCCGTACAAGACGATGGAACACAGCGAGACCGGCCGCCGGATGGGACATGAGGCCGTCGGCGTCGTCGAAACCGTCGGCGCCGATGTCCGCACCCTGAAAGTCGGCGATGTCGTCGTCATGCCTTTCGCGTACTCTGACGGCACCTGCATCTTCTGCCACGAGGGACTTCACACGTCGTGCATCCACGGAGGGTTCTTCGGCGCGGGTGACGTCAACGGAGCACAGGCCGAAGCGGTGCGTGTCCCCCAGGCAGACGGAACGCTCGTCGTCCTGCCGGCCGGCAAAGACGACGCGCTGATGCCCTCGCTTCTGACTCTTTCAGATGTGATGGCGACAGGCCATCATGCAGCGGTCGCTGCCAAAGTTGGCCCTGGGAGGACAGCGGCCGTTGTCGGAGACGGCGCCGTCGGTTTGTGCGGTGTAATTGCCGCCCGGCGCCTCGGCGCTGAGCAGATCATCCTCCTGGGCCGTCATCCCAACCGGATCGCACTCGCGAGAGAGTTCGGCGCAACAGACGTTGTCAGCGAGCGCGGCGACAAGGCGGTTGAGCGCGTGCGCGAGCTCACCGACGGCTTCGGCGTCCACTCCGTCCTCGAGTGCGTCGGCCTCGAGCAGTCGATGCTCACGGCGCTCAGCATCGCGCGCCCGGGTGGCGCAGTCGGCCGCGTTGGTGTTCCCCAGGACGAGACAATGCCCGCGTCGCGGCCGGCATTTTACAACAACGTCACCGTGAGCGGCGGACCCGCGCCGGCCCGCGCGTACATTGACGAGCTGCTGCCGGACGTCCTCGAAGGCCGGATCGAACCTGGTCGAGTCTTCGATCGGGTCGTGCGCCTCGACGAGGTGCCTGACGGCTACCGGGCGATGAACGAACGGGAAGCGATCAAGGTCCTGATCGGGTTCTGAAGCGCCGGCTCTGAACATGAGCCGCAGCTCAGACCGACCACACCTGGGCCGCCAGCAGGAAGAGAGCCAACCGCAGAGCGATGAACAGCCTGGCGCGCCCGGAGGGATTCGAACCCCCGGCCCGCTGCTTCGAAGGCAGCTGCTCTATCCCCTGAGCTACGGGCGCGCAAAACCCACTCTACCACACGACCCGCCCCCCTCCAAGAGCGCGCGGTCCCGTAAAAATCACAACCGGAAAGGCGAAACCGGCCGGTTGGTGGAATCCTCACCATGCCGGGCGTATATCCTGGACTGAGTTCCGGGGAGCATTGATCAGGGGTGAATAAATGGACACGAAGTTGATCTTCGAGAAAGAGCGGGAGACCAAGAATACGATCCGGTACCAGGAGAAGCCGGCCGAGGGCCAGCCGCCGATTATCGGGACGCTCTACGTGGCGAAATTCTGGGCCGCCGGCGCCGAACGGGTCACCGTGACGCTGAGCAAGGAAGGCTAGGCCGGAGGTCAACCGCATGACGGGAGCAGCGTCGGAAGGGACCGCGATCCGCGGGCCGCGGGTCTGGCTTCGGGCATTTACGGGGTTCTACCCGCCGCGGGAGAGCACGGCGTCACAACTCGATCCCGTGGCGAAATTTCTGTTCTCCGCCCGCAGCGTCATCCTCGTCATCTCCGCCCAGGCGGCCATGATTGCGGGGCTGCTGGCCGCGAGCGCCGGCCGGTTCGATGCGGTGGCCTTCGTCCTCGTGCTCATCGGACTCGTGACGGCCCATGCGATCAGCAACCTGAGCAATGATTACTTCGGGCACAGGCGGGGTCACGACACGCCCGACTCGCCCCGGATGCGATACACGATCCACCCCATCGCCAGCGGGCTCCTCGACGGGAAAAGCCTGCTGGTGGGCCTCGGGATCCTCGCGGTCATCGGCGCGGGAGTCGCGCTGTACTTCTGGGCGGTGCGCGGCCCCCTGGCCCTGGGTTTCGCCCTGGCCGGGCTGGCGCTGCTCTATCTGTATGACGCCGCGCCCAGGCCCCTGAAAAGCCTCGGCCTCGGGGAGATCGCCGCGTTCATCGTCTGGGGACCCCTGATGGTGGGGGGCGGGTATTACGTGATTACCGGGCGCCTGTCACCAACGCCGTTCCTCGTGTCGGTGCCGTACGGGCTCGGGGTGATGTCCATCCTCATCGGCAAGCACATCGACCAGGCGGAGTTCGACCGAAGCCACGGTCAGCGCACGCTGCCGGTGGCGTTGGGCGAGCACCGCGCGCGGACGCTCAACCGGGCGATCATCGCGGCGATGTACGTCGTGGTGGCGGCGCTCATCGCGGGGGGAAGGCTCACCCCGTTCGCCGCGCTCGTCGTCCTCGCTCTGCCGAGAGCCGGCCGCGCCCTCTCCGTAACGGCCCGGCCCAAACCCGCCGCACCACCGCCGGGGTATGTCGGGTGGCCCCTCTGGTACCACCGGGTGTCCCTTGTCCACAACCGCCTATTCGGCTGGACGTATATCGCCGGGCTCGCCGCCGGCGCAATCGCCGCCGGAGCGCGTCCGGGCTAACGGGCGATCCGAATCGAAGAGTGCGCCCTCGTACCGAGACCACAGCCGCGGGTCGAGCCCGCCTCGGCCGCGGATAGGAGGGAGATTCGTGCGCATATTCAGAGTACAGTCGGAGCAGGCCAAACATCCGGATAATCCGGAGTATTTCAGCGGCACGGTCCGCCAGCAGCGCCTGAACCAGACGAAGGAACCCGGGGGCATCGACCTGGTCGCCGTCTTCTTCGCGCCCGGAGCGCGGACGCGGCCCCATATCCACACGACCGACCAGGTGCTCACCGTGGTCGAGGGCGAGGGGATCGTCGCGACCGAGCAGGAGCGGCGCCTCATCCGGCCGGGAGATATCGTCATCATCCCCGGGGGCCGGTGGCACTGGCACGGCGCCACGCCGGCCTCCGCGATGTGCCACGTCTCCGCGCGGCCCGGCGGCCCTACGAACTGGTCCGCGCCGGTGCGCGACTGGGAGACCTACATGCAGGGCGCCCGGTCTTGACTTCGCAACCACCCACGGGAAATTGTCGAACGCCTGATCACTTTGATCCGGGTATATATATCCCGAGCGCCCCAAGCGCGAAAGCCGCAGAGGTTGGTGCCGCGCCGGGGCGGCAGGGCGAAGTCAAGGATCGAGGACGGGTGGAGGGCGATGCGGAGGCGGGCTTCGGAGGGCGCCGTGCGCGCGGCGACTCGGAGGACCAAGCGCAAGACCTGGGGCGGGGTGAGCCCGATCCCGCATGCCCCGTCCATCCGAGGCGTGCGGTTGTCCAGGAAGCAGGCGCCGGCACCTCCCACGGCGGCGAGGTTTCCAGGTTTTGTCTATAACGGCGGCCCCGTCATCGCCTCCCCGCAGGTCTACACGAGCTTCTGGGGACCGTTGTGGACGCAGGATCAGGCGCACAAGTCCCGCGCCGACAGGCTGAGCCGGTTTCACGCGGACCTGCTCCAGAGCGGCTTCATGAACGTGCTGAGCCAGTACGGCGTGGGGCACGGGGCGGGGGCGGCCGGCGCCTTCGTCCGGGCGACGTTTATCGGCAGTGTGACCGGCACGCTCACCGACCCGGGCATCCAGAATATCATCCAGTCCTCCATCACGGAAGGCGTCCTCCCCGAGCCGACGACTCCATCGATCATCGCGGTCATCATCTACCTCGACGCGACCATCGGCGTGGACGATGCGTCGAATGGGCTGGTGCTCTGCGAGGCGGCCAACGACACGGCGTTCGGCTACCACAACTTTTTCACGACCACCGCGGGCCACCCATTCTACTATGCGATCGTCCCGGCGCTGAGCGATACATGCCTGGCAGAGTCGTGTCCGGGGAACGACGCCGGCTGCTCCCTCCATCTCTCCGAAACACAGGAGCAGCGCCTGACGCAGGTGGCCAGCCACGAGTTCGCGGAGATGACCACCGATCCGCAGTTGAATGCGTGGGTCGATCCCGCGAACGGAGAGAACGGGGACATCTGCAATGGCGAGTCGGACCCTCTCACCGTGGGGGGGAACACCTGGACCGTGCAGCGGATTTACAGCAAGTACGACGATATCAACAGCAGCGGCAGGGTGTTCTGCCTGAGCCAGGCGCAGGATCCCAGGCCGAGGCTGAGCCCGGGCCCCACCGACCGTCCAACCCGCGCCTGATCTCGGCGGCCGGCGCCGTGTTCACCGCGCGCCGCACCGCTCCGGCTGAGAGACTCCGCCCGCGGATCCCCTACGCCCGCCTCTTCCGGGCCACGATCCTCTCGGCCAGCACGGCCGCGTCCTCCGCGACGCCGAGGAAGGTCGCCGACCTGCGTTTGCGCTGGAAATGCACGCCCATGAAGTGCAGCCCTTGAACAACCGTGCTGGAGCCGTCCTGTTGGATGGGGAAACCCAGATCATCGAATGCCGACGGCAACCTGACCCAGCTTGTGTAGTCCGGCCGGAAGCCCGATGTAAAGATGACGGCGCCAAACCCTCTGAGATCCAGGCGCTCTGCAGGGCGTGCGCTGAACGGCGCCGGTACTGGCATCTCAGGCGGCGCGACGCCTCGGACGCCGCAGCTCTTCCGAATGAGCCCGCACAGGTCGGCATACCGGGTGTCGCCAAAGGCAACGGACTCCGCCAGGTCAGGCGCAAAGTGCGCCACGCCGTCTTCGACCCCGATCAGGTGGCCAAGCAGGTTGACGCCCAACATTTGCAGGGTCCGGTAATTGAGGTCGTGGCCTCCCCGACCGCCGCTGGCCTGCGGGTTTGCCCCGAGGCGCGCCCGCGGGGTGGGAAGATCGGCCAGGGTGGTTTCAAAGAACGGTGTCTCAACAGCCCATGCGATGGTGTCCCGGCCTTCGAGCCGCCGGGGAATCCATGGCGCGCGTCCACAGGCGATAAAGGTGTCCCGCCCGGCTTCGGCGATCTCCTCGGCCAGCTGGCAGCCGGTCTGCCCGCTGCCGACCACGAGGACCGGACCCGGCGGAAGGGCCGTGGGGTTCGTGTAGTTCTCGGCGTCGATCACATGGAGCGATGCCGGCAGCTGGGCGGCGGCGGGAGGGCGGTGCGGCTTCTGATATCCGCCCGAGGCGAGCACGACCTGCCGGGCGCGGACCATGCCCGCAGACGTCCGCAGCTGGAAGCCGTCGTCGTCGCCTGTGTCCAGCGCCGAGACATTGACTCCCTCGCGCACCGGCGCCTTGAAGCTGCGCGCGTAGTCCGCGAGATGAGCCACAATGTCATCTCTGGGCATGAAGCCGTCTGGATCCCCACCGCGGTACGGGGCGCCCGGCAGCCGCACCGTCCAGTTGGGAATGACCAGGCAGAAGCTGTCCCAGCGGCCCCGCCACGTCTCGCCCAGCCGACCGCGCTCCAGCACAACATGCTCGATCCCCGCGTGACCAAGCTCGTGGCTGATTGAGAGACCCGCCTGGCCGGCGCCGACGACGGCAACGTCAACGGTTTCCGTCATCATTCCCCCTCCCGGCGATCCGCGCGACGCGCCGGGTCCAGGCCCATCACTTCAAGTCGATGACCGGGTGCAGCTCGACGCCGTTCGGAGCCACGCCCTTCTGTCCATGGATTTCATCGAAGAATAACACCCCGGTCACGGTCGCGAGCGGTCTGCCCGGGATCGGGGCGAAGTGGGTGGTCGAGGGCATCCCGAACCGCTGGATGAACGCCGCCCGGACCCGGGCCATCTGGGCCCGCACCCGAGAACCTTGGGCGCACGCGGGGTCCGGGATCTCGGCGATCATGGTCGCGCCGTCTCGCGGATCCGCGATCACCACGTGGAAGTCGCTGTCGGCCTCCTCCTTGACGAACACGAGCCTGGCCCGGACCGTGTACGTGACTCGCTCGGCCGCCGTCCTGCCGAGCGCGCCCGAGAGCGTCGCCGGCGCCGGCAGGGCCCGGAGCGCGTCGACCTGTCCCTGCCGCGGCGTGAGAGCGACCTGGCCGGCCCCGGAATCCGTGAGCGTCTTGACGCCCCAGCGCCAGGCGCCGCAGCCTGTGTGGGCCGTCTCTCCGGGCGCGGGCGCCATCCAACCGGCCGCCGCCAGGACCAACCCGGCGAAGAAGCACAACACTGAGCGACGCATCGTCCTTCCTCCTGTGTCCGACGTCCACGTCCCTGCTCGGACGCTACAAGGGGATCTCGGCCCAGGTCGTTCCCGTGGCATCCGTGTACAGCGAGTCGAGCTTCACGGCGCGAAAGTCCGGATCGGTGTTGAGCGTGTCGAAGTGGGCGAGCTTGTCGATCTCATACATGAACAGGCGATTGGGAGTGCCGGACGTCATAGACGCATAATACTTGAAGTTTCGGCCGCCGTGCTTTTGAACGACCGTCTTGAGCTTGCGCAGCTCGTCTTTGGCTCTCTCCTTGTGATCAGGGTGGATCTGAAACAGGTAATGAACAATCATCCGCGCACCCCCGGGGTCTGCTTGCCTCAATCGATATGACATGGCGCGCGCGATCTCCTGGCACAGGAGGACGCCTCGGAGCGGGAGAACCCCCTCTACCATCGGACGATGAGCATCTACCGCCGCTACGCCGAAGCGTACGTCAAGGCCGGCCAGGGCCGCTGGAGCCTGCAGCTCATTCCCTGGGTCATGAACGTGTTCGACCGCCAGGGGGCCGCCCCGGGTTCCCTCGTCGACGTGGCGTGCGGCTCCGGGGAGTTCGCCCTCGCCATGGCCCAACGCGGGCTGCGGGTCACCGCGGTGGACCAATCCCCCGAGATGCTCGCGATCGCGCGGCGCAGCGCGAAGGAGAAGGAGATCGCGGTGACCTTCCTCGAGCAGGACATGCGCGACCTCGCGCTCCCTGCGCCCGTCGACGCCGCGACCTGCTTCTATGACAGCCTCAACTACCTGACCACCGACGCGGACTTCAGGCGGGCCCTCAGGGCGGTCGCCGGCGCGCTGCGGCCCGGCGGCCTCTTCCTCTTCGATATGAACACGATCCAGGGGCTGGCGACGCGGTGGGGCAACCGCGTCTGGGTGATCCAGGACAACGAAGAGGCGCTCGAGGTCGACCAGAGCGACTTCGACTACGACGCCGGGATCGCCACGCTCAAGGTCAACGCGTTCCTCCGCCGGGAGCGGGATCTCTACGAGCGGGTGCGGGAGATCCACCGGGAGCGCGGGTATCCGGTGCCGGCGATCGACGCCGAGCTCGGCGCCGCCGGGTTTGAGGTCCTCGGGCGGTGGGCCAGCCCCGAGTTTGCGCAGGTCGCCCCGCAGACCGAACGGGTCTTCTACGCGGCGCGCCGGACGGAGCCGTCAGGCAGGCTCTGAGGCGCCCTCCAGCAGGCTGACGAAGGTGCGGGCGTTCCTTGCCATGTTCCCCCGGACGTGGTTGTTGAACATCGCGAAGAGCCGGCGAACCCGCGCGGCGGAGCGCTCCACGATCTCCGCCCAGGGGCGCAACTCGCTGGCCGTGTACTCGTAGTCATACCGCTCCTCGGTGCTGGCGCCCGCGCGCCCCCACCCGGCCCGGTTGCGGCCGTGGAACCTGATCACCGCCCAGTCCGCGGTCACCGCCTCCAGCGCCGGCATCAGGCGCGGCAGGTCCGGCAGATCCACCATCACGTACGCCAGCCCTTCCCGCGCGAGGAACTCCATCGCGTCCGGGTGCCGCGCCCAGTCGCGGTTCCTGAACTCGACGGCGAGATGGCGGCCGGCGAGCTCGCGCTTCCACCCCAGCATCGCCTCCAGGACGGCGGGGGAGTACGTGGCGCCGGGAGGGAGCTGGAAGAGCACGTAGCCGAGTTTGCCGGCGCGCGCCAGCGGGTCGAGGAACGCCCGGAAGTGATCCCAGCAGGCGTTCAGGAACTCCTCGGGCACGTCCCCCAGGCGCACCTCCGCGGCTTCGCGAAGCCGCTCGGGCAGAAGCGCGGCAAACCCGGGCGGCAGGCGCTGGACCTGCGCCCCGTGGCCGGTGAACAGGCCAAATGCCTTGGCGTGCATGATGAATCCAGGGGGGGTCGCCTCGGCCCATTTCTGGCTGTAGGCGGGCGGCAGCAGGGCGAAGTAGGACGCGTCGACTTCGACCGTAGGAAACTGGGTGGTGTAGTATCGAAGCCGGTCCTCGGCCCGGCGGATGGCGCGAGGATAGAAGTCGCTCTTGATGAACGACTTCTCCGCCCACGAGCAGGTGCCGACGTAGAGGCGCTCCCGGACCGGGGCGGCGGTCGAATCGGGCAGCAGCGAAGTCTGGGAAGCTTCGGGCACGCTATCGCCCGCCGGCGAAGAGATGCAGGACCATGGCGATGTGCTTGATGCCCTCGATGTAATCGGCGATCCGGACGTTTTCGTTGGGCGCGTGGCCGTTGCTGTTGGCGTAGCCAACCCCGGTGCCGATCGTCGGAATGCCCTGCGCGCCGGTGAGCACATGCATGGGACCCGTGCCGGCCATCGTGGGAAACACCAGCGGCTCACGATTGTAGATCCGCCGCGCGGCCTCCGACACGACCTTGACGATGTCGGCGGTCAGGGGTGTCTTGGCCGGCTCCTCGTTGCCGAGGGCCCGCACGGCGATGTCCGCGAAACCGTGCTGGGCGAGATGCGCCTTCACCTTCTTGAGGATGTCCTCGGACCGCTGGTTGGGAACCAGCCGGAAGTCGACCTTCGCCACCGCCCGGCGGGGGAGGACGGTCTTGCTCCCCGGACCGCCGTATCCCGAGGTGATGCCGCAAATCGTGCAGGTGGGCTGAAAGAGATTCCGCTTGAGCAGCTCGACGCCGGAGACCCCGAGGAGATAGCGGTCGAGACCGTAGCTTCTGAGCTGAGCCGCCTCGTCCCTGAGGGGGGCGATGCGGCGAAGTTGGGCCATCTCATCGTCGGTCGGCTCGAGCACGCCGTCGTAGAACCCGTCGATCAGAATCCGCTCGTTGCGGTCCTTGAAGGTTGAGAGCGCCCAGACCAGCCGCCAGGCGGGGTTCGGAACGATCGTCCCGACCGAGGAGTGGAGATCCCGGTTCGCGCCGGTCGCCTCCAGCTCGACGTAGCAGATGCCCTTCACTCCGAGCGCGAGCACGATATTCTCCTGGATGTCGCGGTAGCCGGCTTCCCAGATGCAGGCGTCCGCGGCGACGAGGTCGGGATGCTCGCGGACAAACTTGGGCAGGTGGACGCTGCCGATCTCCTCTTCGCCTTCCACGATGAACCGCGCGGTGGCCGGGATCTCGCCCAGCGCATGGAGCATGGCGTCCACCGCGCAGACGCGCGCCAGCAGATTCCCTTTGTTGTCCGCCACGCCGCGCGCGTAGATCCTGTCGTCGCGGATCACCGCGCCGAACGGTTCGCTCTCCCACTCTTCGAGCGGCTCAGGGGGCTGGACGTCGTAGTGATTGTAAAACAAGAGGGCTCGCGGCGACTTCCCCTTCACCTCTCCGTACACGACCGGCGCGCCGCCCTCGACGGGGATGGTCCGGGCACGGATCCCCGCCTCGGCCATCAGCGCCTCCACCTGCCCGGCGGTCTCGTTCAGCCCGATCCCCTGGGCGGCAATGCTGGGCTGGCGGCACAACCCCCGCAGCAGCTCGACATACTCGGCCCGGTGTGCGTCGATATATTGAAACACGCGGTCCATGGGCGCTCCTTGTCTCCTGGTCGATGGGGAAGTATCAACAGATTCCAGAAAGACGCAGCGCTTCCCTGCGGATCGGGACTCAACGCCGCGGGCGCCTCCCCCGCCGGACGTTCTGGCGAGCGCCGTCCGCTCGCGGATCCGGCGCCCCCTTCGACACCGGCGGAGACGCGGACGCGCGCCTGGCCCCGCGGCGGGGGCGCGTGGAGGCGGCGAGGGACAGCGCGGGGAGCGCGGCGCGATCGAGGACCGGGGCGGCGGGCGCCCCGTTCAACCGGCTCAAGACCCCGCGCAGCCCGGTGAGCAGGGCCGCGACGTCGACCTCGCGGTACGCCGGAGCGTATGGATCGAGCTTGGCGATGGCCTTCCCGAGAAGGGTCCGCACGCCGTGCACGTTGCCCTTCTCGAAGTGATACAACCCGGCCGCCGCCTGCACAAGGCCGTGATAGAATGCCCGCTCGGGACCCGCGGATGCACGCCAGATGTCCTCGAGATATTCGTGGCACTCGAAGTAGAGGCCGGCGTTGAACAGCGCGGCCGCGCGACGGATCTCCACCGGCACCGCGAGACTGTGGAACGATCCGAGCAGCCGGAGGGCGACCCGCACTCGGGCCGCCTGCCGGCTGAGGTAGGGCGCGAACGGCCGGAAGGGGGCGGACAGCGCGATCCGCCCCTCCGCATCCGCGCCGTCGAAGAGACCCGTTGCCAGCAGCGCCCGCGCGGCATCCACAGGCGCCACCCCCGCGGCGCGGGCGAGGGCGGCGAGCGGAGCGCTCCGGTGCCGCCGGGTCATCCGCGCGTACGCAAGGAGCAGAGCGGGGGTGTGGGCAGGACCGGGATGCGCGATCGCGTCGAGGGCGATCTCGGCCAGTGCGTGCTTGAGCCTGACGTAGCTCATGGACCTGGACCGGCAGGAGCGGTCGCCCGGCGCGTCTGGATATTACGCGACCGGAACCCGGCCAAACGTGAGCATCGTCTCGCGCAGCTCCTCCGGCGCCGCGGTGGGCGGCGCGCACTCCGTGGCGGTGCAGACGTAGGCCCGCGGGGCCGGCCCGCCTGCCGCGGCCGGCGGGATCACCGAGGGC
>WNGC01002395.1_pt1 | contig 11468 bp, 9 predicted proteins | sample 5400051 | NCBI WGS metagenome assembly WNGC01 (sample SAMN13153368, study PRJNA577476) | soil metagenome | isolation source: 20 cm soil or saprolite under grassland replicate 2 | place: USA:California | collected 2016-06-15 | reverse complement strand
GAAGATTTCGCGCCAACGAAGGATGTTTATCCCGAAGAACGGTTGCCTTGGGTGGATCTGATTCGCGATTGAATTGAGATCATTATGTCCGCTTTATGGTGGCATCATTCGATGAAAATCGTTTTGGCGCGGCGCCGCGCATGGCGATTTCGCGCGAGATTCACTTTCGCGATCGAAGCTTCTGGTTCAGCGAGCGAACGCACGCGCTCGACTGCGTCGAAGCCAACTCCGGAGATGTTTTGCGCGTGCAGCCATTTCAAAATCGCCCGGCGCTGAAGGGCAACCGGTAGCGAGCGAAGTTTCGGGACCGAAAGATGGGCATTGATTGAATCAGGGACCCAGTTGTCGAGCCATTTCTCTTCCTCGGCGGCAATGATGGCTGTGCGCCAGATGTTGTGGCGGATGTTGCGGCCAAGGATTTTCTCGAGATACGGAATGATGCGGTTACGAATGCGATTACGCGTCGGCACGAGATTTCTGTTCGTGGCATCTTCGCGAAATCTCAGATGATATTCACGCAGGTATTTATCGATGTCAGTGCGCCAGACTGAAAGCAACGGGCGCAGGATTGTTAAGTCGACTCCGTCAATCTGTCGGCGGGCAACATCGCGCATTGCCGCCAGACCCGTGAGACCGGCGCCTCGGATCAAGTTCAACAAGAAAGTCTCAACCAAATCATCGGCGTGATGCGCCAGATAAATCGTGCGACAGCGGTGGCACTTTGCGGCTTTGGCGAAAAATGAGTAGCGTGCCTCGCGCGCTGCAGTTTCGATCGACATTTTCTTTTTCTTTGCGAGGGCGCGAACGTCTGCCGAATCGAGTTCAAAATCAGTCTGATATTTTATCGCAAGCTTCTCGACAAAACGTGCGTCGGCATCGCTCGATCGCCCGCGCAATCGATGATTCAGATGGCAAACGATCAGTCGTTTGTAACCGAGGCTAATTAACCAGTGCAGCAGCGCGACGGAATCGCGCCCGCCGGACACACCGATCAAATACCGTTCGCCTGGCGGAAAGCTTCTCAATAATTGTGTTTTTAATTGAATCCAATTCATGGCGGCGCCGCATCCAATGTTCAAAACCAATAATGAACAATCAACCAATCTTAGACAAAGCGGGAACTCCGCGGCGTCTCAAAATTATGAACAACGAAGCTGAATCAATATACGGGCTCCTGGTGCACTCGGAGGAGAAGGGCCGGGGGATAATGGAAACGGCGGTGTATGCCACATGCATTTTGAGCGTGCTCGCCGCGATCATGCAATTCATCGCGCAACCGACCCCAACCCCCTTTGGTGATGGGGTGGCACCAGCGCAAGCTGCGCCGGCCATGTCGCAACACGCGGTGCAAGTGGATCTGAATACAAGGTCTTAAACGCGGTGCCAAGACGCTGCTGGAGAGCACGGGCTGGCGACTCCAGGTGGCAGGGCCGGGCCCCCTAGGAAAGTGGTCTTCTCCAAAAAAGAGCCTGAAAAACCAAGCGAGGTCGTAATCGGAAAATCTCATTAGACTGGGTACGGGTTGACAATGAATGAACGTTCATTCATCTTTCCGGGCTTATGTCACAGCCCCAAATTGAATCTGCCAACCCGGACCGACGCTCTCAAATCCTTGATGCCGCTTTAGCGTGCTTTGCCAAACACGGATTTCACCAGGCCAGCATGCACGACATCAGTGCCGAGGCAGGCATCAGCGTCGGCCTGATCTATCGCTACTTCGAAAATAAAGAGGCGGTGATTTCCGCGATGGCGGACCGCCACAAGACAGAGATTGGCGAAGTGTTGGAACGCGCGCAGCAAGCGCCAACACTACTTGAGTCGCTCGAAATCCTGTTCACCGCGCATTGCTGCGAGAACGAGCCGCGGGTTGTCTCCGCATTCGTGGTCGATCTTTACGCCGAAGCATCGCGCAATCCGGAGATGGCCGATCTGGTGCGCGATGTTTTGCAAACGGCCATGGACGGTGTGACCGAACTGATCGCGCGAGCGCCTGAAACTCAAAACGCCACACATGGCCTTTCGCCGAGCGAATTGGCTGAATTAATATACGCCGTAGCGCGCGGAATGTTGATGCTCGATGTGTTGCGTCCCCAGGAAATGACGGCGACGGAAAGACGAGAACGCCAGCTGGCGGTGACGCGGAGGCTCTGGCGCTTGTTGTTCAAACCTGAGGGAGAACCGGCTTATGCATGACGTGGCAAAGAGTGTTTCGAACATTCCAGTGCAGTCGGGTGTAAGGCCGCGACGTCGGTGGCGGAGTGTTACCCTCGCGATATGTCTGCTCATCGCGATTGGAGGCTTTGTTTTCGGAATAAAGGTCCTGCAAATCGGCAAAATGATGAGCACGCCGATGGTGATGCCACCAACCACGGTGTCGAGCGCGGTCGTTAAGGAAGAAGATTGGGCGCCGACGCTGTCCGCAATCGGGTCGGTTTCAGCCGTTCAGGGCGCGGTGGTTTCCGCCGAGCTGGGCGGAGTCGTTGCCGAAATCAATTTCCAAAGTGGGGGCGTCGCGAAAAAAGGTGACGTCCTAATGAGGCTCGACAGCTCGGCCGAGGAAGCGCAGTTGCACACCGCAGAAGCCGATTTGGAATTGGCGAAAGCGAATCTTGATCGAGAACGCGATTTGGCGGTGCGAAAGGTTGTTTCGAAGCAGGAATTGGATACTGCGCAGTCGACTTTTGGCCAAAAACAAGGCGCGGTGGACAACATGCGCGCTTTCATCACGAAGAAACAGATCCGCGCGCCATTCGATGGAATGCTCGGTATTAGGCAAGTGAACGTTGGGCAGATGATCAACTCTGGTCAGCAAGTGGTGCAGCTGACAGCGCTCGACAGGGTCTATGTCGATTTCGCGTTGCCGCAGCAGAACCTTCCTCAGCTTGCCGCCGGATACGAGGCGCGCGTTCATGCCGACTCGCTACCCGGCCGCGAGTTCAAAGGAAAAGTGACCGCCATCAATTCCATGGTGGATAACGTAACACGCAACATCTCTTTGCAGGCGACGTTCGATAATCCGGACCACGAGTTGCACCCTGGAATGTTTGTCAAAGTCGAGGTCATTTTGCCGAACAAAAGCAAAACACTCGTGATTCCGGGCAGCGCTGTCTCCTACGCTCCGTATGGCAATTCTGTTTTCGTAATCGACAACAAGAAAGACCCGAAGACCGGCAAAGAGTCGCAGTCGTTACGACAGGCTTTTGTGCGGATCGGGGAAGCGCGTGGAGATTTCGTTGCCGTTACGGAAGGGTTGAAAGCAGGCGATGTGGTGGTCAGCACCGGCGTGTTCAAGCTGCGTAACGGAATGCCGGTGGTAATCAATAACGATTTGGCCCCCAAGCCGCAGCTGAATCCGAAGCCCGGAGATACATAGGACGAATGACGAAGCCCGAATGAGGAATTACGAAACGATCGCATGAAATCGTTCACTGATCTTTTCATCAAGCGGCCGGTGCTGGCGATGGTGGTTAGCTTCGTCATCCTCATCGCCGGTTTGCAGGCGATGAAGACGCTGAATGTGCGGCAATACCCGCGCAGCGACGTCGCCGCGATCACGGTGACCACGATTTACGTCGGCGCTGACGCCGAACTCGTTCGGGGATTTATCACTACTCCGATCGAGCGCGCGATGGCGGCTGCGGACGGCATCGACTACATCCAATCTCAGAGCACGCAGGGGCAATCACTTGTCACTGCGCGTCTCAAATTGAATTACGACGCGAACAAGGCGCTGTCGGATATCAGCGCGCGAGTTAACGCGATTCGCAACAATCTGCCGCCGGAATCGCAGATTCCAGTAATTGCGATTCAAGCGGCCGATTCCCAATTCGCTTCCGCTTATCTCAGCTTTACATCCACCATTCTCCAGCCTAACGAGGTGACCGATTATCTGGTCCGCCTCGTGCAACCACGTTTGACCGCAATTGCGGGAGTGCAAAAAGCGGACATTCTTGGCGGCCGCACTTTTGCCATGCGCATCTGGATGAAACCGGACCGGATGGCTGCGCTGAACATCAGCCCGTCGCAAGTCCGCGATATCCTGGCGAAGAACAACTTTCTGGCGGCCGTTGGAAATACCAAAGGCTCGCTTCTTCAGGTCAGCCTGACGGCAAACACCGATTTGCACACGGCGGAGCAGTTCAAGCAGCTGGTCGTCCGGCAGGATAAGAACACGCTGATTCGGCTCGGCGATATCGCTGACGTCGTTCTCGGCGCAGAAGACTACAACACAGAGGTGCGGTTCTCCGGACAGAAAGCCGTGTTCATGGGTATCTGGGTGCTGCCGAATGCCAATTCGTTGGATGTAATCAAACGCGCTCGCGTCGAGCTCGATCAAATCAAGAAGGAGCTGCCGACCGGAATGACGGGGGAAATGGCCTACGACGCCACCGCCTACATCAACGATGCCATTCACGAAGTCGTAAAGACGCTGATCGACACCTTGATCATCGTGATGATCGTCATCTTTTTGTTCCTCGGATCGTTCCGTTCAGTCATTGTGCCAGTGGTTGCGATCCCGATTTCGCTCATTGGCGCATTGTTTTTAATGCAGGTGTTCGGGTTCACGCTGAATCTCCTCACGCTGCTCGCGATCGTTCTCTCGGTTGGATTGGTGGTCGATGACGCGATCGTTGTGGTCGAGAACGTGGAACGCCATATCGCCGACGGAATGTCGCGGATGAACGCGGCGCTCGTTGGCGCACGCGAGCTCATCGGTCCGATCATCGCGATGACAATCACGCTGGCGGCGGTCTACACGCCGATCGCATTACAAGGCGGGCTGACCGGCGCGCTGTTCCGCGAATTTGCTCTGACGCTTGCCGGCGCTGTCTTCATCTCTGGGGTGGTCGCGCTGGTTCTCTCACCAATGATGTCGGCGTATCTACTGCCGCCCCATCATGTGGAGCACGGGTTCAAAGGCTGGGTCGATCGCACATTTGATCGTTTCCGCGATTGGTATGGGAAGCGGCTGGATCGCACGTTGCAGGCGCGCCCTGCTGTCTACGTTGTTTGGGCGGGGATTTCGTTGCTCGCGGGTTTGATGTTTCTCGCTATTCCGAAGGTAGCGACGAAGGAGCTGGCGCCGAAAGAAGATCAGGGCGTGATTTTTGGCGTCATCACCGCGCCGGCCAATGCAACGATCGACGACACCATTCGCTATGCCGATGCGGCCGGAAAAGTCTTTCATGATGTTCCGGATACCCGGTTCACGTTTCAAATTACCTCACCCAGCAGCGGCTTTGGCGGCATGGTGCTGAAACCGTGGGGCACGCGAAAGGTACCAACGAAAAACTATCTACCAGTGGTTCAACAAAAACTGGCAGCTATCCCGGCGATTCAAATGTTTCCGATCATGCCCGAGGCGCTGCCGGGCTCGGACAACTTTCCGGTTAGCTTTATCATTGCTTCCACCGCCAATCAGGAACGCATCCTGGAATTTGCCAAGGAGATTTTCCAGAAAGCAATGAAGGCGCACATGTTTCAGTTCGGCGACATCGACACTAAGATCGACCAACCCCAAGCGCAGATCGTTCTCGATCATGACAAAATTTCGGCGATGGGGCTGAACATGCAGCAGATTGGTTCCGATCTCTCTGCCAGCGTTGGCGGCAACTACGTCAACTGGTTCAATATGGAAGGCCTCAGCTACAAAGTCATTCCACAAATCAAACGCGTAGACCGCTTAAACCCTGAGCAGATGAACGACATTTACGTTACAGGCCCCAATAACCAGCTAATTCCTCTCAGCACCATCGCCCATATCCAGCCCAAAACAGTTGCCCGATCATTGAATCGCATGCAGCAGCTCAACGCCGTCACCATCAGCGGTGTTCCGGCCGGTTCAGTCGATTCAACGCTCAAGTTTTTGGAAAACGAAGCGCGTCAGATCCTCCCCGCGGGTTATGTGATCGATTACACTGGGGGCTCCCGCCAACTTCGATTGGAAGGGAATAGTTTTCTTGGAGTTTTCCTCCTCGCGGTTCTGCTCATTTTCCTTGTACTTGCTGCACAATTTAACAGCTTCCGCGATCCATTGATCATTTTGCTGGGCTCGGTCCCGCTGGCGCTGTTTGGTGCGGCGGTATTCATGTTTTTGAAGATGCCCTTCGGCAAGTTCTTCACCGACGGCTGGACGACGTCGTTCAACATCTATTCTCAAGTCGGGTTGGTGACTTTGGTCGGTCTCGTTTCCAAGAACGGCATTCTCATTGTCCAGTTTGCGAATGAACTCCAGCGTCAGGGTTTGGCGAAACTTGCGGCCGTAGCGCAAGCCGCGCGAATTCGGTTGCGGCCAATCATGATGACCAGCGTCGCGACTGTCGCCGGCCACTTTCCGCTCACGCTCGTGACCGGCGCCGGAGCCGCGGCACGAAATTCGATCGGTCTTGTTCTCGTCGGCGGCATGACTATCGGCACAATTTTCACACTTTTCATCGTGCCCTCGCTCTACATGCTCATCGCCAAGCAACATCACGGAAAATCTCTTATGGATGTGGGCTGGGACGACACGCCCGAAGAAGTCGATCTTACGCCGGAAATGGTGCCAGCTCTCGCACCGGACGGCAACGGAAACGGTTGGAAGAAGGCGTGACCCTACAGGCCCACTAATCGCGACGCTCGCACCCATCGCTGAACTGCATCGGCGCCAACGCCGCAACATCGCCTTCTCTACAAACAAAAAAACCGCGCGAGTTTCCCCACGCGGCTTTTGTTTTCTTTGCTTTAGCGGATCTATCGACCGCCAATCGCCCCGCGTGCAGTAAACACGCGGAGCGCTCTTTCAGACTTTAGGCAGCTCGCTGTTGGCGAGGAGATTGTTGTGGTACAGCACTAAACTCGAGAACATCCTCGGAGATTTTGGTAATCGCCCAGGGTTCCGGAGTAGTCTGCATGAGCACATTGGCTTCCACGATCTTGCGACCGACTGGCCGCAATGACTTAATGGAGAAGCCTTCCGCTGCCGTCACAATGTAGCCTTGGCCACCTTGCTGGCAAAAGAATGTCCCGCTCTCTCCGCGCAACGCTTCTGCCAAGTCAGGATGTTGGATTGTCCCATTTAGTGGTAGTTTCGTTTGCATAGGTTAAACACTCGCGCAATGCTTGATGATCGCCAGGTAACTTAGGTTGCCTTTTCGATTTCCCGATTGTTGAGCGTCCCGGGGGACTGAGCGCAGCCAAGGCTACGGCAAAACAAACGCGGCTGCGCGAGTATGCGTCGCGGGGCAGGCAAATGAAGCGGACGTCCAGGGTTGGCATGAAGCGCGAGGCGGTAATCGATCCGTCATTGGAAAAGACTTTGCTGTGTCTGCACGCAGCCATGAACGTCGGTTCGTTCTGGAAAGCTATCCAGCAGTTGCTCGCCACCGCGATTCCAAATCGCTTGATCGGCCTCATGCTTCAGCCCAATCCGATCTTGCCAATGATCGCGAGATGGACATTGCCCATGCGCGATGGGTTTTTCACCGCGGAACCGCTCAAGAGTTATATCGTTGCGCAACCGAGTCAGAGGTTCGTGCGGATTAGCGACCTCTTTTCAAATCGAAGCAGCCTGATGAAATCGGCCTTCTATCGCCGGTACATGGCGCCTCAAAAATGCGCTCAAGGCCTCGGTCTCCTTTTTTGGAAAAAGCAAAGACTCATTTGTGTGATTGCAATCATGCGCACAGCGACGCAAGGCGATTTCTCACCGGCGGAGATGAATTTAATCCAGCAGCTTTACCCGCAGTTCCTGACCGCCCTTCGCCGGCTCAGGTTGCTCGAGCGCGAGCATTCCCTGCGAATGGATCTCGAAGACTTCCTGAGCCGGTTGCCAATGCCGACAATTCTCCTGCGATGGAATTTGAAGCCGATTTACCAAAACCGGGCCGCACGCGACTTCTGCGCACTGTGGGAAAAAGGACCCGAGGAGTCGCAATTAATGAACGCGACCTCACCGATTCCGTCCGAGATTTTGGATCGATGCCGTCTGCTCAAGCAACAATGGGCGCACGCGCAACGCCCTGTTGCGCCTCTAACCGGCTTCAAAGAAGAACGGGTGCATCATCCGCGATCGCGGCATTTACGAGCGACTATCCATTTGAAACAGCTGAGCTCATGCGGCGTGGCGCAGCCGCATTTTCTTATCGAGTGCGAAGATTTGCGCCGTCACGCTGCTCTATCCAAGGGGCCGGCTGCGAGCGCCCGTTTGCCGCATCTTGTTCGACTCACCAGGCGCGAACAGGAAGTTGCACGGCTTGTCTGCGAAGGGCGAAGTAACCAGGAGATCGCTGATGACGCCTGCTTAAGTTTGCCGATGGTGAAAAAGCACCTCCACGCAGTGTTCTGCAAACTCGAAGTTCCCAGCCGCAGCCGGCTTATTACGCTGATGCGATAAATCGCACAGCGCAAGACTTGCGCTTCTTATCTGGGTGGAACGAATCGTTGAAAACTCGTTACAAAAAGAGAGCTGACAATTCCAACAACTAAGGCTAGCACGATAAGACCCCAGACTGCTCTTCGTTTCGACACGATATTTCCATAATGCTCATCCCAATCCCCCCAAACAAACACAGCACGTGGGTAACACGTTCGAGCCATGTAAATCACACAACCCACAGCAATGAGTATCGGCAGCGCTAAAAAGAAATTCGGCCAAGTCGCAAATTTAGCCAGGTCCATCTCGGATTCGGTCGCAGACAGCTCAATTTTCTTTCGCTCTACTTCAAATAACCAATTTATCTTATCCTCTACCGTTCTTATCCCAGTGAGACCCCGTCGCGCCTCATCCGCAGCCGCCTTCGTTAACCCCACAGTCAAGCGTTCCGAACCGCTGAAAATAAAAGTACCCGCTGCCGCCACAAGACCGCCCACGAGCACAAGCGGTAATAAGAGTTCTGTAATCGACCAAGCTCCTCCAAGCAATTTAGGCACCCATCCCCGAACCATCGCCCGTTCTACCTGTTCTTCGACTTCTGCAAATAATTCTCCGACAACTTTAGGGTCAGCTCCCCGAACCGCGACGACGATATTATTCCTCTCAGTGTCGTCAAAGGTTACAGCGGCGCCTAGCTGATCGGTACTAGCAACTATCTCAAGTGAGCTGACTGGATTCTTGAGCGTATTATCGAGCGCCAGCAACGCACTCAGCGCCGCCACGCGCAAATTCTTGCCATTCCTCAGCGTGACGCGAAACGCAGGATTGAAAGCTGCGCCCGCTGACGTGAACCGTCCTTCAAGAACGGTCAATATTCGGGTAAGTTTTGCCCCATCCAACACGAACGGCGAGGTATAGCGGTTTGTCTGAACTGTCTCTTTGGCCACCCACCTTGTTTATCAACTGTACCGAGGATATGCAATCGTCGACATTCCCAGAAATCTAGGCGGAAACAGTTTTTCTCCGTTCGATAACTATCCCCGGCGGGAATGGAGCCGGCGGGAAGCGAGCGACATGGACGAAGCCCGAAGGGCGAACGAGAGGGAGGAGCGAGTGAGTCAATCGAAGCCACAGCGTTCTGGAATCCCAAAGAGTCTCTTGCGTATGACGTCACACAATTTATCCCCGGCGGGAATGGAGCGAGTCGGGAGCACCGCGACATGGACGAAGCCCGAAGGGCGAACGAGCGGGAGCGAGTGAGTCAATCGAAGCCACAGCGTTCTGGCATCCCAAAGAGTCTCTTGCGCATGACGTCACACAATTTATCCCCGGCGGGAATCGAACCCACATCTAAGGTTTAGGAAACCCTTGTTCTATCCGTTGAACTACGGGGACGGGATGATTCGGGAAAGAATAGACTAATTGAGTGGAGATGGGCAACATGCTGTTCCTGTCCGCAGCGATTTGGCGAAGGCAGACTTTGCCTCGACAGTCCGCGTGAAGGAGAAATATGAGTCGGATTGTTTTCACGTTTCACTCGCATGTCCACCGAGATCAGTAAACAGATCGCGCTGGAGATCGCGCATGTTTTGTTTATCGACATTGTCGGTTATTCGAAGCTGTCGACTAACGACCAACGCGCCGCTGTCGATGAGCTCAATGAGGTGGTTCGCGCGTCAGAGCAGTTTCAGGAGGCTGAGGCCGCCGGTCGCTTAATCAAAATTCCAACGGGCGACGGCATGGCGTTGGTCTTCTACACCCGTCCGGAAGCGCCTGTGCAATGCGCGGTGGAAATCAGTGGCACCCTCAAAGAACGTCCGCACTTACAGCTTCGGATGGGCGTTCATAGCGGTCCAGTGAGCGGCGTCATTGACGTGAATGGTCACGTCAATCTTGCCGGTGCCGGCCTTAACATGGCTCAACGGGTGATGGATTGCGGCGACGCCGGACACATTCTCCTTTCTAAACGTGTCGCTGAAGATCTGGCAGAGTACGAACAATGGCGATCGCTCCTGCACCAGCTCGGCGCTTGCGAAGTAAAACACGGAGCGCGCATCTCAGTCGTGAACCTTTACGCCGATCGTGTGGGCAACCCGCAGCTGCCAAAGCGGTTCCAAGCCCTGAAAAAGCACAGCGCGCGAGTGCGCTGGGCCACGATGGCGGCAGCCTTGCTCGCGCTTGCAATGATCGTCGGTGGCATCGCAATGTTTTCCGGTTATCGCGTGCGAGGGACGCTGGCTGCACCAGAGAAAAGCATCGCGGTGCTTCCATTTGAAAACCTGAGCGAGGAAAAAGCCAACGCCTACTTTGCCGATGGCATCCAGGACGAGATTCTGACGCGCTTATCCAAAATCGCTGATCTGAAGGTGATCTCGCGCACTTCCACACAACATTATAAAAGCGCGCCTGAAAACTTGCCTGAGATAGCGCGGCAACTTGGCGTTGCCTACATCGTGGAAGGGAGCGTGCAAAAGAGCGGCGACGCCGTGCGCGTGAACGTGCAGCTGATCAAAGCAGCGAATGATTCCCATCTTTGGGCTGATACCTTTGATCGCAAACTAACCGACATCTTCTCGGTCGAGAGTGAAGTGGCCAAAGCCATCGCCGATCAGTTGCGAGCGCACATCAGTGGTCGGGAAGAGCAAGTCATCGCTGCTAAACCGACAGACAATCCTGAAGCTTACGATGCCTATCTGCGTGGGCTGGCTTATACACTGAAAAGTGCCGACACAACCGCCAACGCCCTTGGCGCGCAGAAAGACCTTAGAGAAGCAGTGCATTTGGACCCGAAGTTCGCCCTTGGTTGGGCGCTGCTGTCATACGTTGATGCGGCCAGCTACCGCAACCAGGCTCTTCAACCAACGGTAGCCCTGTGTGAAGAGGCACGGCAGGCAGCCGAAACCGCGCTGACTCTTCAACCCAATCTCGGCGAGGCTCTGCATGCCAAGGGATATTACCACTACGCCTGCCTGAAGGATTACGACACCGCGGTGCGTTACTTTGAGCAAGCACGCCAGCTCCTGCCAAATAGCAGCCGGATTCTTGAATCGCTGGCCTATTTGGAGCGGAGGCGAGGCCAGTGGGACCGGAGCGAGTCGTACTTCAACGAAGCCGA
>WNGC01002393.1_pt1 | contig 11471 bp, 11 predicted proteins | sample 5400051 | NCBI WGS metagenome assembly WNGC01 (sample SAMN13153368, study PRJNA577476) | soil metagenome | isolation source: 20 cm soil or saprolite under grassland replicate 2 | place: USA:California | collected 2016-06-15 | reverse complement strand
CGACACCCTCAACGCGCTTTCCCCATTCGGAAATGACGCCGGAAGTGAGACCTACGATCATCAGGACGAGAATCACCTGGATGGCAATTGCCGTCACGCTCAGAAAACTGCGCAGCGGCCGGGCAGTGATGCTGCCCCAGAACATTTGGAGCAGGGAAAATGGTCCGTCGTAGGTTTCCGTCATCGAGCACAACCAGATTTGTACTCTACCATCCTAATTTCTAACCGGTCAAAATTACCGTTTTGGGCCGCAGGGCAAGACGCGTGCCGAAGTCCAATAAAAATATTTCTGCTTCGTTAAGTTTTCAACACAAATGTTGATAAGTATGTGGAAATCCCCCATCCGCGCACCGCTAACCTGTCACCCTTCAACACTCTTCTCCGCTTTGCACCATTTGTGTGCAACAAAGCTTTTTCCCGGGTGCCGCTGCCGAGCCAAAAGTTTTGCGACACCAGAAAAAATTTCACTGAATGATTTCCAGCGATGAAGCGCTGGCAACTATTCTTTTTAGTTTTTTCTAAACTGTTGATTCTCAACGATCGACCGCGGATTTCCCTTCAGTACCACTTCGGGGGCCTCTCGAGACGCACCTTGATCGTCTGTTTCGGATCGGTGAGGTCGAGCCAGCGTCCATACGTCTTCCATCCTTCGGCGACAACTTGAACCAATATTCTCCCCATTGGCGCGTTCGGGACGTGCGCGATGCCATCGCGGCTGGTCTTTACATTCATTTCCAGTTTCTTGTCCTTCCTTATCGCGTGCTCTTCGATGAATTTCACGTAGACACTGGCGTTCTCTACGGGTATACCTTTCTCGCCGCCAGTGACTTCAATCGTGATCCGCGTCTGTGCATCGCCCGCGGGAAGTGGAGCCTGCGGTTTGGACGCCGATGCCGGTGAATTCTGGGCGGCCGCCTGTTGCGCTATCACCACGCAGGCAGCGAGGCAAACGCATGCAAGAAACTTTGTCGAGAATTGCATAAATGGTTGAACTCCATCGTCCACGGAACGGCAGGCTGGGTCAAGTCTCACCGCATTCAGATTGGATGCCGCTTACACCCGAGGTGCTGCCCCGGCGCTGCTCTGCCGTGGAAACCCCGGCCAACCGCCATTTGACTCAACAATATTGCTCCTGTAAGTTCTCAAGAAACTGCCCGGCAGGCAAGGTGGGGACGCTTCAAGAATGAAATTCACCCCGAACGGTCAGCGCGGGACCTCGAGCTGACTGCTTCACCATCAGTACGGGAATCGCAAGGAGAGCACAATGGGTTTTGCCACCGACGCCATTCATGTGGGCCAGGAACCCGATCCCGCCACCGGGGCCATCGTCGCCCCCATCTATCAAACCTCGACGTACATCAACGAAGAGCTGGGCAAGAACAAAGGCTACGATTACGCGCGAACGAATCATCCGAACCGCAAAGCACTGGAACGCACGGTTGCCAAGCTGGAAGGCGGCCACAGCGCCTACGTTTTCTCTTCGGGCATGGCGGGGATCGACGCGCTATTCCGGCTTTTGCGCCCGGGCGATCATGTGGTCCTCTCCGAAGCCGTCTACGGCGGAGTATTTCGCCTTTCCACGCAACTCCTCGTGCACTTCGGCCTGGAATTCAGCTTCGTGGACACCTCCGTGCCGGATTTCGTGCGCAGGGCGTTGCGTCCAAATACGAAAATGCTGTACCTCGAAACGCCGGCCAACCCCACCCTCAGCGTTACCGATATCGCGGCGATTTCCAAGCTGGCGAGCGAGCGCAACATTTCGGTGGTGGTCGATAACACATTTTTGAGTCCCTATTTGCAGCGCCCTATCGAACTCGGCGCGCACATCGTGGTTCATTCCATGACGAAATATTTGAACGGCCACAGCGATTCCACAGGCGGGGCAGTGGTGCTCACTCGTCCCGAGGATGCGGAAAAGATCTATTTCATACAGCGCTCCGCCGGCACCGGCCTCTCTCCCATGGATTGCTTCCTCATTTCGCGGGGCATCAAGACGCTGGCGGTTCGCATGCTCCAGCACAACGCCAACGGCATCACCGTGGCGCGCCATCTCGACGCGCATCCCAAAGTGAAGAAGGTCCTCTACCCCGGTCTGCCGTCTCATCCACAACACGAAGTGGCGCGCCGCCAGCAGAAGGGTCCGGGCGCCATGCTCTCGTTCGATGTGGGTTCCCTGGAAGCCGCGCGGCGATTCCTCAATCACGTCAAGCTCTGCTCGCTGGCCGAAAGCCTCGGTGGCGTCGAAACTTTGATTTCGCTTCCGGCGATGATGACCCACGCTTCCATGCCCAAAGAAGTTCAGGATCGCGTGGGCATCACCGAGGGCCTCGTGCGTCTTTCCGTCGGCATCGAAGACGTCGAAGACATCATCGCCGACCTCGATCAAGCGCTGCTCTACGTGTAGCTGCAGTTGATTCTTTTGAGCTGACACGCCCATGAGTTCGCGGTTCGATCAACGATGCCTTCGTGATCGCCGAGTGGCGCGACCCCGAGGCGGTCCCCCAGGCCCGCCGCGTCTAATCGCCCCGCGGCATCTTCATCGCACCGACGATCAAGCCTGGTACGTGCTAGAAGGCGCTCTGCGCGTTCAGGTTGGCAAGGAGGAAGTCGAGGCCCGCGCGGGCTCGGCTGTGTTCGTGCCACGTGGGACGCCGCACTCGTATTGGAATCCGGGCCCGGGGCCCGTTCGTTATTTGCTGGTCATGACCGCCAACATATATCGATTGATTCAGGAAATCCACGGGATGAATGAGCGCACACCCGCCGCGTTGCGCGCAGTATTCACAAGATGCGATTCTGAACTGCTCGAGGCATAGATTATTTGCGCGGTTTCGCAACGCTGCTGCTCAACCACGCAAGATAGCTGGCTGAACCCTCGGTAACTTTGAGCGCGATGAACTCCGGCACGTCGTAACTGTGAAGCCGCTTCACTTCCCTTTCCAGTTCGGAGAGACGCTTCGCCGCGGTCTTCATCACCAATAGATATTCCCGCGCTCTCTCAAGCTTGCCATTCCACGTGTAAAACGACTCGGCTGGACTCAAAACAATATTGACGCACGCCGCGAGCCGCTTGCTAACAACGGTACGCGCAATTCGTCTTGCCTCCGTCACCGTGGAGCATGTTACCAGCACGATTCGGTCCTGATTGCCCCTCTTCATATCCACCCTCCTCACGCACTTCATCCTCTTGCCGAGCTAGGCCAATCTCCTTCCTTTTTCAACTTTCAACTTTCGACTTTCAACTTTCCACGGGCTAGAATACCGCCCCATGAGCAACTCTCCGATCAAGTTCGGCACCTCGGGATGGCGCGGCCTCATCGCCGACGATTTCACGTTCGCCAACGTGCGCCTGGCGGTCACCGCCATCGCCAAACACGTGAAAGCCAAGGCGCAGTCGCCCACGATCCTGGTAGGCTACGACACGCGATTTTACTCCGAAGAATTCTCGCAGCTCGCCGTGGACATCCTGCAGCAACACGGGATTCGAACGCTGCTGTGCGAGACCTTCACGCCCACACCGGCCATCGCTTTCGAAATCATGCGCCGCAAACTCGACGCCGCCATCAACTTCACCGCCAGCCACAATCCTGCGCAATATCACGGCCTGAAATTCTCCTCTGCCGACGCGGGCCCCGCGTTGCCGGAGGTCACCAAAGATATCGAAGCGCGCGTCGCGAAGATGTTTGGGAAAGACGGACCGTTTCCGATGTCGCCCGCCGCAACAAGTCGCGGAAAAACATCAGCCGGCGAAAAAGTCAACCTCCGCGAAAACTATTTGAAGCGCCTCGAAGGGCTCGTCCAGTTCGAAACGCTGCGCAAGGCAAAGCCGTCCTTGGTCGTCGACGCGCTCCACGGCTGCGGCGCCGGCTACCTGGACCGCACACTCACCGATCACGGCGTCGCGGTGCAAAGCATGCGCACCGAACGCGATTGCCTGTTCGACGGGACCGGTCCCGACGTCTCCGAAGAGAATCTCGTGCCCCTGCGCAAGACCGTGGTTGATTCGAAAGCAACCGCGGGGCTGGCCACCGATGGCGACGCCGACCGCTTCGGCATCGTCGATCGCGACGGCACATGGATCCAGCCCAACCTGATTCTTGCGCTGGTGTACGACTATCTGGTCGAAACGCGCAAATGGAAAATGCCCGCAGCGCGCAGTGTTGCGACTACGCAAATGATCGATGCGGTGGCCAAGTTGCACGGCCAAACGGTCCATCAGACGCCCGTGGGCTTCAAGTACATCGGCCAGCTCATCCGCGAAGACAAAATCGCGCTGGGCGGTGAAGAAAGTGCCGGGCTCACCATTCGCAGCCACATCCCGGAAAAAGACGGCATTCTCGCGTGCCTGCTGGTGGCGGAAATGATCGCCGCGCGCGGCGCTTCCATCGGCGAGCAAGTTCGCGCAATGTACAAAAAACTCGGCCGCGAATTTTGGCCCGTGCGCGAGAATCTTCACCTCTCCGACGAACAAAAAGCAAATGCTGTCAAGCGGGTGGCCGTGGACTCTTCGACACTCGCGGGCCGAAAAGTCATATCCATCGACCGCACCGATGGCGCAAAATTTGTTTTGGATGATGGTTCGTGGATGCTGTTGCGCCTTTCCGGCACGGAACCGCTGCTTCGCTTGTACGTCGAAGCCGAAAGCGCCGCCGCATCCGCGAAGTTGACGCGCGAAGCATCACAATGGGTACTGCAAAACTGAACAAGATGCGTACTAACGAGAAAAAACAGGCGCTCCTGCGCCATTACGCGCCCGCGCTCCTTGGCCTGCTGGTGCTGATCCTGGTGGTGCACGACATTTTCGGCACTCACGGTTATTTGGCCATGCGCCGCACGCAGCAGGAAATCAAAAAGGTGAACGCCGATCTGAATCAGTTGAACAAGGAGAATTTACAGCTCGCGCAGGAAGTGCGGGAACTGAAGACCGATCCGCACAAAATCGAAAAGATCGCGCGTGACGAGCTTGGCCTTGCCAGGCCCGGCGAGGTCATCATCAAGATCCCTCGTTCGCAGCAGTTGCCGCAGGACTCTAGCGCGAAGGACTAACCCCCCACTTTTTCCAGGTCGTGCGCGCGAGCGAAAGCCCCAGCATTGCCAGAAAAATCGTAATCAGCCCCGCCGTGGCCTTCAGCGCGCTGCACTGCCCTTTTGGCAGGATGGAAAATCTTCCATAAACAAATTCGATGTGCACCCAGTACACCAGCAGCGAAGTCTTCCCGAGCTGGATGATGGTGCTAAAACCTTTTTGCGAGAAGCCCCAGCGGCACCACGCGTAGACAAGAAAAAGAATTACAAGAAGAATGCCGCAGCGCATCAGGAAAAAATCCGGATTGCTGTGCCAGTAGTCGTAGACCGCGTAAAGATGGATGGATGAGGAATCGAAAAAAACGGAAAGCGCGCAGGCAAGGACTCCCGCGCCGCCCAGCGCCGCGAAGGCAAGAGCTTCCTTGCGCTTGGCAAAGTCCGAAAACAGAAAGAATCCCACCGCGAGACCCACGAAAGCGAACGCTGACCAGGGAAACAGCGGAAAGAGCCACGGCTGCGGCTGATCAAAGATGTGCACGCCATTGATGTAAGACTCGATGGGCCACGGCAAGAACTTCGCCCCGTGCGTCGTCCAAAGCGGTGGTGTAGCCATGGCCACGATTACCGCCGCAACAATTCCTGCCCACATGGTGCGAATTCTTGCCGCAGCGACGCTGCCATCTCCGGTGGCCCAGCACAACACACCCATCAGCATCATGGATAGCCCGAGGATGTTTAGAACGTCGACGCGCAGCAGATCCGTCCACGGCGACCACGGATAGCCGAGCGCAAATTCCTGCACGCGAAACAGCAACCCCATCCCAAAAACCTCCACGCCGCGCAAAATCGTTTGCTTCGCGATGGCCCTGCGCTCGATTCCCTTCTCGCGGAACTTTTCCGTCACCAAAGCAAACGACACGCCCGCCAAAAAAATGAACAGCGGCGCGGGCAGCGTCCCGCCCAGTTTCGACCACCCAGTCAATGACGACGATTTCTTCGCCTCCGGGCTCATCCACGAGTCGTAGCAGTGCGTCTGAAACATCAGCACGCACGCAAGTCCACGCATCCAGTCGATATATGCAAGCCGTTTCATTTTTGCTGTGACGTCTCGTGATTGCGAATGATAGACGGTGGGAAGATATCCGCAAAGTAGAAAGGTGAGATTCGAATCTCACGCATGTTGATGGACAATTGCAAGCGCCATGCCTTCTCCGTTGGATCGAGCTCGTGATCGCGTCCAGCGACCATGCAGCGGCGGTTTTTTGGAGGCAAAGTAGGGCAGCCAGGGGGATACCAAAGCACGCTTGAAACAGTCTACGATCTTCAGTAACCGGGAACATGAAGCAGGTTTCGAACGTATCATTGACGCATAGCTTCCACCCCAAGACTCACACCATCGTCAGCTTTCCTCTGCAGGCAGAAGTCGTTTCGAGCGTTCGGCCCGCGCTCTTGATGCTGCTCGGCGCCGTGGTCTTTGTGCTCTTGAGCGCCAGTGTGAATGTAGCAAACCTTCTCCTGGCGCGCGCCGAGGCCCGTCGGCGGGAAATTGCGATCCGCGGCGCTCTGGGCGCCGGCCTGGTGCGGCTCGCGCGGCAATTTGTGACCGAAGGGATTCTGCTTGCGTTCTGCGGTGCCATTCTGGGTGTGGCGCTTTCCTTTGGGGGCGTGCGCCTGGTTCAGCTCACCAACGCAGGCGGCATTCCCCGCGCCGATGAAATCTCGATGGACTGGCGCGTGCTCCTCTTCACGCTGGGGACAAGCTTGATCACGGGAGTGCTCTTTGGACTCGCGCCACTCGCGCCGCTGCTGGTGAGCGGGATCTCCGAATCACTAAAAGACACCGCGGGGAGCACGACGGCCGCCGCTGGAGCGCAGATTTTCCGGCGCATCCTGGTGGCCGGCGAACTGGCGATGGCTCTCGTGCTGCTGATTGGCTGCGGGCTGATGCTGCGAGCTTTCTGGAAACTACAGGAGGTCCGTACCGGCCTCCATCCTGAGAACGTCATAACTATGCGTGTCTCGCTGCCGAGTGGAACATACACGGACAACGCAAAGATTGCGGATTTCTGGACACGGCTCGATGGACGCTTGATGAATCTCCCAGGCGTGCGATCCCCCGCGCTGGTTTCCGGATTGGCCCCGATGCGCCCGCCAAACATGAACGACACGCAAATCGAAGGATTCGTGCAGCAGCCAGGGGCGCCTTTCATGCAGAACGTGGACTTTTATCAGGTAGTGAGTAAAGGGTATTTCGCGGCTATGGGAATCCGGCTGATGGATGGGCGACTTTTCGATGAGCGAGACACGCATGAGTCGCCGGATGTTGCCATCGTCAACAAGACGATGGCGACGACGTTTTGGCCCGATCAGAGCGTGATCGGCCGGCGCATTCGGCCCGGCTTCAGCGATCCGTGGTGCACGATTGTTGGTGTCGTCGATGACGTGAAGAACGCAGGTCTGGATCGGCCTACGGGGACCGAATTGTATTTGCCATATCTGCAAAAGCAGGCCGCGGGTGCGTCAGACATGTATGTCGTGATGCGAGCGCAGGCCGACGACCCGCGCTCGCTGGCGAGCGTAGTGCACCACCAGTTGAACGAGATCGATCCGTCGCTGCCGTTGGCAGATGTGAGGTTGATGGAGGATGTGCTTTCGCGCGCCCAGTCGCGGCCACGGTTCCTGACGCTGTTGCTTTCTCTCTTCTCCGCTGTCGCGCTGGCGATAGCAACCGTAGGAATTTATGGCGTGGTGTCGTATTCGGTGGCGCGGCGAACGAAAGAATTTGGCCTGCGCATGGTGCTTGGCGCGCAAGGCGGGGACGTCCTCGGACTGGTGATGAAACAAGGGGCTGGGATGGTGGCGATTGGAATTGTTGCGGGGCTTGCCACGGCGTTCGCACTGCCGCGACTGATGGCGAGCCTGCTCTTTGGCATGACGGCAACAGACCTCCCGACGTTTACAGGTGTCACCGTTGTGCTGTTTGGAGTGGCGCTGGCGGCCTGCTACGTACCTGCGCGGCGTGCGACTCAGGTGGATCCGATACAGACCTTGCGCTACGAGTAACTCATGGCTCTTTCAGAGCCACCACGAAGGATGAAAATAGCCGCTCGCTGCTGAGCCAATCTTTTCAGTGAGATACGCGGCTATTTTCGTAGTAGCGCCTCATTCGAACGACCGGCAATCTCGCAAAAACGCCTGCTGCCGGCGCCGGTGGTTGAATTTGGTCTGTCATCTCTCTGCGTTACAATTCTCGCTTGCCCGCCACCCGCCAACTCGGCCCGCTCCCGATGCTCGGTCTCTGGACCGTGCTGACTCTGACCGGAGCGCTATTCTCCGCATGGCTGGGCTACGGTGGCCGCACGTTCGCCGCCACGCTCACGGCTTTCGCGCTTTTCTTTCTGGTGATGCTGCTTTTTGCCGCGCGCGGCGTCGAGGATAACCTCGCCTCGCACTTCGGCGCCGGCAGCGGCTACTTGCTCGGCGCCGCCGTGTTCCTTGTCTACCTGATTTACGGCTTGGGGACAAATACTTTGGCGTTCACGCGTGCCGCTGCGATCGCCGGCCTTGTTTTCATTCCGCTGGCGCTCGCCGCCTCCGCAAAGCAAAAACCGCCGGGAGCGTGGGAAGATTTTCTCATCCTTGCTGGCGTCTGGGTGGCAGTCAAGTTTTCGCCTTCCCACTGGTTTTGGCCGTACCCCGGCGGCCGCCTCGCCTATGTGTTCACGGTGTTGCTTTGCGTGAACGTCGCGCTGGCAGCCTTTGTGCTTCTCCGTCACGTGAACGGGATCGGCTATTCCATTGGCTGGGGCCGCCATTGGGGCTTCTTCATCCTAGCGAGCTTCATCGTGTTCGGCTGCATCGCCATTCCGCTGGGCCAGGTCATGCGCTTCATCGAATTTGCGCCGCAGTGGTCGCAGTGGAAGTCCCTCCCGTTTCTTTCGCTCGGCATTCTCTTTTTCACGGCGTGGCCCGAAGAGTTCCTCTTCCGCGGCTTGTTGCAAAACATGCTCTCGCGCGCTTCGCATAGCGACCTCGCCGGCTGGTGGACCGCTTCCATTCTCTTTGGCTTCTCGCACATCACCAACATGGGCTTTCCAAACTGGCGCTACGTGGTCCTGGCCTCCATCGCCGGCTTCTTCTACGGCTGGACGTGGCGCCAGACCGGCTCGATCTTCGCCTCCGCCCTGGTCCATGCCGCCGTGGACATCACCTGGCATTTCCTCTTTCGAACGGTCTAACTTGGCCGGCATTTCCCATGCAACGAAGAACGGATTCACGCATCCAACCTGGCAATGAAGCCGGGGTTGGCCCAATGCCCGCCTCGCGCCCACAGAGAACGCGAAATACATTCAGGAGGAGAAGATGGCGGAAGCAATGACAGCGGATCAAGCAGTGTTCCTGCTTCAGAACGTGTACCTGGGACCGTTGAAGAATGAGAGCCGCACAACGAAGAAAATTCTCGAAGCGGTTCCCGCGGACAAGGGTGAGTACCGCCCGGAGCCCGCTGCAAGAAGCGCGATCGAACTGGCACGCCACATTGCGGCCGCGGATAACCGCTTTGTCGAATGCGTGATCAACGGCGTGTTCGATACGGGCCCGGCGATGATTCCGGAAAACGTCAAGACACCCGCTGAAATTGCGGCCTGGTATGAGCAGCGGTTCGCGAAAAATTACGAAGCGCTGACGAAAGTTTCTGGCGACCGGCTGATCAAGATCGTGGATTTTCGCGGAATGATGCAGCGGCCCGCGGTGACTTTCGTGATGATGGGGCTGCATCACACGATTCACCATCGCGGCCAGCTCTCTTCGTACCTGCGATGCATGGGCGCAAAAGTCCCTTCGATTTACGGCGAGAGCTACGACGACGCGCAGGCCAGAAAAGCAGCCCAGGCGTAAAAGATTTCTCGCGAAAAATCCTCAGCGAACCACACCGCTCATTGGGCTGGAGGCGGAGGCGTAGAGGCGCTTGGGCATGCGGCCGGCTAGATATGATTTGCGGCCGGCGATGACGGCATCGCGCATGGCTTCGGCCATGAGCATGGCATCCTGGGCTTCGGCGATGGCGGTGTTCATCAGGACTCCATCGGCGCCAAGCTCCATGGCGACGGCGGCGTCGGAAGCGGTGCCCACGCCAGCATCCACGATCATGGGAACTTCTGTGATGCGTTCGCGGAGAATGCGGAGGTTGGCGGGATTCTGCACGCCGAGACCGGAGCCGATGGGCGCGGCAAGGGGCATGACGGCGGCGGCACCAGCTTCAATGAGCTTGCGGGCGGCGATGAGATCGTCGTTGGTGTAAGGGAGAACGACGAAGCCCTCCTTGACGAGGACACGAGTGGCTTCGATGAGCTGCTCGGTGTCGGGGAAGAGAGTTTGCTGGTCGCCGATGACTTCCAGCTTGACCCAATTCGAGAGACCGACTTCGCGGCCGAGGCGCGCGGTGCGGATGGCTTCGTCGGCAGTGTAGCAGGCTGCGGTGTTCGGCAGGATAAAGATTTTCTCGCGGTCGATGTAATCCAGCAGTGATTCCTTCGATTTATCGGTAAGATTCACGCGGCGGACGGCGACGGTAACCATGTCGGCGCCGGAAGCGGCGTGCGCGCGCGCCATTTCCTGAAAGCTGCGGTACTTCCCTGTTCCAACGATAAGGCGGGATTTGAAAGCGCGGCCCGCGATGACTAAATTGTCCGACATGGAAGACCTCATCACGATTTTAGTCCTTCAGAGGCCCGCGGACAAATCGTAAGCTGATCCAGTGGGAGGAGCAAGGCTGGTGCCCTCATGGCTACCGGCCTGTCCAAAACTGCCGTTAAATCTAACCGACCGGTGGAGCGGTCAGTGTGCGTGTGGCCGCAGCAGCCAGCTCAAATCCACCCCGATGCCGAAAGCATAGCTGTTGAGCTGCAACGGCACGCTGCGGCTAGAGTCGAATTGGAGATCGAGATAGCCGACCGGTTTGTAATCAATAGCGGCGTTGAAGCCGTTGTCACGCACGAGATCGGCGGCGCCCGTGGAAACACTGGCGCTCGTGAAGTTCTGGCGGTTGGTCGTCTTGCCACCAGCGGAACACTTCGCCGCAGAACCGCAGCGGAAAACGCGGCTGATCACCGTCTGTTAGGAGCCGTCAAATGAATGACTGAGCTGCAATTCAGGAATTTGTTCGGATAGTTCAGTCGGAGATCCGTGAAGAAGGCGCCCGCGCCAATGCCGGAGACTGCACCGCGATTGTTTTTCTTGATGGAAGAAGGAGTGCTCACAAAATAAAACGGCACGCCCGCATCCACGCCAAACTGCCGAGAAAAGTTGCAGCCGACAGCGGACCCGAGATCGTAGACAAACGCATCGCTGCCGTTGCTTCCTTCAAACTTGGCTCCCAGCGTCATTCCAGGAGTGAAGCCTCCGGAGTTATTTTTTGCCAGCCCGCTTGCGGCGGGGTTCGGGGATTG
>WNGC01005383.1_pt1 | contig 11479 bp, 9 predicted proteins | sample 5400051 | NCBI WGS metagenome assembly WNGC01 (sample SAMN13153368, study PRJNA577476) | soil metagenome | isolation source: 20 cm soil or saprolite under grassland replicate 2 | place: USA:California | collected 2016-06-15 | reverse complement strand
GGTAACCTGTGGTCGAGCTACTCGTTTGCTGGCCTGAATAGTATGAATAGGTACTGGAGTTCTGTTTTTGAGTGTAATAGCCTTGGTTCGCAGGGGCGTACTGTGGATTTACAGTTGCTACCTCCACGCCGTTTAGAAGTAGATGCAGCCTCCCGGATGGATTGGTTGTGGATATCGCGTCAAGCCTCACGGTTGCAATGACGCTGCCATCACCTGAAATGTCCTGCGAAAGGGTGCCTCCATAAAGGATGTTCCAAGTTGCTTGATTGATGTAAGTATCGCTGTAATTATCGGGTACGTAGTTGGCCTGTGCGTACTGATCCGCCACCGCTTCTGGGTCGGTTGAAGAGGTGATGCTCGCACCGCGTACTTCACTACCTGAGCTTTCCGAGTGCCAAATAGTTGGCAGCGATGCGGCCAAACTCGGAACTTTGTGCATAGACCCGATGAGCGCCTGCATAGCAGTCTCGTGCACCATGTACCGCCCGTTCTCGTTTGTGAGAGATACAGGGATTCGATCGCTTTCATAGTAGATCCATCCGGAAGAATTCTTCAGCTGCACCGACGCTCTGACGTCGAGCGGAAGAGTTGCCGCGAGTAGGTCTTGCGAAGACCGATATTTCAGACTAGTTGCCTGCTCAGGGGCGGTGAGTCTGCGGTCACCGGCACAACTAACGATAGCAAAAGCGGCGAAGATGAACTGAACGAGTCGTTTCATTTTCCGGACTCCTCATTGCAAAGCAACTGGAGGATGAAAACTGAACTTGGGCAAGGTGTTTGAGGAGAATGCTTAGCCTTGACTCAAACGCGCCAATGTCGATTCATGTTACATCTACGACAGAATTCTCTAGGACGAAATGTCTCTTTCGTATCAGCGAACGTCGGTTTCGTATCACCTCAACTGGCGTCCCACATCACAGTCCGCAAAATGCTTTACGGCCTATTGAATCGCCTTTCGATGCCGAACCGCGATTTGAAAGCGCAAAAGAGCACGCCCGAGCAACGCCCGCCACCAACAGCCGGCCCGCCGACCGGATAAGCTCGGAGCCGACAGCCGGCTCGGAGCTAACAGCCGGCTCGCAGCTAACAGCCGGCCCGCCGACAGCACCTAGCAGGTAGTCTTCAGTTGTAGTTGTAGTTGCAGTTGCAGTTAAGCATCCCGTTATTCGCCCCCCTTAAATCGGAGCGTCGTCTGCGGCAGGGGCAAAACCCAGCCCGACGCTCGTGGGAGCGACTTGCGCAGGCTCTCCCGAATCGCGTCGAGATCCGTAGCCGGACTCAACTGGATTGGAAGCGTCTGCGATTGAAAAAAATCTTCCCAGTGCACGAGGATCACTTGTGACGGCTTGAGGACCGTGAGAAGGCTGTCAGGCGTATTTGAAACGTTGGACGATGTCGCCGCGCAAATCACCGCGAGGTCGATTGGTCTCTCGGCGAGAACCTCGGTGGGCGGGAATCCGAGCGGCGGCTCGCTCGGAGCGTCCTGGAAATAGATTCTGAACAGCGGCGCTCTGGTGCGATCGGACAGCACGTCGATGATGAACGCGTAGGGCTCGCCGAGTTTCCATTCAGCGGCGGTGTGTGGGAGGCTGTCAAGATCGACGTCGACAGAGCCGCTCGTGAACGTGTAAACTTGCCGCCACGCCCGATAGGTCGGCGCGTGACTGGCGGCGAGAGCCATGAATCGGTACGCGCTGTCGGCGCTGTAGTACCAGACGCCCCGTCTCTCCTTTCTGCCAATCGCCGCAGCGGAAATCGCCACGACTCGTTCACCGCCATTCGCTCGCAACGCTGAGTCGCCCATCAGCATGTGCCGCACCGAAGGGCCGCTGTAGATCTTCGCACCGGTGGCGCGGTGTGTCGCGATGTACGGGATGTCCATCAGGTGATCGTAGTGGCCGTGCCCAACCAGAATTACCGTCGCGCGATCGGCGGATCGAGGTAGCAATCTTTCAATGGCTGCAGTGTCGGCCGAGATGCGGGGCGTACTTCGAAGGAGCCGCGTTGCTCGCGGCATGACCATCCGCAACGACGGGTTGCTGAAAAAGGGTGCTGTCAGCAGCACGTGACCGTTGTGCTCGATCAGCAGCCCCGCAACTCCCAGATAGGTGATGGAAATCACGTGCGCCGGATCGCCGCACTCCGTCGGCGCGCAGCCAACCGCGTGGGGTCGTGACTCGACCTGACGAGTCATCGGAGTGGGATGCCAGCAGCCCGCAAACAGAAGCAACCCGATTGGGAGTGTTCGCCTCAGGCCAGCTCCAGACAGCGCAAGAGCTCTTCGAATCCCGGATCGGCGCTTATCCGATCGTATAATGGCACCCTGATTCCGAAAGCGAGGGTGCAATCGCGCGCCGAACATGCCTTCTGGAGCCACTCAAAGGCCGCGCCGGGGTTACCCAGGTTAGCATAAATCCACGCGATCATCGTCGGCCCGACGTATTCCATATTCGACTTCTCGAGCAGTTCGGCGAGTATCTTTTCCGCCGGCGTGCGCTCTTTGGCCATCGCGTAAACAACGGCAACGAGCGCGCGCAGAAGATTCACGTCGGGCGAGAGCGCCGCACCTCGTTCGGCGTGACCGATCGCTTCCTTGTACATCCCCTTCGCGGCGTACGAGAGAGTTATGGCCAGCAGGCCAAGGAATGACGTCGGATCGCGCTCGAGTGTGCGCTCGCATTCCATTATCGCCTGGTCGTACTGTCGCGCATGATACGAGACCAGCGCTCCAATCCCATTCGTCGCTGGAGATAGCGGATCCAGCTCAAGCCCAATGCGCGCCGCCTCTGACGCTTCGCGCTGTCGATCAATAGTACTCAGCAGCCACGCATAGAATGTGTGCGCCAACGCGTAACGCGGGTTCAAATCAATCGCGTGAAGAAAGGACGACTCGGCTGCTTCCCAATCCCAGTTCAGAAGCTGAACGAAACCGAGCGAAGTGCGCGATTCGGCGAGGTCCGGAGCGAGCTCCACTGCGCGTTGCGCGGCCGCCAACGCCCTGGGTATGACATCGGACGACGGAAGGAATCCCCACAAGCCGGGAACGCTGAAGGCATCGGCAAGTCCATGATATGCGAGCGCGTAGTCGGGATCCTTGGCGAGCGCGTGCTTGTAGTGATGAATTGCCTTCTCCAGCATCCCCTTCATGTTCCATCGATACCAGCAATGCCGGCCGCGCAAATAGAGCTCGTACGCTTCGACGCTCTCAGTGTGTCGCTTGCCAAGAGCTTCGTCCTGCGCCGTGGTGAGCTTGATCCTTAGCTGACTGACGATGTTGCGCGCGATCTCTTCCTGGATTTCGAAGACGTCCTCGACATCTCGATCGTATCGCTCCGACCACACCTGGTATCCATCGCTGGCATTGACCAGCTGAGCGTCGATGCGTACGCGCTGACCCATTCGACGCACGCTTCCCTCCAGGATCGACTTCACGTTGAGTCGCTCGCCGATCTCAGCGACGTCGAGCGACTTGCCCTTGAGCGCGAAAGTGGATGTGCGCGCGGCGACCTTGAGCGTCGGAATGCGTGAAAGCGCGTTGAGAATCTCGTCCGTTATTCCATCCGAGAAATATTCGTTGTCGGGGCTGGCACTCATGTTCGCGAACGGCAGCACGCCGATCGACGGCTGCGAGACGCCTGGCGGCCGGGCATCGATCGCCGAGTGATTGGACAGCTCTCGAACGAGATCCTCGGCGCGGGCATGACGCTCCTCGGGATTCGGAGCGAGGGTTTTGAGAACGACCACGTCGAGCCATCGTGGAACCTCTTTGCGCAGGCTCGAAGGTGAGGGCGGTTGCTCGGTGAATCGCCTTAGGAAATTCTCTCCCGCGAACGGAGGCTTCCCGGTCAGCATCTCGTAAAGAACGCAGCCGAGTCCGTAGATGTCGCTGCGGCCATCGAGCTGGTGATCGCCGACCAGTTGCTCCGGACTCATGTAGGCTGGTGTGCCGGGAGTTCCCATGCCAGTACCGGTCAGGTGCTGAACTCCGGCCAGATCGATGGCGCGCGCGATGCCGAAGTCGGCAACGACCGCGTGTCCGCCCGACAGCAGAATGTTTTCCGGTTTGATGTCGCGGTGGATGATGCCCTGCCGGTGAGCGTAGGCGAGCGCGTCCGCCGCTTCGCAGGAGATGCGCACCGCCGCATCGATTGGCAGCTGACGCTCGCGAGTCATTCTCGCGCGCAACGTCTCGCCGCTGACGTAAGGCATCAGGTAATAGAGGAGCGCTTCCACGTGACCTGAATCGTGGAGCGGCAGAATGTTCGGATGCTGAAGACCCGCCAGCATCCGGATTTCCTGGATGAACCTCAGCTCGCCGGTTCCGGAGCCTGGCTCGACGTTCAGGACTTTTAGCGCAACCTGTCGCTCGTGCCTCGCATCATTGGCAAGGTACACCGTGGCGAACGCGCCTTGTCCGATCTCGCGCCCGATTTCGTAGCGTCCGGCGAGTGCGGTCCTGAGCGAGCCGATCGGGTCGTGGGTTGACATGACGCCTTTGACGGGGCTCGCAAACATAGGGTACGGCCCCGGGTGCGGCCATAGCAAAAGGACCAATGCCCGCCGCCAAAAGCCGGCCCGCCGACAGCGCCCAGCAGGTAGTCTTCAGTTGCAGTTTCAATCTGTTCCGACTTCTGGGTGGCGGTTAAGTGGCATCCGCGTACCGAAGCGCGGAGGTTTTAGCTTTACATCTGCCTCGCAGCCAGCTTTCCAGTGAACAGAGCTTGGCGGAAAGGACCGGCCGGGCACTCCTTAGACCGGAGCCAAAGCTGTCGTCCAGGGATCTCAGAACAAAACTCCCCAGCTCTACGCGAGTTGAGCGACTGCTTCTCGTGCTCTACGTATCGGCGGCGCTCATCGTCACCATCCAACGTGGCGTATTCGGCTTCCCGAACGACTTTGCGATTTTTCGCTCCTCCTTCTGGAATCTGCTCGCGCATAGGGACCTCTACGTTCTACGCCTCGATCAGGCGCGCGACTACTTCAAGTATTCCCCCTCCTTTGCACTGCTGTTCGCGCCATTTGCCGTGCTACCATTCGTCGCCGGCCTCTTTTTGTGGAACGCCGTAAACGCTCTCGCGATGTTCTTTGCGTTGAGGTTGCTCCTGCCGCGTGACCAGAGCGCACTCGCGCAGGCACTCGTGTTTCTGCCGACACTTCGCTCGATGCAGTCGTCTCAGAGTAATGCCCTCGTTGCCGCGCTCATCATCCTTGCTTTCGTGAGCTTCGAGCGCGACTGGCTGTGGCGGGGCGCGCTCGCGATTGGGCTCGGCGCAGTGATCAAGGTATTTCCACTGGCGGCGCTCACCTTCGCGCTGCCTCGGCGCGATCGAGTGCGCGCCATACTGATCACGCTACTCTGCGTAGCGATACTCGTCGCGCTTCCGCTGCTGGTAATCCCAGCAGACGCGCTTTTGGGTCAATATCAGTCATGGGCTGCACTCGAACGCGGCGAAGCCGCCCTTGTCGGATCGAGCGCAATGGAGCTTTTCCGGGCCGCCGGCTTCTCCCGGCCACTTTGGCCGGTGCAGCTAATCGGATGCGCAATGGTCCTTGCCGTCATGATTCTGCGCATTCGCGATTGGACCGACCGGAAACTCCGGCTCCAGTTCCTCGCGTTCGTGCTGGTGTTCTGCGTGGTGTTCAACCACCGCGCAGAGCGTCAGTCCGCTGTAATCGCGGTCGCTGGTATGGTGATCTGGTACCTCGCCTCTCCACCCTTCGCGTGGCGAACCGCGCTGTTCGTGATCGTCTATGTTCTCGTTGCGATCACCGGATCGGACATCGTGCCGGACGCGATCAAGCACATTCTCGCATCGCAGATACGATTCTCCATTCCGCTCACGATCCTCTGGCTGGTGATGCTAGCGGAGCTGGCGATCATGCGGAACAATCGTCGTCCGATCGCCGAAGTTGGTGAGCGTTACGCCGCACCTCACTAGCAACTCTCTGAATTGGCGCGAACACAGCACCTTTAGCTCGGTCTCTCGCGCCCGAGTGTAGCTATCTTGCGCGGCCAGTGAGGCATCCACGTAGCCCGGGTGGACCATCAGCTCCGTCGTTCCCGGCGGTAATTGCGGAATCAGAGCGAATAATCGCGCTGCGAACGAGTCGGTTCCCTGCAATGAAACGCCGACGAATCGCTTGCCACGATTCGCGGGTTTCAATCGTGATACACGAGCGGCAATCAGAAGTCCTGCCTTTTTGAGACTGGCTCGCCAGTCGCTCGCGTTGAGGTGCCAAGGCTCGCACGGCACGCGGACCTCAAAGATCCCCCTCGAGCCAGCGGCTTTGGTGACCGACCCGGAGATTGCCGGATGGGCGTGGATGTGTCGATGGCTGTCCAGGTGAGTCGGCGGGAATCCCGCGTCGGTCATTCGATCGATCTGCGCCAGGCACTCGCGGGCTATGTCCTGCGCATCCAGAAGTCCGAGCGAAGCCCGAGCCATCAACAAGCGCAGCGGATAGAATTCGCCGCTCTGGCGTTGTGTCAGCGACGCCGCGGCAGTGAGCGGGCGGCCGAGGGTGAAATTGAGGTGAAGGCCGAGCGAGAGAGCAGGGCACGGGACAGCTCGATCTAGCGCGTCTGCGAAGCCCGGCAGGTTGACGATCAGCGAGGCGGAGGTGACAGTGCCCGCTTCTGCCGCCTCTATTATTCCGACATTTACACCGCGCGAGATTCCGAAGTCGTCGGCGTTGATGATGAGGCGTTTCGGACTAGGCGTAAATCCCACGCGCGCCATTTCGGCGGACACGGAGCAGGTCCATCAGCATCGCTGCCCCATGCCTCGCAAACGAGATGGTGCTCGGCTCGTCGTTGTAATGAAAGTCCACCGGCACCTGCTCGATCTTCAAGCCGTGCAGACGCGCGATGAAAAGACATTCGAGATCGAACCCGAAGCCGCACAGCGTCTGTCGCGAGAAAACGATCTGCGCCGCGCGCGCAGTGAATCCCTTGAGCCCGGCCTGAGTGTCCAGAATGCCGGGCAACAGGACCCGTTGCGCCAACCGGTTGAAGACGCGGCTCATGACGTGCCGAGTATAGAGATAATGGAAGAACGTCGGACTCATCACGTAGCGTGACTCGGGCAGTACGCGGCAGGCGATCGCCACATCATTTCCTGCTTCCAGCGCGCGCAGGAGCTTGGTGATCTGGCAACTCGGGTACGCGAGGTCCGAGTCGACGAAAATTCGATATGCTCCGCTCGCATGAAGCATCCCGCGGGCAACCGCGTGACCTTTGCCTCGGTTTATTTCGTTCCTCAGAACGACCGTCAGCCCATTGTCCGCGGCAAAGTCGCCAGCGATTCGCGCGGTCGATCGCTCGCTGCAGTCGTCGACGACGACGATCTCCGTTTGGAACTCGAGTCGCGACCGAAACTCCCGCATGTGGGTCAGCGTTGCAGAAAGCTGGCGGCCGCCATTCCAGGTCGGGATGACAATGGACAGTAGCGGCCTTGCCGGTGTCGGCAGGTCGGCTCGATAGTGGGACAGACGCTGAGCTTCAACAAAAGCCATAGGTGATGCGTATTGTAGTCTTTTTTTCGACGGAAGGGCGAGGCCCCGCCCGAGGATATTCCACTGCGCTTACAGCAGCATTACAAATTGCGCTGTGCGACGAACAGCACGTCGGCGAGGAACGCCGCGCCGCACGACTGGGAGTGCACCGAAAAGCCCGCACGCTCGAGGAGCTTGGTCCACTCGGGCGCTCCTCTAAAGCTCAGCTTCGGGCCGCTCGACCGGGTAAACCCAACGCCTGTCGCCAGATGCTCGTAGAGCCGATTCGCGGCGCCTTTGATGCCGGCGCCCGCATCGATCTCGCGCGCGGCGAGGATCCCCGCCGGAGCGAGAACACGCGCCGCCTCACCGACGAGGAATTCCTGGCTCGCGGTATCGAAATAGTGGAGGATGTCGATCATCGCGATGCCGGCCAGCGATCCTGATGGAAACGATGCGAGCTTCTCTTTCAGGTCGCCGACTTCGAACCTCGGCCTAGTCGTGACCGGAAGCCTGAGTGCGGCCGCTTCGGCCAGCTGAACACGTTGGCGATCGTGATCGACGCCAATGATCTCGCGCTGATCGGACCCGACCGCGAGCGCGAATGCCAGTAGCCCGTGTCCCGAGCCGAGATCCAGAATTCGTCCCCGCCCCGGAAAAACCGATGCCATGCGGTCGTACGGCGTAAGAATCGAGCGCAGCAACAGGAAGAAGCGCGTTGAGCGCGGCGTCTCGACAAAGAGCGAGCTCATGTACATGACGTTGCGAGGTCGAAGTTTTTGGACATTAGGTACGACTCGTGCGAAACGCACTCCCTCGCCCGACGTCAAGGACCGCCTACTCATCCGCTACACGCACAGATAATGACAACGAACGCCGAAGTCCTGCAAAGCGAGAGCGCCGACGAACTGTCGGAAATCCTTAGCAAAGTTCCTCGCGTAACACTCGCGTTCTGGATCGTCAAGATTCTCGCGACGACGCTAGGCGAGACGGGCGGTGACGCACTGTCGATGACGCTCAAGCTCGGTTACGCGATAAGCACTCTGATTTTTCTGGCGTTCTTTTTGGTGACGCTCGTTGCGCAGATCGCTTCCCGCCATTACCACCCGGTCTTCTACTGGGCCGTTGTGGTCGCGACGACCACCGTCGGCACGACTACTTCGGATTACATCGACCGCACGCTCGGCCTTGGATACGTGAAGTCTTCGTCAATTCTACTTGGTCTGGTCATCGCAATTCTGCTCGTGTGGCATTTCAGCACCGGCAGAATCGTGGTCGACCGCGTCATCAACCGCACCGACGAAATCTTCTATTGGATCACCATCCTCGTGTCGAACACCCTCGGCACCGCGCTCGGCGATTTCGTTGCGACGACGACCGGACTCGGCTTCGAGGGTGGCGCGCTCGTATTCGCCGGATTGATCGCCGTCGTCGCCGCGCTTCACTTCTTCACCAAAATCCCGACGAGCGTTCTGTTCTGGGCCGCTTACGTCCTCACGCGTCCGCTCGGCGCGACGCTAGGCGACACACTCACGAAGCCGAACGCGGACGGCGGATTCAATCTCAGTCGCATCACGTCTTCGCTGGTGATCGCCGTACTGATGGTGATCCTTGTCTCTGTGACATCGCTTCGCAAGCGCGGTCGACCGGACGATGCTAGGGCAACGAGCCAACGAGCTTCTTGAACTCCGCTTCGGTAAACGCTCGCATCGTCTCACTCCGAATATTTCCCTGCGCTCCCAGCGCCAGCGCCATGCGCGCGACCGCGTCGTCGTTCGGCATCTCCGCAACCACAACCAGGTCGTATTGGCCGAGGGTCAGATAAATGGCCTTGAGCTCGCCACCAGCCTTGCGGTACGCCTCTCTGGCCGCGTCCATTCGCTCAGGGGCGTTCTTGACGCTACCGATTCCCTGCTGAGTGTAGCGCAACATCGAGATGTAAGTGGGCATGCGATCCTCCTATGAGTGAGACCCCCACGCCCTCACAATCAGCCGTCGCCACCGAGAACACGCAAGAGTAAGAATGTTGTGCCCCTGCTACGGCGGCGCCTCACCGATGTAGCCGCCGGTGAGGGCGATGACGGTTCTGTTCAAACCGCCGCAGCGCAGGTGAATCGGTACGCTTTTGGCAACGATGGTTCGCACGGCAGCCTTCAGGAGAACACAATGTTTGGGACATCGCTCGTCGCACTCGCCCTAGCCTCATTCGCCGCACTCGCAGCCGTAAACGGCAGCGGTACCATCAGGTTCGGCCGGTCGGTCGAGCACATCTCGGTCAACGCGAGTGGGAGCTCCGGACGCGCGGAATTCGAGGACAAGGCGGCCGGCGGCAACGTCAATGGCCAGATCGCGATCAACTGCGTCAATGTCGTCGGTAACACCGCGACCCTGAGCGGGCTGGTCACGCACAGCAACCGCAAATCGATGATCGGTTCCGAAGGCGTCTTCCGGATTGTCGACAACGGCCGGCGTTCAGACATGGCGAGCCTCATCAACTTCCACCAGCCCGGCACCAGCACCGACTGCAATGCTGGCGAGTTCGACCTCGCTCCCGTCAAAGGCAACTTCACGATACGGTAGACCGCGTCGAGCGTTGGCTTTGTCGTGGCGGCTATAGCGCCGCGGAGGGGCTACCAAACCTGAGGTCCAAGTGAAAGTCAGTCCGTTGGCAGGCAAGCCGGCGCCGGAATCGATATTGGCAAACATTCCCCGGCTCGTCACCGACTACTACGCGCTCGAGCCCGATCCCGCCGCGACGGCGCAGCGGGTCGCATTCGGAACGTCTGGACATCGCGGGACGTCGCTTCAATGCTCGTTCAACGAGGAGCACATTCTGGCGATTACCCAGGCGATCTGTAATCATCGCCGGGAGCAAGGAATCGACGGTCCGCTTTTCATCGGCATCGACACCCACGCTTTATCCGAGCCGGCGTTCGCGTCGGCACTCGAGGTTCTCGCCGCCAACGAAGTGGATGTGATGATCGACGAGCGTGACGGCTTCACGCCAACGCCAGTCGTTTCGCACGCGATCCTCACCTACAATCGCGGGAAAAAGAGCGGGCTCGCTGACGGCATTGTGGTGACACCGTCGCACAATCCGCCGGAAGACGGCGGCTTCAAGTACAACCCGACCAGCGGAGGCCCGGCCGATTCCGCCACCACCAAATGGATACAGGACAAAGCCAACGAGCTGATCGCGAGCGACTTGAAACAGGTACGCCGGGTTCCGTATGCGAGGGCGAAATCGGCGGCGACCACGCACCGCCACGATTACATGCACGCCTATGTCGACGACCTCGGCGCGGTGATCGATTTCGAAACTATACGCTCGGGCGGTCTGCGACTGGGTGTCGATCCACTCGGCGGTGCCGGCGTCTTTTACTGGGACATGATCGCGGATCGCTACCGGATTCCGCTGACATTGGTGAGCGAAGTCGTCGACGCGACTTTTCGCTTTATGACGGTCGATTGGGATGGAAAGATCAGAATGGATTGCTCGTCGCCCTATGCGATGCAGCGACTGATCGGACTCAAGGATCGCTTCGACGTCGCGTGGGGGTGCGATACCGATCACGACCGGCACGGCATCGTTGCGAAGAGCACGGGATTGCTGAATCCGAATCACTATCTCGCTGCCGCCATCTCCTATCTCTTCACTCACCGTCCCGATTGGCCGAAAACGGCAGCGGTCGGGAAGACCGTCGTCAGCAGCAGCATGATCGACCGCGTGGCGTCAGGGATCGGTCGCGCGCTCAAGGAAGTTCCGGTCGGCTTCAAGTGGTTCGTCAACGGATTGCTGGATGGTTCACTGGGGTTCGGTGGTGAGGAAAGCGCGGGCGCGTCTTTTTTGCGGCGCGACGGAACGGCGTGGACCACCGACAAGGATGGCATCATCATGGGCCTGCTCGCCGCGGAGATGACGGCGGTCACCGGTAAGGATCCGGGAGAGCACTATCGCGAGCTCACGGACAAGTACGGAGAATTC
>WNGC01005191.1_pt1 | contig 11484 bp, 9 predicted proteins | sample 5400051 | NCBI WGS metagenome assembly WNGC01 (sample SAMN13153368, study PRJNA577476) | soil metagenome | isolation source: 20 cm soil or saprolite under grassland replicate 2 | place: USA:California | collected 2016-06-15 | reverse complement strand
CAGTTTTTTGAAATCATCCACCGTATGCAGGTCGGTGTTCGCGGTCAGATTGACCTGAAGCAGCGAACCTTTCGTGTTACCGACGGCTGAGAGAAAATTATTTCGCGCAAGCATGTTGCGCACTTGGGCCGGGTTGATGTTTAGCGCAGCCATCTGGTCCGGTTTCATCCAGATGCGCATCGCAAACGTGCGGCCGCCGAGAATGTCCGCTTTCTGCACGCCGCCGACTGCAGTGAGACGCGGCTGCACCAGTCGCACGAGATAATCGGTCACTTCGTTAGGCTGCAGAATGTCCGAAGTGAAACTTAAATAACACGAGGCTTGCTGTGAATCGGCCGATTGAATTTCTAACACCGGAATCTCCGATTCGGGAGGTAGGTCGCGGCGGATCGCATCAACTTTGGAGCTGATATCTGACAACGCTTTATTTGCGTCGTAATTCAGTTTTAGCCGCACGGTAATTGTCGAGCTGCCCTGAGCGCTTTGCGACTGGATGTAATCGATTCCATCAGCTGCGGCGATGGCACGCTCGAGTGGCGTTGTGATAAATCCCCTAACGAGTTCGGCATCGGCGCCCACATAAACTGTCGTTATCTTGATCGAGGCGATGTCGCTGCGCGGATATTGGCGTACGTTGATCGTCCGCATCGCCTGCAAACCGGCTATGAGAATCACGAAGCTGACTACCAGCGCCAGGACTGGACGCTTGATGAAAAGATCAGTGAACGAGCTCATGTCGATATTGGATCACGAATCAACGGGATTCGGATTTACCTGCGGTTTTGGGGCGAGATCGTTGTTGATGGTCACGGCCATTCCGTTTCGCAGCTTAAAGACCCCCGTGCCGACAACAATTTCGCCGGCCTTCAATCCTTGCGTAATCGCGACGAGATCGCCGCGCGCTTCACCGACACGCACAAATTGCTGTCGAATCACTTGCGATTCTTTGCCGGTCTTTTCGTCTTTCTTTTTCTCAATCACATAAACCGAGTCGCCGAACGGTGCGTAGGAAATTGCGGATCCCGGAACGACAAGCGCTTTGTGTTTTTCGGGCAACGTGACTTCTGCTTTCGCGAACATTCCGGGCCGCAGCACGTGATCGGGATTCTCCAGCGTCGCCTGCAGCGTGATGTTGCGGGTACTCGAATCGACCATCGAATTAATTGCGGTCACCTTTCCGGGAAATACATGGCCGGGAAGGGCGTCCGTAGTGACGTGCACTTCCAAGCCCGGCGTTAATTGACCAAGATATTGTTGGGGCAAGGCGAAATCGGCGAAGAGTGAGTCGAGTGAAGTGAGCTGCACCACTTGTTGGCCCGAGTTGATCATTTGCCCAACATTGACCTGGCGAATCCCGAGCTGGCCATCAAATGGCGCGATAATCGTCTTCTTCCGAATATTAGAGCGCATTTGATCGGCAACAGCATTTAGCCTGTTGAATTTCGATTCCGCAGCGTCGAGTTCAGCCTTTGAAACCACCTTTTGCGTCGCAAGGCCGCGCGTTCGGTCCACATCCTGGCGTCCCAGCTCGGCTTCAGCTTCTGCCGACCGCAAAAGCGCCTCTTCGGCCGACGCGTCGAGTTGAAGCAATAAATCGCCTTTCTTCGCAGTACCGCCGTTTTCGAACGCGATTTGGCTGACGACTCCGCCGAGCTCGCTGGAAACGACCGCGCCCTGCACCGCCGAGATCGAACCGACCGCTGACAACGTCGGCGCCCAATCTTCTTCTTTCACTGTGGCGCTCGACACTGTCGTCGGCGGCATCACCATCGGCGTGGACATCATCTTGCCGATTTGCAGCCCCTTGATTCCGAAAAGCAGGACGACAAGGCCAAGCAGGCCTCCAATTGCAAGTACCCACGCCCTTATACCAGATCTCACCTTGGGTTTCTTAGAAACAGGTTTCGGTTCTGCGATCATCTCATGCATATACTGGTTCGCCTTCCTTCTTAAACAAAAGTGCCCACAGTCTCCGTGTGACCTCTAATTGGCGCGTCCGCCGTTCCGCCGCGGTCATGTCATGTGGCCGCAATACGTCCAACATCAACATTCCGCGTGCGACAGCGAAAATTAATTCCGCCAACTCATCCGGCTTTAGGTCGTTCGCCGCATTTTGCGCCTCCGGCGCACGCGCAATTAAATCCCTGACTCCGTCCATCGCAGTTTCCAAAACGTCGCGCGTCAAATCGGCGACGTGGGGATTACGCGAAGCCTCGGCGTAAAGATCGACCACGAACGCAGAGACGAGTCGCGGTTCGTTTTCGCAGCAATGGGCCGTAAATAAAATCTCAAGCGATTCAAGCAGAGTCGGTGCCTCTCGCGCACGGTCCAGCATCTCGCTGATTTCCTGCTTGTGCCGGTCGGCCATTGCCGAAATAACTGCTTCCTTGTTTTCGAAGTAGCGATAGATAAGGCCAACACTGATCCCGGCCTCGCCGCTGATGTCATGCATGCTGGTTTGGTGAAACCCACGCTTGGCGAAGCAGACCAGGGCGGCCTCAAGGATCTGGGAACGCCGATCGGCATTGGAAGAGTCTATCTGGGGTTGCGACATAGGCCGGGAAGATGAATGAACGTTCATTCATTGTCAAATCCTTTTACAAAAACCAGGTTCTAACGTCGGGTTTCTCCCTCGCGACCTACTGGGCATGAGAGGAATATTTCCCGCGCGTCCCAAACCTGCGCGGCCCGCCGGCTGAAGACCCATTGTTCAAATCGCGCGCTGCTTAGCTCCGCTGCGAGGTATCCGAGATTTCGTACGCCTGTATCGTCAGCGTCGTCGGCATGCGCTCCGGTTGTTGAGCGAATTGCAGGATCGACATGATTGCGCTCAAACCCAGGAGCGCGTAAACCGCCGTTTCCATGATGCTTCGACCCTTCTCCTCTGACTGAACCAGCATTGCGTAAGTCGTGTCGTTGTTCATAAGCCTTTTAATCCTTTCTTTTGAAGACGCCAGCCGTTTCCGGTTTTGTCTAAAGTTTGTTGATCCTTCATCATTGCTTGAACGTTGGATGCAGCGGCGCCATGAATTGGATTCAAAGATTTGTCATGTTGAGCGAAGCGAAACATCTCTGGTTTCTGCTGACGCGCTGCCGAGCAAATAATCAAAGATTCTTCGCTGCGTTCAGAATGACAGGAAACCGTCCATGAAGGCATTGGACATCCGTTCGCGCCTTAGCCGAGACTTCCCGCCCAATAAGCGCTATCTCATTGGCGTGTCCGGCGGGCGCGATTCCGTCGCGCTACTGCACTGGCTGGTCAATCTTGGTTATAAGAAACTGATCGTCTGTCATTTGAACCATCAGTTGCGGGGACGAATGAGCGATGCCGATGCGCGCTTTGTGGAAAACCTCGTGGAAAAATATCAGCTCGATTTTGAACTCGGCTCCGCAAAAATTTGCGTGCTCGCCAGGAAACAGAAAATCTCGACCGAAACCGCAGGGCGCGACGCCCGCTATTCGTTCTTCGCGAAAGTTGCAAAGCGTCGCCGCTGCGCGACTATTTTTCTCGCCCATCATGCAGACGATCTGGTCGAAACCTTCTTGATCAATCTGTTTCGCGGCGCAGGGACTGCAGGCTTGAGCCGAATGCGGGAGATTTCAACGCGCCGGATCGACAATGTCGACCTTGTCATTGTGCGTCCCCTTCTCAGTGTCTGGCGCAAGGAGATCGACGTTTATGTGCGCGAGCATCGGATCAAATTTCGTGAAGACGCATCGAACAAGAATCTCAATCCTCTTCGCAATCGCATCCGCCATCGAGTCATTCCTTACTTGGAGAAAATCCTTGGACGAAACATTCGTCCCGCCATTTGGCGGGCTGCTGCAATCTCCGGGGAGGAAGAAAATTGGATTGGCGGCCAACTCCCCGATTCGACTGATGCCAAACTCTCGGTGCTGCAGCTTCGTGCGTTCCCAATTGCGCTCCAGCGGCGCGCAATCCTGAAATGGTTGCGTGCGCAAAACGTTTCTGAAGTTGGCTTCGACGCGATTGAGCGAGTGCGTTCACTGCTCGACTCGACCGCGCAAGTGGCAAAGATCAACCTTGCACAGGATCGGCACGTGCGCCGTCGCGCGGGAAAAATCTTTATTGAATGAGGATGTAGAGGCGCTTGTGGCAAGCGCTTGAATTTCAGCGGCTGACACAGGCGCCGCTACACCATTCGTGAAAATCTGTGTAATCTGTGGCTCAAAATTGATTTCTTATGCCCTCTGACATCCGCGTTCGTTTCGCCCCGTCGCCTACCGGCTATCTGCACATCGGTGGGGCGCGCACGGCGCTTTTCAACTGGCTGTTTGCGCGGCATCACGGCGGGAAATTCGTTCTGCGAATTGAAGACACCGATACCAAACGAAATACCGAGGAAGCCATGGCGGCCATTTATGAGGGATTAGAATGGCTTGGCCTGAATTGGGACGAAGGCCCGCATGCGGGCGGCGATTACGGACCTTATTTGCAAAGTGAGCGAACGGAACTTTACGAGCGTTATTTGAAAAAGCTCCAGGATTCCGGTCACATCTTCGAGGACCGGGGCGCGATGCGATTTCGTTCGCCACGTGAACACGTCATCCTGGATGACGTCGTGTGCGGCAAAATTGACTTCGACCTCAGCAACCCGGCGACCCACCCAGACATGACTATCCGTCGTCCGGATGGCTCGTGGATTTTTCATTTCGTCAATGTGATCGACGACCTCGAGATGAAAATCTCCCATGTGATCCGGGGAGAAGACCATCTCTCAAACACCCCGAAGCACATCGAGATTTTTCGAGCGCTCGGCGCAACGCCGCCGCATTACGCGCACATTCCGCTCATCCTAAACCGCGACGGATCGAAGATGAGCAAGCGCGACGAAGGCGCGCGGGTGGAGTACTACATCCGGCGCGGTTATCTTCCGGCTGCGGTCCGAAATTATCTCTGTCTTCTCGGCTGGTCGCCAAAAGATAATCGCGAGAAAATCGATATCGACGAGATCATCCGGATCTTTGACCTGAAAAACATCGGACGCAGCTCGGCCACGTTCGATCCAGACAAACTTCATTGGTTGAATGGCGAATACGCACGTGAATTGAGCGACTCCGAATTTTACGATCTGGGTGTCGCGAAGCTAAAAGCGAGCGGTGTGAAGCTTGATGATTTTCCTGAGAAATACGTCCGCGACGCGCTGCAAACGTGTAAAGGCAAGATCAATACATTTGATGAGCTGCCTGCTTATTGCGGGTTCTATTTCACAGATGACTTCGATTACAATCCGGAAGGTGTTGCCAAACATTTCACCGCTGAGAACAAGCCAAAACTAGAGGCCGTTCGCGACGCTGTGAGCGCGTTGGAGAAATTCGATGCCTCTACAATTGAGGTGACATTGAAAAGCACAGCAACAAAGTTAGGCGTAAAAGTCGGCGGAATTGTTCATCCAACTCGACTCGCCGTCACCGGCAGCAACGTGGGACCCAGTCTGTATCACCTGCTTGAGGTTCTCGGAAAAGAAAAAGTCATCGCACGCATCGATCGCGCATTTTCCAACTTCTAACGCGCCCGGTCATCCCGAGCGAAGCGAGGGACCTCTCACAAACCCGGAAGATCACGCTAACTGGAGTGTGTGACCGATCACCCAGCGAGAGATCCTTCGTCGTCTCCGCGACTCAGGATGACATGCGAATTATCTCTTTGCCGCCTTCGCCCACGTATCTCTCAGCGTAATCGTCCGATTCCAGATTTGTTTTTGGGGCGTGGAATCCGGATCGAGCGCAAAATAGCCGAGCCGCTCAAACTGATAGCGCTCTTCCGTTCGCGCGCTCGCAAGCGCTGGTTCGCATTTCGCGGTTACCACTTCCAGCGATTTCGGATTAATAAATGATTTGAAATCGCCGCTAGCGTCGGGCTCGGGAACGCTGAACAGACGGTCATACAATCGAACCTCGGCATCGATTGCCTGGGCCGCGCTTACCCAATGTATGGTCCCTTTTACTTTGCGACCAGCAGTCGGTCCGCCTGATTTGCTATCCAGATCGACAGTGCACCGAAGCTCGGTCACCTTACCGGCTGCATCTTTCACAACCTCATCGCACTTGATGATGTAAGCATATTTCAACCGCACTTCGCCACCGGGTCTAAGTCGAAAATATTTTGGTGGCGGGGTTTCCATGAAATCGTCGCTCTCGATGTAAAGTTCCCGACTGAATGGAATCTTGCGTTTTCCCGCATCGTGGTTTTCGGGATTGTTGATTGCATCGAGCTCTTCGATTTTCCCTTCGGGATAATTCGTCAGCACAACCTTGATCGGCCGCAGCACGGCGAGCCGGCGCGTCGCGGTGCGATTAAATTCGTCGCGCATCGTGTGTTCGAGCACAGCCATGTCAGTCATGCTTGGGTATTTCGTGATGCCAACGTTGTAGGCGAAAGTGCGCAACGCGCTTGCAGTCACGCCGCGTCGCCGCAATCCGGAGATGGTAAGCATCCGCGGATCGTCCCAGCCGCTAACGAGTTTCTCGTTCACAAGCTGGATCAGCTTGCGCTTACTCATGACCGAGTAAGTAAGATTGAGCCGCGCAAATTCATATTGATGCGGACGCGGCTCCGTCAATTCGAGCGCGTCAAGAATCCAATCATAGAGTGGCCGGTGTACTTCGAACTCCAGTGTGCAAACCGAGTGCGTGATGCCCTCGATGTAATCGCTCAACGTGTGCGCCCAGTCGTACATCGGATAAATGCACCATTTATCGCCGGTGCGATGATGCGAGGCGTGCCGGATACGATAGAGCACTGGATCGCGCAACCAGACGTTCGCGGCGTTCACGTCGATCTTTGCCCGTAGCGTCCGCGCGCCGTCCGGAAACTCGCCCGCTTTCATTCGCGCAAAGAGATCGAGGTTTTCCTCGACCGAGCGATCGCGAAAAGAACTTGCCTTACCCAGCCGGCGATAAGCGTCCGTTTCCTCCGCAGTCATATCGCAAACGTACGCTTTGTCTTTGCGGATCAGGTCTACCGCGTATTGGTAAAAGCGGTCGAAATAATCAGATGCGTAAAACGGTTTGCCACCTACACGCTTGTCCGCCCAACCATCGATCAGCCAACGAACGTCAGTCATGATTGACTCGACGTATTCCGCTTCCTCCTTGATCGGGTTGGTATCGTCCATGCGGATGTTGCAAATGCCGCCAAACTCGCGCGCGATCCCGAAGTTGAGGCAAATCGATTTCGCATGACCGATATGAAGGTAGCCGTTGGGCTCGGGCGGAAAACGCGTGCAGATTTGTTTGTAATTGCCCGCCCGAAGGTCGTCCGCGACGATATCGCGAATAAAATCCGAAGGTCGTTCAGTTTCAGTCGTCATTATAACGAAACAAGCTATCGGCGAACGGTCGCATCCACAACTTTCGCGTCGAACGTCGCCACGCTAAACTGCCAGCCAGACGTGTCATGCTGAGCGAAGCGAAGCACCTCACCTACGAAGCTTGGATCACACTAACAATTGAGAATGCTCAACGTGTTTATGCAGGCTCCCTCGCTTCGCTCGGGATGACATGAAGAAAATGCAAAACATGCAGACCACCCAACGCTATACACTCGCTGATCTTGAGAAGTGGGGTGATGTCGCGCGCGACATCGATCCCGCTGTTCGCCTCGGCGTTTTTGGTGACCCGGTAGCGCATTCGCTCTCTCCGGAAATCCAAAATGCCGCCCTGCGCGCCTGCGAGATCGACGCTCAGTATGCGCGTTTTCACATTCGGGCGAATGAATTGAGATCGGCTCTGCGCTTTTTGCGTGGCCTGGATTTCGTGGGAGTGAACCTGACGGTGCCCCACAAAATCGCGGGATTCGCCCAGGTTGACGAGGCGGATGAATCGGCGACTCGCTCGAATACCGACGGCGAAGGGTTCCTGCGAGCCATACGGCGCGAGTTCTCGGTCGATGTGCGCGATCTTCGAGTGCTGATACTTGGCGCCGGGGGTGGAACTGGGCGCGCAATCGCCTGGCAATGCGCGCTCGAGAATTGTGAGCGCCTCGTCCTCGTCAATCGCACATTGGAAAAAGCCAATGCACTGGCGGAACGCTTGCGCTCGTTTTTCATCGAACCTCGCGTGCTTGGCCCCGCAGCGCGCCTTGAAGCCATAGCGTGGGACGAATCGACAATACGCATGCAACTTGCGGATACCGATCTTATCGTCAATGCCACTCCGCTTGGAATGAATCCGAGCGATCCGGCACCAATTCCGGGGCGTTTGCTCGCACCGCATCATATGGTTTTCGATTGCGTATATGGCCCGTCGAAAACGGTGTTGCTCCGCGCTGTCGAACAAGCGGGCGCGCGCGGCGCAAACGGAATCTCGATGCTCCTATATCAGGGTGCGCTCTCGTTTTCCATTTGGTTCGACCGCGAGCCACCGATTGAAGCGATGCGTAAGGCGTTCAGGTAGGGGCGGTTCACCGAACCGCCCGGGCGATTGAGGTCAATCGCCCCTGCCTAACGGGCCCGTGCATTTGTAATTCCATCAGAAACCGTCATATTAACCGATGGTAAGCGCCGGTATAAATTTCGGCAGTCCACAACTGGTGAATGTTGACCTTGCAGAAGCGCTGCAAGAACTCAAGCGCGAGCGAAACGCTGTTATTCTAGCGCACAACTACCAGGTGCCTGAGTTACAGGATGTCGCGGACTTCGTCGGTGACTCGTTAGGTTTGAGTTATCAGGCAGCGAAAACGGACGCCGACGTGATCTTATTTTGCGGCGTCCATTTCATGGCCGAAACGGCGAAGATTATTAATCCGACCAAGCGCGTCATTCTGCCAGATCTCGATGCTGGATGCTCGCTCTCCGAGTCGTGTCCACCGGAAAAGCTGGCGCAGTTTCTGAAAAAGAACGCGGACAAGAATTACTACGTCATCGCCTACATCAATTGCAGCGCCGGCGTGAAGGCGCTGTCCGACGTGATCTGCACCAGCGGCAATGCCGACAAGATCGTGCGCGCTGCTCCGGCTAATCGAAATATCCTTTTCGTTCCGGACCAAAATCTCGGCGCATGGGTGATGGAACGAACAGGGCGCAAGATGGATTTGTGGCAGGGCAACTGTTACGTGCACGTCGAATTCACCGCGCGCAGCATTAATAAGATTCGGGAGCAGTTTCCTGATGCACCGGTTGTAGCGCATCCGGAATGCACCTACGCCGTGCGCATGCTGTCCGATGAAGTTTGTTCCACTGAAAAGATGGTGACTTTTTGCAGAGAATCACCAGCAGGCGAGATCATTGTCGTTACTGAAGCTGGTCTGTTGCATCGCCTGCGAAAAGAAGTTCCTAACAAGACCTTCATTCCCGGTCCAACAGATAACTGCTTCTGCGGCGAATGCCGGTTCATGAAGATGAACACGCTCGAAAAAGCGTACGACGCACTCTCGAACATGGAACCGGAAATCACTTTGCCAGAGCGATTGCGCAAACGCGCAGAGCTACCTATTCGGCGCATGCTTGAGTTGAGCAATTAGCTGTAGGGCTCGACGAAGGGTCTGGGAAAGCTGCGTTGTAGCCGCTTCGCTGTATCGAGGCGCTCCAAACGCGCGGGGATGCCGCTCTCTTTTCGCTCGCCAAGCTGGCTGGAAATCTTCAAGACTTGCCTCCATGAAAACATTCAATCAAACTCAGCAACCCCGAAAACTTTCAGCGTTTGTCATTATCACGCTGCTTTTCTGGATAGGGCTTTTGCCAATCACGGAAGCGGTTAGTCCACCGCCGGATGGCGGCTACGCCGGATTCAACACGGCGGAGGGGCAGAAGGCCCTTTTCAACCTCACCTCCGGCGTCGGGAACGCAGCAGTTGGCTGGTTTTCGCTTTTTAGCAATACAGAAGGCAGCTTCAATACCGCGATCGGCACCGGAACGCTTCTTTTCAATGTCGGAAACCAAAGTACGGCGGCGGGAGCCCAAAATACGGCCATTGGCGCCGCGGCACTCTTATTTAACACCACCGGCAGCAGCAATACGGCCTTGGGAACTGCTGCGCTTTCGGGAAATACCGAAGCCGACAACAATACGGCCATTGGCGATCACGCCCTTTTCAGTAATACCGTCGGCGAGAGCAACACCGCGAACGGTTTTGAAGCCCTCTACAGTAACACCACCGGAACGAGAAACGCTGCCAACGGCGCTGATGCGCTCTTTAGCAACACCACCGGCGAGCGCAACACGGCCATGGGCTATTTGGCCGGCGCTAACAACACCACAGGCTTCAACAACACCGCCATCGGCTATGACGCGCTCTTAAGCAACACGACAGCCGGCGACAATATCGCCATCGGTGCGACTGCGCTGTTCAGTAACACCACGGGCGAATTCAATATAGCCATCGGTTCTCAAGCGCTGCGAGACAACGTAACTGGCGACAGCAACACCGCCATCGGAGATTCGGCTGGCTTTAACATCACAGGCAGCGGCAACATCTGCATCGGCGCCGGCGTCAATGGGGTTGCTGGAGAGAGCAACATCACTCGTATCCGCAATGTGTATGAGTCGGTCGCGACTGAGCGAGCGGTTTACGTCACTTCGGACAACAGGATCGGGACATTGTCTTCTTCGCGCCGTTACAAAGAAGAGATCGCGCCGATGGCGAAGGCTAGCGAGGCGATCCACTCGCTCAGACCGGTCGTCTTTCGTTACAAGAAGGAGATTGATCCAACGCGTTCCCTATCATTCGGCCTCATTGCCGAGGAAGTCGCCAGAGTAAGTCCAGACCTCGTGACCCCGGACCGCGAAGGGAAACCAGAACCGTACGCTATGAAGCCATCAACGCGATGTTACTCAATGAGTTCCTCAAAGAACATCAGAATGTGCAAGAGCAGACAGACCGGATTGCAGAGTTGAAGAACGAAATCGCAAATCTCACTGCACTCGTGAAGGACCAGGCGATGCGAATCCAAAAAGTAACTGCCCAGCTTGAATCGAGCACAGCTGCGGTGCGAATCGCTGCTAATAATCAGTAAGCTGTAGCCGGGGTCGCTGACCCCGGGCCGCGATCAACGACCGCGGCCACAACCAGATTATTCTATCCGTGACATCCGCATAATCCGCGTTTTCTTCGAGGAAGATGAAGGCTCACACTAAAAAATCCATCGAACAACGAATCGATCGGCTGCAAGCCGGCGGAGTAATCGACATGCATTTCGACTTGCCGATGGACTTGTACGAAAAGCGCGAGCGCAAGGACGTCCTTGAGACCGAATTTTTATCAGAACTCGAAGCCGGGGACATGGGCGTGGTGGGAGTCGCGATCTACATCGAGGATCGCTATCTTCCAGACACAGGCCTGCGTGTGGCGCTCGATCAGATCGCGCGGTTGTTTGTCGAGACGCAGGCATGCCAGAGGTTCGCGATCTGTAAAAGCTATCACGATATCGAGAACGCTCGTAAGGAAGGCAAGATCGCTCTACTCATCACGATGGAAGGCGCGGAGCCCCTCGGAACGGATTTAAACCTTCTACGCATTTTCTAT
>WNGC01002384.1_pt1 | contig 11485 bp, 6 predicted proteins | sample 5400051 | NCBI WGS metagenome assembly WNGC01 (sample SAMN13153368, study PRJNA577476) | soil metagenome | isolation source: 20 cm soil or saprolite under grassland replicate 2 | place: USA:California | collected 2016-06-15 | reverse complement strand
TAGTAATCGAAATAGCTGACGAAATACTCGACCGCGTTACGTGGGAAGAATTGTTTGAACTCGGAGTAGAGCTGCGCCGCCAGCGTCTTGTTGTGTGAGATGACGAGCGTGGGCCGGTCGATCTCGCGGATCACGTTTGCGATGGTAAAGGTCTTCCCTGAGCCGGTGACACCGAGCAGGGTTTGGTGCCGATTCCCAGCCTCGAGCGATTTCGCCAGCTTCGCGATCGCCTGGCCTTGGTCGCCGCGCGGTTTGTAGTTCGATTCGAGCTGAAACGGCATCGGTCAAAGTAGCATCGCGTCGTCGCGACCGAAAGAACCGCTTTTGGTTTAGCCATAGATTTGCACGGAGAAACACGGATTAAATTGCTGTATCGGGCGCAGTTTCCCAAGGCGGTGCGGGAGGTCATGGGCGACCTGATCATTGACTGTTGAACTCGTGAAAGAGCGCTGAAAGGGGCTTAGCTTCGGGCAGACAGCCATGGATCCGAGAGAATTCTTCGATGAACTGAAGAGGCGCAATGTCTTCACTGTCGCGGTCGCGTATGCGGTCGGTGGCTGGGCGCTGGCGGAAGGTATTTCGCAGGTTTTTCCGGTATTCGATATTCCGAACTCGGTGGTCCGCCTGATCGTGCTCTTCATCGTACTCGGGTTTCCGGTCGCGCTGGTGCTCTCCTGGTTTTTCGATCTCACCCGATACGGAATCGTGCGCACACCGGACCGCGCGCCGGAAGCCAAGATCGACATCGTCGGGCCGAGCAACTTGGCCGAAAAATCGATCGCTGTGCTTCCTTTTGAAAACCTGAGCGAAGAGAAGGCCAACGCTTACTTTGCCAGTGGAATGGGGGACGAAGTTCTCACCAAGCTCGCGCAGTTGGCAGAGTTGAAGGTGATCTCTCGCGCTTCGACGGAAAGATATCAAAGCCATCCGGACGATTTAAGAGGGGTCGGCCGGCAACTAGGCGTGGCGACCGTCCTCGCAGGCAGCGTCCAGAAAGCGGGTGACGAAGTCTTGATTAGCGTACAATTGATCGATGTGCGGAACGGCAATCAGCTGTGGGCGCAGGGTTATCGGCGTACGCTAAAGAATATTTTCGAGGTGGAAGCGGAAGTCGCGGAGAAGGTGGCTGAGGCTCTTAAAGTGAAGCTCGTTCGCGCCGAGGCACAACGGTTGGCCACACCAGCGACAACCAATCCCCGTGCCCACGATCTCTACTTGCGTGCGCATGCTCTCGGAACTCATTCCGACGAGCAAAGCTTGGAGCAAACGATTACGTTATTGCGCCAAGCGTTGATTGAGGATCCGCACTTTGCCTTGGCTTGGGGCGATTTGGCATGGGCTTACTTGTCGATCGTGGATGCTTATCGTGCGCCGTTGGAAATTTTGACCCCGGCAGAGCATGCCGCCCTCATGGCGGTGGCGAACGATGAGCACGCGGGCGCGGGCCATACTTACTTTGGCGCGATCGCCTTGATTTTTAACTGCGATTTTCCGGTGGCGAAACGCGAGTTGGAACGTGGTGTCGCCCTCGATCCTAATTCGTCCGATGCTCACCGCTGGCATGCCTGGTATCTCGCGCGCGTGGAAAGAGATTTCGTTGCCGCGCGCGCCGAATTGGAACGGTCCCAAACGCTCGACCCGTTCTACACTTGGCCAGCCTGGGCCGCATCGGCTGTCGCCATTGCTCAGGGCGATTACGAAGCGGCCATGCAGTTCGCGGAACGCGTCCTCACGATCGATCCGCATTTCTTATACGACGAGGATCCGATCGCGCACGTTTACGTCGCGAAGGGGCGCTGGCAAGATGGGGTGAAACGCTACGAGTCGCTCTCGGCTTCCGCTCTTGGCGGTCCGAATTTCGAGTTGGCGGTCTGTTACGCGCATACCGGTGAAACGGCCCAGGCGAAACAAATTCTGAAGGAGCTCGAGGCCCGCGCGCAACATCGCTACGTGGACCGCACCCACATCGCAGCCATCCACGCTGCTCTCGGAGACAAGGACAAAGCGTTTGCCGAACTCGATCAGGCCCGCCAAGATCGATCCGCGAGAATCAGTGCGCCTCGCTTTTATCCCTGGTTGGCGCCGCTGTTTGACGATCCGCGTTTCGCCGATCTTCTCCATCGAATAGGTCTTGATTCGCAAAACAAAAAGTGAATCCGAAAAACATCTTCGCCGAGTTAAAGCGGCGCAACGTTTACAAGGTGGCGATCGGCTGCGCCTGGTCGCCCCGTGGCTTGTAATTCGATTCCAGCTGAAACCGCATTGCGAAACTTAGCTTTGCGATTACTCGTCGGAAAGAGAAGGCGGCCGAAACTTGCCCTTTCTAGCAACATTTCGGAAACCTGCCGTGGGCCCCGTCGAACGGAAGAGACGTCAAGCAGCTTACCAGATCATTTCAGTGATTCGTCAAGACTAACTGGGGCAACGGTTCGCGCAGTTCGACCTGATCGCTCACTCTTTGAAGGCCGGTCGTCAGCGCTTCGATCTGTTTCTGTTGTTTCGCGATAATCGCTTCGTCTTTTGCCAGCCTCGCCTCTTGCTGCTGTGCTATCCGCCCTTGTTCCTGAACCGTGCGATGCTCTTTCAGAAACTCATTGAGTAACATCGCATTGACCGCTTCATAACGAACGGTATTGACCTGTCCGTCCTCGTCACGAACCACTAGATCAGGGTTCACCTTTTCTACTTGCTCAGCTATTAAGCCGAACTGTGAAACACCGTCGGGATCAAGCTCGTGCCTGTAGCGGAAGGTCACAGGCTTGAGCTGGAGGAGTGCTTCACTGGCTTTATCCATCGGCTTGATTGCTTCCTTGAAGCGGGCCGAGGAAACGACGGTACCGAGCTTCCCAGTCGAATCAATCATCACTCCCACCTTGGTGCCACTAGCCACCGTTTTGCCGTAAATGCCGGCAATATAAGTGGCAGTCTGCGTGCCTTGCTTGCCGAGGCGGATCTTGCCCGACTCGCCTGCATTCCCGAGGACATTGGCTCCGATCACGATGTTATTGCTGCCGGTAGTGAGATTGAAACCGGCATCAATCCCTATGGCGACGTTCAATGAGCCGGTCGTGTTGCCAAAGAGCGCGCCGTAACCTTCGGCTGTATTAAAGTTGCCAGTACTGTTGCTCCGGAGGGCATTAGCGCCATTAGCCGTGTTCTCGCGTCCGGTAGTGTTGTTCGCGAGCGCTACGACGCCGACGGCCGTGTTTTCAACGCCGCTAATGTTACTGAGTAGCGCCTGAAAACCACTGGCGGTGTTATAGATACCAGTCTTATTGGAATAGAGCGCTTGAAAACCATCGCCGGTATTATAGTTGCCGCTTGTATTGGAATAGAGCGCTTGGGAGCCGCTGGCGGTGTTGTCGCTGCCGTTGTTCGACGCCAACGCAGCATTCCCGTTGGCCGTGTTGTCGCTGCCGGTGAGGTTGCTCTGGAGGGTTCCAACACCGGTGGCCGTGTTAGAGACGCCGGTTGTGTTGCTAGAGAGCGCAAAAAAACCGTTGGCGGTATTGTCGCTGCCGGTTGTGTTGTTTTGGAGCGCATTATCACCGCTGGCCGTGTTTGCGCTGCCGGTTGTGTTGCTAAAGAGTGCCTGAAAACCGGTGGCCGTGTTCGCGCTGCCGGTTGTGTTGCTAAAGAGCGCATCATCCCCCTCGGCAGTGTTTCCGTTACCATATCCGCCGTCCGGTGCTGGGGTAACCGCTCGCGCCGTTGGCGAAAGCGCAAAGAATAGCGAAGCGAGCAGGAAGAGAAAAAAGACTCGCCACCAAGTCGGTTGGTTAATCAGATTTCGACTAGAAGCAGTCGAATTTATTAGGGCAGTAAGAGCATACATTGGGAGTTTCTTTCTTCTCCCGGTGATTAATATTTAATCGCAAGAGTGAACCGAGAGAGGAAAGTTACCGGGAGGAACTGCTCCGGCTCGATTCAGATCCTATCTAGCAGGGACGAAGATGGAGGAAATCCCGTCGATTTGTCGAGCAAAAAGGCAGATTGCCGCAACGCGACAAACGTGACGCTTCAATGCGGAATACGATTGCTTTATTGACGGTTGGTGACTAAGTGCGGAGCACCTTGGCCAGCTCCATTTGATCGCTCACCTTTTGCAGTCCGCGCTGAGGGTTTCGATTTGCTTCCGCTGCTTCGCGACCGTAGCGCGCAAATCTTTCTCTGTCTGCCAAGCTCATCCGTCGGTTTCCAAAAGCGCGGCGACGCGGCGCAAATCGTCGATTAAGATTTCCATATCGCGTAACGTCGTCCGGTAATTCATGACGCAGCCACGGAGACTGAATCGACCGCGCAGTCGCGCATTGGAAAGGTAGGAACTGCCATCACGCTGCAAAGCCAGCAACAGACGTTCATTGTGAGCGTCGAGTTGTTCCTCGATTTTTTCGCGTTCGGATGGACTGGCAGTGGCTAATGTGCGCTTCAATCGTGCAGGCAGATGGCGAAAACAAAAAATCGAGAGCTCGACGGGCGCGAGCATTTCGAAGTCGTCGCTTTCCTTTACAAGCTTTTCGAAGTAACCGGCGCACTCCAGGTCCTTCTCGATTGCCTCGCCAAGCGCGCGAACACCGATGCCTTTCAACAACATCCAAACTTTGAGTGCGCGAAAACGCCGTGAAAGCTCCGGCCCGTAATCCCAAAAGGCAAAAGCTTCGTCCGCTTCCTGTCCGATGACCCGGGTATATTCCGCTTCGTGAGCGAAGGTGGCCCGAGCCGCCTCTGGATCGCGATACAGAATGCAGCCGCAATCAACTGGAAGGTAAAGCCATTTGTGGGGATCGAGCGTGAGCGAATCCGCTTCCTCGATCGAGGCGAACAAAGGGCGCGCCGATGGAGCCAGCGCGGCAAACCCGCCGTAAGCACCATCAACATGCAGCCAAAGATTGAAGCGCCGCGCGACTTCGCTGATCTGTGGAAGCGGATCGAAAGCGCCGGTCGCTACCGTTCCAGCGTTGGCCACCACGCAAATCGGCAAATGTCCCGCTCTGCGATCTTCTTCAATCGCGGCCACGAGTTCATCGAGATTAATCTTGTAACGTTCATCCACCCTGATCAGGCGCACGTTGTCGCGTCCGATGCCGAGCAATGCAGCAGCTTTGGCGACGGAATGATGCGTTTCTTCGGAAGCATAAATACGCAGCGGTCGACTGCAGGATTGCGCCCCTTTGTTTTGAATTTCCGCCGGCGCTTTGGCGCGTCGTGCGGCGGCGAGTGCAGCCATATTCGCCATCGATCCGCCACTGACAAAAAGTCCAGCAGCGTTGCGGTTAAAGCCGATGATTTGTTTGATCCATTCGATGGTTAGCCGCTCGATTTCAACCGCGGCCGGGGCCGAACGCCAAGCCGTTAGATTCGCATTCAGCGTCGATGCGAGCAGATCGGCGAGAGCGGCAATGGCAGTGCCCGGCGCCTGCACATAACCGAACATGCGCGGATGACCGTTATGCCGGCTTAGCTCGATCAAAGTGTTCCGGAGAGTGTAAAGGAGTTCGTCGAAGTTAACCGGTTCTTCTGGCAAGCTCGAATCCAGGTGCCCTCGTATTTGGCGCGAACTGGTGTGAGCATAGACGGGGCGATTTCGAATCGTGCCGAGATATTCCGCCATGAGCTCGACGGCAGCGTTTGCCCATGAACGAATTTGCTCCGGAGAAGGATCGAGCAAGTGAGCGGGAGACAAATTTTTTGAATCGTTGATCATGTCTCAAATCGTGGGCTTGCTTGCACCTTCCCGTTAACTTTCACCTACTCTCATCTGGAGACGTCCAAGTGAAAGTTAAACTGCAAGTGCAGGTCCGGGGAGCGCACGCGCCTCGCGTGCTCATTTCGGCGCCTCGCCGAAATGCTTTCTTTATTTAACAAATGAGTCGTTGGCGAGGCGCCAACGACTGCACGCCAGGGCGCGTGCGCTCCCCGGAAAAGACGCATTACGCGCAGACTCTTTCGTGCAGGAACGTCGGACGATGCGCTCGAAAGCAACTAACTACTCGGCGTTGGATTACGATTGGGATAGGCCGGGACCGGTGGTAGATCGTAGCGTTTCGTCTTTAGCTCTTCCTGGATTTCCTGGATCGCTCGGTCCAGCTGTTGATCTTCCCCGCGGAATTCTTTGGCCGGATCGTTGTCTACCACGATGTCGGGATCGACCCCGTGGCTTTCAATGATCCAGCCCTTGCCCTCTTTTGAGTAGGGCGCGAACTCCGGCTTGAAGAATTGGCCGCCGTCAACCAGCGGCAGGGAATCGCGAATACCAATGACGCCGCCCCAGGTCCGCTTGCCAATCAGTTTACCCAGGCCAAGCGCTTTGAATCGGTAGGGAAAAATGTCGCCATCAGAAGCGGAGAATTCGTCGATCAGCGAAACCATTGGGCCAAGAAAGGTTTGAGGCGGATCAGTCGTCGGCATGCCATTGCGCGCAATCCCGACCATGACGAGGGCGCGTCGGAGCCGTTCAATCACGAGAGGAGAAACAAATCCGCCGCCGTTGCCGCGGACGTCTACAATGAGCGCCTTCTTTCGAATTTGCGGGAAGTAGAGCTTGGTAAATTCATTCAAGCCGGGCCTTCCCATGTCGGGAATATGGAGGTAACCAACTTCGCCGTTGGTTTTCTTACTAACGTAGTCAATGTTCTTCTGCACCCAGGCCAGGTAGTAAAGGGGCGATTCGTCAGCCGTTGGAACTATGGTAACATCGCGCGCGCCATCGTCGCTCGGCTTCGAGTTGACTCGCAAAATCACCTGCTTATCGGCGGTGCCGATTAAGGCGTCGTATAGATTCGCCAACCCCGAAACCGGTATGTTGTTTATTGCGAGGATATAGTCACCGACTTTCACGTTTACACCTTGTGCGGTTAGAGGCGACCGGGTGTGCTTGTCCCAATTTTCGCCCGGCAAGATGCGGTTGACCCGGTAGGCTTTCGTTGCCGGATCACGTGAAACCTCTGCCCCAAGTAGTCCCAGTTTAATACGTGGCGTTTCCGGTCGTTCGCCGCCGCCGACGTAGGTATGGCCGTTATTTAGCTCGCCAATTAGCTCGCCGAGCAGATAGGTAAGATCGTTACGATGATTTACAAAAGGTAAAATGGCGGCGTATTTGTCGCGCATCGCCTTCCAATCGATCCCGTTCATGTTTGGCGCGTAAAAGAAGTCGCGCATCTGCCGCCAGCATTCGAAGTAGATTTGGTTCCACTCCGCGTGTTTATCCTGTTGCATGTCGAGCCCGGCCAGCTTCAGCTCGTGATCTTTGGTCTCAAGTTTGTCCTTGGGCAGATCGATAATGGCGTAGTCCTTTTTAATTTTGACCAGCATCCGCTTGCCATCGGCCGATATTTGATAGGCGTTGACCTCGCCCAGGACCGTTTCCTTACGGTCCTCCATGCTATAGAAACAAAGGTGGGCCTTCCGGTCGGGACCGTCCTGCTCGCCTTCATCCTCGCCTTCCTGATCGGCGATGGTGCGGCGGAGATAGAAAATACGATCGTCAACCAGCCGAATGTCGCTGTAGTTACCCGGTACGATTTCTACTCCAGAGATGCGATCATGGATGCCATCCAAATCGACTTTAACTACCACGGGCTTCTTCGGCGTTACCTCGGGAGTCGGAGTAGGACTGGACTTTGGCGTTGGGGAAGGCGATTTCTTCTCCTCGGCTTTCTTTTCTTCGCCTTCTTTTTCCTTTTGCTTGGCGCGTTTCTGTTCGGCCTTGCCAACTTCGTCACTCCGCGGACCAAGTGGGGGCTCCGTATCTTTGGCCAGAGTGACGAGGTAGATGCGCTGCATATCCACGTAAACGTTCTCAAATTCGTCCTCGGCAAAGGTCGGTTTAAAATCACGGCTGGAAGCGAAAAGCAGATATTTGCCATCATCGCTAAAGGCGACATTAGTCGAGCCGTACCACTCATCCGTCACGGGAGTCTGCTTCTTATTGGCAACGGCAAAAATGTAAACGCGAGTCAGATCATTCTCTTCCGGGCGCGACCAGGCGATCCATTGGCTGTCGGGCGACCAATTGTAGGATTGAATTTCGCCCCATTTATCCTGATCTACCTGCGTAACGGTCTTTGAGGCTACATCAACATAACGCAATCGTTGTAATCGATCTGCCCAAAGTAGCTTCTTACTATCGGGCGACCAGACCGGCTTATAGTAATAAGTATCGGCCCCGCTCGTTACCTGTTGCGGCTGACCTTTGCCATCCTGGGAACGGACATAGAGTTCGTTTTCGCCGGTTACGTCTGAGTTATAGGCGATCCATTTTCCATCGGGCGACCAGATCGCGTCACGCTCGTGGGCGTTGGAGCTTTTGCTCAGGTTACGGGCGGTGCCTTCCTTCATCGGCACAGAAAAAAGATCGCCGCGAGCGACCACGATGGCGCGTTCCCCATCGGGTGCGAGGTTGACCGTTTCGGTGTGCTTCGAGGCATCGACCAAGGCAGAACGGCCGGACGCGAAATCTTCCTTCACATTAATCGGGATTGGCGCGGCCTGGCCGCTGGCCAGATCGTAACGCCAGATATAGCCAGCTTCCTCGAACACGATCGAATCCTTTCCAATTGACGGGAACTTGATATCAAAATCCTTAAAAGTCGTTAGCTGCTTTGTCTCCTTACTCGTTAGGTCAGTAGCGAAAAGGTTCATTCTTCCATCGCGATCGGAAGTGAAATAGATGCGGTTGTCCGGTCCCCACATCGGGCAAATATCCTGGGCTGGGTTATTCGTCAGGTTCTCGGTTGTGCCGTTCTTGAAATCGTAAACCCAAATGTCGTCGGCCATGCCACCGCGGTAATGCTTCCAGGTGCGGAATTCGCGGAAAACCCGGTTAAACGCCATTTTCGAATCGTCCGGCGAAAAGGAAATGAAACCTCCACGCGGCACTGGCAGTTGCTGCGGTAATTCCGCGTCGAGTCCGACGGTGAAGAGCTGGCCAATGAAATCGTTGAACGATTTCATTCGGGAACGGAACACGACCAGGGGCTTGGTATTTTCCCAGGCCATCACCAGATTGTTCGGTCCCATCCGGTCTGAGATATCATCGCGGCCGAGGGTGGCGGAAGTAGTCAGCCTTTTGGGCGCACCGCCTTCCGCTGGCATGACATAGACTTCGGTATTGCCGTCGTATTGTGAGGTGAAAGCGAGTTGCGTCCCGTCGGGGGAGAAGCGCGGGAAGGAAGTGTAACCTGGTCCGCTGGTAATTCGGCGGGCAATGCCGCCTTCTTTAGCGACAGTGTAAAGTTCGCCAGCGTAACAAAAGACGATCTGGCGGCCGTTGGTAGTTGGAAAGCGCAGCAGCCGCGTGGTATTGGGCAGGTTCTGGGCCGGGGCGAGCGGCACCACCGCAAACGCGAGCAGACATCCAAGCAGGGTTCGAGATAAAAAGCGGCTCATAAGAGCGAACAAGCTGCGTTGCCGTTGCGCGGACGCAACTGCGTTTTTGAAATCACGTCAAGGCTTGGACTGTCGAGGTGGATCGAGCAGTCTCTGCTCGATGTTATGCATGCGACGAAGCCGCATTAATCCAGCATCGTCCGACGGAGCGGCCGATCCACCATTGCCACATCTTGTCTAGTGTGACTTAATCGGCAAAGAATCGCGCTTAAGAAATTCCTGAAGCGACCTTGGGATTTCAGGTGATCCGTTCGCTGATCCCGCTGGTTTGGCCGAGCCGCCTCCTTTCAGATCTTTCTTTGGGGCCAGGTCATGTAGCTTCCGGCGCGGCCCTCTTTTTTTCCGGTCTTGCTCCGACGTGAGTTGTTTGTTCATGACGGCTAACAGGACGGAATAATCCCTCCACCTTCGGGCAAGACCCCGAACACCGTGTCATGCCGCCGCCTGTTTGAAAGGCGGCAAATATTCCAGCTCCGGCGTCGGGATTATCCCTTCTCTCAGAAATCGTCCAGCCTTTTCTTTTGCGCAGTGTGGAAGACAAACCGGAGGCCCTTCTTCCTCCGCGTAGATTTTTTCTATTTTCGGTTGTTCCGGCGGAATTTCAGCGACAGTGGTAAGCCCGATTCGTGCTTTGAATCGGCGAAACCATAAATGACTGACGAAACGAGCCGCGATCTCAGGCTGGAGATCGCTCATGTCCTGTTTATCGATATCGTCGGTTACTCGAAATTACTTCATAACCAGCAAAGCGAAGTTTTGCGCGAGCTGAACGAAGTCGTGCGTGGGACAGAGCAATTTCGCGCGGCGGACAGCGCGGCCACACTTTTGCGATTGCCCACCGGCGACGGCATGGCGTTGATTTTTCGCGAGAGTCCGGAAGCTCCGGCAAAGTGCGCGCTGGAAATTGCGCAGGCGCTGAAACGCCATCGGCAGGTTCAGGTTCGAATGGGGATTCACAGCGGCCCGGTGAATGAGGTGACCGACATAAACGAGCGAGCCAATATCGCGGGTGCGGGAATTAACCTTGCGCAGCGGGTGATGGATTGCGGTGATGCCGGTCACATCTTGTTGAGCAAACGCGTGGCCGAGGATCTGGAAAATCACGAACGCTGGCGTCCATATTTGCATGAGCTGGGCGAGGCGATGGTTAAGCATGGGGTGGGGATCCGCCTGGTAAATCTTGTGACTGAGGATCTCGGCAATCCGCAGGTTCCGGCCAAGATTCAACACAAGCGCGAAGCAAGAGCGATATTGGCGCGACGAGCGCGGCGTAAGGGGCGAAACGCGCTCATTCTCGGTTTACTGATTGCGCTCGCTGCAATCGGCCTCGGTTTCTTTCTCCTGCGCGATCGACTACTGCGTCGGCCGATCGAAACACAAATGGACGCAAAGGGTATCGCGGTTCTTCCATTCGAAAATTTCAGCGACGACAAGGAGAACGCATTTTTTGCCGACGGCATCCAGGACGACATCCTGACGAGTCTGGCCAGGATCAAAGATTTGCGCGTGATTAGTCGCACCAGCGTGATGGGTTATCGAGGTGCTGCGGTGCATAGTTTGCGAGAGATTGGGCAGGCGCTCGGGATCGCTAACATTCTGGAAGGCAGCGTTCGCCGCGAAGGCAATCGCGTTGTGGTGACAGTGCAGTTGATCGATGCGTTGACGGATCGACATCTGTGGGCGAACCGCTACGACCGCACCCTGGCCGATTCGTTAGGCCTGCAAGGTGAACTCGCGGCCGAAATTGCCGAAGCCCTTCGCGTTACTCTTAGTCCGGATGAAAAAGCACGAGTAGAAACGAAACCGACGGAGAACTCGGAGGCTTACGTTTTTTATCTGCGGGCCAATCAAATCGCGCGCAACCCCGATACCTTGCTGGAGGATTTGAACAGAGCCGAGCAATTCTATGGCCAGGCGATCGCGCTCGATCCAGATTTCGCGCTAGCGCATGCACGATTGGCATCGACACGCGCGCAGATTTATCACTATTACGAGCCGCTTGACAGTTGGAAATCAAAGGCGCTCGTCGAAGCTGAGCTGGCATTGCGTTTGCAGCCGAATCTAGCCGAGGCGCACCTGGCTCTGGGGCAATGTGCTT
>WNGC01002382.1_pt1 | contig 11492 bp, 7 predicted proteins | sample 5400051 | NCBI WGS metagenome assembly WNGC01 (sample SAMN13153368, study PRJNA577476) | soil metagenome | isolation source: 20 cm soil or saprolite under grassland replicate 2 | place: USA:California | collected 2016-06-15 | reverse complement strand
TGGCATTCATCACGCGGACAACACGCAAAGTATACCGCGACATTCCGTGAACGGTCGTGACACCCTTGCTATATTAAGCGGACTTCGATGACGGTCACGATAGTCGCCGACGATCTCACGGGCGCCTGCGACGCGGGCACGCTCTTCGCCGGCAAGTCCCCCGTCCCCGTCGCGGTCTGGCCCGACCCGCCCGTCGCCGCCCCGGTGAGCGTCGTGGATACCGAGTCGCGCGATCTCGAGGCGGCCGAGGCGACCCGCCGCGTCCGCCGCGCCATCGGGCCAGGAGCCCGGGCGGGCGCGAGCGTGTGGTTCAAGAAGATCGACTCGACGCTCCGCGGCCACGCGGGCGCCGAGCTCGCCGCGCTCCTCCGGGCGACGGGCGTCGCGAGCGCGCTCGTCTGCCCCGCGTTCCCGGCGCAGGGCCGCAGCGTCGTCGACCGCCAGCTGTTCGTGAACGGCGAGCCCCGCGCGAGCGTTGTGGACCGGCTCCGCCCCGAGGTCGACCGGCCCCTCGCGTGGATCCCCCTCGGCGACGTGCGCACGGGTGGCGTCGCGCTCACCGCGCGCGTGATGCGCCTCGCGGGCATGATCGCGGTCGCCGACGCCGAGACCGACGCCGACCTCGACGCGCTCGTCGGCGCGGCCCTCGCCCTCGAGGCCCCGCCGCTGCTCGCCGGCTCGGCCGGGCTCGCCCGCGCGCTCGCGGAGCGCCTCGGCCTGCTCGCGGGGCCCGCGTCCTTGCCGACGGGGCGCTGGCTGATCGTCGCCGGGAGCCTGAGCCCGTCGACGCGGCGCCAGATCGCGGAGGCACGGCGCGCGGGGCTCCGCGTCCTCGCGACGCCGGACGCCGGTCGCGGCGATGCCGCGACGGCGGCGACCGAGGTCGGCGCCGAGGCGGCGCGCCTGCTCGCGGCCGAGCCCTTCGACCTGGTCTGCGTCACCGGCGGCGAGACCGCCGTCGCCCTCTACCGCGCCCTCGGCGCGACGCGCCTTGACCTCGTCGGCGCGCCTCAGCCCGGCCTCGCGCTCGGCTGGCTCGGCATGCCCGGGCGCGCCGACCTCGCCATGCTGACCAAGGCCGGCGGCTTCGGCCCGTCGAACCTCTTCGTCTCGCTCGCCCGGGAGGCCGGGGCGTGACGGCGCCGATTCTCGGCGTCACCATGGGCGATCCGGCCGGCGTGGGCCCGGAGATCATCGCGCGGGCCTGCGCCGAGCGCGACGTGCGCGCGCGCTGCCGGCCCGTCGTGATCGGTGCGGCGTCCACGATGACGGAGGCCCTCGCGCTCGCGAAATCGCCACTCGTGCTCCACGCCGTCAAGGACCTCGCCGACTGCCACTTCGACGAGGGCGGGCTCGAGGTCCTCGACCTCGGCAACGTGGACATGGCGACGCTCCCGCGGTGCCGGGTCAGCGCGGCCGCGGGGCGGGCGGCCTACGAGTACATCGAGACCGCGGTGACGCTCGCGCGTCGGGGCACGATCCAGGGCATCGTGACGGCGCCGATCAACAAGGAGGCGCTCGCCGCGGCGGGCATGACCCACTCGGGCCACACCGAGATCCTGGCGGCCCTCTCGGGCACCCGAGACTTCGCGATGCTCCTGCTCGGCCACGAGCTGCGCGTGATCCACGTGACCACGCACGTCTCGCTCCGCCGCGTGCCGGACCTGGTCACGCGCGAGCGCGTGCTGCGCACGATCGAGCTGGCCCAGCGCACGCTGGAGGGCCTCGGCCTCGCGCGCGGACGGATCGCCGTCGCCGGACTGAACCCGCACGCGGGCGAGGACGGGCTCTTCGGCGACGAGGAGAAGACGGCGATCGTGCCGGCCATCGAGGCGGCGCGGGCCCGGGGCATGGCCGTGACGGGTCCCTTGCCCGCCGACACCCTCTTCTCCCGCGCCCGCGGCGGCGAATTTGATATCGTCGTCGCCATGTATCACGACCAGGGGCACATCCCCGTGAAGACGCTCGGCTTCAACTACGACGAGGCAACGAAGCGCTGGGTCGGTCTCTCGGGCGTGAACGTCACGGTGGGCCTCCCGTTCCTGCGCGTGTCCGTGGACCACGGGACGGCGTTCGACCGTGCCTGGCAGGGCGTCGCCAACCACGAGTCCATGGTCGAGGCGCTCGACGTCGCCGTCCGGATGCTCGAGCACAGGTGAGCGCCAGTCCCCCGCGCGCCTCACGGCGCGACGGTATCGAGTCCGAGGTCGAGCGCCTCGTGATCGCCCCGGGGGCGTCGAGGCTCGAGCGCGGCCGCGCGACGGCCGCGTAGCGGCGAGGCCCGCGCGCGAAGGAGACCTGCTGCATGGACGCTCACGAGATTCGCCGGCTCCTCACCGACGTGAGCGCCGGCCGCCTCTCCCGCCGCGCGTTCACGGGGTCGATGGTCGCCCTCGGCCTCACGGCGCCGCTGGCCGCCCAGATGCTCGCCGCGGCGGGCGCCGCGCAGGCCCAGCCGCGCGGGGAGACGTTCAACCCGACGCGGCGCGGCGGTGGAGGCCAGCTCAAGGCCCTCTGGTGGCAGGCGCCGACGCTCCTGAACCCGCACTTCGCCACGGGCACCAAGGACCAGGACGCCTCGCGCATCTTCTACGAGCCCCTCGCCTCGTTCGACCCGGACGGGAACCTCGTCCCGATCCTCGCCGCCGAGGTGCCGAGCGGGGAGAACGGGGGCCTCGCGCGAGACGGGATGTCGGTGACCTGGCGGCTCAAGCGTGGCGTCGTCTGGCACGACGGCCGTCCGTTCACCGCCGACGACGTGGTCTTCAACTGGGAGTATGTCGCCGACCCCGCCACGTCCGCCGTCACCGCCGGCTCGTACCGCGACATCGAGCGGATCGAGACGCTCGACAGCCACACGGTGAAGCTCGTGTTCGCACGGCCCCAGCCCTTTTGGGCCGACGCCTTCTGCGGGTTCCGCGGCATGATCATCCCGAAGCACCTCTTCGCGCCCTACACGGGGGCCAAGTCGCGGGAGGCGCCGGCCAACCTCAGGCCCGTCGGCACCGGGCCCTACCGCTTCGTGGACGTGAAACCGGGCGACCTCGTGCGCGGGGAGATTAACGCGGGCTATCACGTGCCGAAGCGGCCCTTCTTCGACGCGATAGAGATGAAGGGGGGCGGCGACGCGGTGTCGGCGGCGCGCGCGGTGCTGCAGACGGGCGAGTACGACTACGCGTGGAACATGCAGGTCGAGGACGACATCCTCCGGCGCCTCGAGCAGGGCGGCAAGGGGCGCGTCAACCTCTGGCCCACGGGCAACCCCGAGCACATCCAGTGCAACTTCAGCGACCCGTGGAAGGAGGTCGACGGCGAGCGCGCGTCGATCAAGACCTCGCACCCGCTGCTGTCCGAGCCGGCCGTCCGCCAGGCGCTCAACCTCCTCGTGGATCGCGCGGCGGTGCAGGAGCAGATCTACGGCCGCCAGGGTCAGACGAGCGCGAACTTCCTGAACGCGCCCTCGCGCTTCGCCTCGCGCAACACGCGCTGGGAGTGGAGCGTCGAGCGGGCGGCTCAGCTCCTCGACCTGGCCGGCTTCACGCGCGGCGCCGACGGTATCCGCGCCAAGGATGGCCGGAGGCTCCGGATGGTCTACCAGACCTCGATCAACGCCCCGCGCCAGAAGACCCAGCAGATCGTCAAGCAGGCGGCGGCCCGGGCGGGCATCGAGCTCGAGCTGAAGTCGGTGGTCGCGTCGGTGTTCTTCTCGTCGGACGCGGCCAACCCCGACACCTACCCGCACTTCTACGCCGACCTCCAGATGTACAACACCACGATGGGCGCGCCCGATCCCGGGTACTTCATGAACCAGTTCACGTCGTGGGAGGTCGCGTCGAAGGAGAACAAGTGGCAGGGACGCAACGTCACGCGCTGGCGCAGCGAGGAGTACGATCGGGTCTACCGGGCGGCGGAGGTAGAGCTCGACCCGGTCAAGCGCGCGGCGCTCTTCGTCAAGATGAACGATCTCGTGATCCAGAACGTCGTGGTCATCCCGGTCCTCTGGCGCAACGGCGTCTCGGCGTCGAGCGCGGGGCTCCGGGGCATGAAGCTCACGGGCTGGGACTCGACGCTCTGGCGCCTCGCCTACTGGTATAAACAGGCATGACAGCCCGGGGAGGATATCCATGGACGAGCACGGACTGAGAGCGCTGGTCGGTGAGGTGAAGGCGGGACGGCTCTCCCGCCGCCGCTTCGTGCAGCTGATGGTGGGCCTCGGCCTGACCGCGCCCATGGCCGCGCAGATGCTCGCCGCCGCCGGGGTCGCCGAGGCTCAGATGAAGTGGGCGTCCAACCCCACGAAGCGCGGCGGTGGCGGCCTGCTCAAGACCCTGTGGTGGCAGGCGCCCACGCTCCTCAACCCGCACTTCGCCGTGGGCACCAAGGACCAGGACGCCTCGCGCATCTTCTACGAGCCGCTCGCCTCCTTCGACCCGGACGGTAATCTCGTCCCCTTTCTCGCAGCGGAGATTCCGAGCCGGGAGAATGGCGGCGTCTCGAAGGACGGCCGCTCGGTCACCTGGCGGCTGAAGGCGAACGTCCAGTGGCACGACGGCAAGCCCTTCACCGCCGACGACCTCGTCTTCAACTGGGAGTACGTGATGGACCCGGCGACCGCGGCCGTCACCCAGGGCTCATACACGAACATCGAGCGCATCGACAAGCCCGACAGCCACACGATCAAGATCGGCTTCAAGAAGCCGACGCCGTTCTGGGCGCGTCCGTTTTGTAGCACCGACGGCATGATCATCCCGAAGCACGTCTTCGAAGCTTACAAGGGCAACAAGTCACGCGAGGCGCCGACCAACCTCAAGCCCGTCGGGACCGGCCCCTACCGGTTCGCCGACTTCAAGCCCGGCGACATCGTGCGGGGCGAGATGCATACCGGCTACCACATCCCGAACCGGCCCTTCTTCGACCAGGTGGAGATCAAGGGCGGCGGCGACGCGATCTCGGCGGCGCGCGCCGTCATCCAGACGGGCGAGTACGACTACGCGTGGAACCTCCAGGTGGAGGACGAGATCCTGAAGCGCCTCGAGCAGGGCGGCAAGGGGCGCGCCGACATCGTCGCCGGCGGCAACATCGAGCACATCCAGTGCAACTTCACCGATCCGTGGACCGACGTGGATGGCGAACGCTCGTCCGCCAAGACTCGCCACCCCTTCCTGACCGATCCGGCCGTGCGCCTGGCACTCAGCGTCCTGGTGGACCGCGGCTCGGTCCAGGAGCAGATCTACGGGCGCACGGGTATCGCGACGGCCAACTTCCTGAACTCCCCGTCGCGGTACGCCTCGAAGAACATGAAGTGGGAATTCAGCGTCGAGAAGGCGAACCAGATCCTCGATCAGGCCGGCTGGAAGCGCGGGAGCGACGGGGTCCGGGAGAAGGAAGGCAAGAAGCTGAAGCTCGTCTATCAGACGTCGATCAATCCGCTGCGCCAGAAGACCCAGCAGATCGTCAAGCAGGCGGCCGCCAAGGCGGGCTTCGACATGGAGCTGAAATCGGTGACGGCGTCAGTGTACTTCTCCTCGGACGCGGCGAACCCCGACACCTACGGGCACTTCTACACCGACATCCAGATGTACACGACGACGATGACCTCGCCGGACCCCGAGTCCTTCATGAACCAGTTCACCTCCTGGGAAGTGGCGGCCAAGGACAACAAATGGCAGGGCCGCAACATCACCCGCTGGCGGAGCGACGAGTACGACAAGGTTTACCGCGCCGCCGAGATCGAGCTCGACCCGGTCAAGCGGGCTGCGCTCTTCGTGAAGATGAACGATCTGGTCATCCAGAACGTCGTCGTCGTCCCGGTCGTGTTCCGGCCGCGCGTCGCGGGCATCTCGACCAGACTGCGCGACGCGATCCAGAGCGGCTGGGACTCCGACTTCTGGGCGCTCGCTTACTGGACGAAGCAGGGGTAGCGGGCGGGGGCGCCCCGCCCCAGCACATGCCCAAGTACCTCCTGCGCCGGGCCCTGATCTCGATTCCCGTGTTGCTCGGGATCAGCGTGGTCCTCTTCACGGTCCTGGCGCTGGCGCCCGGCGATCCATTCGAGGAGCTCGCCACGAACGCGAACGTCCCGGCGGAGGTGCGCGCCAACCTCCGCGCGAAGTTCGGCCTGGACGACCCGCTGCCCGTGCGCTACGCGCGCTGGTTCACGTCGATGCTCCGGGGCGACTGGGGGTTCTCCTTCGTGAGCCGGGTCGACGTCGACGTCCTCATCCGCCAGCGTCTGCCGACGACCCTCTTCGTCCTCGGCTCGGCGCAGCTCCTCGCGATCCTCGTCGCGGTGCCCATCGGGACCTACTCGGCGCTGCGCCCGTACTCGATCTTCGACCAGGCGGCCACGACGTTCGCGTTCATCGGATTCTCGCTGCCCACGTTCTTCACCGGCCTCCTGTTCATTCTCTTGTTCAGCATCCAGCTCGACTGGCTCCCCTTCATCTACCGGGCCGACATCGGCGCGACGGGCGTTCGCTGGTACGGGGAGCACGCGCGGCAGGCGATCATGCCGGTCGCGGTCCTCGGCCTCTTCCAGGCGGCCGCGCTGACGCGCTTCATGCGGGCGGCGGTTCTCGACGTGATCCGGCTCGACTACGTCAACACGGCGCGCGCCAAGGGGCTCTCCGAGCGGGCGACGCTCGTCAAGCACGTCGTCCGGAACGCGATGATCCCCGTCGTCACGCTCGTCGCGCTCCAGATCCCGACTATCTTCGGCGGCGCGATCGTCACCGAGCAGATCTTCCGCGTGCCCGGCATCGGCTCGCTCCTGATCAGCTCGATCCTCGCCAACGACACGCCGGTCGTCATGGCGGTGACGTTCGTCTACTCGTGCCTCGTGGTGGTCTCGAACCTCTGCGCCGATCTCCTCTACGGCTGGCTCGACCCGAGGATCTCCTACCGATGACGGGGCCGGTGACGGCGAGAGCCGACGGCGCCGGCGCCGTCGGTGCCAAGCTCGGGCTCGTCGCGGCCGCGTCCCGCCCTTCGCTTTGGCGCGAGGCCGGCCGGCGTTTCCGGCGCCATCGCCTCGCGATGGTGGGCGTCGCGGTCCTGCTCGTGATGGTCGCGGGCGTCGTCGCGGGCCCGCTGGTCTGGCGACTCCCGATCAACGAGATCGACTTCAAGCACAAGCTCCGGACGCCCTCGTGGGCCCACCCGCTCGGCACGGACGACCTCGGCCAGGACCTCCTCGCGCGGATGCTGTACGGCGGGCGGATCTCCCTCGCGGTCGGCGTCGCGGCGATGCTGATCACGATTTCCATCGGGACCGCGGTCGGCGCGGCCGCGGGGTATGTGGGGGGCGCGGTCGACCACGCGCTGATGCGGATCACCGACCTCTTCCTCTCGCTCCCCGCGCTGCCGCTACTCCTCCTGATCGTCTACCTGTTCCGCGACGCGCTGAAGAAGGCGCTGGGGCCCGAGGCCGGCGTCTTCGTCCTGATCGTCGCCGTGATCGGTGGCCTGCGCTGGATGCCCGTCGCGCGGCTGGTCCGCGCCCAGTTCCTGTCGCTCCGCGAGAAGGAATTCGTCGAGGCCGCGCGCGGCCTCGGCGCCCCGCCGCTCCGGCAGGTCGTCCGGCACATCCTGCCGAACGCGATGGGGCCCGTCATCGTCGCGGGCTCGCTCGACGTCGCGGCGGCGATCATCGCCGAGTCTACGCTCTCGTTCCTCGGCCTCGGCTTCCCGCCCGACATCCCCACGTGGGGGCGGCTCCTGTTCGACGCCAAGGACAACCTCGACTTCGCGCCGCACTGGGCGCTCTTCCCGGGGACGGCGATCTTCCTCACCGTCCTCGCCATCAACTACATCGGCGACGGGTTGCGCGACGCGCTCGATCCCCGCAAGGTCCTGGGCCGATGACCGACACGGAGCTCTGCTTCACCCCCGCCACCGCGCTCGCGGCACTGATCCGCCGCCGCAAGGTGTCGCCGCTCGAGGTGACGCGCGCGGTCCTCGCGCGGATCGAGAAGGTGAACCCGTCACTCAACGCGTACTGCACGGTCGCCGCCGAGCAGGCGCTCGAGGCGGCGCGGCGGGCCACCGCCGCGCTCACGCGGCGCGCGACGCTCGGGCTCCTCCACGGCGTGCCGGTCTCGATCAAGGACCTCACCTTCACGAAGGGCATCCGCACCACCGAGGGCTCGAAGATTTTCGAGCACCGCGTGCCCGACCACGACGCGCTCGTGGTCGAGCGCCTGAAGGCGGCGGGCGCGATCGTCCTCGGCAAGACCAACACCCCCGAGTTCGGCGCGGGCGCCAACACCTTCAACGCCGTCTTCGGGGCGACCCGCAACCCGTGGAACCCGGCGCTGACCTGCGGCGGGTCGACGGGCGGTGGCGGCGTGGCCCTCGCCACCGGCATGGGCCAGCTCGCGCAGGGCTCCGACCTCGGCGGCTCCCTGAGGATCCCCGCCGCCTTCTGCGGCGTCGTGGGCTTCCGGACCTCGCCCGGCCTCGTCCCCGTCTGGCCGGCCGAGCTCGCGTGGGAGCCCTGGAGCGTCCAGGGCCCGATGGCCCGCACCGTGGCCGACACGGCGCTGATGCTCGCGGCCATCGCGGGTGCCGATCCGCGCGCGCCAATCTCGTACGAGGTGGACCCACGCGCGTTCATCGCGGCCGTCCGCGCGCCGACGCTCAAGAGCCGGCGCGTCGCGTGGGGCGGCGACCTCGGCGTGACGCCGGTCGACCACGAGGTCCTCGCCATCTGCCACGGCGCCATGGGCGTCTTTCGAGCGCTCGGGTGCCGCGTCGCCGACGCCCATCCGGACCTGTCGGGGGCGAAGGAGGTCGCGCTGGTGAGCCGGGGCGCCAGCGTGGCCGCGCGCCACGCCGACAAGCTCCCGAGGTGGCGCGGCGTCATGCAGGAGAACCTCGTGAAGAACATCGAGTACGGCCTGACGCTCACGGCGTCGGACCTCGGACGTGTCGAGCGGCGCCGGACCGAGCTGTGGGCCGGGGTCAGCGAATTCTTCACCCGCTACGACTTCATCGTCACGCCGACCACCGCCGTGCCGCCCTTCCCGGTGGAGACGATTTACCCGACGGAGATCAACGGGAAGCCCATGACCCACTACATCGAGTGGGCGCTGCTCACCTACTGCTTCACGGTCGTCGGGCTCCCGGCGATCTCGATCCCCTGCGGCTTCACGAAGGCGGGGCTGCCCGTCGGCCTCCAGATCGTCGGCCGCTGGCGCGACGAGGCGGGCGTGCTCCGCGCCGCCGCGGCGTTCGAGGCGGCCCGGCCATGGGCCCACCTGCGGCCGGGGGTGTAGGAGCCCGTCGGGTTATCGAGGGGCGCCACGGCTTCCGCCGGGGCGTTCCGAGCCACCCGGGGGCTTGGGGGCGCTCGGAGCCCCCATGTTCAACGAGGTCATTCGGGCGCGCCGCGCCGCCTGATGCGCCCGTCCTCCACCGGCGCGATCGTGCCCTGGCGAGAGATTGCGTCGAGGACGAGATCGGCGAGCCCGGGGCCGCTCTCCTCGCCGACGAGCACTCGCGCCCCAGCGAACTCGGTGAAGCCGTCGCCGCCGCGGAACAGATAGCTCGGGACCGCGACCGTGTAGGTCGCGTCGGCCGCGAGCGGCTTGCCTGCCACCTCGACGCTCACGAGGCGGTCGCCGGGCGACGGCCGAGGGTCCCACACGAGGCGCAGGCCCGAGACCTGGAGGAACCCACCGGCGGCGCGGTCGGCCTGGGCGAGCCCGCGCTCGAGCGCCCGGCGGAGGTCCGCGCCCCGCATCGCCAGCTTCACGACCACGCTCGTGAACGGCAGGAGCTCGTGGACGTCGCGCCTGGTGAGGCGCCCCGCGGGCACCGTGCGGTTCGTCCGGATCCCGCCCCCGTTCACCAGCGCGACGTCGCTCTGGAGGCGCCCGCGCACGATGTCGGCGACGAAGTCGCCGAGGTTCGTCTCCCCGGTTCGGAGCCTCGCCCCGTGGGCCTCGAGCGGCACCGTCGTGCCGCCGACGACGACGTCGAGCTCGCGCTCGAGCTTTGCCGCGTACGCCTGCACCAGCGCCTCGACCGCGGGGTCGGGCGCGACGCGCCGGCTCACCTCGCGGAAGGTCGCCGAGCGCTCGACGAGCGCGCCGTCGCGCGCGAGCCAGAGGTCCACCCGGACCAGGTACCGGCCGTCCGACCCCGCCTTGGTGATGAGCGCCCGGCCCGCCTCCGCGATGAGCGGCTCGTGCTCGTGGCCGCCCAGGATCACGTCCACCGCCCCGGACGCGGCGAGCCCCTTGTCCTGGGCCATCTCCTGGTGGGTGACCGCGACGACCACCTTGGCGCCGCGCGCGCGCAGCTCGGCCGCCACCGCCGGGCCGACCACGCGCGGCTCGCCGAAGGCCACGTCGGGGCCCGGACTCGAGAGCGCCGCGGTCTCGGGCATCGTCAGCCCGACGAAGCCGACCGCCACGCCGTCGAGCGTCAGCAGCAGGTCCGGCCGCGCGCCGCCGAAGCAGAGGCCGGTGCGCCGGTCGATGGTGTTCGAGGCCAGCCAGACGAACCGCGACGCGCCGACGCGCTCGGCGAGGACGCGCGGGCCGAAGTCGAACTCGTGGTTGCCGAACACCGCGACGTCGAGGCCGATGGCGTTGAGCGCGGCGATCATCGGCTCGCCGTGGAGGAAGGTGGACGTGACCGACGGCGAGAGCGTGTCGCCCGCGAGGACGAAGACCGTGTTCGGGTTCTCGCGGCGTGCGTCGCGCGCGAGCGTGGCGAGCCGGGCCATCCCGCCCCGGCGGCCCTCGTCCACCGGCTCGAGCGCGTAGATGTCGTTGATCTGGAGGAGCGTGACGTGGACGAGCCCGCCGTCCCGCGGACCCGCGGTCGCGCACGCCGCGAGGAGGACGACGGCGAGGACGAGCGCCGCGGGGCCGGCCGGGCGGCGCATCCGGCTCAGGCGAGCCCGGCGGAGGCGCGCGACTTCCAATGGTGATCGGGACGGCGGTGCAGGCGCGCTTCGAGATACCGCCGCGTCCGCTCCCCGTCGCCGGCCCTGAAGCAGGCCTCGAGCAGCGTGTCGTCGAAGACATCGCGCTGAGCGCGGCTGCCGCCGAGCCGGATGATCCGTGGCCCGAGGGGCTCGAGGCGGTCGAGCGCCGCGCGGTAGTCGCGCCGCGCAAACGCGTGGATCCCTTCCACCAGCGGGACGACGACCTCGCCGGTGAGCCCCGAGTCGTCCGTGCCACTCCGCTCGCGCAACATCCCGAGCTGCCGCTCGGCCGTCGGCCAGTCGCCGCCGGCCGCCAGGGCCATCGCCAGGTGCGCCGCGTGGAACAGCAGGCCCTGGCGGTCGAGGCGCTGGGCCGCGATCGCCGCGAACGGTCGCCAGCGCGCCGCCACGTCCACGCCGCAGAGCTCGAGCCGCCAGAGGAGCGAGATCGAGTCGTGAAGGTCGCCCGCGATGGACGACGGCTCGCGCTCGAACACGCGCCGGCCCAGGGCGGACGCGCGCGCGTAATCACCCCGCCCGAGATGCATCAGGATCA
>WNGC01008043.1_pt1 | contig 11497 bp, 7 predicted proteins | sample 5400051 | NCBI WGS metagenome assembly WNGC01 (sample SAMN13153368, study PRJNA577476) | soil metagenome | isolation source: 20 cm soil or saprolite under grassland replicate 2 | place: USA:California | collected 2016-06-15 | reverse complement strand
ACAAGCGGGACGACCAATTGGCTCTTGGGTGTCTCTTTTACCGATGCGAATCATGGAACGGCTGTGGGTTTTTTTGGCACAATCCTGAGAACAATCGATGGAGGAAACAGTTGGGTTAGTCAGACAAGTTCAACCATTGAGGACCTCTTTGGCGTTGCCTTTACGGATGCAAACAACGGAACCGCCGTCGGCACTAATGGGACAATCCTTAGAACGACAGATGCCGGAAACAACTGGACGAGCCAGCCAGTTGGGGTAATCAATCCGATTTTGGGCGTTTCCTTTACCGATGCCAATACCGGAACAGTTGTTGGCGGAGCTGGCATAATCCTCAGAACAACCGATGGAGGGAACAACTGGGTCCCGCAGGCAAGCGGAACAGAGGGTGATCTCTTACGGGTCTCCTTTACCGACGCGAATAATGGGACAGCTGTCGGTCAATTTGGGACGATCCTTAGAACTACAGATGGAGGCAGTCATTGGGTACCGCAGCAAAGTGGAACAACCGAGTTGCTCTCCGGGGTTTCCTTTACCGACGCAAACCACGGAATCGCCGTCGGCATTCCTGGTATCATTGTCCGGACAACAGACGGAGGAGAAAATTGGGTGCGTGAGAACAGTGGAACAGACTATGGTCTTTCGAGAGTTTCCTGCACCGATGCCGATAATGGAACGACTGTGGGTTACGGTGGCACCATTCTCAGAACAATGGGGTCCGAGCCGCCGCCAACACCCACCCCGACTCCTACACTAACTGCAACGCCTACTCCGACACCGAGGCCCAGACCGACTCCACCGCCTCACCCAACCCCACCGCCTCACCCGACCCCACCTGGGCACTAGAGGCGATCTCAGCTAAGAAACGGGCGTCGGGAAATTGTGAACAAAAATACAAAGGACAACCCAAAATGCGTAAACAAACTACCGGTACTATTAACAAGCATCTCCTTCAGGGTGCATTTGTTCTCGCTCTGCTAGCTCTTGTTATCCATGTAATACCCCGCGCGCTGGGACAGCGAGATATCCGCAAGAAACGTTTGGTCGACGCCGAGGCGCCATGGGTCTGGCAGAACCCGCTACCGCAGGGGAATGACCTTCGCGGTGCCTCCTTTGTCGATGCAAAGACTGGCACTGTTGTTGGCTACTACGGTACGATCGTTAGAACTACAGATGGAGGAAATAGCTGGACTATTCAGACAAGCGGTACAACACAAAATTTGTGGGCTGTGTCCTTTGCAGATGTAAATAATGGAACTGCGGTGGGTGAGGGTGGGACAATTCTGAGAACCACAGATGGAGGAGGCTTCTGGGCCAGCCAGGCGAGCGGAACAACCGTTCAGTTTCGCGGAGTTTCTTTCACTGATGAGAATAATGGAACGGCTGTAGGTGAAGGTGGTACAATTCTCAGAACCACAGACGGCGGAAACACTTGGGGTCCTCAATCAAGCGGGACGGAGAATACTCTTTTTGGAGTTTCTTTTACCGATGCAAGCACTGGAACGGCCGTTGGCGGAACGATTGGAGAAAGCACGATCCTCAGAACAACAGATGGTGGAAATACCTGGGTCAGTCAGGCGAACCCAGGAACGGTATTCCTTTTTGATGTTTCCTTCAGCGATACAAACACCGGAACGGCTGTTGGCGATCAGGGCACCATCCTCCGAACGACGGATGGCGGGAACACCTGGGCACCTCAAATCAGCGGAACGACGAAAACGCTCTACGGGGTTTCGTTCACCGACGCCAACAATGGAACGGTCTGCGGCTTCGAATTAGGCGGGACCGGCATCATTCTGCGCACAACAGATGGAGGAGACAACTGGGTTGAGCAGACGTCATATTCGCTCCCTCAAGGCGCGAACGCTTTCTATGCCGTATCATTCACCGATGCGAACACGGGAACGATTGTTGGCGACGCTGGTATAATTCTTCAGACAACAGATGGAGGAGGACAGTGGAATAGTCAGCCAAGCGTCACCTTCAATTTCTTGTATGGCGTTTCATTTACCGATGCGAACACTGGGACTGCTGTGGGTTACGAGAACCCCGACGGCATGATTCTAAGGACGACGGATGGCGGTAATACGTGGGCACGTCAGTCAAGTGGATTAAACGACCCGTTTGATGGAATAAATTTTTTCGGAGTACATTTTGTAAACTCTAATACCGGAACAATCGTGGGGGAGGAGGGCATAATCCTAAGGACAACAGATGGCGGAAACAACTGGGTCCAACAGACGAGCGGAACAACTGACTGGCTTTATGGAGTTCACTTTAGCGATGAAAATAATGGAACAGCCGTTGGCTTCCTTAGTGGGACAATTCTGAGGACGACGGATGGAGGGCAGAACTGGGCTCCGCAGTCCAGCGGAACAACCGATGGCCTGTTTGGAGTTTACTTTACCGATGCAAATAATGGAACCGTCGTTGGTAACTCTGGACTAATTCTACGGACGAGCGACGGCGGACAGAACTGGACCCCTCAGACAAGCGGAACAACCAATCAGCTTCGGGCTGTTTCTTTTACTGATGCTAACACGGGGACCGTTGTTGGTGATCAGGGCACAATTCTCAGAACGACGGATGGAGGGCAAAGCTGGGTTAGTCAGGCAAGCGGCGTGTCTGACGTCCTTTTAGGAGTTTCTTTTACAGACGCAAATACCGGAACAGCTGTTGGGGTACTGGGCGTAATCCTGAGAACAACAGATGGCGGCCAGAACTGGATACGTGAGGCCAGCGGCACAAACCAGGACCTCTATGGTGTTTCCTTTGCTGAAGCGAATACTGGAACCGCGGTTGGTGGTTATGGTGCTATTCTGAGAACAACGGAACCGGAGCCGCCCGAAATCACTCTATCGGCAAACGCTTACAAGCTCCGCGGCAACTACTACGTCGATGTCACCTGGACGGGGGCCACCTCCGATCAGATGGATATCTACCGCAACGGCACGCTGATCGTCACCACCGAGAACACCGGAAACTATACCGACGCACTCGGCAAGCAGAGGAAGGGCACAATTCTCGTCTACAAGGCCTGTCAGGCTGGGACGCAGGTCTGTTCGAACGAGGCAACCGTGGAGATCCGCGCCCAGTGAAAACTCAGTTGATCGGCGGTCACGCAACAGACAAGATGGCTCTACAAATGTTCGCGCGACCATCGAGCAGCTCGGGAGCGAAAGCCAGCCACTATGGCGCTGGCGACGGTTCGTCTCTTTGGGGGATTGGTGGGTTCCCGATCAGGGGCCAACGTCTTGCTCTTACCCGTGTCAATATGGAATAATGGAACGACTCTTAATGACTGCGGCGCTCAATTCACATACAAACCGGAGGTAACTTATGTCTATTCTTAAAAGAACTCATCTTGCATTCTTACTATTTTTTCTTTCCAGCTTAAGCCTTTTTGGGCAATGGTCCCCTGTTAATTCAGGGACGACGAACAACCTGAATGGTGCTTGTCTCCTTGACTCAGGAACGGGTTACATCGTGGGAGATGCGGGCACCATTCTGAAGACCACGGATGCTGGAATGACATGGACGGCGCTCACGTCGGGGACAACAGAGACTTTGTACGACATTCATTGTTTTACTGCTGATGAAGGAGTTGCTGTTGGCGGCAGCGGGCTAATCCTTCGCACCACTGATGGAGGGGCTAATTGGCAAAGCGTTCCCAGCGGCGTGACAGATAGCCTTACGGCGGTCTCGTTTAGCGGAGCTAATGGAATTTGCGGCGGCACCTCGCAAACCATCCTCTACTCGAGTGACTCTGGAGCTTCGTGGAATATTGGCCAGACCGGATTCTTTGGCGGCGGTTTCTTAGGCGCTCATATGTTGAGCCCGACTCTCGGGTTTGTCGCGGGACAAAACTCGATTTTCGGACCTCTCGTCGGCACGACCGTTGATGGCGGAGTGACTTGGGCGTTTCAGGCCTTTTATTTCGACGGTAACGAAGGCGGCTGTGCTGATATATTTTTCTTTGATGGAGCCACAGGGGTTGTTTCCGGAGTTGTCTGGGACGGGAGGGGAGCTCTCGCGAGAACCACCAACAGCGGGACTGATTGGACTACGTCGTTCTACGATCAGGGAATGCAGGGCATTGATTTTCCAAGAACGGATAGTGGCTTTGCCGTTGGCTGGGCAGGCAGAATCCTCAAGTCAGCGGATTCAGGAGTCACCTGGCTCCCGCAAACCAGCGGAACCTTCGTCGATCTTTTTGACGTTCATTTTGCTAGCGATGGTTTGACCGGCATCGCAGTTGGCCAGGGCGGGACAATTCTTCGGACGACAAATGGCGGCGAGCCCCGCGTGATTACGCTCTCGGCGAACGCGCATAAGTTCCGCGGCAACTACTACGCCGACCTCACTTGGACGGAGGCCACCTCCAACCAGATCGACATCTACCGCAATGGCGCGCTCATCGTTACCACCGACAACGACGGTGACTACACCGACGCGCTCGGCAAGCAGAGAAAAGGCGCGACATTCGTCTACAAGGCCTGCGAGGCTGGGACTCAGGTCTGTTCGAACGAGGCAACCATCGAGATCGCCCATTGATGATAGCTACTGGCAGCTATGACCCGAAAGCTTTTAGGGCTACAGGCGAGCGACCATATCCATTCCTCGGTCCCGAAACTTTTTGGGTTCGCAATGGCAGGAACAGTTCTTGCGCCCCGGCTAAGAAATTAACCGCCTTGCGCTTCCTGATCGAGAACGGCTACAGCTCGCGTGTAGGTAGCCTGCGCTTCCTCATGTGAGTTGCCAACCGCGGTCAGCCCGGTTCTTCCAAGCTCACCCAGAGCGCTCATCATGTGAAATACCACGCCTGTCTGTCGCGTTTGATCGAAGTGCAAGTTGTGCCGCACGACAATGTCGAAAAGATCGTCCGGAGTCAGAGTTCGATAATGCGGCGACTCAACGTGGTCGCTGGCAACAAAAAATTTTTGCTGTCCGCTGGGAGCAGTAAAGATCGCGGTCTCCGGATCGTATGCACCGTCAGTAAGAAATTGCAGAGTCAAAAAGGGATGAGTCGTTCCGCCTTTTCTCAAATTGATCTCGATGGCATATGGGTCCCACTTTCCGTCGCTCGAACGCACCACTACAAAATCCAAAGCGAACCGTCCGATGACGCCTTCTCTCGCAAGACGCTTGCCAATCTTTGCCGCCTCCCGCGTGATCAGCGAGGCATAATCACTGTCGGCCGGGAACGAGCAGCTGATCGTGCGTAGATAATAATTCAACCGAGCCCAGTGGAGTGACGCGAAGCTGCACGCTTGGACTTCGAACCTCCTCTCCTGTAATTCGCTCTTCGACAATTCCCTTTCGCTCCTCCAGCTTTCTCATGTAGCTATCGTAGGTAATTCCCTTTAGCTCGAATTGCATCGTCTTGAGGCGATCCTCTAATGCAGTCCGTTCATTCGAGTCGCCAGGACGTGGAAGCCCGGTCAAATCAACGACAGCATTGCCCTCGCCAGATACGCCCTCGTTCAGTTTTACCAAAACTTGCTTGATTGAAGACTTTTTGGCCCGCATTTGCGTGATGGCCTCAATCACATCGACCTGGCTGGCGAGATTCTCATGGCCAAGAGGATGCGCGACATTCTCTTCCACGAAGATTTTCCGGCACCCGCTCTTTGTTCCGAGAGGGAAAAATTTCGGATCGGCGCCGTACATCGGAATGCCGAGCCGCAGCGCCAACTCTTTCTCCCTGCGGGTTGTGTTGAAGGGGACAAGGTGGGCGCGATCGGGATCGGAAATCAAAGAGCGTATTCGTTCGATCAGGCGTGGTCGCTCCAGCAGTTTCTCGCTCAGCGGACGCACGGAACCGTCAAGCGGCGAAAGCAGAAACAAGCGCTGACGCGCATGACTCGGGATGACGCCAGGCAATAGAGCGAGGTAGTAGTCGATGATGCTTGGCAGGATCGTTTGCGAAGTCACATAAAGCAGCCGGGCCCGAGGCTGACGCAGCAACAACAACAGGAATAGAAAACGTTCTTCATACGCTTGCATCACTGCCCCCGCGCCGATCGCGTCGATAGACATCGATGGCACTACAACAATCGTTTGCGGATCTTGATTGAAAGCCTCGATCGATTTCCACAGCGGCACCAGCTTCTTCTGCAACTGATCAAATTGATCTTGCGATTCACTGGCGAGTTTCGGTTCAGGCATAAAGATACGATTCGACCAAATCTTTGTTGAAATTCACATTAATCAAGGTGCAGCTTCGTTTCGCGCTGCAATATGTCGATCTTGTAAGGCGTAAAGGCCGACCGTTTTTTGACGCCGGCGCCGGTCGAATGAATTAGCCGCTTGTCTGAACGATCTCCTTGCCGACTCCGTCGGTGCGTTCGGATCGCTCGATTCTGTAGAGATGAAGGCGTTCGCCGAGCGAATCGGTTATTTTGTCCTTGACGCTCAAGCTTAGTTAAGGCGAAAACGACGGGATGAAAAATCGGCTTGGAACACGTCTATTGGTTATTCTCACCAGCGTTACCACGATCATTTTTGCAGCGGCCGGATTTGCCGAGGAAAAGGCCGGTAAGGTCGAGATAAAAGACAAGTTCATCCTCGTTCATCCCGGCACAAAATTATCCAAGGCGGACGCGAAAGCGCTGAACGACGTCCTGAAAAAGTACAATAAGTCGCTCTCTAAGATCGAGACTTACAAAGACGGCAAGGTGACCAGGACGCAGGGCACGCTGAGCGACATGTATCTCGATCAGACGACGGTCGCCGAGTTGGCCCAGGCAAAATCAAGCGGCCAGTCGGAGCGCGCGATTCAGCTAATCGCTCCGGCAGGACCACAAATGCGAAGCTCACCAATGCCGGCGGGACCGCAAATGCCGAGTTCGCCAGCGCCAGCGGGACCGCAAAAGCCGAGCTCACCAATGCCAGCGGGACCGCAAAAGCCGAGCTCACCAATGCCATCGGGACCGCAGCGGACGACCAGTCCGCAGCCCAGCGTGGCGGACCAAAAGGCTGCCGACGAGCTCATGGAACGTCTGAAGCCTATCCTGGAGAAATACACCCATAAGTAATTCGCGCGAGCTTCGAGAAAACCGACCTTGAGCCGAAGGCGTTTTTATTTCGGCTGCTTTCTGTTGCACGCGTTTTTCGTGCTCATAGTTTCGTGGCAGCAGACCTTTTGGGTCCTCGCCGAAGGCTTCACGTCGCTACCTCATTCTCTCGACCGGCACTGGCGAAAAGCTGAACAACTGACCACGGCCGCTTTGGGGCAGACACTCAGCCTGTCCAACCCCGTGCGGCAAGGCATCACCGCTTACATACACGCTACCGGCATAGAAGGCGGCTACGGATTTTTCGCGCCGAGTGTGCCGGATAGCTACAAACTCGTCTTCGAATTACATTACCCTGACGGCCGCGTGGAATATGAGCTGCCCCATGTGGCCGATGCCGCTACCGGTTTGCGCTTGAGCACGCTGCTCGATCAAATCGGGCGCACGCAGTACGATCCGCTGCGCGAAGTCATGCTCAAGATGCTGGCTTATTCCATGTGGGAGGCCCATCCCGATGCCAGCGTCATTCGCGCTGTTTTTGGATTCGTCGCCTTGCCGACTGCGGAGGAAGCGATGGAGGGAAAAACGGAATCCTACTACTTTCTGTATGCGTACGATTTCACTTTTCGGGAGCGTCCCGACACAGCGCCAGCCAATTAAGTTCGGCGGACTGTTTCGGGGACAAGTGAGAGATTTTTTGTTTTCGCCCGACTCGGATCGCTGGCTCAGCCTTCTCCGAATCGGGCTGGGAATTGAAATCGTCCTTTATTCGTTGTCGCTGCGTGAAGACTGGAACCGATTGTTTGCGCGAAACAACACTGGGTTCCTCAGCCGCGAATTGAGCGAAGCGATTCTGTCCATTCAAAGTCCTTTTGTTCCGCGAATTGGATGGATGGTCTCACTCGGAGAGCAGGTTGGTCTGAGCGAACAAACGACACTCTTGCTTGCCTGGCTTCTTTTATTTGGCAGCGGCTCTCTTCTCATCGCCGGTGTTTTCTGCCGCAGCTCAGCAATCGCCGCGTGGCTGCTGCATCTTTGTGCGGCCAAGAGCGGCGAATACCTGGCCTACGGGATGGATAACTTCACCACGATCGGACTTTTTTATCTGATGATTGCTCCATTGCCGGACCGGTACGCGTTGGATTGGAAGATTTGGAAAAGGCCGCGACGCGATCCGCAGATTCTCGGTTTTCACCGGAAAGTCTTACAGTTTCATCTCTGTGCGATTTATTTCTTCGGAGGGATCACCAAATGTTTAGGTGCTGGTTGGTGGAACGGAAACAGTATGTGGCGGGCGCTGACGCGGCCGCCATTCGATATCATCTCCATTCAAACACTCCTTTCCTGGAAAGCTGCCCTGCCGATCTTGGGCATTGCTGTGTGTCTTATCGAGACTGGCTTTCCGTTTTTTATTTGGCCGAAAACGACGCGCCTAGTCTGGCTTCTAAGCATATTGGCAATGCATGTGGCGATCGGATTTACGATGGGTCTTTATCTGTTCTCGCTCATCATGATCGTTCTCGGTCTGGCTGCGTTTGGTCCGGGCGCAGTCCTTCTGTGGCAGGAGCGGCATGTTGCGCAACGCGCAGCTTCGGCGTCCGCATGAAGATGATGCCGGATCGCCCTCGGAACCGGCCGCGGCGTAGAACATATCCTAAAGGAGATCGAGTCTTCCTTTATTTACGCTAGACTACAAGGAGCGGATTTGGAATTCTCGCGCATGAGGGAGGTGCTGCGCACGCCAATGTCCGCCGAGGCAAAGCCTGATCTGGAGCTGCAAATCGCCCACGTCCTCCTGACTGACTTTGTCGGTTATTCCAAATTGCTGGTCAATGAACAGATTGAGTTTTTGGAGGAACTGAAGCAGGTCGTGCGAGGCACACGATCGTTCCGAGCGGCAGAATCGGACGGCAAATTGATTCGCCTGCCCACTGGCGACGGAATGGCACTCCTTTTTTTTCGGAATTTGGAAGAGCCGGTGCAGTGCGCGTTGGAAATCAGCCGCGCGCTGCAAGAGAGGCCGCATTTGCGATTGCGAATGGGCATTCACAGCGGTCCCGTCAATCAGGTGATCGATGTTAACGATCGGTCCAATTTCGCTGGAGCGGGAATCAATATCGCGCAGCGCGTCCTGGACTGCGGAGACGCCGGGCACATTTTATTGTCCAAGCATGTGGCGGATACCCTCGGGGAGTACCGTCATTGGCAACCCTACCTGCATGATCTTGGCGAGTGCGAAGTGAAGCACGGTCTCAGGCTTCACGTTGTGAACCTTTGCAAAGAGAACCTGGGTAATCCACGCGTTCCTGAGAAACTCAAGCGGAGTAAACGATGGAAGCCGTTCCCGACCGATTCCGTCTCGCCGATTCGCCCGCCCCGCTTCTCGACGTCCGCACTCGTCGTCGCGGTGGTGCTATCGGCTCTCGCGTTGGCTCTCAGTTTTTTTATCTTTTTTCATCGCCCATTGGCGGTCCCCCGCAGCGCCGGGGAAACATTTGCTTCTCCTCTTGCCGGCGTCTCCGATAAGAGTATCGCCGTCCTTCCATTTGAAAATCTGAGCGACAATAGACAGAACGCCTTTTTCACTGATGGCGTGCAAGACGAAATTCTGAACCACCTCGCCAAGGTCGCCGACCTCAGGGTGATCAGCCGCACCAGCGTTAAGCAATACAAGAGCGGGGTACCGCGCAAATTGCGCGAGGTGGCCAAAGAACTCGGTGTTGCCCATGTGGTGGAAGGTAGCGTCCAGCGCGCGGGGGACCGCGTTCGGGTCACCGCGCAATTGATCGATGCTCGGACAGACACCCATTTATGGGCCGAACATTACGACCGTGAATTGGCCGACGTTTTTCGCATTCAAACCGAGATCGCTGAGCAAATAGTTTCGCAGTTGCAGGCCAGACTCTCGCCGCAAGAAAAAGCAGCGATCGAAGAGCGCCCCACTCATGACTTGGCGGCCTACGATTTGTACTTGCACGCCCGCGATCTGGTCGATGCCATCGCGTTTACGGCGGGCGGAACCGAAAATCTGGTCGAGGCCACCCGACTGCTCGATGATGCCGTCGCGCGCGATCCGAAATTTGTTCTGGCCTATTACCATCTCGCTCGTGCCCACGACATTATCTATTTCCTGGGACTCGATCACACGCCAAAGCGCCTCGCTTTGGCTGAGGCCGCGGTCCAGGCCGCGCTTCGCCTCCGGCCTGACAGCGGCGAGGCACACCTGGCCCAGGCACAGCATTATTATTGGGGATATCGCGACTACGATCGTGCCCGTTCAGAACTGGCGATTGCGCGACGCGCGCTGCCTAACGAACCGCTGGCGCTTGTTCTCGCCGGTTACATCGATCGGAGACAAAACCGGTGGGATGATTCGACCCACGAATTAGAGCAAGCGCTGGATCTCGATCCACGCAACCTGTTTATCCTTCAGCAACTTTCCTTCAATTACCAGTACCTCCGCCGTTATAAAGAGATGGCAGCGATCTTGGATCGCGTCGTAGCGATTACTCCTGGAGATGTGGCCACCCGCGTGCAGCGAGCCTTCGTCGAATTTCTATGGCGGGGGGATCTGCGGCCTTTGCATGCCTCCATCGACGCAGTTGTAGCAAAAGACCCAAAGGCGGCCACGCCGATTTCCGATAAATGGCTCTTCCTGGCGTTGTGCGAGCGCGATAGTGCCACCGCTGAGCGCGCGCTCTCCACCTTGGCCACCGATGGATGCAAGGACGAGGGGATTCCGTTTCCACGATCTTGGTGCGAAGGCATGGTCGCCCGTCTTCGGGGCGATGACGCGGCAGCGCGCTCTGCGTTTACGCGCGCACGTCAGGAAATGGAACGGCTTGTGCACGAAGAGCCGGCTTACGCGGAAGCATTGTGCGTCCTTGGAATGATTGATGCCGCGCTTGGTAAAAAAGAGGAAGCAATCCAGGAAGGCCTGCGTGCAGTGGAGCTGCTTCCGGTCAGCAAAGACGCCTTGAATGGCGCACGCGTTGCTGAATATCTTGCTGTGATCTACGCCACAGTTGGAGAAAAGAAACGTGCGATCGAGCAGTTATCTGTCATTACGCGGCGGCCTTCCTGGATCAGCTATGGCGAGTTGCGTTTGCATCCGTACTGGGAGCCGCTGCGGGGGGACCCGCAATTCGACCGGATCGTCGCCAGCCTGGCACCAAGACCGGAAAAGCCATGACCGGAGCCAGCTAACGCCGGCGTCATCCGAACGAATATCCGCGATGAGTTCGACCACCGCCGATGCCGCGTTTGCCAGCCGGCGATGCCATGACGCCCCAAGTCGCCGGAAGGTAGCCTGAGCGAGCGCCGGAAGTTTTGGCGCCAGGATTGACTCGTCAAAATTTGGCATACTTCTCGATGTGGCGCACAACCGGGCCGTCGCTTCGTTGATTTGTGGATTCGCGGATGTTACGTAGCCTCGCCGCGCTTGCCATGAGCCAGAATTACAAAGAGACGCTGAACCTGCCGCG
>WNGC01002769.1_pt1 | contig 11498 bp, 10 predicted proteins | sample 5400051 | NCBI WGS metagenome assembly WNGC01 (sample SAMN13153368, study PRJNA577476) | soil metagenome | isolation source: 20 cm soil or saprolite under grassland replicate 2 | place: USA:California | collected 2016-06-15 | reverse complement strand
GAGCTGGAGGATGTCGTAGTCGATGGAGGGGGCCGCGACGAACGTCCCGAGGCCGTGGCGGCGCGAGATCAGGTGCTCGCGCTCGAGCAGCTCGAGCGCCTGGCGCAGCGTCATCAGCGTCACGCCGAAGCTCTTCGCGAGCCTTCGCTGATTGTCGAGCCGGGCGCCGGGACGGAGCTCGCCCTCGTGGATCCGTTCGCGCAGGACCTCGGCGATCCGGTGGTAGCGAGGGACCCGCCCGTTCACTCGGACGCTGCCGTTCATGCGGACCTCAAGCTCGTGAACCCCACTCAGTGAAACCCCTTGGTGTTCTAGAACACCATCGCGCCGCGCGTATCCCCGGAAGAAGCCGGCCGGAACGAAGCGGAGGCAACACCCATAGGGAGTTGGGCGCGCCGCGACGAGCTATTTTAGGGCTGAGGACCTGGGCTGCGCAAGGGCGCCGCGCGGGACCGACCGGGCGCCAGCTACTCTCTCGGGCCGAGGCGCCCCATGAGTCGCCGGGCCGCAGGCGGCTCGCCGGATTCCGGGAACTCCGGCATCTGCCGAAGCTGACGGGCGATCCGCGAGAGCAGACGCCGCTGCGCGAGCAGGATGATCAGGAGCTCGCCGAAGAGGATGCCCGGCGTGGCGAGGACCACACCGGCCAGAACGAGCAGCGCCGCCGCGAGGATGCGGGCATCCCGCGTCGGGTCCTGGAGGCCGGCCCAGCGCCAGTCGAGGAACAGCGCTCCCGCGCCGGCGGCGAGCCCGGCGAGAAAGAGGCAGAGGCTCAGCGCCACCACGAGACGGGCCCAGACGCGCGCCAGCCCGTGCTTCACGCCAGGCTCTCGCGTGCCGCGGGCGGCGCCCGTGTCGATCGAGCGGGCCCCCAGCTCCACGCCCTCTTTCAGGTCGCGCGCCCGGCCGCCCGCCACGAGCGCGGCGGAGGCGTTCATGAGGACGATGTCGCGCCTGGGCCCGGGCTCGCCCGCGAGGATGGCGCGGATGATCTCGGCGTTCTGCTCCCGGTCGCCGCCGCGGAGGTCGCCGATCGAGGCGCGTGGCATCCCGAAGTCCTCGGGCCGCACCGTGGTCGTGTGGACGACCCCCTCGCGTACCTCCGAGATCCGGCTCTCTCCGGTGTTGGAGATCTCGTCGAGGCCGTCGGCGCCGTGGACGACGAAGGCCCGGTGCGTGCCGAGCTCCGCGAGGACACGCGCGAGGGGCTCGGTGAGGGCGGCGGCGTAGACGCCGATCACCTGCGCGTTGGCGCCGGCCGGGTTCGTGAGCGGACCGAGCATGTTGAACACGGTGCGGACGCCCATCTCGCGGCGCGCGGCCATCACGTGCTTCATCGCCGTGTGCAGGAGGGGCGCGTAGAGGAAGCCGAGGCCGACCTCGTCGATGCAGCGGCCGACCTTCTGCGGCGTGAGCTCGAGGTTGATGCCGAGCGTCTCGACCACGTCGGCCGAGCCGCAGAGCGAGGAGACCGAGCGATTGCCGTGCTTGGCGACGCGGAGCCCCGCGCCCGCGACGACGAACGCCGTCGCCGTCGAGACGTTGAAGGAGCCGGTCGCGTCCCCGCCGGTACCGCAGGTGTCGATGAGCACGTCGCGGTCGGTGCCCGTGAGCCCGGCGACCTCGTCCGTCCGCGTCCGCACGCGGACGGCCTTCTGGCGCATCACCTGGGCGAACCCGATCAGCTCCTCGACGGTCTCGCCCTTCATCCGGAGCGCCGTCAAGAACGCGGCGATCTGCGCGTTCGTCGCCGCGCCGGACATGATCGCCTCCATCGCCGCGGCGGCCTCGATGCGCGTGAGGTCGCGCCGCTCGATCAGCGTCCGGACCGCTTCGGTGATGAGCGGGCTCGTCATCGGCTAGGAGTATATAGCAGCCGCCCGACGCGTGGAGCACGGGCACGCGCCCGGCGCCGGGCCCCCTACCGTCCGAAGTAGGCGCGCCGGATCGCCTCGTCGGCGAGCAGGCGGCCGCTCTCGCCCGCGAGCGCGATCACCCCGTTCTCGAGCACGTAGGCGCGGTGCGAGAGGCGGAGGGCACGCGGCACGTTCTGCTCGACCAGGAGGATCGTGACGCCGTCCGCGTTGATCCGCGCGAGGTTCGCGAAGATCGCGGTCACGACGACGGGCGCCAGCCCCAGCGAGGGCTCGTCGAGCATGAGCAGGCGCGGCCGCGCCATCAGGGCCCGCCCGATCGCGGCCATCTGCTGCTCGCCGCCCGAGAGGGTGCCCGCGAGCTGGCGGCGGCGCTCGGCGAGGCGCGGGAAGAGCGCGACCACGTGCTCCCACGTCTCGGCGCGGCGGCGCCGGCTCGCCGCCGTGCGCGCGCCGAGCCAGAGGTTCTCCTCGACGGTCATGCTCGGGAAGAGCTGGCGCCCCTCGGGGACGTGGGCGACCCCGCCCGCGACGATCGCGGCGGGCGTCGCGCCCTCGAGCCGGCGGCCGTCGAGCTCGACGCGGCCGCGCCGGAGCGGGATGAGGCCCGAGATCGCGCGGAGGGTGGTCGTCTTGCCGGCCCCGTTCGAGCCGATGAGCGCGACGATCTCACCCGCGCGGACCTCGAGCGAGACGCCGCGCACGGCGGTCATGTCGCCGTAGCCCGCCTCGATGCCCTCGAGCCGGAGCAGCGCCGACATCAGAGGCGCTCGTCCCCGAGATACGCCTCGATCACGCGCGGGTCGTTCGCGACCTCCTCCGGCCGGCCCTCGGCGATTCGCTCCCCGTAGTCGAGGACGACGACGCGCTGGGCCAGGGACATCACGGCCCGCATCACGTGCTCGATCAGGAGAATCGCCACCCCGCGCGCGTTGATCGCCCGGACCTCGCCGACGAGCCGCTCCGTCTCGCGGTCGGTGAGCCCGGACATCACCTCGTCGAGGAGGAGCAGCACGGGCTCGGTCGCGAGCGCCTTCGCCAGCTCGAGCCGCTTGCGCTCGGACAGGGTGAGGCTCCCGGCGGGCTCCGCGGCCTTGGCCGCGAGCCCGAGCTCCTCGAGCACGGCGCCCGCCCGCGCCGCGGCCGCGCGGGGATCGGCGTGGCGCCCGAGCGCGCCGATCATCACGTTGCGCAGCACCGAGAGCCGCGGGAACGGCCGCATGATCTGGAACGTCCGCGCCAGCCCGAGCGCGCACACCCGGTGGGGCGGCAGACCCGTGATCGACCGGCCGCGGAAATGGATCGCGCCCGCGTCGGGTGTGAGGAACCCGGAGATCAGGCCGAACGCGGTCGTCTTGCCGGCGCCGTTCGGGCCGATGAGCGCGACGATCTCGCCCTCGCCCACGCGGAGCGAGAGGTCGGAGATCGCCTGGAGACCGCCGAACCGCTTCGACAGCCCCGTGACGTCCAGCAGCGCCGTCGTCACGGGCGCGAGCCGACGAAGAGCCGTCGCAGGGACGGGTAGGCGCCCTGGGGCAGGAAGAGCACGACCGCGATCAGGAGCACCCCGTACGCCACGAGGTGGAGTCCGTGGTGGCCACCCTGGCCGAAGTAGAGGCGCGACAGCTCCCCGAGGGGCGTCAGGATGAAGGAGCCCAGGATCGGACCCAGCAGCGTGCCCGCCCCGCCGACGATGGGCCGCAGGATGATCTCGACCGAGAGCGGGATGCCGAACATCGCGTTCGGCTGGAGCGAGAACAGGTAGAACGCGTAGAAGGCGCCGCCGAGCCCCGTCAGGAAGGACGACACGACCATGGCGAGCATCTTGTACTTGAACGTGTCGACGCCGAGCGCCTCGGCGGCGCTCTCGTCCTCGCGGATCGCCGCGAGGTAGATCCCGAAGCGCCGGCGCTCGAGGAGCGCGACCACGCCCGTCGCCGCCAGCATCAGCGCGAGCGCGATGTAGTAGTAGACGCGGCCGTCCTGGAACTGGAACTGGCGCGGGTCGCCGGTGAACGTGATGTAGAGGCCGAGGGCGCCACCGACGGCGTCGAGGTTCGACACGGCGATGCGGCAGATTTCGGCGAACGCCACCGTCAGCAGAACGAAGTAGAACCCGCGCAGCCCGAAGCGGAACCCGAGATAGCCGATGACCGCGCCGAGGACCGCCGCGAGCGCGCCCCCCACGAACATCCCGATCCACGGCGTGATGCCCCGCTCGAGCGAGAGCATCGCCGCGGTGTAGCCGCCGATCCCGACGAAGGCCGCGTGGCCCACCGAGAGCTGGCCCGCGTAGCCGCCGACGATGTTCCAGGCCTGGCCGAGAAAGCCGTAGAAGAAGACCAGGATGAGGATCGTCGTCGCGTAGGAGCCGAGCACCGCCGGCAGCGCCAGCAGCACCAGCACGGCGAGCGCGCCGAGCCACCTCACGAGGCGCGGCGCCCGAAGAGCCCCGCGGGGCGGACCAGGAGGATCAGGATCAGGAGCGAAAAGCTGAACAGCTCCTTGAGCGAGGGTTTGAGGAACACGGCGCCGAGCGACTCGGCGACGGACACGAGCAGGCCGCCGACGAACGCGCCGAGCAGGCTTCCCATGCCCCCGATGATCACGATGTTGAAGGACGTGACCGAGAGCGAGAGCCCGGTCGGCGGTTGGAACGGCAGGATCGGCGCGACGAGCGCGCCGGCCGCGCCCACGCACCCGGCGCCCACGCCGAAGGCGACCGCGTAGACCCGGCGCACGTCGGTGCCGATCACGAGCGCGCCGTACGTGTTGTCCGCCGCCGCCCGCATCGTGCGGCCGAGGTCGGTGCGGAACAGGAAGAGGTAGAGCGCGAGGGTCAGGGCGCTCGCGACGCCGAAGGCCACGAGCCGCGCCACGTCCACGAACACGGGCCCGAGCCAGAGCGTCGCCGACGAGAGCGGGGAGCGGACGCGCGTCGGCTCCGGCCCGAAGGCAACCAGCGCCAGGTTCTCGAGCACGAGGGCGACGCCGAGCATCAGGAGGATCTGCATCTCGTGCGGGGCCGCGAGGATGCGGTCGACGAGCGCGCGCTGGACGGCGAAGCCGAGGACGAAGAGCGCGGCCGCGCAGACGACGAACGCGAGGTACGGGTCCACGCCCGCGCCCGTCGCGAGCAGGAACGCGAGGTACATCCCCCAGACCATCATGTCGCCGTGGGCGAAGTTCACGACGCGCATCACGCCGAAGATCAGCGTGAGGCCCACCGCCATGAGGCTGTAGACGCCCCCGAACAGCACGCCGCTGAGCGCGCCCTGCAGGAGAAGCGTGGGATCCATGATCTTCTAGCGCGTTGAGTGCCCGACCGTCGGGCGTCGGAGGCCCGGCGAAGGCGCCCCGACGGCAAACCTACGTCTTGGGCCGCGGGAACACGAACCTCTGCAGCGCCGCGGCCTTGGGCCAGACGGCGACGGGCTTCTGGCCCAGGATCTGGATCATCGTGGCGATGGCGTTCGGGTTGTCGCCGAGCTCATTGAAGAGGATCGGTCCGCCGTACTGCATGAGGCCACCCGCGAAGCGCGTCTTCCGCATCGCCTCCACGATGGCGTCCGGGTCGTCGAGCGTCGCGGCGCGCTCGAGGATGTCGGCGATGACGAACAGGGCGTCGTACGAGTAGCCCGAGTTCGTGTCGAAGGTCCTCCGCCGGCCGGTCTCCCGCTCCGCGCGCTTGGCGTACTCCTCGGCGACGGCGAGCGTGCGCGGGTTCTTGAAGCTCGGCCACGGCACGCTCGTCATGACGTACTCGAGATCCTCCTTGAGCACCGCGAACTGGCCCGCCTCGTAGAGCCCGGGGCTTCCCGGGCCGACGATGCCCATGAGCTCGACGCGCTGCTTGCGGATCTCGGGCAGCAGGAGCTGCGCGGAGGCCGGCCGCGTGATCGGCGCGATGACCTCGGGCTTGAGCGCCTTCGCGCGCGAGACCTCGGTCGAGAGGTCCGAGGGCGGCTCCGGCCACGGGATGATCTCGACGATCTCCCACGACGGCTTCGCCGCCTCCCACGCCGCCTTGAAGCCCCGCATCTGGTTCGTGCCGAAGAGGTCGTTGGCGTGCATGAGCACGACGCGCTTCGGCGAGACGCCCGCCTCCTTGAAGATCTCGGTGAAGTACTGGACGGCGTTCCGTCCGAAGCTCGAGCCCGTCGGGAAGTTCCGGTAGACGTACTGGACCCTCTGCTGGCCCTCCTTCACCGACTTCGCGACGTTCGCCGTGATCGGGTCGGCGGCGGCGATGTCCACGAGAAGGGGCACGCGCTTCTGCTGCGCGACCGACACCATCGCGTTGGTGGAGCCGGAGTCGAAGGATCCGAGCAGCATCTGGGCGCCCTGGCCGACGGCGCGCTCGGCCTCGACACGCCCGTTCTCGGGCTTGGTCTGCGTGTCGCCGAGCAGCAGCTCGAGCTTGAGGCCACCCTTGGACTTGATGCCGCCGGCGGCGTTGATGGCGTCCGCCGCCATCTGCGCCCCGAGGCGGCAGGCCTGCCCGGGCTCGGCGAGCGGGCCGGTCACGGGATGGATCGCGCCGATCTTGAACGTCTTCGGCTGCGCGCGGAGCGGCAGCGGGAAGCCGAGCACGGCCGCGCCGGCCGCGGTGGATCGGAGGAACGCGCGACGGCTCAGTCGGGTCTTCGCCATTGAGCAGCCCCCTCTTGGGGCGCGATTATACGTCGAGATTGCGCAGCCGGGCGAGCGGAGCGAATCTATGGACGCGGGTCCGACGGACCCCGAGGAGGAGAGCGTGGCCACGAGCGTCGTCACTCCCCAGCGATTCGCGAAGGGCATGACCTTCGACCAGTACGTGAGGTACGCCGGCAGCCCCGAAAACCTCGCCCGCGAGGCCTTCGGCAGCTACGTCCCCGACGGCGGCTCGCTCGGCGCGCCGCGCAAGGACAACAGCGCCATCCTCCGCGAACGCCACGCCCGGGCGCGTCTGACGGAGGAGCACACGGCCGCCATCAAGTGGCTCGTCGCGCAGCCCAACGGACCCGCGAAGATTCTCGTGCTCTCCGAGGACTGGTCCTCGGACTGTCGTCGCGACGTGCCCGTCCTGGCGCGGCTCGCCGAGGCGGGCGGGATGGAGCTGCGGATCTTCAACCGCGACGGCAAGAAGATCCTCGGCACGCGGCGCCCCGACCCCGCCGCCGCCCCCGACGCCAACCACGACCTCATGCTCGAGTTCATGAACAAGAAGAACGGCGGGGAGTGGGCGTCGGTCCCGGTCGCGGTCTTCTACACGAAGGACTTCCAGGAGCTCCACCGCTACGTCGAGTACCCCGCCATCTATCACAAGGACCGTATCCGCTCACATCAGCAGGCGGCGCGACCCGGCGAGACGCAGGCGCAGACGCAGGAGCGCCAGATGCGGGAGTTCGTGACCCTGCAGGCCTCGCCCTTCTTCGACCTGTGGGCGTCCGCGGCGATCGCGGAGATCCTCAGCGCGTTATACGAAAGGCTGGCGGTCGGCTAGCAGAGCTACGAGCCCAGCAGCTCGCGCGCGATGACGATGCGCTGGATCTGGCTGGTGCCCTCGTAGATCTGCATGATCTTCGCGTCGCGGAAGAAGCGCTCGACGGGGAACTCGCGCGTGTAGCCGTAGCCGCCGAAGACCTGGATCGCGTCGGTCGCGACCTTCATGGCCGCGTCGGCCGCCCAGCACTTGGCCATGGACGCCTCGTAGGTGTTGCCCGTGATCCCCGCGTCCACCTGGCGCGCCGCGTGGTGGACCATGAGCCGGGCGCTGTGCACGAGCATCGCCATGTCGGCGAGCATGAACTGGATCCCCTGGAAGCTCGCGATCGCCTGGCCGAACTGCCGCCGCTCCTTCGCGTAGCCCACCGCGGCGTCGAGCGCCGCCTGGCCGATGCCGACCGCCATCGCGCCGGTGGCCGGCCGCGTCATGTCGAGCGTCCGCATCGCGAGCGTGAAGCCTTCGCCCTCCGCGCCGAGCCGCTGCTCGACGGGCACCTCGCAGTCGGCGAAGTGGAGCGCCACGGTGGGCGAGGCGCGGATGCCCATCTTCTTCTCTTTCTTGCCGACCGCGAAGCCCGGCATCCCCTTCTCGACGAGGAAGGCGGTGACGCCCTTGGCGCGCTTCTTCGGGTCGACGGTCGCGAAGACGGTGATGACGTCGGCGTGGTCGCCGTTCGTGCACCACTGCTTGGAGCCGTTCAGGACGTAGCGGTCGCCCCTCCGCGCCGCGGTGGTCTTGAGGCCGGCAGCGTCCGAGCCGGCGCCTGGCTCGGACAGCGAGTAGGCCGCCAGCAGCTCGCCCGTCGCGAGCCGCGGCAGGTACTTCTTCTTCTGCTCCGCCGTGCCCGACAGGAGAATCGGCAGCCCGCCGAGCGGCTGGTCGAGGTACTGCGTGGCCGTCGCCGCGCACGCCCAGGCGATCTCCTCGGCGACGAGCGAGAGCGCGAGGCAGCCGAGGTCGTTGCCCCCGTACTCCTCGGGCACCCAGATGCCGAAGAGCCCGGACTCGAGGATGGCGCGCATCGAGTCCTCGGGGTACGCCTCGGCCTCGTCGTAGCGCGCGGCGTGCGGGGCGATCCGCTCACGCGCGAGCTTTCGGGCGAGGTCGCGGATGGCCCGCTGGTCGTCGGTCAGGTAGAAGAGGTCCCGCATGGGCCCCCTTAGATTACCCGACGCTGGCGGAGGTCCGCGAGCCGCTCGGGCGCGTAGCCGAGCGCCTCGCCGTAGATCCGCTCGTTGTGCTCGCCGAGCCGCGGCGGGAACGCCAGCGGCGGCGGGTCGCTGGCGGGCGGCGCCGGCAGCACGACCGCGAGGCCCGTGCGCGGGTCGGTGACGCGCTGGAGCCGCGGCGCCACCAGCGGGTCGGCGACGACGTCGGCGAGCGTGTTGACGCGCGCGACGGGCACCCCCGCGTCCTGGAGCAGCGCGAGCGCCTCCGCGGTGGCGAGGCCCGCGAAGCGCTCGCCGAGCTCGCGCTCGAGGTGCCCCGCGTCGGCGATCCGGCCGGCGTTGGTCGCGTACGCCGGGCTGGCGAGCGTCTCGAACCCCGGGAGCTTCTCGAGCGCCGCCCACTGGAGGTCGCTGCCGACGGCGACGTACACGTAGCCGTCGCGCGTCGCGAAGACCGAGACCGGCGCGAAGAACTGGTGGCTGTTCCCCTTGCGCGTGATCCGCTCGCCGAGGCTCGCCGCCAAGAGGAGCGGGCTCGCCATCCACGACACGGCGCTGCGCAGCATCGAGAGGTCGATCCGCGCCCCCTCGCCCGTGACGGCCCGACGGTAGAGCGCCTTCATGATCTCGCCGTAGCCGTGCTCGGCGGCGCCGAGGTCGACGATCGGCAGGCCGAACGCCGTCGGCGGGCCGTCGGGCGCGCCGGTGAGCTCCATGAAGCCGGCGCGCGCCTGGAGGATCGGGTCGTAGGCGGCCTCGTCGTGGTCGGGCCCGAACCCCGTGATGCCGAGCCAGATCAGGTCCGGCCGCGCCGCGCGGAGGGTGGCGTCGTCGACGCCGAGGCGCGCGTAGCTCCGTGCCCGCTGGTTCGTGGCGAAGACGTCCACGCGGAGCGCCACGATCAACGCCCGGAGGATCGCGCGTCCCTCGGCCTCCGCGAGGTTTAGCGTGATCGCCTCCTTGCCGCAGTTGTTGGGCAGGAAATAGCTCCGCATGCCGGGGTCGCCGAGGACGTCGTCGCCGACGAAACGATTCGGGTCCGGGCGCTCGGGGCTCTCGACGCGGATCACGCGAGCGCCGTCGCACGCGAGCCGGTACGTGAGGAACGGCAGGACCGTCGCCTGCTCGAGCGCCAGGACGGTGAGGCCGTCGAGGGGCCGCGTCACCGGACGGTGCGGCGATCCACCACGCGCACGGCCTTGCCCAGGGGCCGCTCGAGCTCGCCGAGCTTCAGCAGGCGCACCTCCGGCGAGAGCGCGAGGAGATCGTGGAGCTCGCGCCCGATGCGCGCGGCGATCCCGGGGTCGCAGCCGGGCTCAACCTCGAGGAGCACGCTCAGACGCTCGCCGCCGCCCTCGCCGTCGAGGACGACCTGATACTCGTGGCTCGCCCCGGGCTGGCGCAGGAGGACGGTCTCGATCTGGCGCGGGTAGAAGTTCACGCCCTTGAAGATCACCATGTCGTCGGTGCGCCCGCGCAGGCGGTCCAGGCGGAGCGCCGTCCGCCCGCAGTCGCACCGCGAGCGCGCGAGCACGCGCGTGAGGTCGTGGGTGCGGTAGCGCACGAGCGGGAGCCCCTCGCGCGTGAGCGTCGAGACGACGAGCTCGCCCTCCGTCCCGTCGGGCACGGGCGAGCCCGTCAGCGGCTCGACGATCTCCGCGTGGAAGTGGTCCTCCCAGACGTGGATGCCGGCGCGCGCGGCGCAGTCGATCCCCATCCCCGGCCCCCCCGTCTCGGTCATGCCGATGATGTCGAAGGCGCGGATGCGGAGCTCGCGCTCGATGCGCGTCCGGAGCTCGTCGGACCACGTCTCCGAGCCGAAGATCCCGACGCGGAGCGAGAGCGTGGTGAGGTCGAACCCTTCCGCGCGCGCCACTTCGATGAGGCGCAGCGGGTACGTCGCGATCGCCGCCACGACGGTCGCCCTGAGGTCGCGCATGAGCCGCAGCTGGAGCGACGTGCGCCCGGCGCCCGTCGGGACGACCATCGCGCCGAGCCGCTCGGCCCCGTAGTGGAAGCCGAAGCCGCCCGTGAACAGACCGAAGGACGGCGTGATCTGGACGACGTCCCGCGCGGCGACGCCCGCGGCCACGTAGCAGCGCGCCATGACCGTGCCCCACTGCTCGACGTCGGCCGCCGTGTAGGGGTTGAGGATCGGGTTGCCCGTCGTCCCGCTCGACATGTGGACGCGGCGGTAGCCGCGGGCGCCCCCGCAGGCCAGGCCGAAGGGGTAAGCGTCGCGCAGCTCCGCCTTGGTGAGGAGCGGGAGCCGGCGCCAGTCCTCCGGCCGCTTCACGTCCTCCGGGCGCGCGCCGCCGAGGCGACGGGCGTACGCGGGGTTGCCGAGCGCGCGCTCGAGCGTCGTCCGCATGCGCTCGAGGACGAGCCGCTCGAGCGGCTCACGCTCGAGCGCCTCGAACTCGGGCTCCCACATCGCCAGCATGGGCATCATCCTAGTGAACCCGCCGAGCCTGCACAAGGCGGCGCGGCGGTCTACCCGAGGCCCAAGTAGGCGGAGCGGACGCGCGCGTCGGCGGCGAGCTCACGGCTCGTTCCCGCGGTCGCGACGCGGCCCGTCTCGAGCACGTAGCCGCGCGCGGCGAGTCGGAGCGCCCGCCGCGCGTTCTGCTCCACGAGGAGCACGGCCACGCCCGTCGCGTTGATCTGCGCGAGCGTGCGGAAGATCTCGCGCGCGAGCATCGGCGCAAGGCCGAGCGAGGGCTCGTCGAGCAGCAGCAGGCGCGGCCGGGTCATCAGCGCGCGGGCGATCGCGAGCATCTGCTGCTCGCCGCCCGAGAGCGTCCCGGCGAGCTGACGCCGGCGCGCGCGGAGGATCGGGAAGAGCTCGAAGGCGCCCTCCAGGCGCGCCGGCAGCGCCCCGCGCGCCACGCGGTGGCCGCCGACGAGCAGGTTCTCGAGCACCGTGAACTCGGGGAAGACCTCGCGCCCCTCCGGCACGTGGCTCAC
>WNGC01002379.1_pt1 | contig 11498 bp, 11 predicted proteins | sample 5400051 | NCBI WGS metagenome assembly WNGC01 (sample SAMN13153368, study PRJNA577476) | soil metagenome | isolation source: 20 cm soil or saprolite under grassland replicate 2 | place: USA:California | collected 2016-06-15 | reverse complement strand
GAACCAGCTCATGGAACACAGTTACGAACCCTGGCTGCCCAAATATTTTCACGTTCGAAAAGAAAGTTGCAACCCAGGAGGGCTGATACTCATCAGTACTCCAAACCGATGGAGACCAAATAATATATTTCGGCTTTTGACGTTGCGTCGCCCGTACATGATGTCGCCGAACACAACCGGGGTTCCTCCTGAAGAACATCTAGGTCACCATCGTGAGTGCTGCTACCGGGAACTGCAGAGCTTACTACTTCGATACTTTGCGGCGCCGGAATGGTACGTCCGCATCATGCGGATGATTCCCCGGGTTCTTGCCTCCCGACCACGTTGGCTAGCGAACATTCTGATCTATTATCTGTTATGGGTCTTTTGGCGCCCACTTTGTGTTTCGGCTTCGCAGGATCATTATGTAGTTATTCAGCGCAACCGTCGCTAAGGAGGCACTATGCAAAATGAACAGGCTATCGCAAAACCGTCATTGCTCATGCAAGTTGCAAAGGAGCCACATCTCTTCAGCGTCATATGCAAGTCGCGACTGTTCTATTCCAGACATTTCACAGTCTGGCCTGAACGCGCGGACTACAGACGTGAAAAACATCTGTTCACAATGTCGCCCTTCGAAACAGAGCGTTATGACGAGATGAGAAAGCAAGGCTTCACAGTGCTCTATGATTTTTTCGACGTTAGCCGTATAGACTTTATCTACGAGAAGGCAGACCGTCTATTCAGGGACTTGCAAATTGATACTGGTACCGGCTATTCAGTGGAGAAGAAGCGGCGAAAATCGCTGGAAGGGCTGACCTACCGAGAGCTCGAATCATCTGAGAAGTTCGTTTGCCTGCAGGACTCGCTGCTCAATGTGCCGGAATGTATTGAAATGATTTTCAATGAAAGTATCCTTAAGGTAGTTGCAAATTTCTTGAGGTATATGCCTCCACGGTATCGGCCCCTCATCGTTCGCGATTTTCCCCTTGACAGACCGAGAGAATCTAGCAACTTCCATAAAGATAATAATGACTGCGATACCGTACAGGTCTTTGTCTATCTCGTGGACATTGATGACACGCGGGGACCGCTGATCTATGTTCCCGGCACGCATCGGTATGACGTGAGGTCCTGTCGGCCGAAAGAAAATCGTGATTTAGGCCTCGATGATAATGATGGAAGAGTCAGTGACAGCACCATAGAGAAATACTACCCACGAGAGACCTGGGCCACTCTAAAGGTCAAGCGGGGTAGCGTCGTCATCATTCATGGCAACGGATTTCACAAAGGGCCCTCATGGCCGACCTACGGTGATCCTCGAAATAGAGCTAGGACAACCATAAGAGTCGATGCTCATGGAAACAGTGCGACGACAACTTATCGAGGTGGCGGAGAGAAGATCAAGAGAGAGGACTATGATGGCCTGAGTAAACTCCAGAAGTTATTCGCAAAGTGGTGCACCATAGCTGACTAGCTCACGTCACCGGACCGAGCGGATGGCGAGACGACGATCAGGGAGGTCTCAACTGTCCCCAGTCGGCCGGGCGATCCGACGAGTTCAAGATTGAAGCGCGATGACAGCAAACTTTCCGCAATTCGAGATGATGACTTACAGTTTCCTTGCTGGCGAGAATTCGCAAAATGAACGCGAAGTAGCTGATCTGAAGCTATCTCGGAAAAATACTTTGAACCGATATTGATCCTGGAGTTGACTGAACACCATGAACAATGCATCCGGGGGGCGCCATGCCAAGGTTTGTACAAATAATCTATTTACCTCAGGCTTTGAAATAAAAGGGACGGAATCTGTCGGACGTGCCAAAGATACTACTCAAGATCGGCAAGGAGGAGGTTCGAGCGGCATGATGAAAGTTCCATTAGTCGATTGGCGAGGCCGGTACGCGGTCACGCGGTCTAAAATTCGCGGGGCAATTGAAGAGAATTTGAATGCCATACTATGGAAACTACTGCCCACAGTCTCGCTACTTATGTTTATGCCTGATGAGTCATTTTTCCACACAGTAATAGGCAATTCTGAGTTGGTAAGCGCGTGGCTAGAAACGTGACTTTCGCCGGCAAGGAGGTTCAAACAGCGTGATGAACGTCCCATTACTCGATTTGCAAGCCCAATACGCAACGATTCGCTGGGAGGTACGGAAGGCCATCGATCGGGTGTGCGATTCACAACACTTTATCCTCGGGCCTGAAGTGACCGCTCTGGAACGCGAGATCGCGGCCTTTTGTGGGGCAAAATTTGCCGTGGGCGTATCTTCCGGAACCGATGCATTATTAGCCTCTCTCATGGCCATCGGAATCGGCTCCGATGACGAAGTCATTACGAGTTCGTTTTCGTTCTTCGCGACGGCGGGAGTGATCGCTCGACTGCAGGCCCGGCCGGTGTTCGTCGACATTGATTCACGTGGCTTCAACTTAGATCCGAAGGACGTACGAGCAAAGGTGACAGGGCGCACAAGGGCGATTCTTCCGGTTCACCTTTTTGGCCGATGCGCGGATATGGATGATATTCTTGAGGTAGCCGGAGAGCACGGAATTCACGTCATTGAAGATGCGGCGCAAGCGATCGGAGCGAGAGACGACCAACAAAGGTTGGCAGGGACCGTCGGTTCTATGGGGTGTTTCTCGTTTTTTCCGAGCAAAAATCTGGGAGGTTTCGGGGATGGAGGAATGGTGGTGACCAACGATACCACGTTAGTGGAAACGCTTCGTGTCTTGAGAGTCCATGGCGGAAAGCCGAAATATCATCACAGCTTGATTGGAGGAAATTTTCGGCTCGACGCATTGCAGGCGGCTGTCTTGCGCGTCAAGCTGAAATATCTGCCGCTCTGGACCGAGGCGCGCAGGCACAATGCGCGCCGCTATCGAAATTTGTTTTCAGAGGCCGGCTTGCTCGAACAAATCGGCCTACCTGAAGATATCCCGGGACACATTTACAACCAGTTTGTGATTCGCTGTCCGGACCGCGACCGGCTGCAGATCTTTTTACGCAAGCAAGGGATAGAAACCGAAATTTACTACCCGGTCCCGCTGCACCTTCAAGATTGCTTTTTCAAGCTCGGTTATCGAAACGGGGATTTTCCTCGCGCGGAGACAGCTGCTCTCGAAGCCTTGGCGCTGCCGGTTTATCCCGAGATGACCGAGGAGCAGCAACGATACGTCGTCGAGCAAATTCGCAACTTCTATGTTCAGGCACGCAGCTCATTGAAGACTGAAGTTTTAATGCCACAGGCATCTTAAAACTTCAGGTCAGAATCGAGAGAGACCGTTTATGAACTCCCTACGCGCCGAGGAGAGCCGCATTCGCGCAGCCTACGAACGGCGCGAGGCCGCGGCTGCGCATTGTCCCTGGTTTGACCATGGCCAGCTTTTTATCGTGCAGCAGCTCGAACGGCGAATATGGGCTTCGCTAAGGCTTCATGGTCTGGCCCCGCTTCAGTCTCGGAGGATCCTTGAAGTCGGCTGCGGAACCGGACATTGGCTCAGACAATTCATCCAGTGGGGCGCCAGCCCGGAGAATCTTACGGGGGTGGATCTCCTGGAGGGGCGTGTGACCCAGGCGAAAAGATTGTGTTCTTCGCATGTCAAGATACATCGCGCGAACGCCGCGACCTTGGACTTTGCCGATGCAAGCTTTGACCTTGTGTTTCAGGGAACCGTTTTTACTTCGATTTTGGATTCAGAGCTCAAAGCGCAAGTCGCCGCGGAGATGATCCGCGTGACCAAGGATGATGGACTTATTCTCTGGTATGATTTTCGCGTCGACAATCCCTGGAATCCGGACGTCCGCGGGGTGAATCGTCATGAAATCCAGAGACTCTTTCCCGCTTGTCGTGTTACGCTTCGCCGCGTGACCTTGGCGCCGCCCCTGGTGCGTAGGCTCGCGCCTTATTCCTGGGTGGGATGCTATCTCCTGGAGAAAATTCCCTGGTTATGCACCCACTACCTTGGTGCGATTCGAAAGCTTCCACGGCCATAGCAGATTCCAATACTAGCGCAGCCAAGCGATTCCGTCTCGCGAGTCGGTTTAGCGAGCGCGTCAACTCCACATCGCCTTTATGCGTAGCCAAACACTATCGATTAACAAGCGCCGCCCCGTGCGGCAAAGTTTTCTTCCGTTCCATTCGCCGGTGATTGCGGAAAAGGAAATATCGGCCGTCGTCGAGGTTCTAAAGTCCGGCTGGTTAACCACCGGCAAAAAGGTTCGAGAGTTCGAGCGCAGATTCGGAGACTTCGTCGGTTGCAGCCATGCCGTGGCGGTCAATTCGGGTACGGCGGCGCTTCATCTAGCGCTCGAGGCAATTGGCATCGGAGCGGAAGACGAGGTCATCGTGCCGACGATGACTTTCGCGGCAACCGCGGAGGTGGTGCTTTATCTCGGCGCGAAACCCGTTCTTGTCGACTGCGAGCCCGATACCTTGAATATGGCTCCCGACAACTTGGCGGCAGCGCTCACTCCCAAGACCAAAGCCATCATTCCGGTTCACTTCGGTGGCCAACCTTGCGACATGGACAGCATTCTTCGATTTGCTCGGGAACATGATCTAAGAGTCGTCGAGGATGCTGCGCATGCGTTACCCGCCTACTATAGAGGTCGCCCGATTGGCGGCATCGGAGACATCACCTGTTTCTCTTTTTATGCGACAAAGACCATTACCACCGGCGAGGGGGGCATGGCGACTACGGCAAATCCAGGGTGGGCGGACAAGATGCGGATGCTCAGCCTTCATGGCATCAGTCACGACGCCTGGAATCGCTACAGCGCTGAAGGTTCTTGGTATTACGAAATCCTCTGCCCCGGTTACAAATACAATCTCACGGACATCGCGGCGAGCCTGGGCATTGGACAATTAGACAACTGCAACGTGTTCTTTGAGGCAAGACGGCAGATAGCCCGAGCATATAACGAGGGATTTGCCGATCTGCCGGAAATCAAAACTCCGGTGTGCAGACCCGATGTGCAGCACGCCTGGCATCTGTATGTAATTCAACTGCAGCTCGAACGCCTCACCATCAATCGGCGGGACTTCATAGAAGCGCTAAGGGAAAAAAACGTCGGTACTTCGGTGCACTTCATTCCGCTGCATCTGCATCCATACTACAGGAATACGTTCGGCTACCGACCTGGGGACTTCGCCAACGCCTCGGCTGTTTTCGAGCGCATCATCTCGCTTCCCATCTACCCTAAAATGACCGATGCAGATGTCAATGATGTCGTGGAGGCGGTCCGGAGCATCGTTGAAGAGTACCGGAGATGATGAAGCGAGCGTTCGACATCGTTGCGGCCACGGCGGCGCTCTTTATCCTGTCTCCGCTCCTCGGTTTGGCCGCTTTACTTATAAAGCTGGATTCGCCGGGACCGGTTTTTTTCAAGCAGGAGCGAATCGGCAGAAGCTTTCGTCCTTTTTGGATTTACAAGTTTCGCACTATGGTGCAGGATGCTTCCACACACGGTGGCCTTATAACCGTCGGCGAAGACCGGCGGATCACCCGGGTCGGGCGGATTTTGCGTAAGACCAAGGTCGATGAAATTCCCCAATTGATCAACATATTAAAAGGAGAAATGGCGATCGTCGGCCCGCGTCCGGAAATCCGCCACTACGTGGAACTGTTTCGGCGTGATTACGAAGAGATCCTCAAAGTAAGGCCGGGATTGACCGATCTCGCTTCTCTCAAATACCGCGATGAAGCCGCGCTCCTAAGAAAAGCCGCCAATCCCGAAGACGAGTACAGAACACGTGTGCTACCGGACAAGATCAGGCTGGCTAAGGACTATCTTCGCCGATCCTCGTTTCTTTTCGACCTTAGTTTGATTTTGAAGACTCTGTTCAAATTGTTTGACTATCGGGTGTCATCGTATTGATCGTAACTCCGAGTCGATCCAATCTCTTTTGCTTGGGAAGATTGGCGTGATTGCCTCTGACACAAGGCGGGCCTTGATATTCCGTTCATTCGCACTGAACCCCTCCACGAACCGGCTGACAGTTAGACTGAAGGAGCTGTGTCATCAACGGGTAGGTAACATGATCCAGCTTACGTCCTTTTTCCAGACAGCGGGCGATAATAGATTAGGGCCTTCGATGAATTCATGGCGTCGAGTTTCTGCCAATAACGTTCAGCCATACTCTTCGGCGCGAGTCGTAGAGGCAAATCGAGCGAATTAATTCCATGCCCCACGGACGGTCTCTAAAACGCCCTACTCAGGCCGTGATTCTTGCCGGCGGGCGAGGCACCCGTTTAAAGCCGCTGACGGACACCCGGCCAAAACCGATGGTCGAGATTCAGGGAAAGCCGTTTCTCGAGTACCAGATCGAGCAACTACGGGAACAAGGATTCGAGCGCGTGCTCTTGTTGTTAGGTTATCTCCCGGAAGTCGTTCTGAATTATTTTGGCAATGGCCGCCATTGGGGCATTAAAATAGAATATTCTATCACCGACGTCGACGATGAAACCGGCCGGCGCGTAAAATTCGCGGAGCCGTTTTTGGATCCGTGTTTTCTGCTCATGTATTGCGACAACTATTGGCCGATGCAAATCGAAAAGATGTGGCAGCGCTTCGGCGCGAGCAACGTCCCGGCCATGATCACCGTCTACAGCAACAAAGACGGTTACACTCAGAACAGTGTGCGTGTCGACCCGGACGGTTTCGTCTCCATCTACGATAAGAGCTGTGCGCATCCGGATCTCAACGGGGTCGAAATTAGCTACGCGATTCTCAAAAAGGAAATCGTCCACCGCCTGACTGAGGAAAACCTTCTCTTTGAGACGACGGTTTATCCATCGCTGGCTGAGCGAAGAGAATTGATCGCGTTTGTCACCGATCACCGCTACTTGAGCGTTGGCGCGCACCAGAGGCTTCCTCTAACCGAAGATTTCTTCAAGCGCGCCAAAACCGTGATTCTGGATCGTGACGGCGTGCTGAACAGAAAACCGCGCCTTGCCGAATACGTCCGTCGGTGGCAGGAATTCGAATGGTTGCCCGGTGCCCGGACGGCTCTGCGACTGCTTCACCACAGCGGCTATCGCGTCGTCATCGTTTCAAATCAAGCGGGAATTGCTCGCGACGTGATGACCGAGGCGGATCTCGCCGCAATCCATCGACGAATGACGGAGAAAGTTGCAGCGGCGGGCGGCAAGATCGAAGCCATTTACTACTGCCCGCACGATTGGGATGCCGATTGCGAGTGCCGCAAGCCGAAGCCGGGAATGTTGTTTCAAGCGCAGCACGATTTGAATCTTGATTTGACTCGAACCTTTTTTGTCGGTGATGACGAGCGGGACGGAGAAGCTGCCGACCGAGCCGGGTGTCTGTTTGTCCAAATTTCCGAGGAGAGACCGCTTATTGAGTGGGTGCGGCAGCTGCTTAAGGATGAATCAGCGGAAGCGGAGGAAACTCATGGAAAAGCGGGTGTTGCTTACCGGGCATAACGGTCACATCGGATCGGTGATGGCGCCTCTGTCATTCAGGCGGGTTATGAAGTTGTCGGTCTGGATACGGGATACTTTAGCGAGAGTACGTTGGTGCCTGACCGTGTCCGCCCCGTCTGTCTGCAAAATATTCGCAGCCTCGACGACAAAGATTTGCAGGGCCTTCATACCGTGATCCATCATATAAAATCGGCGGCATCAAACGAATTCAGCGCGGCTTTTGGTCCGCCTCGTTTGAATTTGGCGTAGTGGCGCTTACTTTTTTCTTCGGCCGCGGCTGTTTTCGTGGGCCGCCGGTATCGTCGGTGTTTTCTGGCTACTCTTTGTCGATCATACAGAAGTGATCATCTGACAATGCAGGCATAGGGATCTTTAAGGAGACGTGACATGAGGCACTGCATTTCGTGCGCTTTGGAGTACCAGTATGATAAGTTTTGTACAAGCTGTGGGCATGAACTCGAGCAGGGAAGATTGCCCGCGGCGATGGAAAAGGAAAAATCCACGGATCAGTGTATCGCGTGTGGTCGTGTGTTCGGGGTGGATGAACGGTTCTGCGGTGGCTGCGGACTTCCCTATGGCAAAGCGACGGCGGGCGTATTTCGCTTCTACGTGGAAGAAGATTCCGCAGAGGAGGATGCGGCGCTCTGAGTGTTGTGGATCTCTGAGAGTCAGCCATCTTTCTTACCGCGTAAGGAGCGGATGATCTTTGTCTAGAAAGCCAGGCGGTTGCGCGAATTATGACGCCTGCGCGGAATCAGCAACCACGTTGATATGCAGTCAGGCCCTTTAGCAGAGGGTGTCAGCGACACCTCCCAAGAGATGTTTCAGCTGATTCGGAAACTCTATCCGATCTGCCGGAGTATAACTGGCGACGGAGTACGGGAGACGCTCAAGATCCTTCAAGAATACATTCCGTTGACGATTCACGAAATTCCCAGCGGTACCGAGGTTTTCGATTGGACCATACCTAAAGAGTGGAATATACGAGATGCATATATAAAAAACGCGAACGGCGAGAAACTAGTAGATTTTCAGAAGTGCAATCTCCATGTCCTCAATTACAGCCTGCCGATTAACAAGAAGGTTTCTTTAGATGAACTGAAGGCGCATACATGTACTCTCCCCGAGCGATCTGATTGGATTCCTTACCGGACCTCATATTACAAAGAGAACTGGGGTTTCTGCCTTAGCTATAACCAGCTTTCGTCGCTAGCGGATGGCGAATACGAAGTCTTCATCGATTCGTCTTTGCAAGACGGCCATCTTACTTACGGCGAATATTTTGTCGAGGGCCAAACGGATGACGAAGTTTTAATCTCCACACACGTTTGCCATCCGTCGCTCGCCAACGATAATCTTTCGGGAATCGCTTTAGCGGTTTTTCTTGCCAAGCATCTGAGCCAGCTTTCATTGAGATGCTCTTATCGGTTTCTGTTTACGCCGGGAACTCTCGGTTCCATTGCCTGGCTGAGTTTGAATGAGCTCCACGCATCTCAAATTAAACACGGGCTTGTATTGGCGTGCGTCGGCGATTCCGGGCAAATCACCTATAAGAAAAGCAGACAAGGCGACGCTGAAATCGATCGCGCCGTCCTTCAGGTCCTAAAGGATGCGGGCGACCCTTACGAGATTTTCGAGTTTTCACCTTACGGCTACGATGAGAGGCAGTTCTGTTCGCCCGGATTCAATCTTCCGGTGGGTTGCTTCATGAGAACTCCCCACGGAAAGTTTCCTGAATATCACACCTCCGCCGACAATCTGGAATTTGTCCAGCCAAAGTACCTGGGCGATTCCTTGCAGCGGAATTCCACGCTCTTTAAGACTTTACTCAGGTTGTTTAAGTACAGGATGGTATCGTGAAAGGATTATTCCATGTCAGTCATTGAATCCGAATCGCAAGCAACCAAACTGCAACCTATAGCCGATATTTCGGTTCTCCATATCGAGCCTTCTCGTAGCTGGCCGTCTGTCAATTTGCATGAGCTCTGGGCCTACCGTGAACTGCTATACTTTCTGGTGTGGCGCGATGTAAAGGTTCGGTATAAACAGACCGTCATCGGGGCGGCCTGGGCAATATTTCAGCCTTTGATGACGATGGTAGTCTTCACGGTTGTCTTCCGAAAATTTGGTGATATGCCCTCCGACGGCTTGCCTTACCCCCTGTTTAGCTATGCGGCGTTGCTCCCGTGGGAATATTTCGCTAAGTCACTTAATAGTAGCATTTCAAGTGTGGTGGCAAACTCTCATCTCATCACAAAAGTTTACTTTCCGCGGCTCCTATTGCCTATTTCCGCCACACTTTCCGGAATTATTGACTTCGGAATTTCCTTTGTTTTTCTCCTAGCGATGATGATCTGGTTCGGTTTTGTGCCGACATGGAATGCCCTTGCATTACCTTTTTTTCTCCTTCTTACGATACTCACGGCTCTGTCGGTTAGTTTCTGGCTTTCGGTCATAAATGTTCGGTATCGGGATGTCGGGCAGGCCATACCGTTCTTAATCCAGCTATGGTTGTTCGCGTCGCCTGTGGCTTATCCGGTCAGTGTTGTCCCCGAGAAATGGCGGTTGCTGTACAGTCTCAACCCCATGGTGGGAGTTATCGAAGGCTTCCGTTGGGCCCTGCTCGGTAAGGAAAGCCCGGACTTTGGGGTAATCGCGGTAAGCACTATCGTAGTGGTCGCCCTGCTCTTTGGCGGGATTGTTTACTTTAAGCGAATGGAGCGGACCTTTGCGGATGTGGTGTAGTGAATAATGGATACACGCTTCGGAAGTTCTATCGGGACTAATCCAAAGTTTTCTTTTACGAGTCGGGTCGTGACTGAAGTGGAATAATGACAAGTCAGAATCTGATATTTTTACTCATCGTCGTGATTCTTTGGGCGGTCGCTTGGCAGTTCGCGCACTCAAAGTTCGACAAGCTATCCTTTTGAGCGCAAGTTGATTTTTTATTTGAACTGGGGTTTTCAATTTTGGAGTAAGATCACTCGCTGTTGGCGTTGTAGCCGATAACCCACGTGCTCTCATATTCCATTTCCTTCAGTGACGTGGAGTGGGTCCATGACGGAAACAGGTCGAACTAAATAATGAAAAAGTTAGGAGATAGTCTGCCTGTTATCGGTGTCCCGGCCATCTATCGTATGCGGTTAGCTGGCGTCATAACTTCGTTGTTCGGCGGGCTTTTGACTCGCGTCAACAATGAGCACAGTCTCCGGTTATTAAATCATAAAGTTGTTGATTGCTATAAAGCTATGGCCATTCTCACTCTCAATGCACTGGTGTTATATGCCGGGTTGGAATTGGCAGCCAGGAGCACCTTTGAGATTAGGAGTCTAATTTCGAGCCCCGCTCAGCAGCTAGTAGGAGAGGGGAAGCCGAGAGAGAAAGTCTCGTACTATTCCTCACAAGACTGGGCTGAACGGAATTGGTATGAGTTTCGGCTAAGCACTAAGCAACGGTATTACCCTTACGTTGGTTGGAGGAGAGCTCCTTTCAAAGGCAAAACCATAGAAATAGATCAGAATGGCGTCAGATTGACGCCCGGCGCGGACTGCAGCGCCAAATCTTTTAAAGTGTTTACCTTTGGCGAATCCTCAATGTGGGGAACGGGGTCGCCGAGCTGGGGTACAATAGCCGCCAACTTGCAGAAGGGCCTTGAAAAGCTGAGACAGGGGCCGGTTTGTGTGATGAATTTTGCTGAGTCAGCTTATGTTTCAACGCAAGACGTTATTATGCTCCTGCTGCAACTGCGGTCCGGCAATGTGCCAGATGTGGTTCTGTTTTATAGTCTTGGAGGTGACGTTCCTGCCGCATACCAATCCGGTCGAGCCGGCCTTCCGGCGAACCTTGATCAAATTGCCGCTAGGTTCGAGAGACGCCGGGAGCCACCTACATTTGTAGATTGGCTAAAAAGTACGTATTCATACGATTTGATCAACCAGCTTATCGGCAAACTGACGATCGCCAATCCACAACAGAAAAACCCAACTCCTGGCAAAGGAGTCAATTACGAGAGTATGGGGATTGACGCCGCAAAGTTGAGTGATTCGATCGTGCAGGATTATTTGGGAAACTAC
>WNGC01003917.1_pt1 | contig 11499 bp, 9 predicted proteins | sample 5400051 | NCBI WGS metagenome assembly WNGC01 (sample SAMN13153368, study PRJNA577476) | soil metagenome | isolation source: 20 cm soil or saprolite under grassland replicate 2 | place: USA:California | collected 2016-06-15 | reverse complement strand
GTGCTGGCCGCGGCGCCGCCGGCGCTCCACGCTCAGACGAGCGTCTCGCTGTCGCAACGCAGCCGTCCCATTTATGACGCCGTCACCATCGGCGGGGCTTTCGGCGGCCTGTCCGGCGCCGCCAATCTGAACCAGGCCGGCAGCGCCGATTGGCGGCTCGGGTGGGCCGCGTCCCTCAACGCCACGGGATGGCTCAACGATTACCTCGGCGTCCGCGCCGGCGCCGGCTGGGGCCAGGACAGCATTCGCGGCGCCACCCTCACCGGCCGCGGCAAACTCAACAAGTTCACCTACGACGCGGACGTCGTCCTGCGATATCCGCTGCGCGCCGGCTCCGGCAGCGTCAGCCCATACCTGGTGGGCGGTCTGGGCGCGATCAGCGTCCACCAGCTGGGCTCGGACAGCACCTGGTCCAAGTTCGCCGGCAACTACGGCGTGGGCTTCGAGTACCGCTTCCGGCGCGTCGGCGTCCGCGCCGAGGGCCGGGACTTCGTGTACAAGTTCGATCGCTACGGGTTCGACAAGACGCAGCACGACATCGCCTGGCAGGGCGGCCTCACGCTGTCCTTCTAGACGTAATTCACCCGAACGGGTGGGGACGCCCTACCCGTTCGGGTGACGTTGCGCTGGTCGCGCGACATCCGCGGAACCTTTCCCGCCAATAGTTCATTCCTGCACTATCACGCTGGTCGTCCTACTTAGAGAACCGCATCGAGAGGATTCACAATGGCACGCTCGACCAAACCTCTGGCTTGGGTGCTCGTGGCAGTGGGCGTATTGGTCCTCACGGCCGGCGCCGCCGCATTCCGGCGTGCGCCCAGCGCCCCGGCCGCTCCCCCTCCTTCGGAAGTCTCCGTCCTGACCGTAGTCCCCGAAACCGTGTCGGCGCGCTACGAATACGTCGGCCAGGCCGACGCCTCGCGCTCGGTCGAGGTCCGCTCCCAGGTCACCGGGGTCGTCGTCGCCCGCCCCTACGCGGAAGGCACCGACGTCGCCAAGGGCACGCTGTTGTTCCGGATCGACCCCACGACCTACGAGGCCGCGTACCGCAGCGCTCAGGCGCGGCTCGCCAACGCCGAGCGGAATCTGGCGCGGTTGAAATCGCTCCTCGCATCGCGCGCCGTCGCCCAGAAGGACGTCGATGACGCCCAGACGGCGTTCGATCAGGCGCAGGCGGCGGTCGACCAGACGAAGAAGGACTACGACGACACGTTCGTCCGCGCCGAGATCGCCGGACGCGCCGGCCGCGCCCGGCTGGAGCTGGGCGCGCGCGTGACCGGACCCGGTGATCTGCTCACCACCGTCGAGCAGGTCGACCCGATTTACGTCAACTTCAGTCCCTCGGACCAGGACATTCTCCGCTGGCGGCGCGACGCCGCGACCGGCCGGCTGCTGATGCCCCGCGCCATGTCGGTGCAGGTGGTGCTCGCCGACGGGACCGTCCTGACCGACCCGGGCAAGCTGAATTTCGTGGACCTGGCGCTGCAGCCGGAGACCGGAACGCAGCAGCTCCGCGCGGTGCTGCCGAACCCGAAGCACGTGCTGCTTCCCGGACAATTCGTGCGGGTGCGGCTCCTCGGCTTGCAGATCCCGAACGCGATTCGGGTGCCGCAGCGCGCCGTGCAGCAGGGCCTGAGTGGCGCGTTCGTATACGTCGTCACCGACAGCGGCAAGGTCGCGATGCGCAACGTCGTCGCGACGTCGTGGGATGCCGGTGCGTGGCTGATCGCGGAAGGGCTGCAGGCGGGCGACCGCGTGATCGTGGATGGCGTGCAGAGCGCGGCCCCCGGAGTGCCGGTCAAGGCCGTGGCCTACCAGCCACCCGCGGACAGCGCCGCGAGGGTCCCGTGAGCGACGCACCCGAGATCCGCAACTTCTTCATCCGGCGCCCGATCTTCTCGGGCGTCATCTCGATCGTCATCGTGCTGTTGGGGCTGTTCTCGCTCCGCACGCTGCCGGTGAACAGTTACCCCGCGCTCACGCCGCCCGAGATCCAGGTACAGGCGGTCTACCCGGGCGCGACGGCGCAGGACGTCGCTGCGGCCGTCGCCGCCCCGATCGAGCAGCAGCTCTCGGGGCTCGACGGCTTGCTCTACTTCAAGTCGTCGAACTCGAGCGCCGGCGTCATGAACCTGTCGGTCTTCTTCGACGTCTCGCGCAACCCGGACCTCGCGGCGGTGGACGTGCAGAACCAGATCGCGCTCGCCGAGCCGCAGTTGCCCCAGGAGGTCGTGCGCAACGGGATCACGGTGCAGAAGCGCCAGACGAGCATCCTCGTGGTCGGCGCCCTCACGGCGGACGACCCGCGGTTCGACGCCGAATACCTGAGCAACTACTCGAAGATCTACGTCCAGGACGAGCTCAAGCGCATTCCCGGTGTCGGTGACGCGCAGACGGTGGGCCAGCTCGAGTTCTCGATGCTCCTGAGCCTCGACCCCGACCGCATGGCGCAACTTGGCTTGACCGTGTCGGATGTCGCCGCCGCGGTGCAGGAGCAGAACGCCACGAACCCGGCCGGGCGGATCGGGCGCGAGCCCGCGCCGCCGGGCACCCAGCTCACGATCCCCGTGGTCACGGCGGGCCGGCTCACGGACCCCGCCCAATTCGGGCAGATCATCGTGCGGGGACGGCCCGACGGCTCGCTGGTGCGCGTCAACGACATCGGCGAGGTCCGGCTGGGGGCGCGGAACTACGACGTCGTGGGACGGCTCGATGGCAAGCCCACGGCCCTGTTCCTCGTCTTCCTCCGACCGGGAGCGAACGCGCTCCAGGTCAAGCAGGCGGTGCTGCGGCGCATGGGCGAGCTGGCCAAGAGCTTTCCCGCAGGCGTCCGCTGGTCGGTGCCGTTCGACACGACCCCCTACATCACCGCCTCCATTCACGAGGTCGTGAAGACGCTGTTCGAGGCCATGCTGCTCGTGACCCTGGTGGTCTTCGTCTTCCTCCAGAGCTGGCGGGCGACCCTCATTCCCGTCCTCGCCGTGCCCGTCTCGGTCATCGGCGCGTTCTTCGGCATGCAGGCGCTCGGCTTTTCGATCAACCTGCTCACGCTGTTCGGCCTGGTGTTGGCAATCGGCATCGTGGTGGACGACGCGATCGTCGTGATCGAGAACGTCGAGCGCATCATGGCGAGCGAAGGCGTGTCGCCCGCGGTAGCCGCGGACCGGGCCATGCACCAGGTGAGCCGGGCCCTGATCGCCATCGTGCTGGTGCTGTGTTCCGTCTTCGTCCCGGTGGCGTTCCTGGGGGGCATCACGGGCCTCATGTACCGGCAGTTCGCCATCACGATCGCGATCGCGGTCGTCCTCTCGGGGATCGTGGCCTTGACGCTCACGCCGGCGTTGTGCGCCGTGCTGTTGCGGCCGCCCTCGGAACACGCCGCGGCGCGCTCCCCATTGGGCCGCTTCTTCGACCGGTTCAACCGCGGCTTCCGCGCGACCACGGAGCGTTATCTCGGCGCGGCGGGCCGCGTGATCGACCGGCCCCGCACGTTTTTCGCGGCCTTCGGGGTCGTCGTGGCGCTGGTCATCGTGCTCATCCGCAGCGTGCCCAGCGGGTTCATCCCGAGCGAGGACAAGGGCTACTTCGCGATGCTCGTCGCGTTGCCGGACGATGCGTCGCGCCAGCGGACCGAAGCGGTCGTCGGCGGGATCGAAGGCTTCTTGAAGCAGCAGCCCGCCGTCAATCACGTCGTGGCGCTCGTCGGCTTGGACTTCATCCAGAATGCGAACCAGACGAACGCGGCGATCATCTTCGTCAACATGAAGCCCTGGGACGAGCGCACGTCCCGGAAGGACCAGATCAACGGCGTGCTGGCCGCGGTGAACGGCTACCTCTTCGGTATGCGGGACGCGCGCGGGTTCGCGTTCAACCTGCCGGAGATCATCGGCCTGGGCACGAACGCTGGGCTGGAGATGAACCTGCAGGATCGCGGGGTGAACGACGTGCAGCGGTTCGCCGCGCTCGTCAACGACTTCACCCGCGACGCCAACGGGCGTCCGGAGCTGCGGGGCGTGTACTCGACGCTCCGGGTGAACACGCCGCAACTGTACGTCCAGGTGGACCGGGAGAAAACCAAGGCGCTCGGGATCTCCCTTACAGACCTGTTCCAGACGCTGCAGGCGTTCCTCTCGACCCTGTACATCAACGACTTCAACCTCTACGGGAAAACGTACCGGGTGCAGGCGGAGGCACAGCCCAAGTTTCGCCAGACGCCGGACGACATCGGCCGCCTGTACGTGCGCGCCCCCGATCAGCGCATGGTGCCGGTCTCCGCGCTCACGCACACCCAGTTCCAGGTCGGGCCGAGCGTGCTGACGCGCTTCAACGGCTTTACGTCGGCCCTGGTGATCGGCGCCCCCGCTCCGGGCAAGAGCTCCGGCCAGATGCTCGACGCGGTCGAGCGGCTCGCGCAGCAGAAGTACGCCGGTCAGGGCATGGGCTACGCCTTCAGCGGTCAGTCCTACCAGGAGCGGGCCTCGGGCGGGCAGGGCGGGCTCGTGTTCGGGCTCGGGCTCGTGATGGTGTTTCTGGTGCTCGCGGCGCAGTACGAGAGCTGGTCGATCCCCTTCGCGGTGCTCCTGGCCGTGCCGTTCGGCACGCTCGGCGCGCTGCTCGGCGTCTGGCTGCGCGGCATGCCGAACGACGTGTACGTGCAGATCGGCTTGATCGTGGTGGTCGGCCTCGCGGCCAAGAACGCGATCCTGATCGTCGAATTCGCGAACGAGCTGCGCGCCCAGGGTCGCTCCATCAAGGAAGCGGCCCTCGAAGCCGGCCGCGAGCGGCTGCGGCCGATTCTGATGACGTCGTTCGCTTTCATACTGGGGGTGGCGCCATTACTCACGTCGAGCGGCGCCGGGGCCGCGAGCCGGCACTCGATCGGGACGGGCGTGTTCTTCGGGATGCTCTTCGCGACGACCGTCGGGATCTTCTTCATCCCCTTGTTCTTCACGGTGATCAAGGCCCTGAGCGAGCGCGGCGTACTCCGCCGCGCCCCGGGCGCCGTCGTCCCGCAGGCCGCGCCGCTCGCGGCGGAAGGCGACTGACATGCGCCGCGTCGTCTTGCTCGCGTCCGTCGCCCTGCTCGCCCTCGCTGCAGCGTGCGCGGTGGGACCGCGCTATCGCCGCTCCGCCGTCGGCATGCCGGACGGCTGGCGGCGGCCCGCGGCGTCCGAAGACTCGCTGCGACCGTTCTACGACTCGCTGCGCACCGGCCGCGACACGCTGCTGCCGCCGGGGACGGACACCGCGCGCGTGCCGTTCGCATACGACACGACGTCGCCGGGGCCGCGCCGGGACTCGGGCGCGACGCTCCAGTGGCTCGATCTGATCCAGGACTCCGTGCTGCGGCAGCTGGTCGACACCAGCCTGCGAGAGAACCGCGACGTACGAACCGCGCTCGCCGTGATCGACGAGTTCCGCGCCCAGTACCGGGCTACGCGGGGCGCGCTCCTGCCCGAGCTGTCGGCCAACGGGCAGGCCGGCCGCAACGAGCAGGTGTTCGGCACGCTCGGGTCATTCACCTTCGACACGTACCGGGCGACGGCCGACCTGAGCTGGGAGCTCGATCTCTGGGGCCGGCTGCGCCGCAGCACCAGCGCCGCGCGCTCGGACCTCGTGGCCCGGGAGGAAGACCGGCGCGCGCTGCAGTTGTCGCTGATCGGCGACGTGGCGACCGCGTACTTCGACCTCCGCGCGGCCGACTTGAACCTCGCCATCGCACGCCGCACGCTCGAGTCGCGGCGGCAAACGCTCGCGCTGGCCCGCCGCCGCCTGGACCAGGGCTTGATCTCGGAGCTGGACGTCCGCCAATTCGAGGCCGATGTGGCGAGCCCGGCGGCGAGCGTCGCCGACTTGGAGCGCCAGGTGGCCCAGCAGGAAAACGCCCTGAGCGTGCTGGTGGGGCATAACCCCGGCGCCATCGGCCGGGGCCGCGCCCTCACGGAGCTGGTGGCGCGGATCCCGGTCCCCGCCGGCGTCCCGGCCGCCCTGCTCGGCAACCGGCCCGACGTGCGGAGCGCCGAAGCGACGCTGCGCGCCGCCACGGCACGGATCGGCGTGGCCCAGGCGGCCTGGCTGCCGACGTTCATGATCACCGGTCAGTACGGCACCCAGAGTACCGAATTCTCCAAGTGGTTCACGTCCGGGACCAACATCTGGCAGGCGTTCGTCGGCGTCTCGATCCCGCTGTTCAAACAGGGCCGGCCGGGGGCGGGCGAGCAGGTCAACATCGCCCGGGCGCGGGCGTCGCAGGCGCGGTCGCAGTACGAGCAGACGGTGCTCGTGGCGCTGCGCGAAGTGGAGGACGCGCTCGTGGGATTGCGTACGGCGCAGGATCGGAGCGCGGCGCAGCAGCGGCAGGTGATCGCGCTGCGCCGGGCGTTCGAGCTCGCCGACATGCGTTACCGGAACGGCGTGTCGAGTTATCTTGAGGTGTTGGACGCGCAGCGCGGTCTGTTCGGCGCCGAACTGGCGCTCACCCAGGCGGAGCGCGACCAGCTCGTCGCCGCGGTGCAGCTGTATCGCGCCGTGGGCGCCGGGTGGCCGGCCGCCAACCCGTGACCAGAGAAAGGGGACTCCCGTGATCTATCTCGTGCCCGTAGGTCGATTCCTCTATTCCGCGATCTTCTTGATGACGGTGTTGGGGCACTTCTCGGCAGCCTACATCGGATACGCCGCGCAGCAGGGAGTGCCCGCCGCGGGGTTGCTGGTGCCGCTGTCGGGTGTGATCGCCACCCTCGGCGGGTTGAGCGTGACGCTCGGCTACAAAGCGAAAGTCGGCGCGTGGCTGCTGGTGCTGTTCCTGGTGCCGGTGTCGCTCGCGATGCACAACTTCTGGGCGGTGACCGACCCGATGATGCGGGGGATGCAGATGGCGATGTTCATGAAGAACGTGTCCATGCTGGGCGCGGCGCTGCTGATCGCGCACTTTGGCTCGGGCCCCCTGAGCCTGGACGCGCGGCAGGCGTCCGTTCCCAGGGTGTAGATGCCCGCGCGCCCATGAACAACCGTGCGCGCAAGCGCTCCCCCCCGCGGCGCGCGCCGGCGCCCGACGTGCTGGTCTTCTCGCTGCTCGGAGCCGCGGGAGCGGTAGAGGCGCGGCTCGAAGCCGCCGTGAGCCCGTTGGGGCTCTCGCTCGCCAAGCTGGGGTTGCTCCGGCTGCTGGCCGAGGCGAAGCAGCCCCTGCCGCTCTCCGAGCTGGCGCAGCACCAACGCTGCGTGCGATCCAACATCACGCAGATCGTCGATCGGCTCGAGAAGGACGGGTTGGTTCGGCGGCGCGCGGACGCGGACGACCGCCGCAGCGTGCGTGCCGCGCTCACGCCGGCCGGCGAGCGAGTCTACGCCCGGGGGATGCGGGCGCTCGCCCACGCGCAGCGCGCCATCGCGAGCTCGCTCAGATCGGCAGACGCGGATAATCTCCAGGCCGCCCTCGATACGCTGACGCGCTGAGCGCCCGCCCCGGGGGAGGGGGGCGTTACATTCTCCCGCTATGCCGCCCGCCATCACGGCCGATCGGCTCAGCAAAACCTTCAAGGTCAAAGTGCGCGACCCCGGGCTCAAGGGCGCGCTCCGGGCGCTGCTCCGCCCCCGGTACCGCGACGTCCACGCCGTGCGCGACGTGACGTTCGCCATCGAGCCGGGGGAGATCGTCGGGTTTCTCGGGCCCAACGGCGCGGGCAAGACTACGACGCTCAAGATGCTCGCGGGGCTGCTGTACCCCACGAGCGGCCGGGTCGCCGTGGCCGGCTTCGCGCCCTGGAGCGGCGGCCCCGCGTTCAAGCGGCGCATCGCCCTGGTGCTCGGCAACCGCCAGCAGCTGGTGTGGGATCTTCCGCCGGAAGAGACGTTCCAGCTGAACCGCGCGATTTACGACATCGCCGAGCCCGATTATCGCGAGCGGCTCGCGGAGCTCGTCGCCCTGCTCGAGCTGGGTGACCTGCTCGCCAAGCCGGTGCGCCAGCTGTCGCTCGGCGAGCGCATGAAGTGCGAGCTCGCAGCGGCCCTGCTGCATCGCCCGCCGATCCTGTTCCTCGACGAGCCCACGCTGGGACTCGACGTCACCGCCCAGGAAGCGATCCGCCGCTTCCTCACGCAGTACCGCGACCGCCACGGCGCGACCGTGCTGCTCACGTCCCACTACATGCAGGACGTGACGGCGCTCGCCTCGCGCGTCCTGATCATCAACCGCGGCCGGCTGCTGTACGACGGCGCGCTCGCCGCCCTGGTGGCGCGCATCGCCCGCACCAAGCGGATCGAGCTCGTGCTCGCCGACGGCGTCACCGCGGACGCGCTCGCGGCGTTCGGCGCTGTGAAGGAATTCCGCTTCCCCAACGCGGTGCTGGAAGTGCCGCGGGAAGACGCGGCCGCGACGAGCGCGCGGCTGCTCGCGGCGCTCCCGGTCGCCGACCTGTCGATCGAAGACCCGCCGATCGAGGACGTGATTCGGGCGGCGTTCGCGGGCGGCGTCGAGGAGGAGAAGTGATCCGCCGCTACGCCGCCCTGATCCGCAACGCCTGGCTCGTGGACCTGCAGTACCGCGCCTCCATCCTGCTGTGGCTGTTGTGGGGCGTGACGGAGCCCGCCGTGGCGCTCGGCATCTGGTGGGCGATCGCGGGGGACGGGCAGGTCGCGGGCTACGCACGCGCCGATTTCGCCCGCTATTTCTTCGCCCTGATGCTGGTGAACCAGCTCACCATCGCGTGGGACTCCTGGTACCTGGACGGTTGGATCCGCGAGGGCGAGCTCAACTTCCGGCTGGCGCGGCCGCTGCACCCGGCGCACGAGGCGGTCGCCGAGAACATCGCGTACAAGGTCACCACGGGGCTGCTGGCGTTCTGGACGACGCGCGCGACCGCGATCATGGAGCTGCACGCCGGCGTATCGCTGTTTCTCTCGGGCCGCCTGGCGCCGCTCGCGCTGCTCCCGCCCGCGGTCGCGGGCGCGGCGGCGCTTTCGTGGTTTCCGTACATGCTCGCCTTTCCGGTCGAGCTGCTGACCGGCGCCGCCCAGGGCACGGCGGTCGTGAAGGGCTTCGCCGGGCAGCTCGGCTGGCTCGCGGTCTGGATCGCGGCGTATCACGTCACGTGGACGAGGGGGCTGCGGCGCTATGGGGCAGTGGGAGGATGATCCAAACGCGGAAGGCGGAACGCGGAACGCGGAACAGCAGGGCGAGGTCGAGCGACGCGGCGCGCTCCCGCGCGCGACGCCGGTTATGATGTTCCGCGTTCCCACTTCCGCGTTCCGCGTTTTGATGGCCCTGTGGCGGGTTAACGTTGCGGAGGAGCTTCAGTACCGCGCCAACTTCGTGGCGAGCGTGCTCGGCACCCTCTTCTGGATCGGCACGGCGCTCCTCACCCTGGCGGTGTTCTTCTCCCACACGACGCGACTCGGCGGCTGGGACTACTGGGAGGTCGTCGTGCTCCTGGGCGTGTTCAACGCGCTCACGGGCGTGATCGAGGCCGTGCTCCGCCCGGGGATCGGCCGGCTGGCGGGGGAGGTGCGGAGCGGGGGCCTCGATCTCGTGCTCGCGAAGCCGGTGGACGCCCAGGGCTTCGTCTCGTTCCGGCGGCTCGACATCTGGCGGCTCTCCGATATCGTGCTCGGGCTGGCGCTCGCGGGCTACGCGCTCGTGCGGCTGCATCACGTCCCCACGCTCGCGCAACTGGCGGCGTTCGGCTTGACTCTTACCGCTGCCGCCGTCGTCGTCTACGCGCTGTGGGTGGCCCTGATGAGCCTGGCGTTCTGGTTCGTGTCGGTCGAGAACCTGTCGGTGCTGTTCGACGCGGTGTACGAGGGCGCGCGCTATCCCGTCTCGGCGTACCCCGACGTGCTGCGGTTCCTGTTCGTGTACCTGATCCCGATTGCGTGGACCACGACCATCCCCGCCTCGGCCCTCACCGGCCGGCTGAGGCCCGAGATCGGCCTGGTCGCCGCACTCGTCGCCGGCGTCGCGTTCGCGCTGGCCCGCCTCGTCTGGCGGGCCGCCCTGAAGCGCTACACCGGGGCGAGCGGCTGACCCGCTACCACGGCAGCGACCGGCCGAGGCGACCCCTTGCTCTCCTGGCGGTGCTGCGAGAGACTCCTGTCCCTGCCGTCGTACCGGAACCCGCTCTCGCCGGAGGCGCTCATAATGCCCGCACCCAGTCTCCGCGGCCGGTTCGTGTGGCACGAGCTGATGACCACCGATCCGGACGCCGCTGCCCGCTTCTACCCTGCCGTCACCGGCTGGAAGGTCCAGACCTGGGACCAGGACCCCGCGTATCGCCTGTGGACCGTGGGCGACGTTCCCGTCGGCGGCCTGATGGCGATCCCTGACCACGCGCGTCGCATGGGCACGCCGCCTTCCTGGCTGAGCTATGTGGGCGTGCCGGACGTGGACGCCACGGTCCGCCAGGCGACGTCATTAGGAGGGCGCGCCTACGTCGCGCCGCAGGACATCCCTGTGGGACGGTTCGCGGTGCTCGCCGACCCGCAGGGCGCCACGTTCGGCGTGTACAAGCCGAGTCAGCAGCCGGCGCGCGGCGAGAGCGCAATGCTGGGTGACTTCTCCTGGCACGAGCTCGCGACCACCGATTACAAGGCGGCGTGGGCGTTCTACCGCGCGCTGTTCGGCTGGCAGCCTACCGAATCGATGGACATGGGACCGGACGGGACGTACTGGATGTTCGCGCTCGCAGGCGGAGACAAGAGCGTCGGCGGGATGTACAACAAGCCGCCCGCGCTCCCCGCAGCGCGGTGGCTCGCCTACGTCAGCGTGCCGAGCGCGGACATCGCGGCTCGCACGGCGCAGCGCACGGGGGGCCGGCTCGTGAGCGGTCCGATGGACGTCCCGGGAGGCGACCGGGTCGCGCAGTGCGTCGATCCGCAGGGTGCGGTCATCGCCGTCCACGCCGTGGCGGCGGTCGCCAAACCCGCGGCGCGGCCCGCCGGCAAGCGCAAGGCCCCCAAGGCAAGGGCCAAGGGGGCCGTGAAGAAGGCGGCGCCGAAGCGGAAAGCGAAGCGCTCGAAGCGAGCGCGTTAGGCTACGCGGGTCTCACGACCGCGTGACCGTGTATTGCCCGCACGCCGTGAACGCGATCGTCACGGTAGACGTGGTGCCGTTACGCGTCACCGTGGTCTTGATCGTGCCGGCGTCGAACTTCGGGCGCACCGTGCAGCTCGCGTTGTAATGCAATACCGGGTCCGTCGAGACGGTCAGCGAATACGAATTCGTGCCGTGCGTCCACGTCGACGTGCCGTCGATGCTCAGGGTACCGCTCGGCAACCGCATGTCCGGCTGGATCGAGCCCGCCGCGTCCGCCGTGAACGTGCTGTTCCAGGTGCGGGCGTGGCTCGCCGTGCTGCCGTCGGGGAAGGTATAGGTGCTCTTGAAGTCCTTCTCGATCTGCGAGATCACCGACGCGTCTCGATCGGTTTCGCGCGTGCCGTCCACCACGAGCGAACGGACTTTGCCGTCGCGCACGTGCACCCACGTGAGATCGGTGAAGACGGTCTTCA
>WNGC01002378.1_pt1 | contig 11499 bp, 7 predicted proteins | sample 5400051 | NCBI WGS metagenome assembly WNGC01 (sample SAMN13153368, study PRJNA577476) | soil metagenome | isolation source: 20 cm soil or saprolite under grassland replicate 2 | place: USA:California | collected 2016-06-15 | reverse complement strand
GCAACGCACCCCAGTCCTCCGGCTTTCGAGCCTGACCCTTATTTGTAAGGCCAATGATCCCCTTCGTCAGACCTGAGCCGTTGTCCGCTTGTATGCTACTGGTATCGAGGAGCGCGTAACCCCACCCGCCGGCAATGAGCTGTTCCGTCGAGGGCGGATCGCTCCCCATCATCTTCTTAAATTCCGGGTGGCTTGCGATGAACTGGCGGATGGCCGCGCTACTGAACATGATCATCACGGGCACGGGACCTTTCGCATTCCGGGGGGTGACCAGCGTCATCTCGACATCTACGTTAATCGAAGGGTACGACGAGTTGTCCACGTGTCCGACCAACTGCTTCTCAACGATAGGGAAAACACCGGCTTTCGAATCGGTTGTACTCTTCACGGCCCAAGTCACTGTAGGTACATTGGGCGGGATGCGGCCCACGACCTCTCGCTCGAAGTCTTCGACAATCTCTGGGCGTCGCTGATTCCACCACTGTTCCGCTAACGTGACCTTTTGCCCGCTCTTCAACGTGAGCGCATCGGGCAGATCACCATATGGATTGGCCTCCGCCTCATCGTAGTTAGCGTGATTGGAATCCTTTTCATTCCCGCTCGGCCCAGCACGGAGCGCTTTGATTCCCAGCTGATCCATCATGTCTTGATGGTCCTGTTCTGCCGTCCAATCCGTCGGCGGCGATTGCTGTCCCGTGGCCATCTGACAAACGAAGACGGCTAAAGCGGCGAACGCGGCAACCCTCGATAGTGCCTGCTTCGCGTGCGTGGCAAAAATCATGTTTCACGCTCGAACAGAGATGTTATCAGACCACGATCGGGGACGCTGGTCCGTCGCTATAGCCGATCCGACGTATTCAGCGAGACACAATGAATTCTCTCACGACTTCGAGTTACCGCCTGATTCGTGGCGCTCCGACAAATGGGGACAACGATCGGAATGTGACTCACGCGCAAGTGGCCGGACGATGATGAATTATGTCGCCTGAATGTCGCCTGCCAGTCCGGACGCCCGATCCGGCGATGATCGCACTCGAATGACGGGCAACTCTGAAGTTATGCAGTTGAATCCAATCAAACGTTCAAGGGCATCCAGCGGCTTCCCCCGTCAGCTTCAGCTGGGGGCCAAGCTGTTGTGGCGATCTACAGTTTTCAACTCGTGGGGTGTGGCGTACGAGCGCAAAGGGGAATGCGCGAAAGGCCGCAGTATGAACTGCCTGAAGTCGGCTCCATCCTCCTAAGAGGCAGCTGGGCTCTACCGAAGGTAGGTCGAGTCTTCCTCTCGCCAACCGCTTGTTCGTTGGCAGAGCGAGCGGTGCCTCGACCAAGGTGTCTCGCTTGTAGCTGGGTCTCCAATTTCAAGCTCGACACATGAGGCTGACATTACTTTCTCCCGATTCCGAACTGATCTCCGGCGCGAACCGGCCTACCGTTGGTGAAGACCAACTCCAATAACTTCTCACTCTGGACCGGCCTTCCAGCTTCGTCTTCGAGCGTTGCCACCACGCGTTTGCTGTGAGTGTCAATCACTTCCCCAGTTGATGGATAGGCGTGTCGCCCATCTATGCTGAAGGTGATCCAGCCGGGCTGGTCTCTTAGTTTGATGCTGGTCAGCTGTTTTGGGGGCATCACTGTTGCGTCGAATACATGAATGCTGCTGTTTGCTGCATCGGCGAGCCACAGTTCTCTTTCATCGGGCGTGAGTGCTATGCCGTGACTTGGACAGCCATGTCGCTTCGTGGGGCCTTTCTGGTAGCCGGCCACTTCCACACGATGCAACACCTTTCCGGTTTTACAGTCTCCGACTTCAAAGCCGAGCAACTCGTTGACGTTGACGAAGCAAAGCGTCTGGCTCCCATTGATGGTGAACGGACGAATCGAACGACTGAATGGCCCGATCTCCTGCACCACCGTGTGCGTCTTGGCGTCCGCCACAGAAAGAACCGGAGAGTGCAGGCCCGCAAGATACACGCGTGAGCCGTCCGGTCCGTAGATCGTGTTGTGCGCACCAGATCTGAGCTCGATCTTCGCCTCGACATCTCCGGTCGACGCATCAACGATATGCCAGTGCGGCCCTTCGAAGGACGGGACGTAGAGTATTTTGCCGTCCGGCGAGATGGCCATCCGGTCAGAGCCACCTTCGTACATCTTTTCCCACACCTTCTTTTCAGTCACCAGATCAAAGCAGGCCAGGCGCTTCGTGGTGCTGACGTAGAGCTTGCCGGTCCTGCCACTAGCGGCTATGCCCTTCACGTTCTCGGGCGCCTGGCCCGGCGGCACATCCCACGTCGGAATCCGTTTGACGAATTTGTGTCCGGCGCCAATGTCGTAGACCAGGATTCCCACGCCGCCATATTCCACATAGTTGCGGATGCCTGGAACGGCAACGTAGAGCAGGTGCTTTTCTCCATCGGCAGCCCGCAGCTGTCGCGATTCAGGAAGAATCGTCGGAGCGAGCAGAAACAACAAGTAAATGACGACTCCGCGTATTCTCATCTTTTTCCTCGGAGGAAACGATCATGCCAGTTGAGCTTTCCGTAGTGGATGGCGTGTTGTGCCCCGCCAAAACTCCGCCACAGCCGAATCTCCTCCTTGTGACATGTTACACGACCTGTCTCGTATGTTGTTCATTCCAAACGAGCTCTTAATTCTTGTTGCACGGCCTCTTTGCATCTTGTTGATTTCAAATGTGCTTCTAGCTAGTCTTGGCAAGGCACAGGGGCAAGCAGGGGTGTCTTTGGTCCCAGTGATGGGCGCTTCGACCAATACGGGTATTTCCACCACACCTGGACAGTGCGTCCTTCACGTAACCATACATGCTGGGCAAGGTGGAGTGCCCAGCACCGTGACCGACATTGTTGTTTTGAATGCCGGCCCATCGCCGCCTCTAACGGGCAACCGCACAGTCAAGGCGTCAGCTAGAGTGCGGGGCGATGATGGGCTCGTGAAAGTTCGAGTCTCTATCAGCAAGTGAGCCAAAGCCAATCTGCCTGGCCGATTGCGGGCGTATGTCGGCCAACCGGAAGTAATGGCGTGAATCGGGTCTGCCGAGATTACTTGCGGCTTGCCCACAGGCGAACTTGAAGATTTGCAACCAGCGTTTTACTCGTCCAAGGAAACGGTCCTCGGTTCACGTTGTGCCTTCAGTTTATTCGGCTTCTATGCGTTGCGAGTGCAAATTGCTTTTGCCAAATAGAGCCAATTGACAACTCGATTCGGCGCGCTTACGATTCGACCGCGTTTCATTTCTGGGGCTGAAAGGTCCCCAATTCCGACTCTGCGAGTAATGTCGCCGTCATTCCACCGCACGGGAGGTGAACATCATGAGCAAGAGAGTCTTGTATCCGTCGATCGCTACAGGCGTGATTCTGTTAGCTTCGTTAAGCCGTCTGAACGCGCAGCAGTCCCCAGAGGAAGCGATCTCGCTTGGCAGCGACGACATCGGCGGCGTGGTCACGAGCGCCAAGGGGCTGGAGGCGGGCGTTTGGGTGATCGCGGAAACGGCCGACCTCCCGACCAAATTCGCCAAAATCGTCGTTACGGATGATCGGGGACGCTACGTACTGCCGCAGCTTCCGAAGGCGAATTACAAGGTATGGGTGCGCGGCTACGGGCTCGTGGATTCCCTCCCGGTGCAAGCAACGCCTGGAAAGGTTGTCAATCTGAATGCGGCAGTGGCGCCGAACACGCGCGCAGCAGCGGAATACTACCCGGCCATCTATTGGTTTTCCCTGCTCCGGGTGCCGGACAAGAGCGAGTTCCCCGGCACCGGGCCCAAAGGCAACGGCATCCCTGAAAACATGAAAAGCCAGGGCCAGTGGCTGCATCTCTTGAAAACGGATAGCTGTTGGTCATGTCATCAAATGGGTGATAAGGCCACTAGAGAGATTCCAAAAACCCTCGGGCACTTTGATTTGTCGACCGCGGCCTGGGCGCGACGCATACTCTCGGGACAAGCCGGCAACAACATGATCAACGGGCTCGGCCAGCTAGGGCCAGAGCGAGCGTTGCCGATGTTTGCGGATTGGACCGACTGGATTGCAGCCGGCGAGTTGCCGCCCAGCCCTTCGCGACCCCAAGGTGTCGAGCGAAACGTCGTCATTACCGAGTGGGACTGGGCCGATCCCAAAGCGTATCTGCACGATGAGATCGCCACTGACAAGCGCAATCCCACATTGAACGCCAATGGAGCCATCTACGGCGCTGCCGAACTCAGCGTTGATTATCTGCCGGTCCTCGAACCGGTGGGCGCTGTGGCAAAACAGGTTAGAGTGCCGGTTCGCGACCCGAAGACGCCATCGAGCACGGACGACAAAATTGCGGCGCCTTCGCCGTATTGGGGGGACGAAGCCATCTGGCACAGCCAAGCCAATGTCCACAATCCGATGTTCGATGCGCAGGGACGAGTCTGGATTACCTCCAGAATCCGCCCGAGCGAAAATCCAGCGTTCTGCAAAGAAGGCTCGAGCCACCCTTCGGCTGTCTTATTCCCTCTCAAAACGAGTGGCCGGCAACTCGCTGTGTACGATCCAAAGACGAAGCAGGTCACCCTCATTAACACCTGTTTTGGCACGCATCATTTGGTGTTTGCCGAGGATGCAAACAATACATTGTGGACGAGCAGCGGGGGCGGAGGAGGAGCAGTAGGGTGGCTGAACACGAAAATGTTCGAGGAGACCCACGATGAAGAGAAGTCACAGGGATGGACGGCACTGGTCCTCGACACCAATGGTAACGGTAAGCGGGATGAGTATGTTGAGCCTGATCAGCCCATCGATTCCACCAAGGACAAGCGGATCAACGCTGCTTTCTATGGCGTCACGGTGAGTCCAGTGGATGGGTCGATCTGGGGAACGGTGTTGGGATTCCCTGGCGCTGTTGTCCGGTTGAATCCAGGACTGAATCCTCCGGCAACAGCACTTGCAGAAATATACGAGCTGCCATGGAACAATCCAAACGCGCCTGTTCACGGGTTCTCGCCCCGCGGGCTCGACATCGATCGCAATGGCGTTGTGTGGACGGTGATTGCCAGCGGACATTTGGCGAGCTTCGACCGGCGCAAGTGCAAAGGGCCGCTCAACGGGCCAAGTGCCACAGGGCAACATTGCCCCGAGGGCTGGACGCTCTATCAACTACCGGGGCCGCAGTTGAAGGGAGTCACGGATCCAGGAAGTGCCGAGGCCAGTTATTATGATTGGGTGGACCAGTTCGACACTTTTGGACTGGGAAAGAATGTCCCGATTGCCACCGGCAACGGAAATGATGCGCTACTTGCGCTGTTGCCCGACAGCGGGAAGTTTGTTGTGCTTCGTGTCCCGTATCCCATGGGATTCTACGCGAAAGGGATGGACGGTCGGATCGACGATCCGAAGGCAGGTTGGAAGGGAAAAGGACTGTGGGCTACCTACGGCACTCGAACTCCTTTTCACGCGGAAGGTGGTAAAGGAACGACGAGCAAGGTCTTACATTTCCAGCTTCGTCCGGAACCTCTCGCGCACTAGACACTAGGGCGCGACCAACGCACTCCTTCCGGCGCTAAGTTCCAACTTGCCCGTGATCCAGGCGCGATCCCGATGGGCGCCCGCCCACTTGCCAAACAACGGTGCGCAGACTCCTCGCAAGACCGGAGTGGGAGCTAGCGGAAACGGGGCATAAAATCAGAGCGCGGACTTGCCGCACTCCTCGGCGCTGGCGTGAGGCCAAGTGATGCTGAACATCCCGAGATCGCTGCGATCGCTTGCTTCGCGTCCCGTTTTCCCGGCTGTCGCCATCGCGACACTGGCCCTGGGCCTCGGGGTCAACTCCGCGATCTTCAGCCTGACAATTTCTGCAGCCGGAGGTCACAATCGACGCCAAACGATTGAACAAGTTTTTGATCAGGCGTACTTCGCCTGCGTCTCGGGAATCTATGAATCTTGAACCGCCCAGGGATTGAGCAGCAATACACCAGTGGGCTCAAAGTGTTCCGTGTTCCGGGTCATGACGTGAAGGCCATGGCGTCGCGCGGTAGCAGCGATCAGTCCGTCGCTTGCCGGAACGATCTTACCGGCTTTCTGCGCCGCGGCTGTGAGTTCTCCCCAAGTGTGGCTGGTTTCGAGATCGACGGGAAGGACTCGATCCGCGTAATAGCGTTCGAGGGCCTGCAACCATGCCTGGAGTTCGCGTCTGTTCTTGCTTTCCTTAAGAAGCGCAATCCCTTTGGCGATTTCTCCGATAGATACGACACTGACAAACAGACTATCGCTTGCGAGGGCTTCAACCACACGGCGGACACCGGGATGTCCTTTGGGGCGGCGCAATTCGGAAAGCACGCAGGTATCGAGAAGAACTCTCAAAACTTCACATTTCGCGCGGGAGAGTCATCGCGGGTAAGATTCAGTCTTTCGAAGCTAGGGCCTTCTCCCATAAGAAATTCCTTGAAATCTGGGCGCTTTCCGGTGAGTTTTTCGTAGTCACGCTCTGCTAGGACGACCACAGCATCATCGTGACGGCGGACCCGTTGTGGTCCTTCGGCAAGAGCCCGGGTAACGAGTTCACTGAAGCGGTTTTTGGCATCTGCAAGTCGCCATTCCATGGTGGCTCCTATTTGGCTAGATCATCTAGCCATATTATAGCCCTTTGCGCAACTTCGTCAACTGCGACTAACCATTCAAATCATTCTGCGCCATTCGCGGCTATTCGCTGGGATTTCCGTCCGACACAATCTTTTACAAGATGGGGTTCGTTTAGCGCCCACCATAGGACCACGTCGAACTACGTCAAGTGCTTATTCTTGACAGGCATACGAGGAGGAATGAAGTTTATTCACAACACAGGAAGTTCAGTAAAAACCTCCAAGGAGTTTCGGAATGCTCCCGTTCCGGCGGAGCAGCGAAGCACGCGTTAGTGAAATCCCACCGCACCTTGAACTGAGTTGATGAGTTTATTCGAGTCGTATCCGATCCCATCTTTGAAGACGAGCTCGACGTTTTCAATGTCTTCGATCTTCTCGCTTGGATCCCCCTTGATCACAACTAGATCTGCCACTTTTCCGATCTTTAAAGTGCCGAGGCGATCCCCTTCTCCAAGGAACTCCGCACCATTTTGCGTCGCTATGTGAATGGCTTCCAACGGAGTGAATCCGGCTTCCACCAGCAGTTCCACTTGCCTCTGATCCCCGAGCCCCGCCAGTACCCCGCCGTATCCTGTTGGGTCTTCACCGGAGAGCAGCAATCCGCCTGCTTTGACAAAGTCGTGTTCGAACTGCATCTCTTTTTTCAGCAATTCTCCGCCCGGTCCTTTGCTTTCAGCGATTTTCGTGCGGACCGCTAGATAGTCCGCCCTCGACGGCATGGACATGGCAAGCAACACACGTTGTTGGAGCGGAGGACGGTTTGCGGCAAACGTCTCGAAGATGACCAGGGTCGAAGTCACCGCGACGTGGTGTTGAACTAATTTGCGAATTACCGCTTGTACCGCTTCGCTCTCCACATCCAGCTTTTCTAGAATCGGATGATTGTCAGCATTCGGCGGACACATATCCGGCTGTTTATTGGGATTGAACTCCTGGTCCACTACCAGTCCGTGTTCCAGATCGTCGATTCCCAATTCTGCTGCTTCGCTGAATCCCACCGAACACAGATGGCCCGTGACCTTAATGCCCCGAGCGTGGGCTGCCTTGATCGCCGCGCTCAGCTCGGCACGCGTGATGTGCATATATGCTTTGAACGATGTGACGCCCTCGTCGATCCAGTAGTTCACCAGCCGCACTGCGTCATCCGGCCCGCTGAGCTCGTGCAACTGGGGCGTGTAGGAGCCAACTCCCTCCAAGTAGGGTCCTGTAATATGCATCTTCGGCCCCGCCATTTTGCCAGCATCAATTAACTTCTTGATCGCCAGGTCCGTGTACGGTTCAAGGCTGCCGGTCGTCCGAATGGACGTCACGCCACCGGCAAGATACAGGCGCGGAAAGCTAAACCCCATTTCGCCATACAGCGCGGGCGCCCCTTCCACTGGGCCCTGCCCCGAGGCCGTTGGGTAAAACAGATGATCGTGCATTCCGACCAAACCGGGGATTATGGAGTGTCCAGAGAGATCGAGAACCCGCGCTCCCGGCGGAATGGAAACAGAACCAGCTCCTCCAATGCTGCGAATCACTCCATTCTCAATCACGACCGTTTGATCCGCGGTGGCCGGGCTCCCGGTGCCGTCAATGACGCGGACGTGCGTGAGCGCGACCAGAGGTGCGTCCACACTGATAAAGCTCTTCGTCACCGGCGAGAAAGTCGGCTTTTCCTGCGCAACCGAGGCCAAGCCCAGGTAGCAGAGCAGAGCCATTCCACACACACTCTTGCGCATTCAGCTCCCCTTTCGAACATCCAACCACTTTGGCCGAACGCCGGCACTAGAAGATGTACTTAAGCCCGAATTGGATCAAGCGCGGCGATACCGTGGTTGCCGTGATCCTGCCAAAACTCGGCGCACCACGCTGCGTGATGGCCGTCGAAAATTGGGTTGTCGTCTGGCTCGCAAACTGAGGCGTGTTGAACGTGTTGAAGAACTCGGTGCGGAATTGCACGGTGCCAGCCTCGCTCAAGCCACCAACCTTAATGTCCTTGAAGATGGACATGTCCATGTTGTGCTGGCCTGGACCATACACAACGCCGCGTCCCAGTGTGCCGAATCCAGTTCCGGTTGCATCATCGCCGAGATGCGGTGGTGCGCAGAAGGCGGCTTGGTTGAAGAAGTTGTTCAGGTTCGTTTGCACGGGGCCAGGCGTCAGGATGTTCGCTGCGGTCATTCCCGGGCAAAGTGTGGCCCCGAAGGTGCCGAACGCGCCCGCCAGCCCATAGATACGGCCGGCCGACGGATCGGTAAACGTCAAAGCGGGGCCCGACTGGACAACAACCACGCCCGAAGCTCCCCATCCGCTCAATATCTTCCCGGCGATACCCTCGTTGTTGTGAAAATTCGGCAGATTCCACAGATAGTTCGCTACGAATCGGTGCCTGGTGTCAAAGTCTGCGGGACCGTAGCCGTTCTTCGGGTCGAATTGATTGTTGTAGACTCCCCCGCCGAGCGGGAAAGTGCCGACGCCGGTGATGTCCGTTAATGTCTTGCCATAGGTGTATGAAGCGCCAAATTGCAGGCCGCGGCTCAGCCTCTTTTGGATGGTCGCTTGGAGACTGTTGTAGTTTGAATACCCTGTCCACTGCGCCTGGTTGAGGCCACTCGGTGCGATGCCTAGAACCGGGACGCGGTTGACGGCATTGGCCCCCGTGTTCGTTGTCTCTCCATTGATCGGATTCGCGGCGCTGGCGAGACCTGCTTGGTTGATTTGATTCGTCGTTTCGATCCGGCTGGATTTCGTCCCCACATAGCCGATCTGGAAAGAGGTTGTGGTGTTTATGGCGTACTGGATGCCCAGGTTCCACTGCTGCGTTACAGGGGGCTTCCAGTCCGGGCTAATTGAGTTGATCGTAAGCGCCGACGTCCGTGTGCGGGGAACGAAATTGGGGAAAACCTCGTTCGATGGAGGATTGAACGGAACTTGTAGAGTGGCCAACGCGTTCAGGACTCCTACGTTGGTTTGTCTCGAAAAGAAGGGTGGATTAACAATCAACTGGAAAGCGTCATTCACTGGTGGATGTGTGTAATAGATTCCATAACCTCCACGCAACACGAGCTTGTCGTTGAAGCGAGGAGGGGTCCACGCAAATCCCACTCTGGGGCCAAAGTTGTTGAGCGCCCAAGCGTTCGCCGCAAACGTTCGATTGCCATTCTTAGCGATACCCACCGGTAAGGCACCAGGGAAGTTCGAGGCGGCTATGAATCCCGAAAACGGATGGGCTGCAAGGTCATTCGAAGCCAGCGTCGGCCAGAAATCAACCAGCTTACCTTTGCCGTCGGAAGTTTGTCCCAGACCCTCCCAGCGAAGTCCGATATTTACGGTCAGATGCGGTGTCACCTTGATGTCATCTTGGCCAAAGCCATACATGCTGCTCACGTGGAATTCCCTGGTCGTATCACCACACAGGTCATCCGAAACATTTATGTTGCTTAACGTTCCGCCGTTCTGAGCCGCACTCATTCCCAGCATGAAATCCTCAAAGCTAAGGAACTGAAGATCCCCGCGCGTGACTTCCTGGTCCGCGGAATCAGCTATGTCTCTTTCCCATCCAATACCGGCTCGGAAGTTGTGCTTTCCATGAATCCACGAAATTTGATCTTGCGCGGCCCAGGCGGTTGGAGCGGTAAACTGCCCGTCGTTAAAATTGCCGCTCAACTCCAATGAGCCGATGATCATGATTGGCATGAATGGGCTCGAGCAGCCGGGAGTAAGCCCGATCGACTCGTTTGTGACCGCGTTTTGGCTTGCAACTCTCCCGAACGCCCGGTGATACGAGATACTAGCCTCATTAATGAACGTGGGGGTGGCAACGTAGGTGTCCTTGAGGTTTGCGTTCCAGTTTTTGAATAGGTCCGTAGTACCTGAGCCCGGCACATTGGATGACGTGAAGGCCAAAAACTCCGGTGCTTTTGCGTAAAAGAACTTCTCCACAACCGTGTGCTTGCTCGTCGGCAAAAAGTCCACGTTGACAATGTACTGGTCCTCGTTGAACCTGGAAGGGAGACTGAACGATGACAGTCCCTGTGGACCACCTTGTGGATCCGCGCCGATGCTATGTTGTGGAGTTGGGATGAGAAAGGTCCCGTTGGCCAATTTTAGATTCAGCAGCTTCAGTGCTACTGGATTGATATTTGAGCCATCGCGAGCTATCACGCCGCCGTTTGCTCCCCTGACATCCCCGAACAAATTACCGAGAGCGGCAGCCGAACGATCGTCGGTCAGTCCGGGCAGGATGGCGGTTGCCACGGAATTCGCGCTCACTCCGTTTACCTGCTTTGTACCCTGATAGGAACCGAAATAAAAAAGTTTGCGCTTCAGAATCGGCCCCCCAATCGTCCCGCCAAATTGGTTTTGCTTCAACGGGGGACGCTTCACACCATTCAGATTCAGGAAGAAATCATTGGCATTAAAAATGTCGTTCCGAACAAACTCAAACAAGGCGCCGTGGAGTTGATCGCTCCCCGACTTTGTGACTACGTTGATGTTGGCTCCTGCACCCCGCCCATACGATGCATCATATAGGCTCGTCTGCACGTTAAACTCCTGGATGGCATCCGGATTCGGAATCGAGATGCCACCAATAGAAAGAATCGCTCCCGTCCCCTGCGTTTCCATGTTCCCAACGTCCTGACCGTCCATTTGGTAGCTGTTGTCCATAATCCGGCCGCCATTGACGAATACGTCCACGGAATTCTTCCCCAGGTTCCCGGCGTTTGGTACCGAACCCGAAACTCCGGGTGAGAGGCTCAAGATTTGTGTGTAATTCCGGCTGCTTAATGGAAGCGCCGGAACCGTCTTGTCGTTGACGATGGCGCCGTTCGTAGCGTTTTCCGTATGAAGAATCTCCGCGGCTGCTTCAACGATCACCTTCTCACTCGCTTGTCCAAGCT